>VFQO010000904.1_pt1 | contig 27281 bp, 31 predicted proteins | sample 3512331 | NCBI WGS metagenome assembly VFQO01 (sample SAMN10412371, study PRJNA504923) | tailings metagenome | isolation source: Replicate 3 from Balatoc abandoned mine | place: Philippines: Itogon, Benguet | collected 2017-08-28 | reverse complement strand
TCCAGTATCCGGTCGAGATTCCCGGCGTCTCCAACGTCCAGTTCCTGCGCGAGGCCTTGAACGCCCAGCGCAAGAGCCGCGGCGAGGAGCCGCTGTCGGGCGGCGACTTCCTCAAGCTCGCCAAGGACAAGGCCGCGCTGCTCAAGATGGACATGGACATGCTCAAGCGGCAGGTGAATGTCGGCTTTTCGGGCGGGGAGAAGAAGCGCGCCGAGATGGTGCAGATGGGCATCCTCGACCCGGCCTTCGCGGTGCTCGACGAGACCGACTCCGGCCTCGATATCGACGCGCTGCGGATCGTGGGCGCAGGGATCAACGCGATCATGCGCAGCCCCGACAAGGGCGTGCTGCTGATCACCCACTACCAGCGCCTGCTCGACGTGGTCGCGCCCGGCAAGGTCAGCATTCTGGCCGGTGGCCGCATCGTCGAGACCGGCGGGCCGGAACTCGCGCTGCGGCTCGAGGCCGAGGGCTATGAAGCGGTGATGGCGTGACGACAGCCACTCTCCCCACCCGCCGCGACGAGGCGTGGCGCTATGCCGATATGGACGCGCTGGCGCGGCTCGGCGTGGCGGCGCTCGACCAGTGGCAGACCATTGCCGTTGCCGCGGGCGAGAGCGTGACGCGCTGCCTTGTCGTCGGCTCTGACGCGCCCGAAGTCCACCGGATGCGCGTGGAGATCGGCGAGGGCGCGAGCGCCGCCTTCTTCGTCACCAATCGCGGCTCTGATTACACCCGGGTCGAGCTCGAAGTGCGGCTCGCCAAGGGCGCGCATTTCGAGTTCGGCGGGGTGACCATTGGCGGGGCGGGCGTGACCCGCGAATTCGTGACGCAGGTCGTCCATGCCGAGCCCGAGGCGACCTCCAACCAGACGGTGCGCGCGGTCCACTGGGCCGGCGCGACGGGCAATTTCCTCGGCGAGATCAAGGTCGCGCGCCATGCGCAGAAGACCGACGCAGCGCAGGATTTCAAGGGCCTGCTGCTCGAAGCCGGGGCAAGCGCGAATGCCGTCCCGCAGCTCGAAATCTTCGCCGACGACGTGAAGTGCGCCCACGGCGCGACGGTGGGTGAGCTGGATGAAGCCGCGCGCTTCTACATGATGGCGCGCGGGGTCGATCCGGCTACGGCGCAGCGGCTGCTGGTGCAGGCCTTCATCGGCGATGCCTTCGTGGCGCTGGAGGACGAGGCCGAACGCGAGACGTTGCTCGATGCCGCGCTCGCCGCGCTGGAGGGGGCGCGGCTGTGAACGCACCTGCCACCCTCGCCCCGCTGACTGACCTGCGTGCCGACTTCCCCGGCATGGTCACCCATGACGGCAAGCCGTGGCACTACCTCGACACCGCCGCCACCGCGCAGAAACCGCGCGCCGTGATCGACGCCATGGCGCGCGCGCTGGGCGTGGATTACGCCACCGTCCATCGCGGGGTCTATGCCCGCTCGGCCGAGATGACGCTCGCTTACGAGGCGGCGCGGCGCAAGGTTGCGGCGTTCATCGGCGGGCATGAGGACGAAGTGGTCTTCACCCGCGGCGCGACCGAGGCGATCAACCTCGTCGCGCAGACTTGGGGCCGGGCGAACCTGAAGGCCGGCGACCGCATTCTGCTCTCGCAGCTGGAGCATCATTCGAACATCGTGCCGTGGCAGATGGTCGCCGCCGAAACCGGCGCGGTGATCGATGTCTGCCCGCTGACCACCGATCACTGCATCGATCTCGAAGCCGCCGAGTCAATGCTGACCGAGCGCCACAAGCTGGTCGCCTTCGCCCATGTCTCGAACGTGCTCGGCTCGGTGCTTGACGCCCCGCGCGCCGCGGCGCTGGCGCATCGGGTCGGCGCCAAGCTGCTGCTCGACGGGTGCCAGTCTGCACCGCACATGGGGGTCGATGTCGCCGCGCTGGGCTGCGATTTCTACGTCTTTTCAGCACACAAGCTCTACGGCCCCACCGGCATCGGCGCATTGTGGGCGAGGGCCGACATTCTCAGCCAGATGCCCCCGTATCAGGGCGGCGGGGCGATGATCGACCGCGTGACCTTCGAGCGCACCACCTACGCCCCGCCGCCGCAGCGCTTCGAGGCGGGGACGCCCGCAATCACCGAGGCGATCGCGCTCGCGGCCGCGGTCGATTACGTCGCCGCCATCGGGCCGGACCGCATCCACGCCCACGAACAACAGCTCGTCGCCCGCCTGCGCTGCGAGCTCGGGGCGATGAACGATGTGACCCTGTTCGGCCCGGCCGACAGCGCGGGGATCGTCAGCTTCGCCATCGACGACATCCACCCGCACGATCTCGGCACGATCCTCGACGAGGCGAACGTCGCGATCCGCGCCGGACACCACTGCGCTCAGCCGCTGATGGACTTCCTCGGCGTTCCCGCCACCGCACGTGCCAGCTTCGGGCTCTATTCCACCGAAGCCGATATCGACGCGCTGCTGGCCGGGATCGCCCGCACCCGCCGCATTTTTGGAAAAGGATGAGAGCGATGGACAGCTCGACCGAAAAGCCCCCCCGTGCCCGTGTGGAAGATGCCGTCGACAGTGATGCACCCCGCACCCGCGACTATCTCGACGGCTTCCTCGCCGCCAAGCCCGCCGCCGATGCCGTGGGCGGAGACGGCAGCGATCTGCAGGCCGCGGTGATCGAGGCGCTGCGCGAGATCTATGACCCGGAAATCCCGGTCAACATCTACGATCTCGGCCTGATCTACGGCGTCGAGGTCGACGACAACGCCGATGCGACCATCACCATGACGCTCACCACCCCGCATTGCCCGGTGGCCGAGACCATGCCCGGCGAGGTCGAGATGCGCGTCACCTCGGTGCCGGGCATCCGCGATGCCGAGGTGGTGCTGGTGTGGGAACCGGCCTGGGGCCCGCACAAGATGAGCGACGAGGCGCGGCTCGAACTGGGGATGCTGTGACACTGGCACCCGCCTTGACGATCGCGCTGGCGGACTACCGCGACCCGCGCGATGCGGCTGACGTCGTGGCGCTGCTCGATGCCTATGCGCGCGATCCGATGGGCGGCGGCGAACCCCTGCCCGAGGCGGTGAAGGCGCGGCTGCCGGGCGATCTGGCGGCGAACCGCCACGCCTTCTCGCTGCTGGCGCGGATCGATGACAAGGCCGTGGGCCTCGCCAACTGCTTCATGGGCTATTCGACCTTCGCCGCCGCGCCGCTCGTCAATATCCACGATCTCGCGGTGCTGCCGGGCCATCGCGGCACGGGGATCGGCAAGGCGCTGCTCGCCGCGATCGAGGCCGAGGGCTTGAAGCGCGGGGCCTGCAAGGTCACATTGGAGGTGCTGAGCGGCAATCCGGCGCGCCATCTTTACGAGGCCTGCGGCTATGGCGACTACCAGCTCGACCCGGCCACCGGGCACGCGCTGTTCTGGCAAAAGAGGCTGACATGACCGAGACGACCACCACCACTCGCCCCGCGCCCAAGGCCGCCGTCACTCTGACGCCCTCCGCCGAGGCGCGTATTGCCGAGCTGATGAGCAAGGCGCCTGCGGATGCCATCGGCGTCAAGCTCTCGACCCCGCGCCGCGGCTGCTCGGGCCTTGCCTATTCGGTCGACTATGTCACCACCGAGGCGAAGTTCGACGAGAAGATCGAAACGTCCGGCGGCACCTTCTACATCGACGGGGCCAGCGTGCTCTACCTGATCGGCAGCGTGATGGACTGGCGCGAGGATGACTTCACTGCCGGATTCGTGTTCGAGAACCCCAACGCCAAGGGCGCCTGCGGCTGCGGGGAAAGCTTCATGGTGTGAGGTGGCTCGCCTTTGCTGTGTTGGTGTGATAAGACACCTCTATGGCAAAGCGCGGCAAGGACCTCCCGCCCGAGCGGATTGCGGAAGCAAAGGCGCAGCGTGCGCGTGAATTGCAGGCCATTATCGACCGCCTCGCAGGCGAATTGGCGCGGCTTGAGGCACAACTTGCTGTGACCAACGATCAGAACGAGCGGATCATGATCAAGGCCGAAATCGTGCATTTCACGATGGCATTGCAGCAGTTGAACCGCGGCCCCGGCCCGAGCCGCCGCAAGCCGCCTGAAGCGGGTCTCCCCGTCCCCGCCATCCCGCCCAGCGGTCCGCAGCCCAAGCAGGGCGGTGCCTCCGCCCCGCTCGAATTCGACAGCTAGGCGCTTACATCTCCGCCGCGAGGCGCGCGATCAGGCGGCGCTCCAGTTCGTCCACCTCGCCATCGGCATCGATCATCTTTTCGAGCCATTCGTTCTCGTAATCGGTGATTTCCTCGCCCGCGGCAGCCAGCGCGGCGTAATCGGTGCCGGGCTTCTTCTTGCCGAACACCTTGCCGAAGTGGTTCGCGACGTTCGGCACCTCGCGCACCACGCGGCCCATGAAGCGGCCGACATTGGCCTTGTTGTCGGCCACGAAGGCTTCCAGCTCGCGCTTGCGCTCGTGGCTGACCTGCGCGTTCTGCAGGGTGAAGCCCTTGAGGTAGTTGGCGATCCCGTCGATGAACAGATCGTCCCACTCGGCGGCGTTTTCCTCGGCGAGGGTTTCGTCCTTCAGGCGGAACAGCATCTCGGCGTCATATCGGGTGACGGCTGCGGGGCCGTGGCCCCCGCTCGCCCAGATCACGCGGCGGATGATGCGGCATTCGGCGGCGCTGATGTGCGTGGCCGACAGCTCCCCGCCGCAGCGGGTCGGGCCGGTCCCGGTCAGCACTTCGCGCTCGACCTGCGCCAGCACGTAGTTCTTGAGCCGGTCGGGGGTGTTCTCCGCGCGCTCGATGATGCGCACCATGCATTCGAGTTCGACCATGCTTTCGACCACGCCGTCATGGTCGATCTGGCCGATCAGCCACTCGGCCTCCTCGTCGCTGCACTGCAGGCGCGGCGGGGTGCCGTTGAGCACGAATTCGCCGATCGCCTCGACGAAGAAGTCGCACCACTCAGGGCTGCGCTCGCTCAGCGAGGTGTTGAGCACGAACAGCGTCTCGGCCTCGCCGCGGGTGACGATGCCGTCGCCCCAGCCTTCGCGGCGGAGCGCCATCAGTTCGTCGGCCGCGATCTGCCCGTCCGCAGCGGCGCGCTGGGCGATTGCGATGAAATGCGTGGTCATGCCCGTTCAAATCCTTACCGGTTTCGCCCGCGGGCATCGCACGAACAGGCTTAAGACGCGGTTACCGGCCTTCGATCTCGCGGATGCATGCGCCCCGATCGGCCTCGGCCCCGCCCTGTCGCAACCGCGCCTCGACATGCGCGGCGACCGGATCGATCCCGGGGCGCAGCGGATAGAGATAGATGTCGAGCACGCAGGCCTGGCCCGAAAACTGGAGCTTGCGCGCATCGCCCTCGGCGACATCGAGCCGGGGCGTGCCGAAGCGCTGCGCCAGTGTCCGCGCATCCTGTCCGATCACGCCTTCGAGCCCCTGCGGGGCCATCACCTGCGGCACGCGCACCACCCCGGTACGGACCGGCGCGGGAGCGGGGGCCGGCTTGCTGCCCCCGGCGCAGCCGGCCAGCGCCAGCGCCGCAGCTGCCATGATGGAACGGGTGATCATGCCTCTGCCTCTACCTCTTTCTCCAGCCGCCGCAGCACCAGGTGCGTTCCCGCCGCCGCGCCCAGCACCGGGGCAATCAGCCCCGCCACCGGCACCAGCATCAGCCCGGCGACACTCGCGCCGAGCAGGAACCGCTCCGCTTTCCCGGCCGGATTGCCGCTCGCCGCAACCGCCTCGTGCCGCAGCCATGCCATGTCGGTCAGCTCGCGGCCGAGCAGCACCGCGTTCACGGCCAGAAACACCAGCGCCGGTCCCACGGCCGTGAAGGCGACCAGCGCCGCCAGCGGCAAAGCGAGCAGGTTGTAGCCCAGCGCCCGCATCAGGCCCCGGACCGAATTGGCCAGATCGCGGCGGAACGGCAGCGCCTGCGCCTGCGCCGCTCGCGCCGGATAGTGCCGCGCCTCGACCGCGGCGACCACCTCGTCGGCGAAGAACTGCAGCACCGCCATCGCCACTACCCGGAACAACAGCCACATCGCCACCGGCACCAGCACGAGCGCGGCGACGCCGGCCCATTCGCCGTCATAGCCATAGCGCTCGATCAGGGAAGCGAGCCCGAAATAGAGCCCCGCCCCCGCCGCCACGAACACTGCGAGCGTCAGGCCGACGCTCTTGACGACCACCGCGAGGATGCGGCGGTCGCCCAGCTGGCCCAGAGCCTTTGCAAGCGCGGAGAGAACGGCGGACATGGGCTCAGGCGATGCGGTCCGTGGGCGGCGAAGTCAACGCGATGATGCTGCACCGCACACAGATGCTTGGCGCGGGCGGCGAAGGCGGCTAGGCGGCGCGCAGCCATTTTCCAAGGAACTGCCTGTGACCGCCACGACTCCGCCCCGTTACGACGTGATCGCCATCGGCAATGCCGTGGTCGACGTGATTGCCTCCTGCTCCGAGGAGCTCATCGACGAGCTCCAGCTCAATCGCGGCGGCATGACCCTGATCGACGAGGCGCGGGCCGAGGAACTCTACGAGGCCATGCCGCCGGCGCGCGAGCTTTCGGGCGGTTCGGCGGCGAACACGCTGGCCGGCCTTGCCACGCTCGGCCTGCAATGCGCCTTCATCGGCCAGGTCGCCGACGACCAGCTCGGCAAGGTGTTCCGCCACGACATGCGCGCCACCGGGATCGACTTCGACACCCCGGCGCGGCCCACCAGCGACAAGGACTCCGAACCGGCGACAGGCCGCGTGCTGATCTTCGTCACCCCCGATGGCGAGCGCACGATGAACACCTTCCTCGGCGCCGGGCAGTTCCTCCCCGCCGCCGCGCTCGACGAGGAGCTGATCGCCTCGGCCGCGATCCTCTACCTCGAAGGCTATCTGTGGGACCCCGAGGAGCCCCGCCGCGCGATGCGCCGCGCGATCGAGGTGGCGCGCGATGCTGGCCGCAAGATCGCCTTCACCGCGTCCGAAAGCTTCGTGATCGAGCGCCACGGCGACGATTTCCGCAGCATGATCGAGGACGGCATCATCGACATCCTGTTCGTCAACGAGAGCGAGTTGGCGACGCTGACGGGCGAGGACGACTTCGAGGCGGGCTTGGCGGCGGTCGCGGGCAAGGTGCCGGTGCTGGTGGCGACCCGCAGCGAGAAGGGCGCGGTCGCGATCGCGCATGGCGAGCGTGCCGAAGTCGCCGCGGTGCCGGTGATCAAGGTGGTCGACACCACCGGCGCGGGCGACCAGTTCGCGGCCGGATTCCTCTCGGGCTACGTCAAGGGCGAGCCCCTGACGCGGTGCCTGAAGCGCGGGGCGATCTGCGCCTCGGAAGTGATCGCGCATTATGGCCCGCGTCCCGAGGCGGACATGCTCGCGCTGATGGAAGAGCGGTTGTAAATGTGCCCGAAGTGATGCGCCCCTGTCTCCCTTCCCCTGTGGGGAAGGGTCGGGGATGGGGGGCCTGCCTTACGAAGGGGCGGAACCCCCACCCCCCAACCCCTCCCCAAGGGGAGGGGAGTATTGGATCCCCCGCGCAATAAAATAACAAAGTTGACGAAGTTGACACCGTGTCAACTTTGTCTCTTGCCATTTTATCGGGTAAAATCATCGATTTGCACCCGGAATAGGGCGCGGACGGACACAAGGCTTTCGCGAGCGAAGAGGCCTGTCCGGATGGTCTGGCTGGCTGACGATGGCAAAGAGCGCGACCACACAAGCGGCCGGTTGATACTGCATAGCCCTTCCCCTTGGGGAAGGGTTGGGATGGGGGTTCGGCACCTCTGACCGAAATACCCCCGTCCCCTGCCCCTCCCCGGGGGCGAGGGGAGTCATGGCGCGCAGCCTAACCCCGCGCCCGCCCTGTAGGAAAGCTCACTCGTCCGGCACGTAGCCCGCATCGCGCAGGGTCACCATGTAGCGCGCGATCTGGTCGATCTGCGGGCGGGTGAGGGTGAAATCCATATCCTCGGGGTAGTTGTGCGCTTGCGATAGCCAGTCGGCCAGCGACTTCTCCGACAGCCCGCGCCGGTTGGCGATCGCGGCGAAGCTGGGCGCAGCCGGATTGGGCGAGAGGAACGGCGGTTCGACCGCATGGCACCCTCCGCAAGCCGCCTCGACAAAGGCCGGCGCGCGGGTGTCGACCGAGCGCGAGGTGGACTTGCCCACCATCGGGGGCGGGTTGTCGGTGCTGGGCGCTGTGGCGCAGGCGGCCAGCGCAAGCGCCGCTGCGGCGATGAAGGTGAGGCGATAGGTCATGCTGGTCTTATCCTCTCTCTCCGCCCTGCATTCCTTGATCGGGATCAATTTTGGGCTGCCTTCTCCCGCGCCACCTCCCGCCAGCCGATGTCGCGGCGGCAGAAGCCCGAGGGGAAGCTGATCGCGTCGACCGCGGCATAGGCCTTGGCCTGCGCTTCCGTGACGCTGGCGCCGGTTGCCGTGACGGCGAGCACGCGGCCGCCATTCGCCACCAGCGCGCCGTCCTTGAACGCGGTGCCGGCGTGAAACACCTTGGCGGCGCCCGGCTCCACCCCCGACAGATCGATCGCGCCGCCCTTCTCGGGGGTGCCGGGGTAGCCCTTGGCGGCCATGATCACGGTGAGCGCATAGACCGCCTCGAATTCGGGCGATTCGGCGTCCAGTTCATCCAGCTTGCCGGTGGCGCACAGCCACATGATGTGCGCCAGATCGTCGCGCAGCCGCATCATCAGCACCTGGCACTCCGGATCGCCGAAGCGGGCGTTGTATTCGATCAGCTTGGGGCCTTCGCTCGTCAGCATCAGTCCGGCGAAGAGCACGCCCTGATAGGGGTTGCCCTCCTCGCGCATGGTGCGCACCGTGGGTTCGATGATCTCGGCCATCACGCGGGCCTGCAATTCGGCGGTCAGGACAGGGGCGGGGGAATAGGCGCCCATGCCGCCGGTGTTAGGGCCGGTGTCCCCGTCGCCCACGCGCTTGTGATCCTGGGCGCTGCCGAAGGGGACAATCGCGGTGCCATCGGTAAGGGCGAAGAAGCTCGCCTCCTCGCCCTCCATGAATTCCTCGATCACCACCTGCGCGCCTGCCCCGCCGAAGGCGCCGCCGAACATGTCGGCGAGCGTTTCCTCGGCATCAGCGAGGGTTTCGGCGATCACCACGCCCTTGCCGGCCGCGAGCCCATCGGCCTTGAGCACAAAGGGCGGGGCAAAGCGGGCGAGGGCGGCGCGGGCCTCCTCAAGGCTGGAGGTGCGCACGTAGCCGGCGGTCGGGATGCCCGCACGCTGGCACAGGTCCTTGGTGAAGCCCTTGGAGCCTTCCAGCTGGGCGGCGGCCTGCGAGGGGCCGAACACCGGCACGCCCGCGGCCCTCAGCGAATCCGACAGCCCGTCCACCAGCGGCGCTTCGGGGCCGACCACCACGAGGTCGATGGCGTGGCTCTCGCAGAAGGCGATGACCCCTGCGTGATCGCTCACATCGAGCGCCACGCATTCGGCTTCCTCGGCGATGCCGGGATTTCCGGGGGCGGCGTAGAGCTTGGTCAGACTCGGGGATTGCGCCAGCGCCCATGCCAGCGCATGTTCGCGGCCTCCCGAACCCAGAAGCAGGATATTCATGGCCCCTCCGCCCAACTCCGATAACGATGCCGGGCTGGTAGCGCGCGAAAGGCAGGGCGACAACGCCCAGCCCCTCACCATCAGCGAGATATCCGCGCTGCTCAAGCGCACGGTCGAGGATCGCTTCGGCTTTGTGCGGCTGCGCGGCGAATTGTCGGGGGTGAAGCGGGCGGCCTCGGGGCATTTCTACTGCGCGCTCAAGGACGAAGGCGCGGTGATAGACGGGGTGATGTGGAAGGGCAACGCCGCGCGGCTGAACTTCCGCGCCGAAGACGGGCTGGAGGTGATCGCCACCGGCAAGCTGACGACCTATCCCGGGCGCTCCAAGTATCAGATCGTGATCGACAGCCTCGAACTGGCGGGCGAGGGCGCGCTGCTGGCGCTGCTGGAGAAGACCCGCGCAAGGTTGGCGGCGGAGGGGCTGTTCGATGCGGGCCGCAAGCGCCGCCTGCCCTTCCTGCCGCGCGTGATCGGCGTCGTGACCTCGCCCACCGGCGCGGTGATCCGCGACATTCTCCACCGGCTGGCCGACCGCTTTCCGAGCCATGTGCTGGTCTGGCCGGTGCTGGTGCAGGGCAATGGTGCGGCGGAGCAGGTGGCTGCCGCCGTGCGGGGGTTCTCTGCGCTTCAGCCCGGCGGCCCTGTCCCGCGCCCCGATGTGGTGATCGTCGCGCGCGGGGGCGGCTCGATCGAGGACTTGTGGAGTTTCAACGAGGAAGTGGTGGTGCGCGCCATCGCGGAGTGCTCGATTCCCGTGATCAGCGCCGTGGGCCACGAGACCGACACCACGCTGGCCGATTTCGCTGCCGACCGCCGCGCGCCCACGCCCACCGCCGCCGCCGAGATGGCGGTGCCGGTGCGCGCCGATCTCGCCTTCACCCTCACCGATCTCGCCGCCCGCCAGCGGCGTGCGGTGTATCGTCCGGTCGAACTGGGGCGCGAGCGTCTTGCCGCCCGCGCCCGGCTGCTGCCGCGGCCCGAGAACCTGCTCGCACCCCAGACCCAGCGGCTCGATGACCTGTCCGAGCGCCTGCGCCGCGCGCTGGGGGATCGTTCGGCCAAGGGGCGCGAGCGGCTCGCGGGGGCCGCCGCGCGGCTTTCGCCGAGCCTGCTCACCCGAACCGCCGCCGAAGCCCAGCGCCGGCTCGACCGTGCGCGGCTCGTCCCGGCGCTGGTCGAACGGCCCTTGCGTCAGGGCGCCGACCGGCTCGCCGCGCTGACCCGCGTGATGAGCCAGCTCCACCCCGAAAAGCCGCTGGAGCGCGGCTATGCGATCATCCGCTCGGCCGAAGGCAAGGCGCTGACCACCCGCGCCGAGGCGGCGGGAGAAGCGGCGCTGGTGCTGCAATGGCGCGACGGGACGCTCGATGCCGTCCCCGCCGGCAGCGCCCCGCTACAGTCAAGGCCGCGCCCCGCGCCCGCGCCGAAACGCCCGGGTCCCGCACAAGAAGATTTGTTCGGATAGCCGCGCGGTGCTATCGGGAGCACCATGCTGATGTCCTCCGCCGACAAGACCGCCAAGCTCTATTATGGCCCCTCCAGCTTCCGCGTGCTGCGCCCGGGCAGCCATGTGCTGTGTGCAGTGACGGGCGAGGAAATCCCGCTCGCGGAACTGCGCTACTGGAGCGCCGAGCGGCAGGAGGCCTATGCCTCGTGCGAGATCGCGACGCGCCGCCTGCTCGGCCTCGACCGCACCTAGGTGCAAGGCCGGATCTTTCGCTGGTTGCTGCTGGTCGTCGTGGCCCTGGGCCTTGGCCCGGGCCTGTTCTGGCGCACCCCCACCGGCCTGCGCAGCGACGGCGCGGCGGTCAGCGTCACGCGGATAGCCGACCGCGCGGGCGTTGCGGGGGAGCTCACCCTGACCGGCGCCTGGGAACTCAGCTCCCCTCACGGCTGGTTCGGCGGCTTTTCCGCGCTGGTGGCAGACGATGAGGGCGGGCTGATCGCAGGCAGCGACCGGGGCTGGCTGCTGGAGATCGATCTTTCCGGCCCTGCCCCGCGCGCGATACCGGAATCGTTCCGTTTCGTCGGCCGCCGCGCCGGCGTGCGCGACGAGGTGGTGGATCTCGAATCGCTCGCCCGCGATCCTGCCGACGGCACGCTGTGGGCCGGGTTCGAGGCCTTCAACCAGATCGAGCGATTCGCACCCGACGGCACCCGCACCTTCCGTGCCCCGCCCGAAATGGCGCGCTGGAGCCGCAACAGCGGGGCGGAGACGATGGAACGGCTTGCCGACGGGCGCTTCCTCGCCATCGCCGAAGGGCCCGAGCGCGGCGGCAAGGCCCTCCACCGCGCGCTGCTGTTCGCGCGCGATCCGGTGCAGCCGCAGACGCCGGCCGCCTTCCGCTTTGCCTCATGGCCCGGTTACGATCCGGTCGATGCCACCCAGCTGCCGGACGGTCAGGTGCTGATCCTGCTGCGGCGGGTCGAATATGCCCTGCCGGCGCGCTTCGACACTGCCATCGCCATCGCCGATCCGGCGGCGATCCGTCCCGGCAAGCCATGGCGCGGGCGAATCATCCAGCGCCTCACCAGCGGGGTCTTCGCCGACAATTTCGAGGGCATCGCCTTCGTTCCCGACCCCGCCGATCCGTCACGCGGGGCGGTGTGGGTGATCGCCGACGACAATTTCTCGGCGTTCCAAAAGAGTGTGCTGGTGAGATTCGATTGGGTGGGGCGGCCAGAGAACGGGAACGTCTGCGCCATCGAAGGTGGCCGCAAACGAAAAAGCGCCCGGTCGCCCGGACGCTTGATCGATTCGCCTTGTCCCGCAGGACGGCGCGATTAGGCTGCGGCGCGGGCCTTCACCAGCTCGCGCTTCACCTTCAGCGCGTTGGCCGAAAGCTTGTCGTCGCTGGTCTTGAGCAGCCAGTTGTCGAGCCCGCCATTGTGCTCCACCGAGCGCAGGCCGTGGGTCGACACGCGGAACTTGAAGCCGCGATCGAGGGTCTCGCTCAGCAGCGTCACGTTCTGCAGGTTGGGCAGGAACACGCGCTTGGTCTTGTTGTTGGCGTGGCTCACGTTGTGGCCAACCTGGCGGCCCTTGCCGGTCAGTTCGCAGATGCGCGACATGGTGTGTCTCTTCTCGTAAAGTTCGGATGTGGTCCGGGAAAGCGGCGCGCATAACGGGGCAGACCCGAATCGTCAAGCAAGTTGCGCCCTCGCCTCGCCCGGAGTAGCGCGGCGCGGATGACCCACTGGCCGCTCCCCCTGCCGATGCAACGCGCACTCGATGCGGCGCGGGCGGCGGCTGGGCTGGGCGAAGTGCCGATCGGCGCGGTGATCGTCAAGGACGGCAAGGTGATCGCGGAGGCGCACAATACCCCCCGCACGGATCACGACCCCACCGCCCACGCCGAGATTCTGGCGATTCGCGCGGCGGCCAAGGCGCTGGGCGACGAACGCCTCACCGGCTGCGAGCTATGGGTGACGCTTGAGCCCTGCGCGATGTGCGCAGGCGCAATTGCCCATGCGCGGATCGCCCGGCTCTACTACGCCGCCAGCGACCCCAAGGGCGGCGCGGTCGAACACGGCGCACGGGTGTTCGAACAGGAGCAGTGCCTGCATCGCCCGGAGGTCTATTCCGGCATGGGGGAGGCGGAATCCGCAGCCCTTCTCAAAGGGTTTTTCAGCGCGCGGCGTTGAGGCAGGACAGGCGGGGCCGGAGCCGGCCCTGCGAGGGAGCCCATGCGATGACCACCAGAGCCCTGCTGCTTGCAACCGGGGCGGCGCTGATCCTCACGCTCGCCAGCTGCGGCGGCGAGGATGGGGGCACGCCGAGCCCCTCGCCCACACCCACGCCTTCGCCCAGCCCGACACCGACGCCCTCGCCCACCCCCAGTCCCGCCGGCTTTGTCCAGACGCCCGACATCACCTATGGCAGCGGCGCGACCACCAGCGGCGCAATGGCGCTGCAACTCGATCTCTACCGGCCCCAGCTCGCCTGCACTGCCCCGCGCCCGACCGTGGTGTTCGTGCATGGCGGCGGCTTTGTCGGGGGTAGCCGACGCGGGGCGAATGTCGATGCCATTGCCCAAGCGGTGACGGCGCGGGGGATGAACCTGATGTCGATCTCCTACCGGCTGGAAGGCGACAATCCGGTGATCTCGGCCGAATTCGCCGCGTTCGAGGCCTCCTATCAGGCCGGCAACACCACCGAGCCACGCGCTCGCGTCACCGCCTTCACCGCCGCGGTCGAGGATGCCACCCGCGCGCTGCGGTGGGCGGAGGGCAATGCGGCGACCTATTGCATCGACGCGCAGAGGTTCGGAGTGTGGGGCGGATCGGCCGGGGCCTATACCGTTCTGCACGTCACCTACACGCTCGACGAATTTGCCATCCCGCGCCCGCCGGTGCGGGTGGTGGTCGATTACTGGGGCGGGCTGTTCCGTGACGAGGACATGGAGGCGGGTGAGCCGCCGCTGTTCGTCATGCACGGCACCGCCGATCCGACCGTGCCCTATGCCGAGGCAGTGCAACTCACCAGCCGCGCGGGGCAGGTGGGGGTGCCCTTTACCTTCTATTCGGTCACCGGCGGCGGGCACGGCTTTGGCGACACGGGCTTTTTTACCCTACAGGTCGAGGGCCAATCCATTGCCGACCGGACGGCGGCCTTCGTCGACGCGCATATGCGCCCGGGCGGCGTGCCAGTTTACGAAAGGCGGGATTTGCAGCGTTAGCGCCGCTACCCCTGCCCCCTCCCGCGTTCCTGCACGGCGGCGCGGCGGGCCTCGACCTGTTCGGGGGCGACGGCAGAATTGGCGGCGCTGCTGCGTTCCGCTTCAAGCGCCAACCCCTCGCCGAAGCTCAGGGCATAGCCATCGTCGATCAACCGCTTGTAGAGGCCGAGGAAGGCCGGATCGATCCCGGCCATGTCGCCCGCCAGCTTGCGGGCGAGGGGGAGCAGTTCCTCAGGGGCAACCACGTGGTTTACCAGCCCCCAGCCGTGCGCGGTGGCGGCATCGAGGAAATTGCCGGTGAAGGCCAGCTCCTTGGCGCGGCTGATGCCGATCATGCGCGAAAGCTTCTGCGACAGGCCCCAGCCCGGCACGATGCCCACCCGCGCATGGGTGTCGGCGAAGCGGGCGTTGGTGCTGGCGACCAGCACATCGCAGGCGAGCGCGACTTCGAAGCCGCCGGTGATCGCCACCCCGTTGATCGCGCCGATCACGGGCTTCCTGCACAGCTCGATCGCTTTCACCGGATTGTCCGCCGGGTCGGTGGCGTTGGCGCTGCCGAGCGCGCCTTCCTCGCTGCCCAACTCCTTGAGATCGAGCCCTGCGGTGAAGGCGCGCTCGCCCGCACCGGTGAGGATCACTGCGCGGACATTCTCGTCGGCGTCCACCTGCCGCATCACCTCGGCAAGCCGCTTCCTCAGCGCGCGGTTCAGCGCATTCATCGCCTGCGGGCGGTTCAAGGTGACGGTGGCAACACCATCCGCCACGTCGAGAAGGATCACATCGTCCATCACAAATTCCAGTCGATGGCGCCGCGCCCGTTGGCCTCGAGGAAGGCATTGGTCTGGCTGAACGGGCGCGAGCCGAAAAAGCCGTTATGTGCCGATAGCGGGCTCGGGTGGGCCGAGGCCACTATCAGATGGTGCGAGGCGCGCCCCAGCGCCGGCACGCGGCTGGCTTTCTTCTTTGCGTGAGAGCCCCACAGGATGAAGACGGTCGGCACATCGCGCTCCGCCACGGCGGCGATGCAGGCATCGGTGATCGCGTCCCACCCGCGTCCGGCATGGCTGCCCGCCAGCCCCGCCTCGACCGTCAGCGTGTTGTTGAGCAGCAGCACACCCTGCCGCGCCCATTTCGACAGATCGCCGCTGGCCGGGCGGGGCAGGCCGAGATCGCTCTCCAGCTCCTTGTAGATATTGACCAGCGAAGGCGGCGGACGCACGCCCGACTGGACCGAGAAGGCGAGGCCATGCGCCTGTCCCGGCCCGTGATAGGGGTCCTGCCCGAGGATCACGCAGCGCACCGCGTCAAGCGGGGTGAGCGCGAGCGCGGCGAGGCGGGTTCCGCGCGGGGGATAGATCACCTTGCCCGCGCTTTCTTCCGCCTTGAGCCACCCGCCCAGCCGCCGCGCCTCGGGGCTCGCCAGCGCCGGTTCGAGCGCGCTCCGCCAGCTTTCGGGGATGGCTTCGGACACAGCAAACTCCGCAAGGGTCGAGCGCAGCCGGGACGTGTCGCCTGATCTGTCCTGACTGCGCTCTGCCCCAAGGCCTAGGTGACCCGCGCCCCATGCGCCACTGGCCCCTTCCCCTCTTTCCCCAATCGGCGTAGGGCGACAGGCATGGCTGTGCATTTTCACGAGGAAGACCTGCCCCCCGGCGTGCTGACCGGGACGGGCGCGATCGCGGTGGATACCGAGACCATGGGGCTCGTCACCCCGCGCGACAGGCTGTGCGTGGTGCAGCTGTCCGATGGAACGGGCAACGAGCATCTGGTGCGCTTCGCACCCGACAGCAGCTATGATGCGCCCAACCTGAAGGCGGTGCTGGGCGATCCGTCGCGGCTGAAGCTCTATCACTTCGCGCGCTTCGATCTCGCGGCGCTCCAGCATTATCTCGGGATCATGGCCGGGCCGGTGTTCTGCACCAAGATCGCCAGCCGCCTGACCCGCACCTATACCGATCGCCACGGGCTCAAGAACCTCGTCGAGGAACTGCTCGGCGAGAGCCTGTCGAAGCAGCAGCAGTCCTCCGACTGGGGCGGGCCGGTGCTGTCGGATGCGCAGCGCGAATATGCGGCGAGCGATGTGCGCTTTCTCCACCGGTTGCAGGCCGAACTGACGCTGCGGCTGGAACGCGAGGGGCGGATGCATCTGGCGCAGGCGTGCTTCGATTTCCTGCCGGCGCGCGCGCTGCTCGATCTCGCCGGCTGGCCCGAAGCCGATATCTTCGCCCACGCCTGACGCAAGCCTGCGGCCATGGTCACCAGCCATATCCAGACCGAGACCAGCGAGGCCCGCGCCCTCAGGGGCCGGCGGCAGCATTTCGCGGCGCCCGGCGGATCGCATGACCGGCTGGTGGCCTTCCTCGCCCGCGCCCTGCCGATGATGGTGGGGATCGTCGCGGCGCTGATGGTGATCACGCCCTTGAGCCCGCGCGGCGAGGTGAGCTTCCTGCTCGATCGCAACAAGGTCGCGCTGATCGACGAGCGCCTGTCGGTCGACAATGCGATGTATCGCGGGCGCGACAACCAGGGTCGCCCCTTCTCGCTGATGGCGGGCGAGGCGGTGCAGCGCTCCAGCGCCGAAGGGCTGGTGCGGATGCAGGATCTGGTGGCGCAGATGGTGCTGTCCGATGGTCCCGCCCGCCTCAGCGCCGGTGGCGGCACCTATGACATCGACGCCGAGACCGTGGCGGTCGACGGCGCGGTGCGGCTGACCGCGAGCGATGGCTACGCGATGGTCGCGCGCGGGGTCTCGGTCGATCTGAAGGCCAAGCTGATGCGCGGCGACGAGGGCGTTTCGGGCGAGGTTCCGGCCGGGACCTTTTCCGCCGACACGATCCGCGCCGACCTTGGCGCGCGCACGCTGACGCTGGACGGCCATGCACGCCTGACCATGATCCCCGGCAAGTTGAGGATGCCATGATGACGACCCCCACCACACCCCGCAGCCCGTGGCACCGTATCGCGCTGGTCTGGGGCACGGGCGGCTTCGCTCTCACCACCGCGCTGGCCGGCGGCGTGGCGCTTCATGCGCAGAGCATCGCCAGCCACGATTCCGCCGCGCCGGTCAATTATGCCGCGGACCGGATCGAATTGCAGGACCGCGAGAACCGCGTGATCCTGTCGGGCAATGTGGTGATCGAACAGGCCGGCCTCACCGTCCGCTCGGCGCGCACGCTGGTCAATTTCACCGACACCGGCTCACTGAGCATCCAGCGCATCACCGCCACCGGCGGGGTCGAGGTGACGCGCGGCAACGAGCGCGCCAGCGGCGACAACGCGATTTACGATTTCAACCGCCGGATCATCACCATGGCCGGCAATGTCCGCCTGCGCCGCGGGAGCGACACATTGAATGGCGGGCGGCTGGTGATCGATCTTGAAAGCGGGCTGTCGAGCGTCGATGGCAGCGCTGCCGGTAGCGGCGTGGCGGGCAGCGCGACCGGCAAGGGCCGGGTGACGGGCAGCTTCACCGTCCCGCAGCGCGACAAGAAGTAACCGGAGAGCGCCGCCCTAGTAGGCGTTTTCGTGGCGCAGCACCTTCACGGTCCGTAGCACGATCTGGATGTCGCGCAGCAGTGACCATTCGGCGATGTATTCGAGATCGGACTGCAGCCGGTCGGTGAGATCCTTCTCCCGCTCGGTCGCGCCGCGGTGGCCGCGCACCTGCGCGAGGCCGGTCAGTCCCGGCTTGAGGCAATGGCGCTGCCAGTACTTGCGATCGACCTCCCAGAAGAACTTGTTGTTCGCCTGGGAGCCGATCGCGTGCGGACGCGGGCCGACGATCGACATGTCTCCGCGCAGCACGTTGAAGAGCTGCGGCAGTTCGTCGATGCTGGTGCGGCGGATGAAGGCGCCGATGCGGGTGATGCGGTCATCGTCGCGCGATGCCGACCGGTTGCCGTCGTGATCGAGCCTTTCAGGCCGCATCGAGCGGAACTTGTACATGTCGAAGAACTGGTTGCCCCGGCCCAGACGGCGCTGGACGAACAGCACCGGTCCGCCGTCCTCAAGCTTGATCAGCACCGCCACCACGATCAGCAGCGGCGACAGCGCGAGCAAGGCAGCCCCGGCAAACAGGGTGTCGAAGGCGCGCTTGACGATCCGCGCGCGCAGCCGCAGCGGGCCGGTCGAGACGACCAGCGTGGTGCGGTCGAGATCGTCATAGCGATGCACGCCGACCGCGCCGAGGCTGTGTGCCGGTTCGCTGACGATCTCGCCATAGACTCCCGCCGACTTGAGCAGGAAGGCCCAGTCCTCGCGCCGTTCGCGCGGGCAGCTCACCACCACGTGATCCTGATTGCGCAGCAGCTTGCCGAGCCGGTCGAGCATGAAGGGATCGTGGCTGCCCGGATCGAGGCCGAATTCGGCCGCCGAGACGATCACTGCATCGGGATAGGGGAAGCTCGAACCGCCGTCGTCGATCACCAGATGGTTGGCAACCCGCCCGTCCCAGCGCCACTTCACCAGCCCGCTCACCGCCCGGCGCATGACCACCAGCATGATGGCGGTGAACGCCAGCCCCAGCGTCACCGCGGCGCGGGAGAAATCGTCGTTGGACTTGGTGTAGAAGGCCACGAAGTTGATGAGGCCGGCCGAAATCACCAGCGCGATCAGCGCCTGGCGGGTCGCGTGCAGCCAGTCGGCCAGCCCCTTCAGCCCGTAGGAACCGTTATACAGGGCAATCGTGTAGAAGGCGGGCAGCATCGCCTGGGCGGCCAGCATCGCACGCGGTTCGGCCCAGCGGCCTTCCCACACCAGGCTGCCGAGCGCGAAACCGAAATTGAACAGGATACCATCAGCCAGAAGCACCAGCGCATAGGTGCGCAGGCGGCGCCGCTCGAGCGAGGGCACGAGCTTCTTCTCGACATTCTCGTGCCGAACCGATTCCAGAAGTCTCGGTGTCACGCGATTCATTCGGACCTTCCCCCAAAGGTGCGACCCTTACAGGGCAATACCTAGGCACCTTTACATAGAAAAGATGCTTTTGTGCGACTGCGAAATGCAGCTTGTCACATAATGAGAACTGTTCGGCCCTTCCGGACCCTTCGCGGCCTTATCGTTTGGCGGCGTAGCGTGCGATTTCCGCAAGTTCCTGCGCCAAAAGCAGCTCGGCAGCCTGGCTGTTGGCCAGCAGTGTGCGGTGCAGCCGGGTGAGTCGCGGGATGAGCCGGTCGAGCCGGGTGTCGTTGCCGCCGCGCTGGGCGGGCTGGCGCCAGCGCTCGAACTGGTTGCGGATGTCGCGCTTCTCCTTGAAGAAGATGCCGAGCCGCATTTCCGCACCCTTGTCGATCCGCTCGAATTGCCCGCGCGGGCCGAGGTGCGCCATGATCTGCGCCAGCTGCGCCGCGCGCCGTTCCAGCGCCAGCGCAAGGCCGACCGGATTGAGCCCGAGCTCGCGCATCCGCCGAATCTCGCCGCTCACCCGCGCCAGCTCGCCGCCCAGCACGGCGTTGACCAGCGGGGCAAAGCCGTCCTCCTCGGTGGCCGCACCGATCGCGGCGTGATCTTCGGGCGTGGCGGCGCGGGGCGATTGCGGATCGGCCCCGCAATAGAGCGCGAGCTTGTCGACCTCGGACTGGGCGAGGCGCACGTCGAGCCCGGCGGCGCGGGCGATGCGTTCCGCCAGATCGCCCCCGAGCCTCAGGCCGGCCGCATCGGCCATGCCGCGCACCGCCTGCGCGACGGTGGAAAGATCGGGCGGGTGGAACATCGCCACCACCGCATCCTTGCGTTTTTCCAGCAGCTTGGCGGTGCGCGACTTGTCGGTGGCGGAGGTTGCGACGATGATCACCGGCGCGGCTGCGCCCGCGCCCGCCTCGCCGGTCTGGATCAGCACTTCGAGCGCGTCATGCGCCTCGTCGCCGCTGGCGCGCACCCAGATGTGGCGCTTGCCGCCGAACAGTGAGGTCGAGCGCGCCTCGTCGCCGAGCAGGGCGGGATCGCGCTTGATGTCCGCCCCCGCCAGCTCGACCCGGTCGCCTGCATCGGGCAGGGCGGCGGCAAGGCGATTGGCGGCAGCGCTGGCTCCGGCCTCGTCAGGGCCGCAGAAGAAGAAGATCGCATGACCCTCGATGCCGGCAGGCAGGCCGCGTGCGAAATCGCTGTTCTTGAGCTTCATCGGGCCGCTTCGGCACGGCTCCGCAGCGCCAGCGAGACCTGCGTCGCCATCTGTTCGGCGAGTTCGAGCGCAAGGTTTTCCAGCGCCTTCTGCTCGGCGGCGATGGTGGCATATTCGGAAGACACCACGTCGATCCCCGCGTCGGAACCGGCAGTGGCATCGAGCAGGATCTTGCCGCTCGCGATGTCGATCAGCTGATAGCGCGCGCGCAGGATGCGGCGTTCGCGGCTGATGGTGTCGTCGTTGAGGACGCCCAGCGCTTCCAGCGAATCGTCGAGCCGCACGTCGAGCCGGTAGGCCGGCGTGGTGTTGCCCGCGACCCCGAGCCGGTTCTGGAGCGCGTTCCTCACCAGCCAGCCGCTCTGCCCCGGGATCGCTGGCACGTCGACCGCGGCAAGCCCCTGCGCCACGCTGGCCGAGCCGCCACCCGCATACATCGGCTGAAGGCCGCAGGCGGACAGGGCAAGACAGGCGATAGGGGCGAGAGCCTTGTGCATCAGGTGACGATATTCACCAATCTGTCGGGCACGACAATGACCTTGCGCACCGGCGCGCCATCGAGCGAGCGTTGCAGGTTGGCCGAAGCCAGCGCCAGCGCTTCGAGATCCTCCTTCGAGGCACCCTTCGGTGCGGTGACGGTGTCGCGCAACTTGCCCATGTGCTGAATCGCGATGGTGACCTCGTCATCGACCAGCAGGGCGGGGTCGACTGCGGGCCAATTCGATTCAGCGACAAGGCCTCCACCCGGTTGCATCGCCTCGCTCATCGACTCAGCAAGATGAGGCATCATCGGCGAGATCAGACGCGGCAGAACCGAGATTGCTGCCATCTGGTCTGCGCATGGATGGGACCGCTCGATTGCGTTCGTGAACTCGTAGATGCGTGCAACCGCCTTGTTGAATTGTAGATGCTCGATGTCGTTGGCGACACCGGCAATCGTGCGGTGCATGAGCTTTTGGAGCGCGCGGTTGGGCTCCGCGTCGGCATCGCACTGCGGATCGTTGGCCACGATGCGCCACAGCCGCTGGACGAAGCGCGCGCAGCCCTCGATCCCGGCGTCGGACCACGGCAGATCGCGTTCCGGCGGGCTGTCGGAGAGCATGAACCAGCGCACCGCATCCGCGCCATGGCGGGCGATGATCGCATCGGGGTCGACGACGTTCTTCTTCGACTTCGACATCTTGATGACGCGGCCCACGTCCACCGCGCCGCCATCGGCCAGCAGGGTCGCGCCATCGGCAGTGCGGCCCACTTCCTCCGGCCCGAAGAACACCGGCACGCCGCGCGTCTCGTCGATGCGGCTATAGGTCTCGTGCGTCACCATCCCCTGCGTGAACAGCGCGGCGAAGGGCTCCTGCACCGCGATCTTGCCCGTGTGGGCGAGCGCGCGGGTCCAGAAGCGGGCATAGAGCAGGTGCAGAATCGCGTGCTCGATCCCGCCGATATAGTGCTGCACCGGCATCCACTTGGCCACTTCCTCCGGGTCGAAGGGACGGTCGGCCGGCTGGCTCGCAAAGCGCAGGAAATACCACGAGCTGTCGACAAAGGTGTCGAGCGTATCGGTCTCGCGCCGCGCGGCCTTGCCGCACTTGGGGCAATCGACGTGCTTCCACGTCGGGTGGCGTTCGAGCGGGTTGCCGGGGATGTCGAAGCTGACATCCTCGGGCAGGGTGACGGGGAGCTGGTCCTTGGGCACGGGCACAACGCCGCAAGCATCGCAGTGGATGAAGGGGATGGGCGTTCCCCAGTAACGCTGGCGGCTCACGCCCCAGTCGCGCAGGCGCCACACGGTGCGCCCCTCGCCCCAGCCTTCGGCCTCGGCGCGCGAAATCACCGCCTGCTTGGCGGCCTCCACGGTCATGCCATTGAGGAAATCGCTGTTGACGATCACTCCGTCCCCCGCCTCGGCCTCGCCCTTGAAAGGCTCGTCGGCCTTCGCCGGGTCAGAGGCGACCACGCGCAGGATCGGCAATTCGTATTTGGTGGCGAATTCGAAGTCGCGCTGGTCATGCCCCGGCACGCCCATCACCGCGCCGGTGCCGTATTCCATCAGCACGAAGTTGGCGATGAAGACCGGGAGCTCGGCTCCTGTGAACGGGTGCTTGGCGGTGATCGAAGTCCTGTAGCCCAGCTTCTCGGCCGTTTCGAGCGCGGCGGCCGTGGTCGCGCCCTTCTTGCACTGGTCGATAAACGCGGCGACCTCCGGATCGCCCGCCAGCCCTTGGGCAATCGGGTGATCGGCGGCAATCGCACAGAAGCTCGCGCCGAAGATCGTGTCGGGGCGGGTCGAGTAAACCGGCAGCTTCCCGCCGTCGGAAAGCTCAAAGCTGAACTCCAAGCCCTGCGACTTGCCGATCCAGTTCTCCTGCATCAGGCGCACCTTCTCGGGCCAGTCTTCGAGGCTGCCGAGGCCCTCCAGCAGATCATCGGCAAAGTCGGTGATCTTGAGGAACCACTGGTTCAGCTTCCTCTTCTCGACCTCCGCGCCCGAGCGCCAGCCCTTGCCGTCGATCACCTGCTCGTTGGCGAGCACGGTCATGTCGACCGGGTCCCAGTTGACGGTCGATTCCTTGCGGTAGACCAGCCCCGCCGCGTAGAGATCGAGGAACAGCGCCTGTTCGTGGCCGTAATATTCGGGATCGCAGGTGGCGAATTCGCGCGTCCAGTCGAGCGCGAAGCCGATGCGCTGCAACTGCGCCTTCATCTGCGCGATGTTCTGGCGCGTCCAGCCGCCCGGATGCACGCCCTTTTCCATCGCGGCGTTTTCCGCCGGCATCCCGAAGGCGTCCCAGCCCATCGGGTGCAGCACCTCGAACCCGCGCATCTTCTGGTAGCGCGCTAGCACGTCGCCCATCGTGTAGTTGCGCACGTGGCCCATGTGGATGCGCCCGGAAGGGTAGGGGAACATCTCGAGGATGTAGCTTTTGGGCTTGGGGCTATCGGAATCGGCGGTGAAGGTGCCCGCTTCTTCCCATGCACGCTGCCAGCGTCCGTCGGCGACGGACGGATCGAAACGTGTATCGGTCATGGAAGTTTGTCCGGTGGAGCGGTGTTACGAAGCGAGGGCCTGGCGACGCAGATCGCGGGCCTTGGTGAGGATGATGTCCTCCAGCTTCTGCACCGTCGCGGCCTGCACCGGCGCCTCGACCCAGCTGCCGGCCTCGTTCACCTGACGGCTCGCCGCAACCCGCAGGGCATCGGCGCGCAGGTCCTGATCGAGGATGGTGACGGTCAGCTTGACCCGCTCGGTGGGGTTGGCGGGGTTGGCATACCAGTCGGTCACGATCACGCCGCCGTTGCTGTCGGCCTGAAGCAGCGGCGCAAAGCTCACCGTCTCCAGCGCGGCGCGCCAGAGATAGGCGTTGACGCCGATGGTGTTGAGCTGGGCCGCCTGCAACTCGGTGCGCGGCCGGTCGGAACCGCCGCAGGCCGCGAGCGCAAGCATCGCGCCGCCAGTGAGCGCGGCGGTCAAGGCCCGCTTCAGGGCCGGGCGGAAGGGGGCGGTCTTGGCGCGTGTCACTGCCGGAAAATCCTCATCGTCTGTATGCCTGACGCTCTATAGCCCCCAACGCCCTTGCGGCAAGCACCGATGCGCAGGCGGGCGGGGAGGGAGCCTCGGGCAGGAGGGCTTTACCCCGGCTGAACCGGCAATGGTGTCGTGCCCGTCCCGGATTCTGTGTGCTTGCGGCAACAGGTGGCAAGGGAATCCGGTTTCCCTTGCGGCAAGTCATTGCACGTGGGACTCGCGCGCCTATCACATGATAGTGTTCACACCGCGACTCACCTCCGGTTAAGGTTGCGTATGCTCAGGCAAAAGCCTGATCGGAACGAAGACAGGGAAACGGGCAAAGCCATGGCACGCAAGGCCGACAGCACAGCAAGGGCGCAGCGCAAGCTGACGCTGCTGGCCGTCTGCGGCGCGCTGGCCTTCGCCTTGCCGAGTGCCGGCCTCGCGCTCGCCGGCAAGAACGCCCCGCTTGCGTCCCCTTCCTTCGAGGCCATGGGTCTCAATGTCTTCACCCCGGCTTCGGTCGATCCCGAACTCGCGGCCCGGGTGGCCGACAAGGCGCGCCAGCGCGGCATCCGCTTCACCCCTGCCGGGGCCACGCCGGTCGCCGGAGAGCGCACGGTGACGGTCGCGGTGCGGGTGGACAGTGACAAGGCGCGTGCGATTTCGGTGCGCAAGGCGATCGACGCGATTCCGGGTCGCGGCATGGGCCCCGGTGCTCTCGAAGCGAGCCGGTTCCAGCTTGGCGCAGCGCGTGGCTATCGCAGCTTTGCCCGCCCGATCGAACTGCCCACCGAGGTGCGCCGCATGGCGCTGCCCGATCTGTCGCAGTTCAAGCCTTCGGTCCCGCAGGCCGACGACAAGCCGAGCCGGCTGCAGCCGCGCATCGAGCTCGAGGATCGCGAGATCGCCGGTCGTTCGCCCAACACGCTCGATTCGATCGGGCAGCAGACGGTGGGCGTCGGCGGCAGCTTCCGCCTTTCGCCCAACCTCAACGTGATGGCGGGCGTGCGCTACTCGCAGGAGCGCGAACGGCTTGATCCGCTGACCAACTCGGTCAAGGACAGCCAGGCGGTCTACGTCGGAACGCAGATCAAGTTCTGATCCGTAGGCGGGGGGTCATGCCCCGGTCATCGCCGTGCGGTTGTCATGCCATCGCCCGGTCTTTGCCGGCCGCTATGGGCCCAAAGCATAGCTATTCCTCGCTTTCCCTGACGCTACGGCACGGCTAGGCTGCGCGCACGAGCAGTTGCACGCATCAAGGGAGGGACATGCCATGGGCCGGGTTGCCATCGTTACCGGAGGAACGCGCGGAATCGGGGAGGCGATCTGCAAGCGGCTCCAGCGGCAAGGCCACACGGTCATCGCCAATTACGCCGGCAATGACGAAAAGGCCGCCGCCTTCACCGCCGAAACCGGCATCCCCGCAAGGCGGTGGGACGTGGGCGATCACGAGGCCTGTCTGGCCGGTTGCGCTGCAGTCGAGGCCGAGTTCGGCCCCGTCGACATCGTCGTCAACAACGCCGGGATCACCCGCGACGGCACGCTCCACAAGATGAGCTTCGAGGACTGGAACGAGGTGCTGCGCATCAACCTCGGCGGGTGCTTCAACATGGCCAAGGCGACCTTCCCCGGCATGCGCGAGCGCGGCTGGGGGCGGATCGTCAACATCGGCTCGATCAACGGGCAGGCGGGGCAATACGGCCAGGTCAACTACGCCGCCGCCAAGTCCGGCATCCACGGCTTCACCAAGGCACTGGCGCAGGAAGGCGCGAAGTTCGGGGTGACGGTCAACGCCATCGCGCCGGGCTATATCGACACCGACATGGTCGCCGCGGTCCCTGCCCCGGTGCTCGAGAAGATCGTGGCCAAGATCCCGGTGGGCCGCCTCGGCATGGCCGAGGAAATCGCCCGCGGCGTCGCCTTCCTCACCAGCGAGAACGGCGGCTTCATGACCGGCTCCACCATGAGCATCAACGGCGGGCAGCATATGTACTGAGGTGGGCAGCCGCGCAGCCCCGCTGCAAGGCGGTGGCGCGCAGCGCCAGCCCGCCGAGCGGCCAGCGGGGCGGCGGACCGCAGTCCGCCGAACCCGTCTGACGTCAGCCGGCGGCTTTGCCGTCGGCCCTTCCCCTGCTAATCCACCGCCATGCGCCCCGCCTTCATCCTCGCCGCAGCCCTCCTCGCCGCCCCCGCCGCCGCGCAGGACTATGTCCTCCAGCTCGAATACGAGACCGAGACGCGCGGCGATGACGGGGAGGTCACCAGCTCGGCCAGCGGCCGCCAGCCGATCGCCGAAAGGGTGATCGCCGCCTCGCCCGAGGGCACCGAACTCGAATATTCGCTCCCCTTCGACCCCGAGGAGATCCGTGGCAACGAGCGCTGGATGTTCCCCGCGCGGATGCGGGTCGCGCCCGATGGCACCATGACGATCCTCAACCCCGAGGAACTCCTCGCCCGCAATGCGGCCTGGCTGGCCGAGGCGAAGTGGCCGCGCGAGGTGTGTTCGCGCTGGGGGTTCACCTGGACGGCGTTTCAGGTCCGCTGCGACGTCGAGGCGGCGATCGAGGCGGCCCAGACCTACGGGATGCAGCCCGGCCGGATTGCCGAGGGCCAGCCTTTCGCGCTCGAAGGCGCACTCGGCCCGGTGGTGCTCGCCCGCGCGGGCGACAACCAAGGCCGCATCGTGCTGACCGGCAGCGGTCCGGTCGATCCCACCTTCATCCGCGAGCGCGAGGCGCGCGGCGCGCTGGTGGTTGCCGAGATCAGAGGCGAGACCCTCACCCCGGAGGAGGCCAAGGCCAAGGCTGCCGTGATCACCGCCACCGGCACGCTCACCGTGACCTTCGAGATCGACGCAGACGGGATGGTGTGGCGGCGCGAGGATCGCTCGGAAATCACCACCACCGGCTCCGAATTCAGCGACGGCACCGACCGCGCCGTGCAGACCGTCACCCGCCTGCCCCGCGCCGAATGGGACCGCCTGGGGGCCGAACAGGAGGCAGCGGAGGAGGCCGACAATCCGATGGCCGATCCCAACCCCGAGGCCGTTGAAGCGGCGGCAAGCTAGCCTGCCGCGTTCTGCCCCCCTACCTCAATCGAAGGTAATCCCCGCCACCTTCCACGCGCCGTCTTCCCACGCGAGGCTGAGGCTTTCGGCCCAGCGGCTTTCGTCGATCAGCTTAAGGAAATCCTCGGCGGCGCGCGCGGCGGCTGCGGCTTCGGTAGCGGCAGCCGCGAGCACCGGGGCAGGGTTCGCGGCGGGCAGCATATGTATTGAGGCGACAGCGCCGCGCGGCCAGCGGGCGACGATTGAGGCGATGGCGGCTTTACCCTTGGTCCTGCGGCAAGCGGACCTCCGGCTTTCGGCCCCTGTGTGGACGGCCCTCCGTTGGCAAGGGGTTTTCTTTACTGCGCTGGCTGG
>VFQO010000903.1_pt1 | contig 27291 bp, 26 predicted proteins | sample 3512331 | NCBI WGS metagenome assembly VFQO01 (sample SAMN10412371, study PRJNA504923) | tailings metagenome | isolation source: Replicate 3 from Balatoc abandoned mine | place: Philippines: Itogon, Benguet | collected 2017-08-28 | reverse complement strand
AGGACCGCCTGACCTACTGGACCGGCGTGGGCGCCACCCCGTCGGACACCGTGGCACGCCTGATCAAGCAAGCGGCCACCAAAGCCGCCTGAACGCGGCCATGAGCGCGGCCCTGGTCGCGTCGGCACTGCCGGCCGACGCCGTCGAACTGGGGCGCGTTCTTGATGCCTGGGGCATCAAGGGCTGGGTCCGCATCCAGCCCCACAGCGCCGACACCGAGGCGCTGTTTGCCAGCCAGAACTGGTTCCTGCAGCCGCCCGAAGCTCGCTTCGCGCGCGGCTTTTCTGCTTTTGCGGGCACGGTGGTGGTGCGCGTGGCCGAACTCAAGGCACACGCCGACGGCCTGGTGGCACGCATCGAAGGGATCGACGACCGCAATGCCGCCGAAGCCCTCAAGGGCTGTCGCATCAGCCTGCCACGCAGCGCCTTCCCCGAGCCCGCCGAGGGCGAGTACTACTGGGTCGATCTGATCGGCCTGGACGTGGTCAATCGCGAGGGCGAACACCTGGGCGTGGTGCGCGATCTCCTGAGCACCGGCCCGAGCGACGTGCTGGTGCTCGAATACATCGAGACCGTGGACGGTGAAGAGCGAGCGGCCGAGCGCCTGATCCCGTTCGTGGACGCCTACATCGACGAGGTCGACCGGGCGAAGCGCCGCATCACGGCGGACTGGCAGAAAGACTACTGAGCAGGTCTGAGCGAACCCGCCATGCGCTTCGACGTCATCACGCTGTTTCCCGAGCTGTTCGAACCCTTCTTCGCGCAAGGCATCAACCGGCGCGCGTTCGAAACGAAGCAGGTGGACGTGCGGCTGTGGAACCCGCGCGACTTTGCCGACGGCAACTACCGCCGCGTGGATGACCGGCCCTTCGGCGGCGGCCCGGGCATGGTGATGATGGCCGAGCCCCTATGGCGCTGCCTGCAGGCCATTCGAGGCGATCGTGCCGAACCCGAGGGCTCCCAGGCGCCCGTGGTTCTGTTCTCGCCCGTGGGCGAGCGCCTGGACCACGCCGGCGTGGCGCAATGGTCCGCCAGTGCGGGCGCGGTGCTGCTGTGCGGGCGCTACGAGGGCGTCGACCAGCGCTTCATCGACGCCTGCGTTGACCGCCAGATCAGCCTGGGCGACTTCGTGCTCTCGGGGGGTGAGCTTGCCGCCCTGGCATTGCTCGATGCTGTCGCGCGCCTGCAGCCAGGCGTGCTGGGCGATGCCGGCAGCCACCAGCAGGACAGCTTCAACCCGGCGCTGGACGGGTTGCTTGACAGCCCTCACTACACGCGCCCCGAGGTCTGGGCCGGGCCGACGGGCCAGGTTCCGGTGCCTGAAGTGCTGCTGGGCGGGCATCATGAGCGCATCGCCCGCTACCGGCGCGAGCAAAGCCTTCGACTGACGGCCGAGCGCCGCCCGGACCTGATCGAACGGGCGCGGGCTGAGGGGCGTCTGGACGGCGCCGACGAAGCCTTCCTGGCCAGACTTCGGTAACGTCGGGCCGAGTCTGGCTATAATGGTGGGCTTTTCGATCCTCTGGCCGGCCGCCGCGACCGGGATCGCGACCCACCACCTCAGCCCGTTTCACGGGCGCGTGCGGTGGCGGCGCACCGGATTCGCGGCCTTTAGTGCAGCGCGGCCATGATCGTGGAACAGGAACCATGAACCTCATCCAGACCCTCGAGCAGGAAGAAATCGCCCGTCTGGGCAAAGTGATCCCGGCCTTCGCCCCTGGCGACACCGTGATCGTCAGCGTCAACGTGATCGAAGGCACCCGCAAGCGCGTGCAGGCCTACGAAGGCGTGGTCGTTGCCCGTCGCAACCGTGGCCTGAACTCGAGCTTCATCGTGCGCAAGATCTCCAGCGGCGAAGGCGTGGAGCGTACCTTCCCGCTGTACAGCCCGCTGATCGCGAAGATCGAGGTCAAGCGCCGTGGTGACGTGCGTCGCGCCAAGCTGTACTACCTGCGCGAGCGCAGCGGCAAGTCGGCCCGCATCAAGGAAAAGCTGGGCGCCTGAAGCCGGCCCTGCAAAAAGCCGCTCCCCGGAGCGGCTTTTTTGTGCGCGTCACACTCTGCTGGCCCCCGCTTACCGATGACTGTTCGCCTGCCACCCTTTGACCCTCGCACCGTGCCCGTCGTGGCCACCGGTGCGACCGAGGGCCTGTTGCCCGCGCCGGCCCACCGTCTCACGCCCGACGGCCTGCGCACGCAGTTCCTCACGCCGCCAGTGTGGACGCCCGAACTGGTGCGCGAGCGCCGCTTCGCCGAGCGCGAGCCGGCGGATGCCGCCGTGCTCTTGCCGCTGGTCGTGCGCGACCAACTCAGCTTGCTGCTCACCCAGCGCACAGCGCACCTGTCCACCCACTCGGGGCAGATTGCGTTTCCGGGCGGCAAGGTCGACGCCACGGACCGCGATGCCACTGCCGCTGCCTTGCGCGAAGCCGAAGAAGAGATCGGGCTGGCGGCGCACCACGTCGAGGTGCTGGGTACCTTGCCCGAATACATCACCGGCACGGCATTCCACATCACGCCGGTGGTGGCGCTGGTCAGCCCGGATTTCGACTTGCAGCCCAATCCGCACGAGGTGGACGACGTGTTCGAAGTGCCGCTGTCGTTCCTGATGGACCCGCGTCACCATCGCCGTCATGCACTGAGCTTCGAAGGCGCCGTGCGTGAGTGGTACTCCATGCCTTGGCATGACGGGCAGCACGAGCGCTTCATCTGGGGCGCCACCGCGGGCATGTTGCGCAACCTGTATCGTTTCCTGTCGGCTTGAAACGCGGGCCGCCGCCGGGGCACGCTGTCCCGCCCACTATCATGCGCGCATGGGTTTCCTGGCCATTTTGCTGGCGCTGCTGATCGAGCAGGCTCGCCCCCTTTCCTTCGACAACCCCGTTCACGCCGGGCTGCGCGCCTGGGGCCGCACCGTGCGCCGCAACCTCGACGCGGGCGAGCGCTCGCACGGCTGGATCGCGTGGTTGCTGGCGGTCGCCTTTCCTGGCGCCGTGGCGGCGCTGGTGCACCACGGGCTGTGGCAGATCAGCAGCTTCCTCGCGTTCGCGTGGACGGTGGCCGTGCTGTACGTGACCCTGGGCTTTCGCCAGTTCAGCCACCACTTCAGCCAGATCCGCCGCAGCCTGGAGGAGGGCGACGAACGTTCTGCACGCGAGCAACTCGCGGCCTGGCTGCGGGTGGACGCGAGCAGCCTGCCGCGGGCCGAACTCTTGCGCCAGGTCATCGAGCACTCGGTGCTGGCGGCGCACCGCCATGTGTTCGGCGTCCTCGTGTGCTTCATTGTCTTCTGGGTGATCGGCCTGGGGCCGGCCGGCGCGGTGGTCTACCGGCTGGCCGAGTACCTCTCGCGCAACTGGCGTACCCGTCCCGACGGCACGCCCAGTCCGCCGCTGTGCGACGCGGCGGTCACCGCCTGGCGCTGGATCGATCACGTGCCGGCGCGCGCCACGGCGCTGGGCTTTGCGGTGGTCGGCAACTTCGAGGAGGCGGTCGGGAGCTGGCGCGCCGATGCCGAGCGTTTTGCACCGGGCAGCGACGGCGTGGTGCTGGCGGCCACCTCGGGCGCGATGAACGTGCGCCTCACGCCGCAAGACCCGACGGTCGAACCGCCCGACGAGATGGATCCGGGCGCCCGCCCCGAGCCGCAATTGGCGCACCTGGGCAGCGCGGTCGGGTTGGTGTGGCGCGCGGTGGTGCTGTGGATGCTGCTGCTGGCGCTGCTCACGCTCGCGCGGATTTGAGGGCATCGCCCGCGCCGTTTGTGTGCGGGTTCAGTACGCGGGCTTGGCGGCCAGTTCGTCGAACAGCGCCTGGTAGAGGGTGTAGCGGGTGGCGTCGATGGCGAGCGGGTCGCTCGCCGGATCACTGCCCACGTGCGGGCGCACGCCGCAGCCGGGCTCGTGACGGTGCGTGCAGTTGTAGAACCGGCAGTTGCCCAGCGTCGCGCGCACATCCGGCATGAGCATGGCCAGCTCGGTGGGCTCGACGTGGTGCAGGCCGAAGGCCTGAAAGCCTGGCGAGTCGATCAAGGCGCTGCGGTGCGAAGCGTCCATCCAGTACCAGGTTGTGGTTGTGGTGGTGTGGCGGCCCGAGTTGAGCGCGGTGGAGATCTCACCGGTCTGCGCGCCGGCCTCGGGCACGAGGCGGTTCACCAGCGTGCTCTTGCCGGCGCCCGAAGGGCCGAGCACCAGCGTGGCCTTGCCTTCGAGCCGCTGGCGCAGATCGTCCAGGCCGTGGTCGGTTTTCAGGCCGAGCGGCAGCACGGCGAGGCCCATGTGCCGGTGTGGGGCCAGCCGCGCCCAGGCAGCCTCGAACGGCGCGCCCAGATCGTGCTTGTTGAGCACAATCAGCGCTGCGATGCCCGCGGCTTCGGCTGCGATCAGGGCGCGCGCGAGCTGCATGTCGGAGAACACCGGCTCGGCCGCCAGCAGCACCAACACCTGGTCCAGGTTGGCTGCGAAGGATTTGGTGCGGAGTTCGTCCTGGCGGTAGAGCAGGTTGAGGCGTTCTTCCACACGTTCGATCACGCCCTCGTCGCCACTGAGCGACCAGCGCACGCGATCGCCCACCACCACCGCATTCTTCTTGCCCCGCGGGTGGCAGAGGGTGCGTTGGCCGTCGTCGCCTTCGACGAGACAGTGTCGGCCATGCGCGGCCACCACCCGCCCGGCAAGCCCAGCGCTCAATGGACGACCTCCGCCGTGCGGAATGCGGGGCGATGAGCCTCGGAGGCGGCCCGGCGACCCATCAAGTGCCCTGCAGCGCGTTGACGGCGGCGGCGCAGAAGAAGTCGCTGACCGAGATGCCGTTCACATCGTGCGTGTTGAAGCGCAGCGTGCAGCGGTTGTAGCCGAAGGCCACATCGGGGTGGTGATCCTCGCGGTGTGCAACCCAGGCCACCGCGTTGACGAAGGCCATGGTCTCGTGGAAGTTGGCGAAGCGGAAGGTCCGCTCGATCGAGCCGTCGATGAGTTTCCACCCATCGGGATGGGTGCCGTTGAGCTGGCTCAGTTGCGTGACGATTTCGGTGGCGTTGAGCGCGCGGCGGTTCTGGTGGATGGGGTTCATGTTCAGGTGGCCTGCAGGCGCGACAGGCGCTCGCTGGCGGGCGGGTGGGAGTAGTAAAAGCGCGCGTACAGCGGATCGGGCGTGAGCGTGCTGGCGTTGTCCTGGTAGAGCTTGAGCAGCGCGCTGGCGAGATCGGCGCCGCGCGTTTTCTCCATCGCGAAGGCGTCGGCCTCGAACTCGTGCTTGCGCGAGACCTGCGCCATCAATGGCGACAGGAAGAAGGTGAACAGTGGTGCCACCAGCAGGAACAGGATGAGCGCGAGCGCATCGTTGGGCGCGTCCATCGCTGGCGTGACGCCCAGGCCGCTGTAGAACCAGGCCTGCGACGCGGCCCAGCCCAGCGCCGCAAAGCCCAGCAGGCTGAGCGCGAACAGCAGTGCGATGCGCTTGAGGATGTGACGGCGCCGGTAGTGGCCCAGCTCGTGCGCCAGCACCGCATCGATCTCGTCGGCATTGAGCTGCTGCAGCAAGGTATCGAAGAAGACCACGCGCTTGGCCGCGCCGAAGCCCGTGAAGTAGGCGTTGGCATGCGCGCTGCGCTTGCTGCCGTCCATCACGAACAGACCCTGCGCCGAAAAGCCGCAGCGCGCCATGAGCGCGTTCACGCGCGCCTTGAGCTGCTCGTCGGCCAGGGGTTCGAACTTGTTGAAAAGCGGCGCGATGAGCGTTGGGTAGAGCACCAGCGCGAGCAGGTTGAAGCCCATCCACACGCCCCAGGCCCACAGCCACCAGGTCGACCCGGCGCTGCCCATGAGCCACAGCACCAGCGCCACCACCGGCGTGCCGATCAGCAGGCCCACCAGCGTGCCCTTGAGACCGTCCGCGACCCACAGGCCGGGCGTCATCTTGTTGAAGCCGAAGCGCTCCTCGAGCCGGAACGTCGCGTACCAGGAGAACGGCAGCCCGATCAACCCGCCGATGAGCGCAAAGGCACCGATCAACGCAAGCTGCTGCCACAGGCCGGGGCCGAGGAGCCCGAGAAGTGCCTGGTTCAGGGCATCGAGCCCACCGAGCAGCGTCCAGCCCACCAGCACCGCAGCCTCGAACGCTGTGGTCAGCAGGCCGAAACGCGCCTTGGCGATGGTGTAGTCGGCCGCCTTGCGGTGCGCTTCGAGGGGGATGGTGGCATCAAAGGGCGCCGGCACCTGGTCGCGGTGTCGCGCTACGTGGCGGATCTGACGGCTCGCCAGCCAGGTGCGGGCGAGCAGGCCCAGCACCAGCAGGGCGCAGAAGACGGCGGTGAAGGTGAGGGCGGCAGCGTCCATGAGGGCACCGAGTCTAGCCAACCGGGCTGGCCACCGGCGCGGGGCAGGGCCATGGCCCCGATGGCGGATCGGGGACAATCGCGCGATGACCGTGAACCCCTCTCCCATCGCCACCCCCGGCACCCTGAGCAAGAGCGACCTGAACCTGGTCTGGATCGATTGCGAGATGAGCGGCCTCGACCCCGAGAAAGAGCGCCTGCTCGAGATCGCGGTGGTGATCACCGGCCCGCAGCTCACCCCGCGCGTCGAAGGCCCGGTGATCGTGATCCATCAGAGCGACGCGGTGCTCGATGCCATGGACGCGTGGAACAAGGGCACGCACGGCCGCAGCGGCCTGATCGACAAGGTGCGCGCCAGCACCGTGGATGAGGCCGAGGCCGAGCAGCAGCTGATCGACTTCATCGCGCGCTATGTGCCCAAGCAGGCGTCGCCCCTGTGTGGCAACACCATCGGGCAGGACCGCCGCTTCCTGGTGAAGTACATGCCGAAGCTGGAGGGCTACCTGCACTACCGCAACGTGGACGTGAGCACGCTCAAGGAACTGGCCAAGCGCTGGAAGCCCGAGGTGGTGGACGCGTTCAAGAAGCGCCAGCTGCACACCGCGCTGGCCGACGTGCACGAGTCGATCGACGAGCTCGAGCACTACCGCACGCACTTCCTGCGCTGACGCGGCGAAATCCCCGGGCCGATGCGGCTTGGCGCGCACATCCATGACAATACGGTGACATTCACGCCGAATTCACATGAAGAAGAAGTCCCGTCCCTTTGCCGAGCGTCACCTGGAGTCGCTGCAACTGGCCACCGCGGTGGCCTTTCTTCTGCTCGTGGGCCTGTACGCCTCACTGACCGGCGCGGCCGATGCCGGGCTGAGCCGCACGGCCGTCTGGCTGCTCATCGTCGCCGCGGCGGTGGGCGCCTACATGGCCATGAACATCGGCGCCAACGACGTCGCCAACAACATGGGCCCGGCGGTCGGATCGGGCGCCATGACCATGGGCTGGGCCATCCTCGTGGCCGCGGTGTTCGAGGCACTGGGAGCCATCGTGGCCGGCGGCGATGTCGTCGGCACCATCAAGGGCGGCATCATCGATCCGGCCGACATCAGCGACCCGACGGTGTTCGCCTGGGTGATGTTCGCGGCACTGCTGGCCGGTGCGCTCTGGCTCAACCTGGCCACCGCGCTGGGCGCGCCCGTGTCCACCACGCACTCCATCATCGGCGCTGTCATGGGGGCGGGCATCGCAGCCGGCGGCTGGGGGCTGGTGAACTGGTCGACCATCGGCGCCATCGTGGCGAGCTGGGTCATCTCGCCTCTGGCCGGGGCCCTGATCGCGGCGGCGTTCCTCTACGTCATCAAGCGCAGCGTGACCTACCGCACCGAGAAGACCGAGGCCGCAGCGCGCGTGGTTCCGGTGCTGATCGCCGTCATGGTGTGGGCCTACATCACGTACATGCTGCTCAAAGGGGTGAGCCAGCTCGTCAAGATCGGCATCTTCCCGGCGCTGGCCATGGGTGCCGTGGTTGCGATCGTGGTCTGGGCGTTCATCCGCCAGCCGATCGCGCGTGCCGCGCTGCGCCAGGAAAACTCCAAGGACGGCGTGAATCACCTGTTCACCTGGCCGCTGGTGTGCTCTGCCGCACTGCTGAGCTTCGCGCACGGCGCCAACGACGTCGCCAACGCGGTCGGCCCGCTCGCCGCCATCTACGAAGCCGTCAAGACCGGGGTCATTGCCACCAAGGCCGGCACACCGCTGTGGATCATGGTGCTGGGGGCGCTCGGTCTGGCCGTCGGGTTGGCGCTCTACGGGGCGCGTCTCATTCGCACCGTGGGCAAGGAGATCACCGAACTCGACCAGATGCGCGCTTACTCCATTGCCATGGCCGCCACGGTCACGGTGATCGTGGCGTCGCAGCTGGGCATGCCGGTGTCCACCACGCACATCTCTATCGGTGCGGTCTTCGGCGTCGGGTTCCTGCGCGAACTGCTCAAGGTGAACTACGCCAAGATGGAAGCCACGGTGCGCGCCGGCCACCAGGGTGTGGATCGCGAGGAAGTCGAGGCCTACATGCAGCGCTTCGAAGCCGCCGAAGTGCAGGCGAAGAAGCAGATGCTGGCCGAGATGAAGCAGCGCGCCAAGGTGCGCGGCCTCGATGGCGCGGTGTTTGCCAAGGGTGAGCGCAAGGCCTTCAAGAAGGCCTACAAGAAGGAAATCGTCAAGCGCTCGGTGGTCATGCGCATCATCGCGGCCTGGATCGTCACGGTGCCCGCCACGGCGGTGATTGCCGCGCTGCTGTTTCACATGGTCGCTGCGGTGCTTGGCTGACCAAAGGCGAAGGCGTCCTGGGGTTTTCCCTGAATCTGTGCGACAATCGCAGGCTTCGCCGGCAACGGTGAAGTCTTTGTGCATTGGCCTCACACACCCGGCCCCCCGACACCGCCTGCCTTTGAGCACTGGCGAGCAGGGGCCACCGCTTCCGGGCGGACCGTTTGTGGTTGATGTTGTGTAACCACGAACGGATCCGACGCCCCGGGGCCTGAACCTCCCCTTCGCGCGGCATTCGGTCATTGGCGCCCATTTCTTTTTCGGGCGCAGGAACGAACATGAGCGACGCTTTTGAAGCGCGCGGCGAAACCTCGCCCGCAATGAACCCCGAACAACAACAAGCCCCGGTCGACGCCAGCGCGTTTGCCGAACTTGGCCTGGCGCCGGAACTGGTGGCCGCGGTGGCCGACCTCGGCTTCACCCAGCCCACGGCGGTGCAGGCGCACGTGATGCCGCTGGCCCTCAAGGCCGAAGGCGCCGAGCGCTTTGCCGACCTGATGGTCTCCAGCCAGACCGGCAGCGGCAAGACGGCGGCCTTCCTGCTGCCCGTGCTGCACACCCTCATCCAGCAACAGGCTGCCCGTGCCGAAGCCGAACGCGTCGAGCGTGAACGCCTGGTGGCCGAAGCCATGGCCCGCGGCGAAGCCCCGCCCAAGGCGCCCAAGCGCCAGAACCCGCTGCTGCCGCGCAACTTCAAGGCCGCCACGCCCGGCGCCCTCATTCTGTGCCCGACGCGCGAACTCGCACAGCAGGTGGCCCACGACGCCATCGACCTCGTGCGCCACTGCCGTGGCTTGCGCATTGCCAACGTGGTGGGTGGCATGCCCTACCAGTTGCAGATCGCCAAGCTGCAGAACGCCGACCTCGTGGTGGCCACGCCGGGCCGGTTGCTCGACCTGCAGCGCTCGATGCAGCTCAAGCTCGATCAGGTGCAGTTCCTCGTGGTCGATGAGGCCGACCGCATGCTCGACCTCGGTTTCTCGGACGATCTCGCCGAAATCAACGCACTCACCGCACAGCGCCGCCAGACCATGATGTTCAGCGCCACCTTCGCGCCGCGCATCCAGCAACTCGCCATGCGCGTGATGCACGACAACGGCAAGCACGTGCAGAAGGTGCAGATCGACAGCCCGCAAGAGCAGCACGCCAACATCAAGCAGGTGCTGTTCTGGGCCGACAACGCGGATCACAAGCGCAAGCTGCTCGACCACTGGCTGCGCGACGCGTCGATCAACCAGGCCATCGTGTTCGCCAGCACCCAGATCGAATGCGACGGACTGGCCACCGAGCTGCAGCAGGCCGGCTTTGCCGCCGTGGCGCTGCACGGCGCGCTCAGCCAGGGCCTGCGCAACCGCCGCCTGATGGCGCTGCGCAACGGCCAGGTGCAGATTCTGGTGGCCACCGACGTCGCCGCGCGCGGCATCGACGTGCCCACCATCACGCACGTCTTCAACTTCGGTCTGCCGATGAAGGCGGAGGACTACACGCACCGCATCGGCCGCACCGGCCGCGCCGGTCGCGACGGCCTGGCTGTGACGTTTGCCGAATTCCGCGATCGCCGCCGCATCGGCGACATCGAGGCCTACACGCAGCAACGCTTCAAACCCGAAGTGGTGCCCGGCCTGGAGCCGCGTGAACGCGCTCCCCAGCCCGAGCGCTTTGGCGGCCGCGGCCGTGGTGGCGATCGTTTCGCCGGCCGTTCCAACGACCGTTTCGGCGGTGATCGCCGCGGCGCGCCGCCCCGTGGCCCGCGCTTTGAAAACCGCGACAGCGTACCGCGCTTCGATCCGCGCGGCGGCGACCGATTCGACGCAGCGCGTGGCGACCGGGCTGCGCGCCAGGACACGCGCTTCGACCCGCGTTTCGAGCAACGCACCGATCAGCGCGCTGCACCATCGCGTGGCTTCAACGACCGCGGCCCTGCTGCCCCGCGCGGCGGTTTTGCTGACCGTCCGGTGCGCTCGGGTCCGAGGCCCAACGGCTTTGGCGATCGCCCGGCCTTTGGTGACCGGGCCCGCCGCGGCCGCTGACGCGCACGTCGCTTCACACCAACGGGCCTGCGGGCCCGTTGTTCATGGGCGATGGTCGCTCAGGTTTCGTTCCACTCCAGCACCTCCCACGCGCCGTCGAGCCCGGGGCCGCCACGGATGCGAGCGAGGTCCATGCCCAGTCGCTGCAGGTGCCACGGGTGCTCCTGACCATCGAGACGGTCATCGCTCGCGCGTTCGATCGTGCACACACCGCGCGCCATGTCGATGCGTGCAAAGCGCAGCGCAGGCGTGGCGACTGACCCATCCGGCCCGGGCGCGCGGTGCAGCAGGTAGTCGCCGCACACCAGCAGCAGTTCGTGCGTCGGTTGACCCTGTCCGTCTCGTCGCGACAGCACGATGCGCCGCCCCTGTGAACCCGGCAGCCTCTCCCACACCGCGAGGTGCCGCTCGTTCATGCCGAACTGCACCACGCGATCGGGCGTCTGGAACACACTGCGCTCCGCTCCCGGGCCTATGGCGCATTCCACGGCCCGCTCACCGTCGTGCGCCAGACTGCCCTGCCAGCGTGCTGTCTGTATCCAGCGTGCCCAGGTATCGGTGTCGCGCCCGCGGGCCGTTTCAAGCAGCGTGCGTGCCCAGACACCCTGGTGTGCGGCGGGCATCGCTGCACTGGCGGGCGATGGCGCTTGCGCTGCCTCGCGCGTGATGGTCGCCCCGCTTTGCACGTTGCTTGCCTCCATGTCTGGCCGCTCGGCCGGTGGTCCGATTCGGTGCGGGCCGCACCGAGCCGGTCCGGCCTCAAGGCAGATGTAGCAAGCAGCGGGCCAGCAGCGGCGTCAGGTGCCGCGTCGTGTGCGCGGCGAGCGCGCCGATGCGCTGGTGCTGGGCTGCAGCGGAATGAATGGCGCCCGGGCTTCGTCGGCCAGGCCATCGGTGAGCGTCTGCAGCAATTCGATGAGCTGGGAACGCTGCGACTGGCTCAGGGGCGAGAGCAGGCGCTGGTAGGCACGCTCGGCGGGTTCGCGCGCGGCCTGGAGCACTTCCTGGCCTTGCGGGGTCAGGCTGACCGTCATCTGGCGCCGGCTCACGCTGGATCGCTCGCGCAGCACCAGGCGGCGTTCTTCCAGCCCCTTGAGCACGCGCATCACCGTCACTTTGTCGAACGCCAATGCGCGCGCCAGGCGGGTCTGGTCGAGCCCGGGCTCGGCGGCCAGCACGGTGAGCACACCATATTGCGCTGGCGTGAGGCCGACCTCGGCACAGGCGCTCTCGAACACGGCCGCCGAGATCTGGTGGGTGCGGCGCAGCAGGAAGCCGGGGCGTTGGTAAAGATCGGACAACATGGCGGTGTGGGTCGGGCGACCCGGGATTCTACGGACGCGGTGCGAGGTCATTGCCGCGATAATAGGAAGCATGCTTACGCTTGGAGACGGTGCATGAGCTTTGCCCTTTCCCGCGCACGCCGCGCATTGATCGGTACTGCGTTGCTGGCCTGTGCCGGTATGGTCGCCGCGCAAACGGCCGAAGGCCCGCTGCGTCTGATCGTGCCGTTCACGCCAGGCACCGGCATCGACCTGATTGCGCGCACGGTGGGCCCGAAGCTGTCCGAGCGCCTCAAGCGCCCTGTGGTGGTGGAAAACCGCGCCGGCGCCTCGGGCAACATCGGCACCGAGGCGGTGGTGCGCGCTGCGCCCGACGGCAACACCCTGTTGGTGAGCGTGAACACGCTGGTGATGAACCGCAGCCTCTACCCGCAGCTGCCGTTCGACCCGGTGCGCGACCTGCAGCCGGTGAGTCTCACGAGCTGGGGGCAGTTGGTGCTGGTGACGCATCCGCGCACCGGCTTCAAGACCGCGGCCGATCTGGTCGATGCGGCAAGGAAGGCGCCGGGCAAACTCAACTACGCTTCGCCGGGTGTGGGAACGCCGCACCACCTGTCGATGGAGCTGTTCAAGACCACGGCCAAGGTGTTCCTCACGCACATTCCCTACCGCGGCACCGGCCCCGCCGTCACCGATCTCATCGGTGGCCAGATCGAGGCCATGTTCCTGCCCATCCACGTGGCGCTGTCGCAAGTGCGCAGCGGGCGCCTGGTGGCGCTGGGCATCGGCAGCGACAAGCGTCACCCGCTGCTGCCCGATGTGCCCACCCTCACGGAGGCACGCGCGGGCGAGGTCAACGTCGACATGTGGTACGGCATCTTCGCGCCCAAGGGCATGCCGGCGGCGCAGGTGGCCGCGCTCAATCGCGAGATCAACGACATCTTGCGCAGCGAAGATGTCAAGAAGGCCTTCGAAGGTCAGGGCATGGACCCGGCGAGCGACACGCCCGAGGGTTTTGCACGGCTCGTGGCCCGCGACGCGGACCGCTGGGCCGCGCTCATCAAGACGCAGGGCATCAAGGCGGAATAAGGCATGGGCAAGGGAGCTGACATGAAGATCGCCGTGGTGGGCGGCGGCATCGCTGGCCTGGCGTTCGCGCTCGGCCTGCAGCGGCACGGTTTGTCGTGCGAGGTGTACGAAGGCGCGCCCGAGGTGAAGGAACTGGGCGTGGGCATCACGCTGCTGCCGCACGCCATTCGCGAACTCGACGCGCTGGGACTTCTCGCCGAGCTCGAGGCCATCGGCATCGAGAACCGCGAAAGCGTTTTCTTCAACCGGTGGGGCCAGTATGTCTACAGCGAGCCGCGTGGCCGCCACGCCGGCTATGGCCTGCCCGAGCTCGGCATCCACCGCGGCAAACTGCATGGCGTGCTCTGGCGCGCAGCCCAACAACGCCTAGGCAGCGCGCACCTGAACGCCGGGCATCGCTGCATCGGCATCGAGCCGGCCGAACATGGCGCCACACTGCGCTTTGACAACGGCACCGAGGTGCAGGCCGACGTGGTGGTGGCGTGCGACGGCGTGAACTCGGTGGTGCGTCGCCATTTCTTCCCGGATGACCGCGTCTGCTATGCCGGCATCAACACCTGGCGCGGTGTCACGGTGCACAAGCCCATCCTCACCGGCAAGAGTTACCTGCGCGTCGGCAGCATCGACACCGGCAAGATGGTGATCTACCCGATCGTCGACAACGTCGATGGCCAGGGCAACCAGCTCATCAACTGGGTGGCCGAGATCCGCGACCCGGCGGCGCGCATGAACGACTGGAACAAGCCCGGACGCGTCGAGGATTTCCTGCCGATCTTTGACGGCTGGCGCTACGACTGGCTGGATGTGCCCGCGCTCATCACCGGTGCACAGCAGATTTTCGAGTACCCCATGGTCGACAAGGACCCGTTGCCGCGCTGGAGTTTCGGGCGCGTCACCCTCATGGGGGATGCTGCACATCCCATGTACCCGCGCGGCTCGAACGGCTCGGCGCAGGCACTGATCGATGCCCGCACCCTGGCGGACGAACTGGCCGACACCCCGGGCGACCCCGAGGGCGCGCTGCAGCGGTACCAGGCGGCACGCCTGCCGGCCACGGCGCGCGTGGTCGAGACCAACCGCACGCTGCCGCCGGACTTCATCATCATGAAGGCCGACGAGCTCAGCGGGGGCCGGCCCTTCGAGCGCATCGACGCCCTGATCAGCCAGGACGAGCTGCGCGCGATCTCCGACAACTACAAGCAGATCGCCGGCTTCGCCCTGAAAAGCTGAGCGGGTATTGTTCACACATTTCCGACGGACGTCGGGGTGCATGGCGCCAAAGGCGGCAAACACCCCGGGGAGTGTGGCAACGTAAGCAGTTGTGACGCCCAAGCGGGGTGTTGCAACACGCTGTGTCCCCAAACCCCACGACCACCTCTGCGACTTCGAGGCCCGCCGCGCGCACCCTGCGCTATGGCGGTGACGAGGCCTTTGCCCCGTTCGAGTCGCTCGACGCGCAAGGTCGACCCGTGGGCTTCCATGTGGAGCTGCTGCGAGCCGTCGGGCACGAGCTCGGCGCCGAGATCGAGATCGCCTTGCAGCCCTGGGCCGCCACCGTCGAGGCGTTCCGCGCCGGACGCGTTGACCTCATCGCGATGGTCGACACCACGAACCGACGCGCGTTCGCGAGTTTTCTCAAGGGCCATGCGTCACCCCTGCACGCGGTGTACCTGCGCGCCGATGCCGTGGCCCCGCACGCGCTGCAGGACCTGCAGCGCGTGCGTCTGGCCGTGCTCGACACCGAACCCATGCGCGAGAGCATGGCGCGCTGGCTGTCCGGCATCAGCGAGTCCGCGCTGCGCGTGCCCGACGCACGTTCGGCCTTGCTGGCCGTGCAGCGCGGCGAGGCCGACATGGCACTGCTGCCCAGCGCCTATGGCGATCCGTTGCTGCCGCAGATGACCGGCCTTGTGGTCGGACCGACCCGATTCGGACTGCAGACCTACGCCTTTGCCGTGCAGCCAGGCAACGAAGCCTTGCGCGCCGAGTTGCAGGAAACGCTCGACCGTCTTGAGGCCAACGGCACCCTGCCGGCATTGCGGGCGCGCTGGCTCGATACCGATCCGCACGCCGCCGAGCGCCAGGCGATCGCGCGTGATCTGGACGATCAACGCCGCTGGACCTGGGTCCTGGGCGCCGGCGGCACCGTGCTGCTGGCTGGCGCCGCTTTCGTGCTGCACCGTCGCGGACTGGCGGTGGCGCGCGAACGCCAGCGCCGACGCGAGGCCGAAGACGCCCTGCAACGGGTGCAGGAGCTGCTGGACCACACCTTTCATCGCAATCCCGACCCGATGCTGGTGGTCGATCACGCCAGCGGTCTCGTGCGCGATGCCAACGAGGCCGTTTCCGATCTGCTGGGTGTATCGCTCGACACCATCACCGGTCATCCCCTGCGCGCGCTCGGCCACCACCTGGGTATCGAGGCGCTCAAACGCATGGCGCGCGCCATCGACATCCAGGGCCACATCGATGGCCTGCCCGTCACACTCACGCGCGCCGACGGCGCACAGCGGGCCTGCCTGGTGAGCGCCCAGCGCCTGCAGCTGGCGGGCGAGACGGTGGTGCTGTGCATGGTGCGCGACGTGAGTGAGCGACTGGCGCAGGACGCGGTGTTCCGCCTCGGCTATGAACAGCTGCAGGCCGACGCTCAGCAGGCCGAACCGGTGACGGTGCCGCCGGTGGATGGGGGTTCGCCAGCGGACGACCGATTGCGCGAGTTCACGCGCGCGGTGGCGCACGATCTGCGCGCGCCGTTGCTCGCGATCCAGGGATTCGTGGGCCTGCTGCGTGAGCGACTGCATCTGGGGCACACCCAGGAAGCGCTTGAATACAGCGAGCAGGTCGAGAAGGCCACGCGCCGCATGAACGCCATGATCGAGGCGCTGTGCAGCCTGGCGCAGATCGACCAGCGCGCGCCGGTGCGTGAGCCGATCGACATGCACGCGCTGGCGCAGGACACCTGGCGCATCGTGCGTGCGGCCGATCCGAAGCGCACCGTCGACATGCGCATCGACCCTTTGCCTGCGGCCCGGGGCGACCCCGATCTGGCAGCCCAGGTGTGGCAGAACCTGCTGCACAACGCCTGGAAGTACAGCGCCTACAACGAAGCGGCGCGCGTGCGCGTGGACAGCTTCTCCGAGGACGGGTGCACCTGGTACCGCATCACCGACAACGGTGCGGGCTTCGACATGGCCCATGCGCGCGGCCTGTTCCAGCCGTTTCGGCGCATGCACCCCAAGTCGCAGTTCGAGGGCAGCGGCATCGGCCTGAGCATGGTGCAGCGCATCGTGCGCCACCACGGCGGCGACGTGCGCCTGCGCAGCCAGCCGGGCGTGGGCACGGTGGCCGAGTTCACCCTGGGGCCGCAGGCGCGCTGACCGCGCCGTGCATCAGGCGGCCGGTGCGAAACCGGCGCCCGTCTGCTCGCGCCGCCAGGCCGCGGGCGAGGCGTTGAAGCTGCGCTTGAACGCGCGGTGGAAGGCGGGCTCGCTTTCATAGCCGGCGGCCTCGGCGATGCGCGCGATCGGCGCATCGGACTCGCGCAACTGCTGCGCTGCAAAGCGCATGCGCTGCTGTGCCAGGTAGCGCATCGGCGGCTCGCCCACCAGCGCGGTGAACCGTTCTGCAAAGGCGGAGCGCGACGCACCCACGGCCTGCGCCAGTTCCTCGGTGGTCCAGGCGCGCTGGCGCTCGGCGTGCATCATCGCGAGCGCGCGCCCCACCTTGGCATCGCGCAAGCCGGCCAGCCATCCGGTGCTGCCTTCGGGTTGCTGCGCCAGGTACTGTTGCACCGCCTGCGCGAACAGCAACTCGGCCAGCCGGCTGAGCACGCTGGGCGACAGGCCGTGCGGCGCAGCGAGTGGCTGCGCGGCAAAGCGCATGGAACTCTCCAGCCATTGGGCCGACGCCCCGCTGCCCAGGGGCAGGTGCAGCAGGCGTGGCAGTGCGTGGATCAGCGGATCGTTGACGTTGTCGTGGCCCAGGTAGCCGCAGAAAAAGCGTGCACCGCGCGCTTGCCCGGGGTGCACCAGCCGCATCACGCCCTGGCCGCCTGCATGGTGCTCCAGCATTTCCACCGGCATCGGCGGCACGGAGAGGTCGCTGCCCAGGCGGTGGCGGTGGTTGCGCGGCAGGATGGCGAGATCGCCCGCGCGCAGCGTCAGCGGTTCGGCATCGCCGTCGAGCTGCAGCGACATCGTCCCCTCACACACGTAGTGGTACGCGATCACCTCGCGTGGCAACGGGCTGAACTCGGCACAGTCCTCCGGGCCCACCTGGGACAGCACGCACCAGGGTTCGCCGAACTCGGCCTCCACGAACACACCCCCGCGCAAGCGCAGTGCACGCAGCACGTCGCTCAGGGCGTCGGCGGTGTCGTTCGGCGTCATGTCCGGCGGCTCGGCAAGAAATGGCGGCGGCGCGGGCATGGCCGTCGCGAGTGGGGCTGTCTAGATTAACGGCACCGGCCCGGCGGATGCAAACGCCCTCTGCATGGGGCGGCAACGACGAACCACGGAGCTTTGAACATGATCACCGACGCACAGGGACACGCCCTCAGTGGCGCCAGCCGCGAGGCCGCCGCCTTTTACGACCAGGCGGCCACCGCCTTCCACCTCTACCGCGGCGACCCGATGGCCGCACTCGACGCGGCGCTCGCAGCCGCGCCCCGCTTCGCCATGGCCGCGCTGCTCAAGGCGCACCTGCTGGCCGTGGCCACCGAGCCCGCGGCCTCGCAGATGGCGCGCGAGCTGCTGGTCGAGGTGGCCGACTGGCCGCTCAACGAACGCGAACGCTCGCACCTGGCCGCGGTGCACCAGGTGCTGGCCGGCGAATGGTCGGCCGCCGCGCAGACGCTGGACATGCACCACAGCGAGAGGCCGTACGACATCGTGGCGCTGCAGGTGGGCCACCTGATCGACTTCTTCCGTGCCAATGCACGCAGTCTGCGGGATCGCATCGCGCGCACGCTGCCGCAGTGGTCAGCTTCGATGCCCGGGCACGGCTTTCTCCTCGGCATGCTGGCCTTTGGCCTGGAAGAAGCGGGCCAGTACGCGCAGGCCGAAGACGCGGGCCGCGCTGCCCTGGCGGCCGAACCCCGCGACTGCTGGGCCCACCACGCCGTGGCGCACGTGATGGAGATGCAGGCCCGCCACGAGGATGGCATCGGCTGGGCCCTGATGCGCGAGCCGCACTGGAGCGGGGCGGACAACTTCTTCCAGGTGCACAACTGGTGGCACCGTGCGCTGTGCCACCTCGAGATCGGCCAGATCGAGCCGGTGTTCAACCTCTACGACGGCCCGATCCGCGCCGCGCGCAGCGCGGTGGCGGTGGACATGGTCGATGCCTCGGCGCTGCTGTGGCGCCTGCACCTGGGCGGTCACGACGTGGGCACGCGCTGGCAGGAACTGGCCAGCGCCTGGGACGCGCACGCCGACGGCTACAGCTACGCCTTCAACGACTGGCATGCCGCCATGGCCTGGCTGGGCGCCGGGCGCCTGGCCGATGTGCAGCGCCTGCAGGCTCGACTGCGCAGTGCCGAGCAGGGCAGCGAAGCCGCCCGCTGGGCCGCCGACACCGGGGCCGATCTGGTGGCCGGATTCGCCGCGTTCTGGCAGGGACGCTACGACGAAGCGATCGAGACGTTGTGGCGCGCCCGCGCCATCGCCAACCGTTTCGGTGGCAGCCACGCGCAGCGCGACCTGATCGACTGGACACTGACCGAAGCCGCCCTGCGCGGCAAACGCCAGACCGTGGCCGAGGCGCTGGCGCGCGAACGCCTGGCACAGCGCCCGCACAGCGGCATGAACCGCCAGTTCCTGCGCCGCGCGCTGGCGCCGGCCGTGCGTTGCACGCCAACGGTAGCTACCGAGGCATAAGCCGGCCAGCCGGCGAGCGCAGCGAAGCCCCCAGTGCACCCGAGGAACGGGCTTTGCCCGGCCTCAGGGTGCGCCCCCCTCCCGCCGCAGGCGAGAGAGGGGGGAGCCGCGCAGCGGCGCGGGGGGTGCTTCCTAATCCTCTCCGCTGATCGTGACCAGCAACTGGATCACCTCGGCGCACTCTTCCTGAATGCGCTGGATCGGGTAGATCTCGCTGGCGTTGGCACCGGGGCGCACGTGTTCACGCAGCGTCTCGGCCTGCGAGAGGATGGCCGACATGCGTTCGAACAGCTCCGAGGTGACCGCGTGCACGTCGATCGGCGCGGCGGGTGCTGCCAGGGGCGCCGGTGCGGACACCGGGGTCGTGGGCCTGTTGACGGCCGGCGCGGGCGCCGCAGCGGCCGCGGCGCGTTGCACCGGCAGCGGGCGTTCGTCGAGTTCGATCAGCTCCATCGACTCGCCGTTGAGGATCTGCTGCACGCGCAAGCGGATGAGTTCGCGATCGATCGGCTTGGTGAAGAAATCGAGCACGCCCGCGGCAAAGGCGCGCTGGCGGTGGCTGGCGTCGTCGTGCGAAGTGACCATCACCACCGCGGTGTGCGCCAGTTGCGGGTTCTCGCGCAGCCGTGCGATCACGCTGTAGCCATCGAGGTCGGGCAACTCCGCGTCGATCACCAGCAGATCGGGCTTGTGTTGCGCCAGCTTGGCCAGCGCGTCGTCGCCCCGCACCGCGAAATGCAGTTGCGCCATGTCGAGCAGGGTACGCGCGAGCAGGTGCACCATGCCCGGATCGTCATCGACGATTAGCACCTTGTGGCGTTGGGGCGCCGGGTTCGTGGTCATGTTGGGCTCCTGTGGCGATCGGTCCGGCGCCATTGCGTGCGGTCCTTGCCGGCTAGATCGGCGGTGGCTGCGAAATCTTTAGTACCAGTGGCGGGCCGTTGCCGGCGTGGCTGCGCGCCGCCGGTCAGGGTGCCTCCGGGATGGTAGGGGAACTGGGGGTGTGCGGTGCCGCGTTTCATATTTGAAACGCGATTCCCGGCCCCGATGATCCAGCGATCCCTCCGGGGCCGATCCAGCTTTCCCCGCATCCACATGAAGCTCACCCTCAAACTCCCGTTCGCTTTCGTCGCCAGCGTGCTGCTCGTCACCGCAGCCGCGCTGTTCGGCATCCAGCAGCTCAACCGATCCGTGCACACCTTCGAGACCGAGGTGCACGCCAGCCACGAACGTGCGGCCCGGGTGTCCAGCCTGCTGAGCCAGTTCAAGACCCAGGTGCAGGAGTGGAAGAACACGCTTCTGCGCGGCAGGGACCCGGCGCAGCTGGACAGGTACTGGAAGGCATTCGGCCGCATCGAGCAGGAAATGGCGGCCGCCGCCGCCGGCCTGATCAGCGCGCTGCCCGCTGGGCCTGCGCAGGACCTGGTGCGCCAGTTCGCCGATGCGCACGCCACCATGGGCCGCAATTACCGTGCGGCCTTCGAGCAGTTCACCGCCTCGGGCATGGACCCGACGGTGGGCGACAAGGCCGTCAGCGGGATGGACCGCGAGCCGGCGCGTCTGCGGGATGCGGCCGTCAAGCAGATCGCCGAGGACAGCGTGGCGATCGCCGAACGCGCGAACGCGCAGGCTGCCCGTGCACCACGCTGAGTTTGGCGCTCATGGCCGTGGTCTGTGTCGCCGGGGTCATCGGTGGTGTGCTGTTCAGCTGCGGCATCACGCGCCGCCTGGACGAGGCGGTGCAGGTGACGTCGAAGGTGGCCGCGGGTGACCTCACGGCGCGCGTGAGCGTCGACGGCCGCGACGAGATCGCGCAGCTGCTCGCCGCGCTGCGGGCCATGCAGGGCCAGCTCTCGCAGGTGGTGACCGAGGTGCGCCACAACGCCGAGAACGTGGCCACCGCCAGTGCCCAGATCGCGCAGGGCAACCAGGACCTGAGTCAGCGCACCGAACAGCAGGCCAGCGCGCTGCAGGAAACCGCGGCCTCGATGGAGCAGCTCGGCTCCACCGTGCGCCTGAACGCGGACAACGCGCGCCAGGCCAACCAGCTCGCCGCCAGCGCGCGCGACCTCGCGGTCAGCGGCGGTGAGGTGGTGGGTCAGGTGGTGTCGACCATGCAGGGCATCCAGGCCAGCAGCCAGAAGATCGCCGACATCATCGGCGTGATCGACGGCATCGCCTTCCAGACCAACATCCTGGCCCTCAACGCCGCGGTGGAAGCGGCGCGCGCCGGTGAACAAGGCCGAGGTTTTGCCGTGGTCGCCGGCGAGGTGCGCAGCCTGGCGCAGCGCAGCGCCGAGGCCGCAAAGCAGATCAAGACCCTGATCGACAACAGCGTGGATCAGGTCGGGCAGGGCGCCACGCTTGTGAACCAGGCCGGTGGCTGCATGGGCGAGATCGTCGGCTCGATCCGCCGCGTCTCGGACCTGGTGGGTGAGATCACCGCCGCGACCACCGAGCAAAGCGACGGCGTCAATCAAGTGGGCAACGCCGTCACGCAAATGGACCAGGCCACGCAGCAGAACGCCGCGCTGGTGGAAGAAAGCGCGGCCGCGGCCGCCAACCTCAAGGGCCAGGCGCAGCGGCTGGTGGATGCCGTCGCCGTGTTCCGCACCACCGCCTGAGGCCGACCGTCGGGCCCGGCGCGGCCACAATGGCGCCATGTCATGGGATATCGCCACCACCTACGCTGCCTTGCGCGGCCTTCACATGACGCTGGCTGCGGCCAGCGTCGGGCTGTTTGCTGCGCGATGGCTCGCGGTGCTGTTCAGCCAGGGCTGGCCCATGCAGAGTGGCACGCGCCGCACCAGCATGGTCATCGACACCGGGCTGCTGCTCGCGGGCGTCGGCCTGTGGGTGCTGATGCAGCACAACCCACTGCGTGAGCCATGGCTGCTGATCAAGCTCCTGTTGTTGCCGCTCTATGTGGTTCTGGGCGCGCTGGCGCTGCGGCGCGCGCGCACCCGCGCGGCCAGGGTGTGGTTCGGGCTGGCCGCGCTCTCGGTGGTGGGCTTGATGGCGTTGAGCGCCATCAGCCGACTGCCGCTCGGGCTGGCCTTGCTGTCAGTCTGATCCGAGCACGCTGAACACGTCATCCGGCTGCGGCCGCGCGTGCGCGGCGCGCCATGCCTTCACGTGGCCCACATTGACGAAGCACAGCGCGTCCTCGTCGGCATGCAGCCCGACGCCTTCGCGCAACGCGCGCGATGCCATGGCCTTGCCGCTGGTGAGTGCGCTGCCCAGGCCCATGGCGGTGGCCATGAGCAGCAGGTTCTGCACCGCGCAGCCAGCCGACAACAACCGTTCTGCGGGCGGCACCTCGGGGTCGTCGCCACGCACGCGGCACACCAGCAACAACAGCCAGGGTGCGCGGTGTGCCTTCTCGCGCGCCTGCGCCTGCTCGGCGGCATTGGCGTGCGGATCGCGCTCCAGCAACGCCTGCGCAAACCACTCGCCCAGCAGCGCACGTTGATCGGCCCCGATCTCGATGCAGCGCCAGGGCCGGCGCTGCCCGTGATCGGGCGCGGCGCAGGCGGCGCGCCGCAGCGCGACCTTCTGATCTTCGGTCGGCCCGGGGCCGCACAGGCGCTTGGGCAACGTGGTCCGGCGCGCGTCGATCCAGTGCGCGGCCCAGGCGGTGGCATCGTCGTCGAGATGGGGCTGAACGGTGTCGTTGTTCATGGCGTTGGTGAGGAGCGGGCATCAGCCCGGGCGGCCATCGGGCCGGGGTTGGCCGTACCAGCGAAGCAAGCGCAATGCCCAGGGTGCGACCACCGCGAGCCACAACGCGGCCACCGCCAGCGTGAGCGGGCCCATCCACGCCGGCGGCGCCAGCGCCGCTGCGATGCGCAGCACCGTGGCCGCCTGCAACAGCAGGAAGGCCGACCACGCGAGCCGGTCGGCCACCAGGCTGCGTCCCCCGTGGCCGCAGGACACGCGCGTCACCATGGCCACCATCAGCGAACCCAGGAACCCCATGGTGGTGGCGTGCAGCGCGGCCAGCGGGTTCAGGGGCGCGCCGCTGATCCAGCCCCACACCAGGCCAGTGCCGTCGATCACCAGTCCCAGACCGAGCCAGACGAAGCCCAGGTGCAGCATGGCCAACAAGCGGATCTTCAGGCTCTGCGCCAGGCCCCACATGAAGGCCAGCCACAGCACCACGAAGCCCGCCACCAGCAACGCAAAGCCTTCGAACGCGCTCCAGGCGCTGGCGCTCAGGCCGGCGAGCGTGAGCCACGGGCCCAGCACCTTGAGCGCCACCGTGGCCACCAGCGCATGCAGCACCCACATCGGACGCCACAGTTGCACCAGCGGCAGCGTGCTGGAGGTGAAGAAAGGAATCATGCGGTGCACGACCGTCACATAGACCAGGGCCACGAAGCCCCACAAGGCGGTGTGCAGCCAGCGCCGCGCGCCGTCCAGGTCGTCTTGCCAGAGCGCCAGCGCGAGGCCTGCCAACGTGAGCGTGCCGACGGCCCAGCCGATGGCGATGACGCGCGCGTGTGCGGTATCCCCGGCGGCGCTGGCGCGCAGCAGGCGTGCAAAGCGCAGCGTGGCCAGCGCCTGGCCGGTGGCCGCCAGCAGCAGCGCGGCGATGGCAAGCCCCGGTGCGAGGTGAACGCCGGCCAGCCACAGCGGCCAGGCCAGCACCTGCAGTACCACCGGGGGCAGCACGTCGCGCGCGTCGGGACCGGGCACACCCAGCCACTTGGGCCCGGCGGTGAACAGGAAGCCGGTGAAGAACAAGGGCATGAAGCCGTGCACCATCACCACACCGTGGCCCAGACTGGGCGACACCGCCAGTGGCCCCGGTGGCAACCAGCCCAACCGCGACGCCTGCACCCACACCCACCACAGCGCGCTGAGCAGAAGCACCGCGCAGGCGCCCGCAAAGGCCAGCCGGTGGGGTGCCAGCAGCAGGGTGGCCCAGCGCCAGCGCATCACGGGGGCGGTGGGGGGGCGGCCATCCCCGGCGCGGGTGGCCTGGATCGGAATGCTGCGGTTCACGGGCGCTCGGTGGGCTGTCGCATGGCGGAGGACAAGGCGTTTCGCCGACTGTGCCGCGTGCGACGCACAGGCGCCATCCTTCCGTGGCAGGTGTGGCCGGCTCCTCGTGTGGCAGCGCCATCGTTCGAAAGAACGATGCGGGTCGTCGCATGGACAGTGCGCACGAGGCTCGCCGACAATGCCCACGCCGCCGTCCCCGCCACCCATGCCCATCTCCGCCCGCGCCTGGCCCCGCCAGCTGTCCACCAAGTTCGTGCTCATCGGCCTGTCGATGCTGCTGCTGGCGCTGCTGTCGATCGGCTTGACGATGTGGGTGACGCGCCAGCTCGACGGCGGCGCCGCGGCGGTGAACGAGGCCGGGCGCCTGCGCATGCAGACCTGGCGCCTGGTGAGTGCCTGGCAGGGCGGTCGCGAGCCGGCACAGGTGCAGCAACTGGTGAACGAGGTCGATCGCACGCTGCGACTGATCGAGCGCGGCGACCCACAGCGGCCGCTGTCCGTGCCCTGGAGCCAGCCCAGCCGCGAGCGCTTCGGGGCCATCGAAGCCGCCTGGCAGCGCTTGCGGCCCACCTGGTCGGTCCCGGCCGCGTCAGCGCAGGATTTGAGCAGTGTGACCGCCGAGGTCGATGCGCTGGTGGGTCAGATCGATGCGCTCGTGCGCGCCATCGAGTCCACCATGGCGCGCCTGACGGCGCTGCTCAACCTGTTCCAGTTCCTCATGATGGCGATGGCGGTGGCCGCGGCCATCATCTCGCTCTACGTGGGTCAGCTGTTCGTGATCCATCCGCTCAAGCGCCTGCGCAGTGCACTGCGCCAGGTCGAGGCGGGTGATTTTTCGGCGCGCGTGGAGGTCGATTCGCACCAGGAGTTCGCCGAACTCGCCGCCGGCTTCAACCACATGGCGCAGACGCTGCAGGGCCTGTACCACGGGCTGGAGCTGCAGGTGCAGGCCAAGACCCGCGACCTGGAGGCCAAGCGCGCGCGGCTGGCGGCGCTCTATGCGGTGAGTTCACTGATCGTGGAGGCGCGCACGCTGGATGAGCTGGCGCGCGGGTTCGCCCGCAAGCTGCGCGAGGTGAGTGGCGCCGACGCGGTGGCGATCCGTTGGTCCGACACCGGCACGCGGCGCTACCTCATGCTGGCCAGCGATTGCCTGCCCGAGCAACTGATCGAAGACGAACAGTGCCTTGAGGCCGGTGTGTGCGCCTGCGGCCAGCCACCGGCCACCGCGCGCACACGCGTCATCCCGATCGCAGCCGCCGAGGAACGCAGCCTGGGTGGCTGCGCGCAGGCCGGCTATGTCACGCTCGTTGGCGTGCCGATCCGCCAGCAGCAGCAACTGCTGGGCGAGATCAACCTCTTCTATCGCCACGAGGTGTTGCTGGGTGAGGACGACCGCGGCCTGTACGACGCGCTGGCCGGCCATCTGGCCAACGCGGCGGAGAACCTGCGCGCGCAGGCGCTGCTGCGCGAGGCCGCGGTGAGCGAGGAGCGCAGCCTGCTGGCGCGCGAGTTGCACGATTCGATCGCGCAGGCCCTGTCGTTCCTCAAGATCCAGGTCGGCCTGCTGCGCGCCGCGGTGCAGCGCAACGACAGCGCCGCGGTGCCGGCCATCATCGACGAAATCGAGACCGGCGTGCGCGAGAGCACGAACGACGTGCGCGAGCTGCTGGTGCATTTCCGCACCCGCACCGACGGCGACGACATCGAGGACGCGCTGCGCACCACGCTGCGCAAATTCGAGCTGCAAAGTGGCTTGAGTGCCCACCTGGACGTGCAGGGGCATGGCGTGCCGCTGCCTTCCGACACGCAATTGCAGGTGTTGCACGTGGTGCAGGAGGCCCTGTCCAACGTGCGCAAGCACGCCCAGGCCAGCGAGGTGTTCGTGGACGTGCAGCGCGGGCCGCACTGGCGCTTTCGCGTGCGCGACAACGGCCGCGGCTTTGCCACCGACGCAGACCGCGACCAGGACACCCACGTCGGCCTGCACATCATGCGCGAGCGCGCCGAGCGCATCGGCGCCCTGGTGGCCGTGCATTCGCACCCCGGCGGCGGCACCGAGGTCTCGATCGACGTGCCGGTGCAGACCGAGGCCTCCACACCCAACCCATGACCGACACCCCGATCCGCCTGCTCGTCGTTGACGACCACAACCTGTTCCGCCGGGGTCTCATCGCGCTGCTGACCCAGGACACCCGCTTCCAGGTGGCAGGCGAGGCCGCCGACGCGAATGCCGCCATCGGTCTGGCGCAGCGCCTGCAACCCGATCTGGTGCTGCTCGACAACCACCTGCCGGGCGTTTCGGGCATCGATGCGATCGGCGCGCTCAAGGCCGCAGCGCCGAAGGCGCGCGTGCTCATGCTCACGGTGAGCGAGCACGAGGCCGACCTCGCCCGCGGCCTGCGCGCCGGTGCCGATGGCTACCTGCTCAAGACCATCGACACCACCGATCTGGCCGATTCGATCCAGCGCGTGTGCGAGGGCGACTCCGTGATCAGCCCCGAGATGATGGGCAAGCTGGTGGCGTTGCTGCGCCAGTCGCCTGCCGCGGACCCAGCGACAGCCGCCCCACCGATGCCGGACAGCGCACCGGTACCGCTGGCGCCCGCCGCCAGCCCCGAGCCGCCGCCGTCCGACCCCATTCACTCCCTGTCGCCCCGCGAGCGCGAGATCCTCTGCCTGATCGCGCGCGGCGACAGCAACAAGCACATCGCGCGCGCTCTCGACATCGCAGAGACCACGGTGAAGATCCACGTGCAGCACATCCTGCGCAAGCTCGCCCTGAGCACGCGTGTACATGCGGCGGTGTACGCCGCCGAACGCGGCCTGCTGGCTTAGCGCGCGCTCAAGGTGCGGCGATGCCTCGGCGCTCGCGCATGGCGCTGCCCACGCGGGTCAACGCGGCCGCATCGAGCAGCCGGGCGGCCAGCGGCAGCAGCTCGTTTTCCTCGCGCTCGATGTGCTGCGTGTAGGCGGCCACGAATGCGTCCACCGTGCCGCGTGCGAGAGCGCCTGCATGGCCACTGCGCACCTGCTCCAGTTCGCTTTCCAGGCGCTGCCACAGCCCCTCCAGCGAGCGGTGCTCCTCGATCAGCGCGCGCGTGAGCTGGCGCACGCGGGTGTGATCGGGCCCGCGGGCCGCGTCGAGCAGGGCAGGAAAGAGGTCGGCCTCTTCGTCGGCGTGGTGGTGTGGTGCGGCCAGGCGGAAATAGCGCAACACCGCTTCAACGGCCTGCACCGCAGCGCTGTCGGCGCCGTGGCGCGGCAGGTGCTCGCACAGGCGCTGCAGTGTCTCGCACTGCGTCTGCACGCGGCCGTGGCAGGCCGAGAGCATCTCCAGCGGGACTT
>VFQO010000902.1_pt1 | contig 27296 bp, 25 predicted proteins | sample 3512331 | NCBI WGS metagenome assembly VFQO01 (sample SAMN10412371, study PRJNA504923) | tailings metagenome | isolation source: Replicate 3 from Balatoc abandoned mine | place: Philippines: Itogon, Benguet | collected 2017-08-28 | reverse complement strand
GCGCCTGCGCATGGTCCGGGCAAGTGATTGGCTGATAGCGGAAAACCTTTCGGGTCCGTCAGGCTCCTGTGCCGGCAGAGCGCCGGTCAGGCCGGCACCGACTGGCGCTGCGGGCGCTAGAGGCCGATCCTCACCATTTCTTAACTCTTCTTACGATACTGCTCATGCGTGTTTCGAAATATTTAACTTCGAGCCATGCCTTTGCCGCTTGGTCGGGCGCCGATTGGCTGCCCCCTCAACAGGCGACCACGGCAAAGCTGCTGATTGCACGGGGGTGATTGCGTGACCGCTCATCGAAATTTTCTCGCCCGTCTCGCCGGAGACAAGAAGGGAAACATCCTGATCATGGGTGCCCTGACGCTGCCGATGCTCATCGGTGCGGCGGGCCTCGGGCTCGATACCGTCCAGTGGACCCTCGCAAAGCGGCAGTTGCAGCGCGCCGCGGATTCCGCAGCCATCGCGGGAGCCTTCACGCGGCTTCAGAACGGCAATGTGCAGACCCAGGCCACCGGCTCTCTGACGCGCGACGGCATTACCTCGGCAGATGCGACCGCCACCATCGAGAATGCGCCGACAGCAGGCGCCTACGCAGGTGACACCAATGCGGTCAGGGTCATCCTGGAACAACCTGCGCGGCTCAATTTCTCGTCGCTGTTCATGACGACGACACCGATCATCCGCGCCGAGGCAACGGCGACCGGCATCTCCAACGGCAATTTCTGCGTTCTCGCGCTTGAAGGCACGACCAATGCCGGGATCAGGATGCAGGGTAACGCGACCGTCAATCTGGGCTGCGGCATGGCGACCAATTCACAGGCCTCCGATGCCGTGATTGCGGGAGGAAGCAGCCTCATTACGGCAAGCCCGATCGCTGCCGTGGGCGGGCTCAGCCCCTCGCTCAATTACGGGCCCGGCACCGAGCTCCTGCCCAATTCGATCCGTCAGCGCGATCCCTACTCCGGTCTGCCAGAGCCACAAGTTGGCAGCTGCGGCGGCGAACTGCGCGTGCAACCGGGCCAAGTCCGCATCGTCAACGGCAGCCTGGGCCGCTGCTTTCGCGGCATGAGCCTCAGCGGCACGGTCACTTTCGATCCGGGCGTGTATATTATCGACGGCGGCTCGTTCAACGTGGGCTCGCAAGCTGTGGTAAGAGGGACCGGCGTGACCTTCATACTCACCAGCTCGACCGCGGCGACAAATCCGTCCAGCATCGCGACCGTCACGATCAACGGCGGCGCGACCATGCAGCTTTCGGCGCCTACGAGCGGCACCTATGCGGGCATCCTGTTTTACCAGGACCGCCGCGCCACGAATATCGACGGAAACCGCATCAACGGCAATTCCCTCTCCGCCTTCCAGGGTGCCTTCTACTTTCCTTCGCAAGGCCTCGAGTTCAACGGGACTACGGGGATGCGGACCGATTGCGTCCAGATCGCGGCGAGGCGGGTCACCTTCATCGGCAACAGCTCGATCATCAACCAGTGCCCTCCCAATTCCGGCGCCGGCGCGTTCAGCGGCCTGCGGGTCTTTCTGGTGGAGTGAAGGCCGTGAAAACTCCTCTTTCCCGACTGCTGCGTGACCGCTCCGGCAATGCCGTGATCGAGACCGCGCTCTACCTGCCGCTGGCACTGATGGTGTTCGCGGGCACGGTCGATTTCGCGCAAGCCGTGTCCCAGAAGCTGCTGGCCCAGCAGGCCGTATCGCGAACGCTCGAACTGGCAAGCAACGCCGCGCTCGGCCAATTGAGCGAGACCCTGCTACGAGCAGAGGCCGCTCAGGCTGCCCGCGTGCCCCTGTCGGACGTGCAGGCGCGCATCTGGGTGGAGTGCAACGGCGTTGTCCAGGCCGCAGGCACCACAGGCTGCGCCAACAGCGACGGCCTCGCCCGCTATGCCGGATTGACGATCAACAGCAGCTACCAGCTCATGCTCTATCCGCGCCTCGTCCAGTCGTTTCGGGGCAGCAACCGGTTCCAGGTCCAGGGATCGTTGAGGATCCAATGAGGCAAGCCATGAAACAGCTTCTCAACGGTAACAGCGGCGCGACGGCGGTCGAATTCGCACTGGTCGCACCGCTTTTCCTGCTCGTGATTTTCGGCACCTGGAATGCCGGCGTTCTCCTGTTCGCGCAGAACGGCATCCGCAATGCCGTCGAGACGGGCGCGCGGGCCGCGACTGTCTTCCCGCGCCCGAGCGAGACGGCCATCAGGCAGCTGACATCCAACGCCTATTACGGCCCGAGCCGCGCAAACCTCACGGGCCCGACGCTCAGCTACAGCGTCCGGAACGGAGCACCGGTCGTGAATATCACGATGTCCTACCGGCACGAGTCCTTCGTGCCGTTCCTTTCGATCGCTCCGGTCACGCTGACCCACCAGCGCACGTCCTATCTCGCGCCGCAGGGTCCCTCGGGCAGCTGACGGCACAGCGGGGCGAGCGCGACGGTCTCAGATCCCCGCCAGCAGCCGCACACCCACGACAGCGACCAGCAGAGCGGTCAGCCAGCGGATCCAGCGGGGCGGCAGCAGACGCGCGGCAAGGAGGCTGCCGATCTGCCCGCCGACGACCACCGCCACCAGCAGCGGCAGCGCCGCGCCAATGGCGGCGCCGAACAGCCCCGGCCCGTTCTTGACCATTTGCCCGGCGAGACCGAACAGCGAATTCACGAGGATGAAGAGGCTCGCGGTCGCCGCGATGCCCCGCGCCTCGTGCCAGCGCGCGAGATGCAGCAGGGGCGCAAGGAAGATGCCGCCGCCGATCCCCACCAGTCCCGCAAAATATCCGAGTGGTGCCGCAGCGAGCGGCATGAAGCGCGCCGCGCCTGAAGGCGCTGCGGCCGCACGCCCACCCTGCGGGACGAGCATGGTAAGCGCGGTAAGGACAAGGCTCGCGCCCAGCATGGTCAGGAAGGTCGCCTCCTTGATCGGCGTCAGGCCACCAAGAAAACTTGCCGGAGCGCCCAGCGCCACGATCACCAGCGCCTTCTTCCACGGCGTCACCCGCGCGCGCGCAAAGCGGATCGAGCCGCCGGTCACCACCACAATATTGCACGCGAGGCTGACGAGCGGCAGCAGCCGGTAGTCGAGACCGGACAGCGCGAGCAGGGCCGAATAGGTCGACCCGCCCCCGAAGCCGACGCTGGCATAGAGCAGCGCCGTCACCAGAAAGGCGAGCGCAAGCAGCACCGGAACCGCACCGATCATCGCTCAGCCCGTGCCCGGCCCTGCCTCGCCGGCGCCGTCAGATGCTCTGCGGGGTGCCGACGGCGCCGTGGCAGTGCTTGTATTTCTGGCCCGATCCGCAAGGACAAGGGGCGTTGCGGCTGATCTCGAGATTGGCCCAGGGGTTGCCGCCCTCCGATCCGCCCGCCCCTGCCTGCACCCGCGGCGAATTCGCCAGTGAGCCGAACAGCTCGGGACGCAATTCCGAACCGTCGAAGTCGCCCGAATTGTCGAGGCCGGTGAGCGGATCGATGTGGCCGGTCAGGAAATCGGGCAGTTCGGGCAGCTGCTGCACCGGCGGCTGCTCGATCCGCAGTTCGGCGCGGAACAGGATCTTTGTCACCTCCTCGCGCAGGCCGTCGAGCATCGTCTCGAACAGCACGAAGGCTTCCTGCTTGTATTCGTTGATCGGCTGCTTCTGGGCGATGCCGCGCATCCAGATCACCTGGCGCAGCGCATCGAGGGTGGAGAGGTGCTCCTTCCAGTGATGGTCGAGCTGGCGCAGCAGCACATCCTTCTCGACGATGCGCCAGATCCCCGCATCGGATTGGCCGATCTTGGTGTCCATCATCTGGTCGGTGAGTTCGCGCAGGCGCTCTTCGAGCAGTTCCGGCTCGACCTCCTCCTCGGCCAGCCAGTCGTCGTAGGGGGGCAGAAAGCCGAAGATGTCCTCGGTGCGCGCCTTCAGACCCGCGATGTCCCACTGCTCGGGGTAGGAGCCCGGGGGACAGGCCGCACCGACAATCGCGTTGATCGTGTCGTGGCGCATGTCGACCACGACATCGTCGACCGCCTCGCTATCCATGATCTCGGCGCGCTGCTCGTAGACCACCTTGCGCTGGTCATTCATGACGTCGTCGTATTGCACGACCTGCTTGCGCATGTCGTAGTTGCGCGCCTCGACCTTCTTCTGCGCGGTCTCGATTGCCTTCGACAGCCACTTGGAGCCGATCGCCTCGCCATCGGCAAGGTTCGATTTCATCATCTTGGAGAACAGCGTGTCGGGGCCGAAGATGCGCAGCAGATCGTCTTCGAGGCACAGGTAGAAGCGCGAGAGGCCCGGGTCGCCCTGACGCCCCGAACGGCCGCGCAACTGGTTGTCGATGCGGCGGCTTTCGTGGCGTTCGGTGCCGAGCACGAACAGACCGCCTGCGGCCTTCACGCGCTCCTTCTCCTCGGCGACTTCGGCGCGGATGCGGGCGATGGCGGCATCGCGCTCGGCCCCCTCGGGGAGTTCGGCCAGCTCGTCACGGATGCGGTATTCGACATTGCCGCCGAGCTGGATGTCGGTGCCCCGGCCCGCCATGTTGGTGGCGATGGTGACAGCGCCGTAGCGGCCCGCCTGCGCCACGATCTGCGCTTCCTGTTCGTGGAAGCGGGCGTTCAGCACGTTGTGCCGCACGCCTTCCTTGTCGAGATACTCGCTCAGCAGTTCGGACTTCTCGATCGAGACCGTGCCGACCAGCACCGGCTGGCCGATCTCCTGCTTCTCCTTGATCGCCTTGGCGATCGCGCCGAACTTGTCGGCGGTGTTCTTGTAGAACTCGTCTTCCTCGTCGATGCGCGCGACCGGCAGGTTGGTGGGGATCTCGACCACGCCGACCTTGTAGATGTCCCAGAATTCCGCCGCCTCGGTCGCCGCCGTGCCGGTCATCCCCGAGAGCTTGGGATACATGCGGAAATAGTTCTGGAAGGTGATCGAGGCGAGCGTCTGGTTCTCCGGCTCGATCCGCACGCCTTCCTTGGCCTCGACCGCCTGGTGCAAGCCGTTCGACCAGCGGCGCCCATCCATCATGCGGCCGGTAAATTCGTCGATGATGACGACCTTGCCGTCCTTGACGATGTAGTCGGTGTCGCGCTTGCGGGCGAAATTGGCGACCAGCGCCTGATCGAGGTGGTGGACGACCTGCGTGTTCTGCGCGTCATAGAGGTTCTCGCTGGCGAGCAGGCCCTTGGCGATCAGCAGGTTCTCGACCTCTTCCAGCCCCTCTTCGGTGAGCTGGACGCGCTTGGTCTTCTCGTCGATGTCGAGCCATTCGACCGGAATCTCGCGAGCGACCTGATCGAGCGCGACGTAAAGCTCGGACTTGTCTTCGGTCGGACCCGAGATGATCAGCGGGGTGCGCGCCTCGTCGATAAGGATCGAGTCGACCTCGTCCACAATCGCGAAGTTGAAGGGCCGCTGCGCCATCTCGGCGCGGCTGTGCTTCATGTTGTCGCGCAGGTAATCGAAGCCGAATTCGTTGTTGGTGCCGTAAGTGATGTCGGCGTTATAGGCGTCGCGCTTGTCTTCCTCCGGCATTCCGGGGACGATCACGCCGACGGTCAGGCCGAGCCAGTTGTAGAGCTTGCCCATCTCGGCCGCATCGCGCCGCGCGAGATAGTCGTTGACGGTCACGACATGGACGCCCTTGCCTTCGAGCGCGTTGAGATAGACCGCCAGGGTCGCCATCAGGGTCTTGCCCTCGCCGGTCCGCATTTCGGCGATCTCGCCGCGGTGGAGCACAAGGCCGCCGATCAGCTGCACATCGAAGTGCCGCATCCCGAAGACGCGCACCGATGCCTCGCGCACCGTGGCAAAGGCTTCGGGCAGGACGTCGTCAAGCTTGGCGCCGCCGTCGATCAGCCCGCGCAGCTTGGCGGTCTGGCCCTGAAGCTCTTCGTCGCTGAGCGCCTGGATCTGCGGCTCGAGCGCGTTGATCTGGCTGACGATCTTGCGGGCCGACTTGATGTAACGCTCGTTGGCGGAACCGAAGACGGACTTGATGAGGGTGTTGAACATGAGGGTAAACCTTCGCTGCGAGCAGCCGCCCGGCACATAGGGGCGTCAAACGGGAGATGGGGGATCACGCGCGGCCCTCCAGGCCTGACGCGCGGAAATTTACGCGGGGTTGAGCCGTCGCGCGCCTATTCGAGGGCGCGCTCGACGCCCATCAGCACCGGCAGGCGCAGACGCTCCGGCCTCGCCGGAGGCGGGCATGGTGCCTCGGCCGCACGGGTGGCGCTGATCGTCGTCGGGGCAGGCTGCACCGCAACGCTCTCGGCTGCGCCCAGCTCGTCCGCGCTCATCGAGGCGATGCTGGAAGAGCAGGCCAGCGCCTCGGCCAGCGAAGACGCCACTGACGCCTGGGCCGTGCCGCCAATAGCGACAAGGCCGGTCAGCAGGGCCAGCAGGGCTAGAAGACGCCGGGTCATGGTTCGACCAGATAGAGATCACAGGTTAATTCGTCCACCTGATTTGCCGAGTTTACGCGAAGGGCCCCGCGTCCTAGAGCGCGCATCGCCATGCAGATCGACCGCTCCCCCCTCGCCCGCCCCTTTCCGCAGCTGCCCGCGATTGCCGGTGTGACCCTGCGCGTCGCCCGGGCGCGCTACAAGACATGGGACCGCTGCGACCTGACCTTCGCGGAACTGGCCGAAGGCACCAGTGTCGCGGGCGTGTTCACCAAAAGCGCCTGCGCCTCCTCCGAGGTCGAACTGGGCCGCGAGGCCGTGAAGCAGGGCCGCGCGCGGGCGCTGATCGTCAATGCCGGGAACTCCAATGCGTTCACCGGCTGGCGGGGCCGCGCCGCCGTTGAGGCGATCCGCGCGCAGGTGTCGGGCGCGCTCGACTGCGGGATCGACGAGGTGTTCGTCTCCTCGACCGGCGTGATCGGCGTGCCGCTCCCGATCGACAAGGCACAAGCCGGGATCGAAGCCGCGCTCGCCGCCGCACCGTGCGGGTGGGAAGACGCCACCAATGCGATCGGCACCACCGACACCTTTGCCAAGGGCGCCGGCGCGAGCGCGATGATCGGCGGCACCCGCGTCGAACTCGCCGGGATCATCAAGGGCTCGGGCATGATCGCGCCCGACATGGCAACGATGCTCGGCTACATTTTCACCGATGCCGATGTCGCCCCCGCCTTCCTGCAAGAGGCGCTGGAGCGCGCCAATGCGGCGACCTTCAGCTGCATCACGGTCGATGGTGACACCTCGACCAGCGACACGGTGATGGCCTTCGCCACCGGCAAGGCGGGCAATGCCCGGATCGAGAGCTGGGACAGCCCCGGGGCGGACGCCTTCGCCGCCGCGCTGGCCGATGTGTGCCGCAACCTCGCCCAGCTCGTTGTGCGCGACGGCGAAGGTGCGCGCAAGTTCATCACCATCCGCGTGAGCGGCGCCGTCAGCGATGCCAGCGCGCGCAACATCGGCCTTGCCATTGCCAACTCCCCGCTGGTCAAGACCGCCATCGCCGGGGAGGATGCCAATTGGGGACGCGTGGTCATGGCAGTCGGCAAGGCGGGCGAGCCGGCCGACCGCGACAAGCTCTCGATCGCTTTCGGCGGCATCTGGACCGCGCGCGAAGGCGTGCCGGTCGAAGGCTATGACGAAGCCCCGGTCGCAGCCCACCTCAGGGGCGAGGACATCGACATCGCGGTCGAACTCGGTCTCGGAGAAGGCCGCGCTACCGTGTGGACCTGCGATCTCACCCACGGCTACATCGCGATCAACGCGGATTACCGCTCGTGAGCGCGCTCGATGACGAGATCCGCGACCTGATGCGCTTCGCGGCAGAACGCTCGATGCTGCCGCGCTTCCGCAATCTTGCAGCAGGCGAGGTCGAGATGAAGGGCGAGGACGATCCCGTCACCATCGTCGACCGCGAAGTGGAGGCCTTCCTCACCGAGGCCCTGACGCGGCTCGCGCCCGGCGTCGCTGTTGTCGGCGAGGAAGCGGTGCACGCCGACAAGAGTGTGCTCGATCACCTGTCAGGCCAGTGCTGGATTATCGACCCGCTCGACGGGACGGCCAACTTCGCGGAAGGCAAGGAGCCTTTCGGCATCATCGTCGCGCTGGCCGATGCGGGTCGAGCCGTCGCGGGATGGATCTATGATCCCGTCAGGAACCGCTTCTGCCACGCGCGCGCGGGCGAAGGCGCTTTCGTCAACGGCGAACGCATCGCGGCGCGCACAACCGGCCAGCAGCCGCCCGTCACCGCCGTCAGCCGCATCTTCCTGACCCCCGAGCAATCGGCGATGGTCGACGCGAAACTCGCACCGCACTACACTCTCGTCGACATCCCGCGCTGCGCTGCCGAGCAATATCCGCGCCTCGGCCTCGGCGAGAACGACATATCGAGCTTCAAGCGCACGCTTGCATGGGATCACGCGGCAGGCGTGCTGTGGCTGAACGAGGCGGGAGGCAAGGCGGCACGGCTCGACGGGAGCGAATACCGCGTCGACCAGCACGACGCACCCGAAGGACTTGGCGGCCTCGTCGGCGCGTCGTGCCCCGCGATCTGGGAAGAATTCGTGGGCCGGGTGCTGGCCTAGCTTACAGCTCGCTCTCGAGCCACGCCTTGAGCTGGCCCTTGGGCGCAGCGCCGAGCTTGCGCGCGACCGGCTCGCCGTTCTTGAACAGCACCATCAGCGGGATCGACTGCACGCCCATCTGCGCGGCGATGTCGGTGTTCTCCATGATGTCGATCTTGGCGATCTTGACCTGCCCGGCAAGCTCGTCGCTGATCTCCTCGAGGGCCGGCGCGATCATCTTGCAGGGGCCGCACCAGTCGGCCCAGAAATCCACCAGCACCGGGGTATCGCTGTCCAGCACATCGGCCTGGAAGCTCGCATCGGTCACGTTGACGGTCGCCATGTCTCTAATCTCCTTTTGCCGGGCAGCTTAAGAGCGCCGGCCGCGCAATTGCAATCTAGCGACGCGCGCTATTCACTCAATATCGGGCAGCGACAAGGATTGCTGCGGGGTCTGCAAGGCGGCCTTGTGGACCGCGAGCACCTCGGGCGGGAGATCGAACAGCACCGGCGCATGGGTGTAGAGCACACCGGCGCGCACCTCGCGGCCGGGATAGATCGCCTCGAGCGCGGCGACATAGGCGGCCATCTGGCGCAGGGTCGAAAGCGGGATCTCTCCGGCGGAGGCAGGCGGTCGGCGGGTGGTCTTGAAATCGACCACAGTGACGCAGGCCTCTTCGATCAGCAGCCGGTCGGCGGTGCCGGCGACCACCACTCCGCCCACAGTCGCCGCCAGCGGGACTTCGGCCAACGCGCTCCTGGAGAAGATCGCGGCGAAACCGGGGTGATCGAGCACGCCCATCGCGGCGGCGAGCATGTCCTCGTGCAGGCTTTCGGGCAGATCGCCCGCCTGCCGCGCAAGCCAGCGCCGCGCGGCTTCCTCGCGCCCGGCGGGCGGCACATCGGGGAGGCGTTCGAGCAGCGCATGGATCAGGCTCCCGCGCCGCGCGGCGAATTCAGCAGCTTGCGGCGCGAGCGGGGGCTCTGCCCCCTTGTCCTCGCCCGCCGATGACGGAGCGAGCGGGCGCGGCGGGCGCGGTTCGGGGCCGATCGGCGTGGTCACCCAGCGCGGCAGCGAAAAGACCTCGGCCGCAGCAGCGACTGCGTCATCCTGCGGCACCAGCGGCCCGGCGCGCTCGCCCCATTCCTTGCGCCATGTCCAGACCGGGTCAGCGATTGCCTCGCCCTCGAACAGGGGGGAAAGCCGCGCATACCAGCTGTCCTCGTGGGGCTGCCCCTTCTTCGCCTCGTTGCGGTTAAGCGAGCCGCCAATGAACAGCGCCTCTTCGGCGCGGGTCAGCGCGACGTAGAGCAACCGCCAATGCTCTTGCAGGGCAGCGGCCTTCTTGGCCTCCTCGGCAGCGGCGATCGGGCCGATCTTCTCGTCCTTGCCAAGCGGCGGGAGCGGCACAATCCGGCGGCGATCCGGCTTCAACTCGAGCGGATCGTCCTCCAGCGCGAGGTCGCCGACATCGCCGGGCGCGCCGGTGGCGTCGGCAAGGACCACGATCGGCGCCTGCAAGCCTTTCGAGCCGTGCACCGTCATCACCCGCACCTGCCCGCCTGCGGCATCGGAATCGCGCTTGAGATCGCCGGTCCCGGCATCGAACCACGCGATGAAGCCCGCGAGGCTCGGCCAGTGTTCGGTCTCGTAGGCGAAAGCGGCGTTGACCAGTTCGTCGAGCGGATCGTTGGCCTCGGCTCCCAGCCGCTCTACCAGCCGTGCCCGGCCCTGCCACGGGCCGGTCAACAGCCATGCGACCAGCGCCTGCGGGGTCTGGTAATCGGCGCGGCGGAGCAGATCCCTGAGCTTCCCGGCCGCAGCGGCGACCTCGGGCGGGGCGTCGGCGCGCTTGAGGTGATCCCATAGCCGCACCCGCTCGCCGCGCGGGACGTAGGCGAGGATCTGCTCCTGCGTCCACCCGATCAGCGGCGAGGCCAGCAGATTGGCGAGGCTCAGGTCGTCCTGCGGCTGCACGGCGAAGCGCAGCGCGGCGAGCACATCGCGCACCGCCAGCGGAGCGCCGAGCCGCAGCCGGTCGATCCCGGCCACCGGCACGCCCTTGGCATAGAGCTTGGCGACGATCTGTGCGGCCAGTTCCTTGCGCTGGCGCACCAGCACCATGATGTCCCCGGCCCTGGCATGGCGGTGCGCCCCCTTGGCGAGCACAAAGGGTTCCGCCTCGCTCACCCAGCGCTGCACCTGGTCCGCGATCCGCTCGGCCAGCAAGGTGTCATGGCGCGGAAGCCAGTCGCGCTCGCCCTGCTCGCTGTCCTCCTCGTCACTTTCGCTTTCCGCCTTTTCCGGCACCACCGGCGGCCAGAGTGTGACGAGCCCCGGACGTTCCGCCCCCTCGTGCTCGGCAGGCGGCCGATCGAGCCCGAAGGCGCCGAAGCCGAGCAGGTCGATCATCCGGTTGACGAAGCCGAGGACAATGTCGGCGGTGCGGAAGGACTGGCCGAGGTCGAGATCCTGCCAGCCGGGAAGGCGGCGATTGAAGCGCCCCTCGGCAATGCCCTGGCGCGCGCTCTCGATCCGGCCGAGGATGCGCTCCTTCGCGCGGGCAAAGTTCTCCGGGCTGGTCCCCTGGAAGCCGAAGATCGCCTGCTTGTAATCGCCGACAGTGAAGATGGTGCGAAGCTTGTCGCCGCGCGCGCCCTCGCCGCTGAAGAAATCGTCGATCAGCGCCTCGACGATGTCCCATTGGCTGCGGTTGGTGTCCTGCGCCTCGTCGATCAGGATGTGGTCGAAATGGCGGTCAAGCTTGTAGCGGATCCAGTCGGCCGCCTCGGAGCGTTCGAGCAGCACCGCCGCCTTGCGGATCAGGTCGGAGAAATCGAGCAGCCCTTCGCGTGCCTTGCGGGCCTCCCAGCGCACCGCGAAGGCGCGGCCTATCTCGAGCGCGCTGGTGACGATCCGGGCGCAGGCGAGCAATGCGCGGCGCTCCTCGTATTCGCGCAGCGCCTCGGCGATATCGCCCTGATAGCGGGTGAAGAGCGGGTCGAGCTTGGCAGCCCCCTCCATCTTGCGCGGCTCGCCATCGGCCTTGAGGATGGTCTTGCGGAACCCAGTGACAGCCTCGATCCGGTCAGGCAGGCCGAGGGCAAGCCAGTGCCGAACGAAAGCCGCAGCCTCCTGCCCGGTCTTGGCCTTCCAGCCCTCGAGCGCCGGAAGCATCGCGAGGAGCTTGTCATCAGGGAAGAGATCCGGGTGGAGCGGCTCGAAGGTCCATGCCTCGTCGGCATCCGAGGGCATCCCTAAAGTCTGCCGCACGCGGCTGTCCATCGGCGATTGCCAGCTGCCGGGCCCTTCCCACATATCCTGCGCGTCAGCCGCGCGCATCAACCAGCCATGCAGGCTGCCCGGCTCCTTGCGGGTGACGAAAGCCTCGATCGCGTCGAGCACCCGCACATCATGGGTGCGCGTCGCTTCCTCGACGAGCTCGGTGAGCACCTCCCGCGCGAGCAATTCGCGGCTGCGGTCGTCCATGACACGCGTGCCGGGCGCGAGGCCGGCTTCTTCGGGGAAGTTACCGATCAGGAACTGCGCAAAGGCGTGGATCGTGTCGATCCTGAGCCCGCCGCCGGGGCAATCGAGAACGCTGGCAAACAGGCTCCGTGCACGCTCGAGGGTCGCCGGATCATTGGGCGCGCCGAGATGCCCGAGATCGTTGAACAGCTTGGTGTCGGGCAGCCGCACCCAGCGCGCCAGCACCGCGTTGATACGGTTCGCCATTTCAGCCGCGCCCGCCTTGGTGAAGGTCAGGCACAGGATCTGCGACGGACTGACATCCTCGCGCAGCAGCAATCGCAATACGCGGGCGGAGAGCACCTGTGTCTTGCCCGTTCCTGCCGAGGCCGAGAGCCAGACATTATCCTCAGGGTCCGCCGCGAGCAGCTGGTTGCCCGCCAGCGGAAAGACCGCGCCCGCTGCCCCGCTCATGCGCCGCCTCCCTGCCCGTCGCCCTGCCCGGCATCAGGCCCGGTCATCCTGACCAGCCATTCTTCGAGCCGCATCAGCTGGTCATATTCCGTATAGCCCTGGTAGTCGGGGTTCTCGCGCGCTGTGAAAGGCGCGCGGCCCTTGATGTAGCGGCCGATCGCCAGCCCCAGCTTGTCCGCGTGGAAGGGCAGATAGTCGTCCGGGAGCAAGCCGTTTTTGGCAGCACCTTCCTTCATCGGGGTCTCGCGGTAGCCGAAGCCCTCTTCTTTCTTCGACTTGCCGAGGGACCAATATTCGAACCGGGTCGCGGTGCCGGTCACGACCCGGCCCGCCTTCTCGTCGGCAAAGCGCCCCTGCCCCGCGATCAGGCCCAGCAGACCGAGCTGCAGAGCGTAGCCCGCCAGCACCTGCTTCTTGGCCGGCGGCGCGCCGGTCTTGTAATCGACGATCGCAAGGCTTCCGTCAGGCAGCCGGTCGATCCGGTCGGCGCGGCCTTTGACCTTGACCCCGTCAAAAACCATCTCGCCGTCGATCTCGCTCGCTAGCACGGTGCGGCCGTCGTCGGCCTGCTCGGCAATCCAGCCTTCGAAACGTTCGAGCGCGGCAATCAGGCGCGGCTGCCAAAGGGCGCGGAACAGCGGGTGGACGCGCTCGGCTTTGAACCAGTCGGCGGCAAAGGGCGCGAGCGCGAGGCCGGGCTGGTCCTTGCGCGCCTTGTGCCACCCGTCGAGGATATCATGCACCAGCGTCCCGCGCAGAGCCGGATCGCTGAACGGGTCGGCAGCGAGCGGCTGGAGCTGCCGCAGCCCGAGGATCGCCTGCGCGTAGAACTGGTAAGGATCGCCCAGCAACCGGTCGAGCGCGGTCACCTTGATCGGCACATCGCGCAACTCGGGCGACGGATCGGGCGCGGGGCGCGGATAGTCCGCTCCTCTCGGGCGTTGGCGGTCGAGGTGCGGCAGGATTGCCGGGATAGTCCGTTCGCGATGCTCGCGGTCGAGATCCTCGCCGAGCAGTGCCTCGACCCGGAGCAGGAAGCGGGAGGGCAGCGTTGGCCCGTCGGCGTCGCGCAAGGACCGTGACAGCACGACCTGCGGCGCGCCCATCGCGCCTGCGAGGTCATGCGCGGCAAGGCCGATCCGGAACTCGGCCCCCGGCACGCCCAGAGCGCGCAGGATCGCGGGCGCGAGCAGCGCATCGGCGGCAGGGGCTTGCGGCCAGCTGCCCTCGTTCAACCCGCCGCAGATCACCAGATCGGCACGGGCCATGCGCGCTTCGAGCAGACCGTAGATGGCGACGCGCGGATGCCCGCCATAGCCGGGGCGCACCGCCACCGCCTCCATCGCGTCGCGCAGCACGCCGCCAAGGTCTGCGGTTTCAATCCGTGTGCCGAGCGCATGGGCGTTCGATCGCAGCTCCTCGACCATTGCGCCCAGCGCACGCCCGTCTTCTCGCTCCCAGATCGCGCTGCGAGCGAAGGCTTCCGCCGCCTCGCCGATACGGGTGAGCGCATCGGCCAGAGCGATCTCCTGCGGCCAGCCGGAAAGCGGAGCGACAAGCGCCTCGGCCTCATCCCACCACCCGGCAATCCTAGCCTTGCCTGCCGCCTCGCGAAGCGGCTCCATGCCGGGCGCTGGCGAAGGTCCGCGCAACTGTCGGTCGAAAGCGCGCAGCCCCTTCAGCCAGTCGGCGCGCACCTGCCCGTCCCACCCGCGCACCAGCGGATGACCGAAGGCGGCGACGAGGTTGGCGGGGTCCGGTCCGCCGGACACGATTTCCGCAATCAGACCGAACAATCGCCCGGCCGGCGTCAATGCCAGCGGACGCCCTGCGGAATCGTCGGCGGTGATGTTCCAGCGCTCAAGATGCTGCGCCACCCGCCGCGCAAGCCCGCGATCGGCTGTCACGACAGCGATCCGCTCGGCCGGTGCCTCGAGCGCCTGGCGGACCAGCAGCGCGATGCCCTGCGCTTCCTCCTCGATGCTCGCCGCGCTCATCAACCGCACCCCGTCAAGCCGGCGCATTGCGGTATCGAGCCCGACCCATGCGCGGCTCGCGCGCGGCGGGAGGAACAGCGAGGAAATCGCCCGCGCCCGGGCCGGATCGGCGGCGGCCAGCCCGCGGCGGTGCCATTGCTGCACCTCGGCGCGGTTCACGCCCATGCGGTTGAGCAGCAGCTTGAGGTGATATTGCGGGTGGGTGACGGCATCCTCGGCGCCGAACACCGGCCCGCCAGGCTCTTCAGAAGCGCCCGCAAGACCAAGCTCCTCCCAGGCCGCATCGTCCATCGCAAGGTCGAGATCGGGGAGCACCACCGCGCCCTCGGGCAATTCCGCCACGACCTTCAACAAACGCGCCAGAGCGGGCGAGGCACTGGTAACGCCTGCCGCAACGACCGGATGGGGCGGCGGGCTGTCCCGCCACTGGCGGGCGGCACGATCAAATAGCAGATTGCGGCGCGTGGCGGCATCCACCTCGCCCCGGGCGGCGAGTTCCGCCTGCCAGCGGGTGCTGACCCGCGCGAACAGGCGGATTGAATGCTGCCAGTGTCCGGCGAGATTGCCGAGTTGGTCGAGAACCGCATCGTCGAGCAGATCGGTGACGGCTTTCTCCTCGACCAGCAGGCGGTCCATCGTCCGCGCCATTTCCCGCGCAAGATTGAGCCGCGCACGGCCCGGCAGGGGGTCCATCCCCTCGCCTGCGCGTTCCTCGGCGATCAGGCGGTCGAGCGTCAGCCAGCGGCGGACCGGATCGCAGGCCGGCGGAATCTCCGCAGCGCCCAGCGGGTCGAGGCCCGGCCCGAGTTTTTCGTCGAGATCGAGATCACCCACCGCGATCATGCGGGGCATCAGCAGCCCGCCCTCGCCGTTCTCCCCGGCATGGCGGATGAAGGCTTCGGACAGGGTGCGCGCGGCGCGGCTCGAGGGGACCAGCAGTGTGAGGCGGGCAAGGCCGAAGCCGGGCTCGCGGTAGCGCGGCACCAGCCCTGCCACCAGCGCATCGGCAAAGCCGCGATGGGCGGCGATCGAATAGACGAGCGGGCCGGCCTTGCGCGGATCAGCCACCCAGCAGGGCCTCCTCGGTCGGGCGGATCGCCTGCGGCGTGCCGACCTCGAACCACAGGCCGGTGAAGGAGATCCCGAAAAGCCGCCCTTCGGCCATCGCACGGTTCCACAGGATGTTGGTCGAGAACGGCCCTTCCGGCGCATCGCGCAACAGCCGGTGGCTGACCAGTTGGATGCCCGTATAGATGAAGGGTGCGATCCGCCCGTCGCGGCGGCGCGAGATGCGCCCCAAGGGGTCCATGTGGAAATCGCCAGGGCCGCTGAAATTGGCTGCCCGCGCGTGCGGAACGACCAGCAGCAACGCATCCATCGTCTCAGGGTCCCAGCGGCGCGAGAGATCGTGGAAGGCGCTCTTGGGGCCGTCGAGCCAGATGTTGTCGGCGTTCAAGGCGAAGAACGGGTCGGGCAGCTGCGGCAGGGCCTTCACCATCCCGCCGCCCGTCTCGAGCAGCACGGCGCGCTCGTCCGAGACCGTCACCTGCGGCGCCTTGCGCGCGAGCACATGGGCCTCCAGCGCATCCGCGAGGTAGTGGACATTGACCACCGCCTTGGCGATGCCTGCTTCGGCGAGGCGGTCGAGTGCGTGGTCGATCAGCGCCTTGCCCGCCACACGCACCAGCGGCTTGGGCTGGCTGGCGGTGAGCGGACGCATCCGCTTGCCGAGCCCGGCGGCAAGGATCATCGCCGTGTCGGAGGCAAGCGGCGTCGTGCTCACGCGGCAAAAGCTCCGTGGGCCGCCCGCAGGTCATCAGGGATGTTGGCGTCAAACCACGCCGCCACCGGCGCAAGCGCGGGGTGCACCAGATCGCGCTCGAGCGCCGCCCACACGCGGGGGATCATAGCGAGGTAGCGCGGCTTGCCGTCGCGGGCGTTGAGGCGCGTGAAGATGCCGACGATCTTGGCATTCCGCTGGGCGCCGAGCGTCGCATAGTCGGCGAGGAATTCCTCGTCCGCACCGCCCGTAGCCTGCGCGTAGTGAAGCAACATTGCCGTCTCCATATGCACATCGACATCACGCCGGGCATCCTGAAGCAGCGAGACAAGGTCATAGGCCGGGTGGCCGACCAGCGCGTCCTGGAAGTCGATCAGCCCCTGCGGCGCGCCGGGCTGGCCGCCGAGCAGCATGATGTTCTCGGCATGGTAGTCGCGCAGCACCGTCACGCCCGGGTTCTGGCGTGCGAGGACGGGAGCGAGCACTTCCTCCCAAGCCGCGGCATAGGCATCGGCGTCGACCGACAACCCTTGCGCCGGGCAATACCACTCGGTCAGCAGCGCCGCCTCGCGGGCGTAAACCGCCATGTCGTAGGGCGCGAAAGGCCCGGGCGGCAGGCGGTGGAGCGCAGCGAGCGCATCGACGGCGGCTTCATAGGCGGCGCGCTCATGTGCGGGGTTAGCATCGAGCCAGTCGCGCATCCGGTCATTGCCGAAATCCTCGGTCAGCACCCAGCCTGCGCCCGCGTCCTCGGCAAAGATCGCCGGCGCGCGCATGCCGTGATCGTTCAGCCAGCGCGCGACATGGAGAAAGGGCGCGGGGTCTTCGTGCGGCGGGGGCGCGTGCATCAGCATCGCGCTCGTCCCGTCCGCGCGGGTCAGGCGGAAATAGCGCCGGAACGAGGCATCGCCGGGCAGCGGGGCGACGGCGGCATCGCTCCATCCGGCGTGTGACGTGAAGGCGGCAAGACCCTGCGGAAGTTCGCTCATGGCATCCGCCCTAACCAATCCGCCCCGCCCCGGGCAATCGCAATCCGCCCGCCTTGCCCGCTTTCCCCCAGTGTTTCGAGCGTGATCGCAAGGCACCCCGGCTCATGTCCGAAGCCGCCCGCATGATCGGGCCACTCGGCGAGCAGCACCGCGCCTTCGCGATAATCCTCAAGACCGATCTCGGCGAGTTCGGCGGGGTCTTCGAGCCGGTAGAAATCGGCGTGAACGACCGGCACTCGCAGCGGCGGGGCATCATAGGTCTCGATGATGGTGAAGGTCGGCGACGGGACCTCGCCCGCATGGCCGAGCGCGGCGAGGATCGCCCGCGACAGGGTGGTCTTGCCCGCCCCCAGACCGCCCTCGAGCGCCACGACATCGCCGGGGCGCAGTTGCCGCGCAATGCGTGCGCCAAAGGCCGCGACCGCCGTCAGATCGGGGAGAGCCTCGCGCGTTGCGGTCACGGCAGCCGGATCGTCGCCGTGGTGCCGGCGCCCTTGCGGCTGGCGATCTCGAGCGTGCCCTCGTGGGCGGCGATGAGCTGGCGGGCGAGCGGAATGCCGAGACCGGTGCGGCGTTCGGGCGCGCCCTCGCCGCCAGAGGCCGCACGGGCAAGTTCCTGCGGGCTCATGCCGCGGCCATTATCGGCGATGGTGATCTCGACGCGCCAGTCGGTGCCTTCCGGCGCTTTCTTGATCTCGATGACAATCCGGCCGCCATCGGGTGTGCCGGCAATGGCATTGTCGAGCAGGTTGCCCACCGCCCGGCCCATCTGGCGCGGATCGGCATCAATGATCCGGCCGCGCCGCCCCTTGAGGTCGAGGCTCAGTCCCGCGCCGATGATGACCTGCTCGCGTTCTCGCACCAGAGCTGTCAGGAAATCGAGAACGTCGAGACGCTCCTTGCGGATGGGCAGCAGGCCGGCCTCGCTCTGGGAGAGGTCGAGCACGTTCTCGACCTGCTCGGTGAGGCGCTCGACCGCGGTCAGGATCGCATCGACATATTCGCCCGCTGCCACCGGATCGTTCGCCGCGCCGCTCTTGAGCAGCTCGGCATAGCCTCCGATTGTCGTGAGCGGCGTGCGAAACTCGTAGGACATGTTGGCGAGGAACTTGGCCTTGACGGCATCGGCCTCCTCCAGCGCTTCGGCGCGTTCGCGAAGGGCTTGCTCGGCCTTCTGCGAGGCGGTGATGTCGAGCACGGTGAGCAGGCCATTGCCGTCGGGCAGCGGAATGCCCGCAAACCGCAGCGTCCGCCCGTCGGCAAGCTCCACCCGCCCCTCCTTCTCGCGCCGGTCGAGCGTGGCGGCACGGACCGCAGCGCCGATCAGGCTCGCATCCTCGGGCCGGACAAGGTTGCGGCCGATCGCGCTCAGAAGCTCATCGGCGCTGGGGTGCTGGTCGAGCAGGTCGGCCGCGAGCCCCCACGTCCCCGCAAAGCTGCGGTTCCAAAGCTGCACCGAGCCATCCGGCGCGAAGATCGCCAGCGCCTCGAACAGGCTGTCGAGCGTAGCCGTCCGCGTGCGAAGCAAAGTGTCGCGCACGGCCGACAGGGCAAGGCTCTCGGTGCGGTCCTCGGCGATAAGCACGAGGCCGCCATCCGGCATCGGCTGGGCGACGACGCGCAGATGCGTGCCGCCCGGCAGCGGCCAAGGCTCCTCCAGCACGTCGCGCATCCCAAACCAGGCAACCCGTTCGCGGCGCCATTCGGGGAAATCGCGGACTTCGGGTGTGCGCCCGCGCTCGCGCGCTTCGGCGAGGAAGCGTTCGAAGGGGATCGAGGCCTCGATCGCGTCCTCGGTCAGCGCGAACAGGCGACGCAAGGGGCGGTTGGCGAAGGTCAGGCGTTCCTCGGCGTCAAACAGCGCAACGCCGACCGAAAGCTGATCGAGCAGCGCGCGCTGGGCATCGCGGAACGCGCGGAAGTCGCGTGCGACCTGCTGCTGTTCCTCGATGTCGATGGCATAGCCCGCCACGCCCTCCTGCCCGAGCGGCAGATCGGAGACGCGCAAGGTACGCCGTTCACCGTGGATGGTGGCCGCGACAATGCGTTCCGACTTGTCCTGCGATTGCAGGGTGGCCCGCGCAATGTCGGCGGGCGAGCGGCCGTCCTCGGGCTCGAGCAGCTCGATCTGGCCGTGCACCACCTCGGCTGCGCTCGCCGCGCCGACGGCATCGACATAGGCCTGGTTGACGAGCTGGAGCGTGAGGTCAGCCGCCCGGAACCACATCGGCATGGGCGCGGCCTCGATCAGGCCCACCAGCGCGGCAAAATCCCCCGTCGCGCGCGAGGCTGCAGCGCGCAGGCGCGCCATCTCGGCATGGCTCTCGGTGAAATCGAAGACCCACACCAGCGCCGCTCCACCGGGCGAGACCTGCGGATCGGCAAGCGCCCCGTAAAGGGCAAGGCTTCGTTGCGAGCCGGGCAGATTGATCGCCATGCGGAACGGGGCGGCGCTTTTCTGGGTGGTCTGGATCCTTGCCCACAACTGGTCGAGCTGGCCCTGCGCCAGCCCGCCTGCGCGCGGATTGGCGGGGCTGGCGGCGAGTTCGGAGAGGTATTTCGGCGTCGCGGCCAGCCCGAGCATCCGCGCGAGCTTGTCCGGCGCCTCGATCCGTCCGTCGACCCTGACGAGGAGCGGCAGCGCCGGGGCAACATCGAGCAGTGCCTGGATCCGCTTCAGACTGGTGCGCATTGCCTTGGCGCGCTTCACGTCGCGGTTGGCGCGCAGGACGACAACGCCCGCCCCCACCGCCCAGGCGGCAAGGACGAGCGCGATCAGCACCAGCGAAAGTGGCGAGGCGTCCATTGCCTAACCGCTATGCGTGTGCGCGCGGGAGTGCAACGGCTGACAGGCCGCCCGCCCCCAACCCCGTGTTGAAACGGGGCGAGGCGGGCCGATTTGTGCCATCAGTAGCGGTAGTGGTCGGGCTTGAACGGCCCGGCCTGCGGCACACCGATGTAGCTTGCCTGCTTGTCGGAAAGCCGGGTCAGCTTCACGCCGAGCTTCTCGAGGTGCAACGCTGCGACCTTTTCATCGAGGTGCTTGGGCAGGACATAGACGTCGTTGTCGTATTCGTCCGCCTTCGTGAACAGCTCGATCTGGGCGAGGGTCTGGTTGGTGAAGCTCGCGCTCATCACGAAGCTCGGGTGGCCGGTGGCGCAGCCGAGGTTCACGAGGCGGCCCTTGGCGAGAATGATGATCGACTTGCCATCGGGGAAGGTGACGATGTCGGTGCCTTCCTTGATTTCCTTCCACTCGTAGTTGGACAGGGCGGAAATCTGGATTTCGCTGTCGAAATGGCCGATGTTGCACACGATCGACATCGGCTTCATCGCCATCATGTGGTCGGCGGTGATCACGTCCTCGTTGCCGGTGGCGGTCACGAAGATGTCGGCGCGCTTCACCGCGTCTTCCATGGTCACGACCTCGAAGCCGTCCATCGCCGCCTGAAGCGCGCAGATCGGATCGATCTCGGTCACCATCACGCGGGCGCCGCCGTCACGCAGCGAGGCAGCCGAACCCTTGCCGACATCGCCGTAACCGGCGACGCAGGCAACCTTGCCGGCCAGCATCACATCGGTGGCGCGGCGGATCGCGTCGACCAGCGATTCCTTGCACCCGTAGAGGTTGTCGAACTTCGACTTGGTCACCGAATCATTCACGTTGATCGCCGGGAAAGGCAGCTTGCCCTGCTTGGCGATCTGGTAGAGGCGCATCACGCCCGTGGTGGTCTCTTCCGAGACGCCCTTGATCGCCTTGACGGTCTTGGTGAGGTAGCCCGGCTTGGCCGCGACGAAGGCCTTGAGCGCGCGCTGGAACTCGATCTCCTCGGCATTGGCCGGCTCGCCCATTTCCTCGCCCGCCTCGAGGCGCGCGCCCCACAGTGCGAACATGGTGGCATCGCCGCCGTCGTCGAGGATCATGTTGCAGGTGAGATCGGGGTCGGCTTCGCTCGCCCAGTCGAAGATGCGGCCGACATAGTCCCAATATTCGCCCAGCGTCTCGCCCTTGATCGCGAAGACGGGGATGCCGCGCGCAGCGATGGCAGCGGCGGCGTGGTCCTGGGTCGAGAAGATGTTGCAGGTCGCCCAGCGCACTTCCGCGCCCAGCGCGACGAGGGTCTCGATCAGCACGGCGGTCTGGATGGTCATGTGCAGCGATCCGGTGATGCGCGCGCCCTTGAGCGGCTGCGCGGCGCCATATTCGGCGCGCAGGGCCATGAGGCCCGGCATCTCGGTTTCGGCGATCATGATCTCGTCGCGGCCGAACTGGGCGAGCGCGATGTCCTTGATGACATATTCGTGGGTCGGGGCGGCAGCGAGGGTGGCCATTCTTTTTTCTCCTAAGCACAGACGGGCACCCGCGGGGGGGGGCGAGCGGTCCGCTTTGCGTCTCGCGCCCTAGCGGCCAACTGTCCGGTAGGCAATATAAACTTATCTTTATATGTCTATTTGTTGCCCCTTAACCCGCGGCGGGATAGACACCAGGCCCACACACCCCTTTCAGAGGATGCAACCACAATGACGATCTCCGTTGGCGACACCATTCCCGAAGTCACTCTGGTCAAGGCCACCGCGGAAGGCCCGCAGGCCATCAAGTCCTCCGAATATTTCGCCGGCAAGCGCATCGCGCTGTTCTCGGTTCCGGGTGCCTTCACGCCCACCTGCTCGGCCAAGCACCTCCCCGGCTTCGTCGAGAAGGCCGCAGACCTCAAGGCCAAGGGCGTCGACGAGATTGTCGGCACCGCGGTCAATGATGCCTTCGTGATGGGGGCCTGGAACAAGGCGCAGGGCTCGGAGGACATCACCATGCTCGCCGACGGCAATGCCGAATTCGTCAAGGCGGTCGGCCTCACCATGGACGGTTCGGGCTTCGGCATGGGCACCCGCGGCCAGCGCTTCTCGATGGTGATCAACGACGGCGTTGTCGAACAGCTCAATGTCGAGGAACCCGGCGACTTCCGCGTGTCGAGCGCGGAACACATGCTCGGCCAGCTCTGACCCAGAATTGCAGCGCCCCTCCCCGCCCATGCCAATGGCGGGGAGGCGGCAACCTTCATGTGAGGCGCAGGCGGATCGTGTCGGAGGTCGCGCTCCGAAAGGCCAGAATGACGCCGATGAAGAGGATCACCGCTCCCCCTTCGAGCGCCTCCTCGAGCGTGGCGAGCAACCGGTAGCTGCCGCTCTTCAGCACCTCGTCGGATGCGGCCCCGAGTGCGCCCGCCGCCATCTCCATCCCGATTGCCCCCGTCAGGAAGGCTGCCGCCGAGGCAATCAGCCAGAACCGCAGATGGCCGGGGAATGACATGATGAAGGGGGCGTAGAAAACCAGGCCTGCCGCGCAGGCGAAGCCCGCCGGGATGACCCAGGCAAAGTGCAGCCACCCGCTTGTGCCCAGCCCGGCGGTGAGCGGACCAGACAGCGCCTCGTGCACCGAACAGGCCTCGTCAGCCGAAAGCGCGAAGAAAAGCACCGAGAGGATTGCCCAGTGAAAGCGCAGGCGGTCACCGGCCGCCCACCTCTCGAGCGCCACAATGCCGCATGACAACCCGGCCCCGGCGAGCAGCAACGTCGAGAACCAGGTGTAAAACCCGCTCTCGACTTCGACATCGAGCATCCAGATCCGGCCTGTCGCCAATCCGAGATCGGTCACCACATCCTGGACGATACTCGCTCCGATAAGCACCGCCCAGAGCACTACCAGCGCGCCGGTGACAAGGGTCCGCGAAACCGCGGGTGTTTGCGTGACGCTGCCCGCAAGGTCGTCATGCAAAGGAAGAATCGTTGCCATCGCGCGATGTTACAATTGCGTGACAGCCGTTATACAACTCACTTTAACCTGTACGATTTAGCCGCCCCAGGGCGGTGCGCCGCTAGCGAGCCACCATGCCAGTCCCGCCGCCGGCGCGGCAGCGAGCACGCCCTTGCCCCAGGGCACCGGTCCGATCCCGGCAAGACCTGCCTGCGGCGGACAACTGCCGCCCACCATCGGGGTAAGCAGATCCTCGCCGCGCGCCGCATAGAACGTGATCGCCGCGAGGTGCAGAGCCACCAGACCGCCGATCACCCACACGAAGCGTTCATGCAGCTCGGTGATGCTGCCTGCCAGCCCGGCCCCGACCAGCGCATTGAGCGGTCCGGTGGTGCCGTCGAAAGGATCGCCTGCGAACAGCCCGAGGCTGACCTGGAACAGCATCGCGGCAAGCAGCACCAGCACGCTCCAGCCACCAAGCGGCGAATGGCCGATCACCTCGCCTCCCGTCGCTGCCTGTCCGCGCAGATAGGCAAGCACCGCGCGCGGGCCTTTGACGAATTGCGCGAAGCGGGCCGTCCGGGGACCGAGGAGGCCCCACAAGATCCGGAACACCAGCACACCGAGCAGAACAAGACCGAGCCGCTTGTGCAGCGCCCACCTCTCGTTCTGCGCTGTCCACCAGAGCGCGGGAACCAGCAGCGCAAAGCTCCAGTGCGCGAGGCGCAACAGCGGGTCCCACACCGGAATGTCGCGCCACACGGCGCGAGCGGCCTGCGCGGTATCGCTCACCTAGTTCTTCTCGTCATCGAGGCGGAACCGGTCGTGGCAGGCCTTGCAGGCCGCGCCCACCGCCTTGGCCTGCGCGGCAAGAGCGGCCTTGTCGGCGCCTGGCGCCAGTTGCGCGAGCTTTGCGCCTTCCCCGGCGAGCTTTGCCGCGGCGGCCCTGAATTCCTCGGGCTGCGTCCAGATCGCCGGCAGGGCTTCGGTATCGTGGCCGTCGTCGACGCTCGTGCCTGCGGGAAAATGGTCGGCGATCCTGCCGGCGCGAGCGGCAATGTCGTTTGCCCTGGCGGCGATCAGGGCATAGTCGGGCGTGCCGCGCTCAAGCTCGCCGCGCACCGCCTTGAAGCCTGCGCCAATGGCCTCGAAGTTGTCCTGCCGCTCATCGATGACGGGCGGCGCGGCGGATGCCGCAGGCGCATCATTTCCGGCTTCCCCGCCTCCGGAACAGGCCGCCAGCCCGGCGGCAAGCGCGGCGGACAGAAACAGGCGGAGCGTGGACGGACGCGGCATCGGCGGTCTCCCTTGGGGCCAAGCGGGCGGAAGGCTATGCCGCTTTTCCCCGGGCAGCAAACGCGAAAGCGGGGCCACCCCGCAATGGAGGGCCCCGCTTTCAGCCTGTGCCAGCCAGAGGTTGCTAGATGCGGCTGCCATTCGCCTGGCTGTCCGCCTCGGCGAGAATCGCGGCGCGATCCTGCTCGACCAGAGACAGCAGCGCGCTACGGACCGATTCGCTGCGGGTGTCGACCAGCCCTTCGATCGCGGCGGCACTGGTGGCGCACCAGCCCGGACGCGAACCGCTGGCGACATTGTCCCGGCTCAGCGAGCGCTGCGAGCGGAGCGTACCGCCTACCTTGGCGACCCGCTCGACATTGAGCTTCGCGCTCCAGTTGCACCGCAGCGTGCTCGGGCGGCCGGGCGCACCGGCAGCGCCGACCTGATCGGTCTCGATGGTGACCGAGCCGCGATAGTCCGCAGCGATCGGACCGGCCGCATGATCGATCACCACTTCATGTTCGAGCGCCAGCGCCGGCGAGGCGAGGCCCAGACCGAGCGCAAGCCCGACAAGAACGCGCTTCTTCATTTTGTGCTCTCCTGCTCATCTTGTCCCGGCACTCGGGGGCCGGGTCACGATACAAGATAACAATCCGAATCGCTCTCGCCAAGTAGGCAGTGATGCATAATCAGCACAGGCAAGTGAAATGTAGTATTCGCGAAGATTTGCAGATATCGCGCTCAGTAACCCATCAGGCTCATGACTTCCTTGCGACTGCTGTCATTGTCGAGGAAGCAGCCGAGAATGCGGCTGGTGATCATGCCGACGCCCGGTGTCTTCACGCCCCGCCCCGTCATGCAGCCGTGCTGCGCCTCGATGACTACCGCAACGCCGTGAGGGTCGAGATTGTCCCAGATGCACTGCGCCACCTCGGCAGTCAGGCGCTCCTGGATCTGCAACCTCTGGGCATAGCCGTGCAGCACGCGCGCGAGCTTCGAGATGCCGACGACCTTGTTGCGCGGCAGATAGGCGATCGCAGCCTTGCCGATGATGGGGGCCATGTGGTGCTCGCAATGCGACTGGAAGGGGATGTCCTTCAGCAGCACGATCTCGTCATAGCCGCCGACCTCGGTGAACTGGCGCGTGAGGTGGATCGCCGGGTCCTCGCGGTAGCCCTCGCAATATTCGAGCCACGCGCGCCCCACGCGCTTGGGCGTGTCGAGCAGACCCTCGCGTGACGGATCATCGCCGGCCCATGCGATCAGCGTCCGGATCGCGTCCTGGACGTGCTCGGGCACCTCGGGCTTGCCGAGCGGGTTTTCCGGATCGAACTCGTCGTCGTGATCATGGGCGGAGATGTAATTCATCGGTCTGTTGTCTTTCTCACTCATCGGCTCTGACGGAGCCCCCTCGCCTGTCGATCCCGAGTTGGGTGAACCATCCATGACCCGAGGCGTTCCAGCAGATACGCCGATTGCGCCGGATGGATGCCGTCACCACATCATCCGATGTAATAGGCAATTCCCGCAATTCATCCCCCGACACCGGCAAAAGGAGCCGAAAGCGCCATGCACGAGCCCACCGCCGCCGATTTCGAGGCCGCCGCGCACCGCGTGCTGGCGCGGCTGCCCGAGGTGTTCCGGCGCGAGCTGGCCGGCATCGTCCTGCGGGTGGAAGAGTTTGCCACCGGAGAACAGCTCGATTCGCTCGGGATCGAGGACCCGTGGGATCTGACCGGCCTCTATGAAGGCGTGGCCCTCACCGAAAGATCGCAATGGGACAGCGAGGGCCTTCCGCCCGTTATCACCTTATTCCGCCAGCCGCTGCTGGCCGAGATGGAGGAAACCGGGGTGACCTTCGCCGCTCTGGTGCGCCATGTGGTGATTCATGAGGCGGGCCACCACTTCGGCCTCTCGGACGAGGACATGCACGCACTCGAGGACAGCGTCGCCGATTGAGGACGCGATTCGCGGGTCCCCGAAACAGCAACGCCCGCCCCTCGGACGAGGAGCGGGCGATGATGGCGCACCCGAAAGGATTCGAACCTCTGACCCCCAGATTCGTAGTCTGGTGCTCTATCCAGCTGAGCTACGGGTGCGCGTCAGGGGGCGGCCTTTAGGGGGGTCATTCCGGCTTGGCAAGGGGGCTTGAGGCTAAATCGGGATATTTGCGAAGAGCCCCTCGGCAAGGCGCACGTCGAGCGGCGGCTTGTCGAGCGCGCGAACTTCGGCCGCGGTGAACCAGCCCACCGCACCGCCCTCGAGCGCCTGGGGCTCGCCCTCCCAGCCGGCGACAGTGTAAAGCAGGATGACAAGTCCCGGCTGTCCGGGCGCGCCGGCCCCTTCCGCAAATCCGCAAGGCGCGCAAAGCGCCGGATCGCAGCGCACCCCGAGCTCCTCGGCGAGTTCCCTCAGAAGTGATTCGGCGGGGATTTCATCATCTTCCACCTTGCCTCCGGGAAACTCCCAGAGACCGGCGTGATGCTTGCCCTCGGGCCGCTGATGCATGAGCCACCGCCCGTCTTCACGGCGGAGCGCACCTGCGACCACCGTGATCCAGCGCGAGGTCATGTCGGTTTTCTTTCCAGTTTGGAGCGCCTTATCAACTTTTTGTTAACACGACTACGCGATTTTGGGGGTGTCAGAACGGGTTAGATAGGGGGTTCCCCAATGTTGTCGACATTCATGAAGAAGATCGTCGACGACCAGTCGGGTGCCACCGCCGTCGAATACGGGCTGATCATCGCTCTTCTTGTCGTCGCCATGATTGCCGCACTTCAAGGTGTCGCCACCTCGACAATCGGCATGTGGGCCCGCGTCGAGGCAACGAGCGCTGCCGCCCTGTCGAAATAGGTAATTCTTCAAAGTATTATCTATTTCTCAACAGGTTACACAGAAGAAGAGACACAGCCCGCCGGAAACCAGGGCGCACTAGAACCGAAGACCAAACCAGGAGACCAATGATGACCTTTTTCAAGAACCTCGTCCGTGACGAACAGGGTGCCACCGCCATCGAATACGGCCTGATCGCCGCTCTCATCGC
>VFQO010000900.1_pt1 | contig 27392 bp, 24 predicted proteins | sample 3512331 | NCBI WGS metagenome assembly VFQO01 (sample SAMN10412371, study PRJNA504923) | tailings metagenome | isolation source: Replicate 3 from Balatoc abandoned mine | place: Philippines: Itogon, Benguet | collected 2017-08-28 | reverse complement strand
CCTCCGGTTTCATCTTCCACCTTAACAAGGTGTCTTTGAAACCGGCAGCAGCCCAGGTCGCCCCTTCACCTGTAAGCTGCCAACATGGATTTCAAAGACACAACCCCTGGCACAGATCCCACGCAAGAGATGTTTCCGGTAAGCCTGGTCCTCGAATCAACCGATGCCGCAGTCGAGATCTCGACCCGGGTGACCGGATCCCAGACGATCGTCAAGATGCGCGCCAGGGTGGCGGAGCCTCGCAAGGTCTTTACTGACGGCGGGCTAGACGTGAGGACGGTCCCCTTCTACGTCTGGATCTACGCCCAGGGTGATGAGGACCTAACTCCCCCAGAGGGCGCGATCGGCCGCCTCATCTGCATCAAGGCCCCCACCGCATCCGTCATGATGGCGCCCGCTCAGTTCGAACAGCTGCAGAGCGCTGTTCTTCTTGGTTCGTCCTTCGATGTTCTGCTCGAAGTGGACGGCAAGAAGAGGCAGGACCAGCCGGAGACGCTACTGCGCACCGAGGCCTTCAAGCTGCTTCCAGTCTTGGAGGCCGTATTCACGGCCGAGCAGGCAACCCCTGCAGTCCCCGATCACGACTTCCCGAAGATCTGACGCCGAAAGCTACCAGGTGATCTCCCCTGTGGCTACGTGCGCCGCTGGCACCGCGGCGCCATCCTGGCGTCGTGTTCTTGGCACACCCTTCCAGCGACTTGCCCGCCCAGGTCATGACACCCTCAGCCTCGACCCGGCCAACAGCAAGCACCGGGTCGTTGGTTGCGGCGACCGCAGGCTGGTCGCTGTCTACGTGCACCGGCTTTAACGCTTCAATGGTTGGTTCACCGGACGAGTACGCAAATCAGCATTGCCCACCCGTATGATTGTCCGATGAGTACAGAGGCTCGTATCCAGGCATTTGTGGAGCGTTGGCAGGGGGTGACAGCGAGTGAGCTGGCAACCGCGCAGTCGTTCGTGATCGAGCTGTGCGACCTGCTTGGCGTGCCAAAGCCGCACGCCAGCCAGGCGCAAGACTACATGTTCGAGCGCCCAGTCACCTTCACCCACGGCGACGGCACAAGCAGTGCAGGGCGGATCGACTGCTACAAGAGGGGTCACTTCGTCCTGGAGGCCAAGAAGCTCAAGGCTGGGTCCCACACCAAGGGCTTTGACGACGGGCTCCTTCGCGCTCGAAGCCAGGGCGAGAACTATGCGCGGGCCCTGCCGGCGGAGGAGGGCAGGCCCCCCTTCGTGCTCGTGGTCGATGTGGGAACGGTGATCGAGGTCTACGCGGAGTTCAGCCGCACCGGAGGCACGTACACCCCATTTCCCGACCCGCGCAGCCATCGCATCCTGCTGAGCGACCTCATCAAGCCCGGAGTGCTCGAACGCCTGCGACTGATCTGGACTCAGCCTGACGAGCTCAACCCAGCCAAGGTCACTGCCAAGGTCACGCGCGAAGTGTCAACGCAGCTCGCACAGTTGGCCCGCTCCCTAGAGGGAGCGGGGCACACGCCTGAAGTGGTTGCCGCGTACCTGTGCCGATGCCTGTTCAGCATGTTCGCGGAGGACGTTGAACTACTCCCAAAGGGCTCGTTTCTCAAGCTCCTACAGCAGCACCGGGAGAATCCGGAGGCGGTACAGCAAATGCTGCGTAGCCTTTGGATTGACATGGACCGAGGCGGCTTCTCGACCGCGCTGGTCAAGCCTGTTCTCCGATTCAATGGAAAGCTTTTCAAGGGCGCCGATGCACCTGGCTACAGCCTCCTGCTATCTACAGATCAGATTGATCTTCTCGCCAAGGCAGCGAGGGCGAACTGGCGTGATGTGGAGCCAGCAATCTTCGGAACGTTGCTCGAGAGGGCCCTCGATCCAAATGAGCGCCACGCGTTGGGGGCGCACTACACGCCGCGCGCGTACGTCGAACGCCTTGTGTTGCCAACAGTGATCGATCCTCTGCGTGAAGATTGGACGAACGCGCAAGCTGCAGCGCTGGCGTTGGCGCGAGAGGCCTCCGAACTTGAGACCAACCCACCACAGGTGAAATCGAAGAAGGACTTCAGCGCACTTGATCGACACCATGCGGCAGTGCGTGCCAAGTGGGCTGACGCGCGCAAACAGGTTCGAGACTTTCTGCATCGCCTATGCACCTTGGGCGTCCTCGATCCAGCTTGCGGTAGCGGAAACTTCCTGTACGTGACGCTGGAGCACCTCAAGCGCCTTGAGGGCGAGGTGTTGAACCAACTCGATGCCCTGGGCGACACCCAGGAAGCCCTGGACTTGGGCCGAGAGACCGTGACGCTCCAGCAATTGCGCGGCATAGAGTTGAACGAGCGCGCGGCAGCACTCGCCGAGTTGGTGCTGTGGATTGGCTTCCTGCAGTGGCACATCCGCACCAACGGACACGCAAGCGTGGCAGAGCCCGTGGTTCATGACTACGGCAATATCGAGCACCGCGACGCCGTGCTCGCCTATGACCGCAAGGAACCGATGACGGATGCCTTCGGGCGCCCCGTCACCCGTTGGGACGGTAGCAGCACCAGGCCTCACCCCGTAACCGGCAAGCCGGTGCCCGACGAAACCGCGCAAGTGACGCAATGGCGCTACGTCAACCCGCGCCCAGCAGCGTGGCCGCAGGCGGACTTCATAGTGGGCAACCCTCCGTTCATTGGCAAGCTGAAGATGCGCGAGGCATTGGGAGACGGCTACGTTGACGCCTTGCGCAGCGCGTGGCCAGCCGTGCCAGAGAGTGCCGACTTCGTGATGTACTGGTGGCATAACGCAGGGAATGCTGTCCGTAGTCGCGCGGCACATCGAATGGGCCTGATCACGACGAATAGCTTGACGATGATCTTCAATCGTAGGGTGGTCGAGGCCGTGCTGGAGGGTCTGCCAGCGGTTCACCTCGCATTCGCTATACCCGACCACCCGTGGGTCGATAGCGCAGACGGAGCAGCAGTTCGTATTGCCATGACTGTGCTCGCGGCAGGATCCCAACCAGGCCGTCTTCTGACGCTAAAGTCGGAGGAAGTTGGAGAGGACGGCGAGATGGCCGTGACCTTCCATGAGAAGGCCGGCTTGATCCATGCCAACCTCAAAGTTGGCGCAGCCCTCACATCGGTTCGCTCACTGATGGCGGCACGAGGCATAACCAGCATGGGTGTGATGCTCGCGGGAGCCGGTTTCATCATTGACCCCCATGCAGCAGGCAAGTTGATCCAGACCTTGCCATCACCCATCGCAGGTCGCCTTATTCGCGACTATCGCAATGGACGGGACCTCACGGACAAGCCCCGAGGCGTATCGGTTATCGACACCTATGGCTGGGAGATAGACCAGCTCAGATCTGAGGCACCTGCTGTCTACCAGCACTTGTTTGATCACGTGAAACCTGAGCGCGACGCCAAGCGAGACAAGGCGTTTCGAGAACGCTGGTGGCTTCATGGACGAGCCCGAGCTGAACTTAGGGGCGCCTTGACGGGCCTGCATAGGTACATCGCCACGGTCGAGACGGCAAAGCACCGGACTTTTCAGTTCCTTGATGCGAAGGTCCTGCCCGATCACAAGCTCATAGCCATCGCTCTAAGCGACGGGTTGTCACTCGGCGTGCTATCCAGTTCGGTACACATTGCCTGGTCGCTTGCTACAGGCGGCACGCTGGAAGATCGACCGGTCTATAACAAGTCCGTCTGCTTCGAGACGTTCCCTTTCCCCTCAGGCGATACCGGCCTCACTCCCGCACTCGTAGACCGAATCTGTGCGCTTGCTGAGCAGATCGATGCCCACCGCAAGGCCCGCCAGGCCGCACATGCCGAGGTAACACTGACCGGCCTCTACAACGTGCTGGCGAAGCTACGCAGCGGAGAGGCGCTGACCAGCAAGGAGAAGGTCATCTACGAACATGGCCTGGTGGGCGTTCTCAAGAGCCTGCATGACGAACTGGACGCGGCAGTGCTTGAAGCCTACGACTGGAAAGACTTGACCATGCCAGCCGATACCGATGAACTCCTTGGTAGATTGGTCGAGTTGAACGCTCGCCGAGCCGCCGAGGAGGCGACAGGCACCATCCGTTGGCTCCGACCGGAGTTCCAGAACGCCGGGGCGGGTGTCCAAGCGGCCATCGAGAGTGCAACGCCTTCGGAGGACATGGCTGTGGAGCCTGAGCAGATCGTTGTCTCCAAGCCGATCTCTCAGCGGCCCTGGGCGTCGGGCATATCGGAGCAGATCAAGTCCGTTGCGGCGGTCCTCTCTACGTCTGGTCGTAGCCTCGATCTGGATGAGGTCGCTGGTCACTTTAGCGGACGCGGCAGGTGGAGAGATCGGCTCCCAACGCTGCTTGACACGCTTGTCTCTATTGGTCTCGCCAGGGAGGTGGATGGGAAGTGGGTTGACGCGCGTCGATAGCGCGAGCCGATTCTCGTGATGCGTGAGGCATTGATGACAAGGCCAAGCCTGACGGCCGCGCCCACCTAGGCCCGTACCTCTCAAATGACCACCACGATGACGTAGCTGCATGCATGGCCGGGCTACACCTGCCTAGCCTTGACGTGAGACGCGGCCCTCCCGTCCTTAAAATAGGCCGATGTCGAACCAATCGAAATCCCTAAAAGCCCGCCTCCGCAAGGCTTACCGCGACCCCAGCACAGTGCTGGTCAAGATCCTCCAAGGTGCAATCGACTCCTTGCGTGGTTACTCCTATGACTTCAACAAGAACGGGGAGCGGGAGCTGCTCGAGAAGCTATCCGGCGAGGGGTTCAGGGAAGTTTTCGACGTTGGGTGCAACGTGGGCGAGTGGTCGCTGACCGCAGTCAAGTACTTTGCTCAAGCGCGCATTCATTGCTTTGAACTGTCCGCCAGCACGTTCCGGACCCTGAGTGCGAATCTGAAGGGGCCGAACTTCGTCCTCAACAACATGGGCATGGGGGATCGCGACGCTCAAGTGCAGTACAAGGACTACGGTGAGGACTCAAAGGTCAACACCCTCCTGGTGGACGCCACCTATCACGATCGGAAACTCGAGTCTTTAATCAAGACTGCCACGATTCGCGCAGGCGATAGCTACTGCGCTGAAAAAGGCATTGAGCAGATTGATTTCCTCAAGATTGATGTTGAGGGCGCCGATCACTTGGTCCTGGAGGGCTTTGCCGCGATGCTGCGGCGGCAAGCGATACGTGTGGTGCAGTTCGAGTATGGCTACACGCATGGCGACGCGAAATTCCTCATGCGCGACTTCTACAAGCTGTTTGAGCAGCATGGCTACATTGTTGGTCGTGTGCAGAAGGGTGGCATAGCCTTCGACGAGTGGACCTACAAGCACAACGACTTCCGCTCTGGGCCGAACTACGTTGCCATCCGCAAGGACGATGCCCACCTTCGCTCAGTGTTGGCGCGGGGGTAGGCAATTGCCACCCTGCCCCTTGCCAGACTCGCCGCCTCGCAGTTGCTGAAAGGTGTTCGCAATGACCACGACTGACGCGTTGCGCCTTGCGATCAATGCGCTGAGGGACTGCGCTGAATCGAACCGCATGCCCAGCGGTGTTGTTGTGGATGCGCGGACTGCCGCGCTACACGCAGAGGCCGCCGACGAGTTGGAGACGATGCTCGCGACCTTGCGGGGCGTCGAGTAGAACGCCTCAGGTCATCGGAAATGAAAAAGGGCTCCGTGAGGGAGCCCTATGTCATTTCGCGTTTGTTGCTTACAGCGCGGCGTCCTTGACCTTCTTGAAGAAGCGGGCCTTGACCTTCACGGAAGCTGGCTTGGCGGCGAACATGCGCTCCACCTTGGTGAACGGATCAATGCCTTTGCGAGCCTTCTTGGCCGGCACCTGCAGAGCCGTGACCTTGAGCACGCCTGGCCAGGTGAAGGCGCCTGCGCCCTTCTTGGCGATCGAGGCAAGGATGGTCGCTTCCAGCGAGCCGAGCACTGCCTTGACGGTCTTTGCATCGGCTCCGGAGGTTTGCACCAGGTGGTTGACCAGGCTTGTCTTGTTGAAGGTTTCCTTGATCGGCTTGAGCGCGGTGGGCGCCTGAACGACCGGTTTAGCGGCAGACTTTGCCGTTGCCTTTGGCGCTGCTTTCGCCGCGCTCTTGGCGGCCTTGGGTGCAGCTTTCTTTGGTGCAGCCTTCGCGGCCGCCTTCTTTGCAGTTGCCATTCTTGAAACGCTCCATATTGTCGTTGCGAACTCGACGCGCGGCTTGCGCGTCATCCTAAGTGTATTGCGCTCTCTCAACGGCCCTGCGCAGGGCCGTCGACGTGGCGCGCGTGTTTGATTCTGGGCTCGGCTCAAGTAGCATGCCGTGCAATGACTGCACCGCATCCTTACCACCTAGATCTGCCCGGCTTGGCCGAGGCTGTAGCTGCATGTGTTCCCGATGCCAAACACGCGGCCTTGGTCAAAACGATGTGTGCCTTCGACGAGATGGGCGAGGCGAGGGTGGCCACCACCCGTGGCGGCGATGGCAGCTACTACCTTTCGCGCTGCAAGGTTCTGTCGCACGCAGGTGTAGTGCTTCACGATGACCATGAGGTTTGGCTGCGTGAGCAGCTGCAGGCCGATGGAGGCGACGCAAACGCCACGCTTGAGCGCGTGCGCGCGGAGGGCTATCTGTTCTCTCGGTGTTTCCTCACGAAGCTCTACCTGGTTAGCGACCGAGGCGGGACGAACCCTGCTGATTTCGCACAGGCCACTGTTTACCTGGAGGACGAGCGCATCGACCGAGTTGCCCTTTCTGGCTACGTCTGGGACAAGCCGCGCACGCTCGCAGATTTGCTGGAGATCCAGGGCGACCCGGTGGATGAAACCATGAAGCGGCCCGTGGGCTCGCCTCGATACCGGCTGGATGAGGTTGTCGATGTGGAGGCGTTTGTCGTGCTGGCCGAGCGGCAGGATGCGCACTTGCGCGAGCGACTGCGCGCGCGACGCTACAACCTTACAGGGAGCTATCGGGATGGCAGTAGCGACGAGTCTGAGGTGCGCACGCACGACGAGATGTTCCCTGGCTGGGACAAGGTGCCGGCAAAGTTGCGGCGCATCTTCTTGGACTGGCAGGCCTCAAGCGCGGGCAGAAGCGGCGAGCGCTTCTGCGATCACTGGGCGTTGACGTTCTCAGATTGGACCGACCCGAACACCGGGGTGCGGCATTTGAGCTACGTCCCGCTGTGGACCTTCGACAAAAAGCTGGCCGAGATTGAGAGCCGCAAGGGCGACTGCTACGGCCATTTCAGCAAGCTGCAGACGCTTGACCGTCGCGTGAAGGTGCCCTTCGCTTGGTACTTCTACATGCTGCACGGCAACCGGGTGCACGATGGTTCTGGCCAGCGTGTCCTGGCGGATGCCGAGGCTGGCTTGATCGTGCTGCCTGAGCACGACTACCGCGTTCTCAAGGCATGGTCTGAGCACCCGTACGGGTTCTAGCGGTCGCCATGTGCAACGTCTACGGCTCCCTCAGCAACGAAGAGCTTGAAGCTCTTCTGGACTTGGATGACCGTCTTCCTTGGGAGCCGCATCCGGTGATGGGGCCGTTTGCCATGGGCGCGTATGTGGGCGCCGACATGCTGCCAGTGCTCGGTCAATGGGGCATGATTCCCCCCAACTCGCCCGAGCGCATCCCGCGCGCCAAGCCCAAGGGCAAGCAGACCAAGGGCGCGCGCCTCAGCACCAACAACGCGCGGCGCGAGCGCATGGCAACCGCATTTACGTTCCGGCGTGCCTGGTTGAGCGGTCGCCGATGCCTCATTCCTGCCAGGTGGTACCAGGAGCCGTATTGGGGGGGAGGGGTGCACGTTGCATGGCGCTTCTCGCGTGCCGATGGCGAGCCGTGGATGTTGGCCGGGCTCTACGACACTTGGACCGACCCAGCGACTGGCGAGATCGTTCCCAACTACACAATGGTCACGCAGAACTGCGATGGACATCCACTGCTTGCGCTGATGCACAAGCCAGAGGTTGATCGAGCTGGCGCGGTGTTGCCAGCAGAGCAGCAGGACAAGCGCAGCGTGGTGCCTATTGAGCGCGCTGACTGGCTGACCTGGCTGGCGGGGTCTTCGAGTGAGGCTGCTGCGCTGATCCGCGTGCCGGAGGTCGAGCTTTTTCGTCATGGCCCGGCCGACCCCAGCTCCGACGTTCGCCTGCCGCTTTGAGGATTATGGCTGTATATTTATACAGTCTATGCACGCCTCCGTCTACCGTTTACGCGCCGCTGGCGCACCGCTGCCGAACTGCACCGGGCTCGACCCCGGCACTGCCTGGCGGTCCAACCCCTTTCTGAATGCCCTCGCAGACCGCGGTTGGCTGCGGCTGGACCCGACCGGCATCGGCGTGCATGTGGGGTCCCACTGCGAAGCGCTGGATGCGGCCGGGAACCCGCAACCCACGCTGAGGGCCGTCGGTCCGCCTACCGCCGGAGTGTTCGGCGACCCGCTTGGGGTGCCGTTCATCTCCGCTCAGGTCCGGCGGATCCTGCCGGACGTGCTGCGCACCTTGGATTGCTGAGTTCGGGCCGCTCACCTCGGCAGCGCGTGCGTGTGACCCGCGAACGCCCCCACCGGCGGCGGGGGCGAGGGGCGCCGCATTGACAGCCCGCGGGCGCCATCGAATAATAGCGAACCGCAAGTAATTTTCGTCCGAGGTCACACATGCTGAATTCCGAGAACAATGAGATCCTCACCCGCGTCGGCCCCGGCACTGCCATGGGTGGCCTGTTCCGGCAGTTCTGGCAGCCCGCGCTTCTGTGCGAGGAGCTGCCGGCGCCCGATTGCGCTCCGGTGCGGGTTCGGCTGATGGGCGAGAACTTCGTTGCCTTCCGGGACTCCAGCGGGAAGGTCGGGCTGCTGGACGCGCATTGCCCGCACCGCCTGGCCGAGCTCTTCTTCGGGCGCAACGAGGAGGGCGGCCTGCGCTGCGTGTACCACGGCTGGAAGTTCAGCGTCACCGGCGAGCTGCTGGACATGCCGAGTGAACCTGCCGGCAGCCCGATGCGGTGCAATCCGAACATTCGCGCCAAGGCATACCCGGTCCACGAAGCCGGCGGCATCGTCTGGGCCTACCTGGGCCCGCAGGAGTCCATCCCGCCTTTGCCGCAGATGGAATTCATGGGCCTGCCGGCACAGAACTTCTACACCTCGAAGTGCCTGATGAAATGCAATTACCAGCAGGCGCTGGAAGGCAGCATCGATACAGCGCACCTCACCTTTCTGCACCGGTCCATGGCACCCATGCAGAAGGACGTGTTCAACGTCGGCCACCTGCAGGAGTACGGCGACGCCGACGGGGCGCCACGCTTTTTCTGCGAGGACACCGAGTACGGCATGCGCATCTCTGCGCGCCGGGACGGAGGCGAGGACACCTACTACTGGCGCATCACGCAGTGGCTGATGCCCGCGGCCGTGCTGGTGCCGACAGCCGAAGGCCTGGTCTGCAGGGCCAACCTGTTCATCCCCATCGACGATGAGAACTGCTGGTGGTACCGCATCCGCTACCACGCCGGACGTCCTCTGAGCGACGATGAACTCGCCGAGTACAAGGGCGGCGGCCTCGACTACGCGAAGCTGGTTCCGGGAACGTACATCCCCGAAGGCAACCGCGCCAACGATTACCTGATGGACCGCACCCTCCAGAAGAGCGGCTCGTTCACCGGCATCCTGAGCGCCCAGCTGCAGGACCTCGCAGTGCAGGAGAGCCAGGGCGCGATCGCCGACCGGACCAAGGAACACCTGGGCTCCTCGGATACCGCGATCGTCAAGTGCCGCCGGCGCCTGATCGAATCCGCGAAGAGGTTCGCCACGGAAGGCACGATCCCGGCGGCCGTCGCGCGCGCCGATCTGTACAAGCGGCGCGCCGTCGCCATACTCTTGCCCAAGGAGATGACCGCAGACCAGGCGGGAACCCATCCTGCGACCTTGCCGAGCGCCTGAGCGCGCCGCTGCAGTGGTCGGGCGCGCGCCGCCGAAGGGCGCGCCCGTGCATCGCCACCAATCCAAAGGAGACTCCGGTGAATGTTCTCGTGAAGTTCCGCCAAGCCCTCGCCCTGGCTGCCGCTGTAGTGGCGACCGCCTGTGCGTTTGCGGCGCAGGCCCAGCCCAGGGATTCCTGGCCGTCCAAGCCGATCCGCTTCGTGGTCCCGTTTGCCGCAGGCGGCTCAATCGACGTAGTGGCCCGTCTGATGGGCCGGCACTTGGAAGGACGGCTCGGTCAAAACGTCGTGGTGGAGAACCGCCCCGGCGCAGGTGGAACCGTCGGTGCGGACTTGGTGGCGCGGGCCGCGGCCGACGGGCACACCTTCCTGTTCACGGCGCAGGGGCCGCTGGTGCTCAATCCCTTCCTGATGAAGCGCCTGCCTTACAACGCCGAAACTGCGTTCGCGCCGGTCACCATCGTGGCCGAGGCACCGAATGTTTTGGTGACCAACCAAGCGTTCCCGGTGTCGAGTTTTTCCGACTTGCTTGCTTTTGCCAAGTCAAACCCGGACAAGATGACGTTTGGCACGCAAGGAGTGGGCACCACCGGGCACGTCACCGGCGAACTGATCAATCAGCTGACTGGGCTTGGTCTCACTCACGTTGCCTATCAGGGGTTTCCTCCCGCCCTGACGGACGTTCTGGCCGGGCGGGTCGGCATGATGATCGGGGACACGATCAATCTCGTGCCGCGCATCCGATCCGGCCAGCTGCGTCCCATCGCGATCGCGTCTGCCCGACGCAGCACCGTGCTGCCGCAGGTGCCGACCTTCGCCGAGGCGGGTCACCCTGAAATCGTCTCGGGCCCATGGTTCGCGGTGCTGGCACCCGCAGGCACCGGCATCGAGATCCGTCGCAAGCTCTCCGATGAGATGCGCCAGATCCTGAATCAGGGTGAGGTCCAGGAGAAGTTGAAGGAACTCGGCGTGGAAAGCCGAGGGATGACTCCGGAGGAGTTCGATGCCTACCTGAAGGCCGAGTACAAGCGCTGGGGCGGCGTGATTCGCAAGGCGGGGATCACGCTGGACAAGTGACCCGGCTACGGATCGCAGGCGCCAAGCCTGCCGGCTCGGCTTTCCAGCAGGGACATGGTGGTGAAGAAGGTACTCAGATCATCGGCGGGAATCCCGGCGAGAAGGTCGGCTTCCACCAGGTTGATCATGTCCTCCACCTGCCGGTGGACTTTCCTGCCGGTGGCCGTCAGGCTCAGTCGCAATCGCCGGCGGTCCTCGGGGTCCACGCCCTTCTTGAGGTAGCCCTGTTCGACCAGCTTGTCGATCGCCCGGCCGACGAAGAAGGCATCGGTGCTGGTGCGCTCGGCGACCTGCATCGCCGAGAGGGGCTCGTAGCGTCCGATGACGGCCATGACACGCCAGCTGGTCACCGTCAGGCCGAACTCGCTCTTCCACCACGGGGCGAGATGGCGTGTGATGCGCGATGCCACCGACAGGCAGCGGTAAGAGATTCTGTTTTCAAGAGGCACACGGGGAGCGTTGCGCATGCGCAGATTCTACGGATCGGGACAGCCGCGTCGGCTGCCGGTCCGCAGCGCGGCGCGAGCATTTCTTCGTCTGCCAGTCGGGAGAAGTCGAGACCATGAATGCGCAAATGCTGCAAGTGCGCGTGGCGCGCAAGATTGCCCTTGCGCTGGACATTGCCTTGTTCGAACTGGTGAGCACCGACGGCAGGGCACTGCCTCCGTTCTCTGCGGGCTCGCACGTGGACGTTCTGTTGCCCTCTGGTGTCACGCGCCAGTACTCGCTGTGCAACGATCCGGCGGAGTCGCACCGCTACCAGATTGCCGTGCTCAAGGACCCGCGGGGTAGGGGAGGGTCGCGCGCGATGCACGAGCTCGTGCGCGAAGGTGATGTGATCACCATCAGCGCACCCCGCAACCATTTCCCACTCACTCCGGGTGCCGAGGAGACCTTGCTGATCGCTGGCGGCATCGGCATCACGCCCTTACTGTGCATGGCCGAGCGGCTGTACGTGCTCAAGCTGCCTTTCACCCTTCATTACTGCACGCGTTCGGTGGAACGCACAGCGTTCCGGGAGCGCATCCAGCAGGCCGGCTATGCAGCGCACGTGCAGTTGCACCTTGACGACGGCCCGCAGCAGCAGAAGCTCGATTTGCCCGCGCTGCTGCGCACGCCACGGCGCGGAGTCCACATCTACACCTGCGGCCCCCAGGGTTTTATGGACGCTGTGCTGTCCAATGCGCGCAGCAGCGGCTGGCCGCAGGACCAGCTTCACTACGAGTTCTTCAGCGCCGCGCCGCAGAAGCTGGCCACCGACGGAAGCTTCGAGGTCAAGCTAGCCAGCTCCGGTCGAACCATCCGCGTTGCGGCCGACGCCACCGTGACCTCGGCGCTTGCGGCCGAAGGTATCCTGGTGCCGACCTCATGCGAGCAAGGCGTGTGTGGGACCTGCCTCACACGCGTGCTCGAAGGCGAGCCCGACCATCGGGACATGTACCTGACGCCGCAGGAGCAGTCCGCGAACGACCAGTTCCTGCCTTGCTGTTCCCGCTCCAAGTCAGCTTGCCTTGTTCTGGACCTTTGAGGCCGACGACGCGGCTGCGCCGCGTGGGCCGGAAGCCCGAGCGCGAGGAGTCGACCGGATGCCCAAGGCCGCTAGCGAGATCCTTGCGCCAAGCGCGCACGCCAGCCCGCCCCTGCTGCAAGCCTGGCTTTTTCAGGACGTCCGCTCGATGCCGCCCCCCGCAAGCGGACCGCACGCGCTCCTGGGAGCGCTTGCTTGGGCCGGTGGGCTATTGCGGATCTTGGCCATCGCGTACAGCGCAAAAAGACCAGCGGCCGCCAACCAAGCAGGGGCAGCCGCATCATCGCAGTCCAGCGCACTGGCTACATCGCTGACCTGCAGGGATGCCGGTTCACCCGCCCGGCCATCGCGGCGGGCTCCTGACGCCTGCGCACGGCGCGCGAACTCCGGGCCAGCAGGCACTTGCAGGAGTTCGAGTCGCATCGCCATCGGAAGCGCTTGCCACTGTTCCCGCGACAGCCGCAGACCGCATTCCTCCAGCTTGTGGGCGTACGGCGAGCGGCAGCCGGCGATTTGCAACTCCGTCGCTGCTGCTGCTCTGGCTCACACAAGCAGGGCAGGGCCGGTTCTGCACCTTACTCCACACCGAGAAGCACCTCGACGAAGATGATCACTTTGACAGGCAGGCGCTCGCCCTTTTCACTGGGTGCGTGTCATTGATCGGTAAGTCTCAGCAAGCATCCTATGGCAGAGCTGCATCCGAAGTCGCACCCCCCCACAAGCCCGATGTCGAGTGACAGCTCGGTGCGTTCCGTGGAACGCGCCATCGATGTGCTCTTCAGTTTCACACAACAGGAGCCGGTTCTCGACATTCCTGCGCTGCAGCAGCGCACCGGGCTGTCCCGACCCACTCTCTACCGACTGTTGCGAACACTGGAAAGCAGGGGGCTGATCTACTCGTTCGGCAACCCGCTACGTTTCCAACTGGGCGCCCGCATCGGCTTGCTCGCGAGCACGTGGACGCCTGCGCCTCCGCTGGTCACGCTGGCTGCCGGCCCACTGGAGCAGCTTTGGCGCAGCACCCAGGAAACCGTCGCGCTCATGATGCCCGTCTCCGCTTCCCATCGCATGTGCGTCTTCGAGCGGAAGAGCCCTCAGGCCCTCTCGTTCAGCCGCGGAGTGGGTTACACCGAGCCGCTGCACAACGGTGCCAGCGGCAAGGTCATACTGGCGCACTTGACGCCGGACCAGCGGCGGCAGTCGCTCAGCAATCTCAGCCGCCGTGCACGCGACCAGATCGCCCGTGACATCCAGACCGCGCTCCAGGACGGTGTGCTCGTGACGCACGCTGAAGTGATGGCGGGGACGGTGGCCGTCGCCTCGCCGGTGCTGACAAAAAGCGGCCAGCCGGTGGCGGCAGTCTGCGTGTTCGGGACGGAGATGCGGCTGCGCGGCGCCGCACTGCGCTCCTGTCGCAGCCAGACCGCCAAGGCGGCGCGCGACATCTCGACGCGACTCTGATCTGTCCACGCTCCGGACATTTTGAGGGTAACCCGCAAGACCCCGGCCCGCGGGAACGACTAGAGTAGGCCGGCAATCAACGATCGCAGCCGCGTCGACAGACGCGCCATCATCCTCCTCTAGGCTTCCCATGCGCCAAATATTCACGCTGATTTGCGTTGCTTCGGCCGCTCTGGCCTCACCCCTTGCGTTCGGGCAATCCTGGACACCGAGCAAGCCCGTGCGCATCGTCGTGCCGGCATCGGGCGGAACGGTTGATCTCGTCGCGCGTGCCGTGATCCCGGCGTTGCAGCAGGCTCTCGGTCAGCCGGTGATCGCCGATGCGAAACCAGGCGCGTCGGGCAACATTGCCGCTACCCTGGTTGCGAAGTCGCCGGGTGACGGTCACACCATCCTCACCGGTTTCAATCCGCTCGTCATCAGTACGTTCCTCTCAAAGAACCTGCAATACGATCTGCAGAAGGATCTGAAGCCGATCACGCTGGGTGTTACCTCCGAGCAGGTCCTGGTGGTCAACTCTGAAGTCCCAGTGTCCACCTTGGCTGAGTTCGTGGCGCTCGCGAAGAAGTCCGATGGGAACATGAACTTCGGATCCATCGGCACCGGCAGTGCGTCGCACCTCACGATGGAGCTGTTCAAGTCCCGTGCGGGCGTCGAGATCAAGCACATCCCCTACAAGGGGGCTGCCCCCGCCATGACCGATCTCCTCGGCAAGGTGACCCACGCAGGGGTATTTGCGGCGGCAAACGTCATTCCCTACGTCAAGGACGGCCGGCTCAAAGCGCTCGCGGTCACCGGCAGCAAGCGGCTGAAGGCGCTTCCCAATGTCCCCTCCATGGCGGAGGCAGGCTTCCCGAATTTCAGTGCCACCATCTGGATCGGTTTCCTTGCTCCGGCCAGCACGCCGGACCCGGTGGTGCGCGACATGCAGCAGCAGTTCGCGCGGGCGCTCATGAGTCCCGGAGTGCAGAAAAACATGGAAGCCAACGAGTTCGACGTTGTTGCGAACTCACCGGAGGAATTTGCAAAGTTCCTGAAGCGGGAAGCTGAAACCTGGGGCAGGGTCGCCAAGCAGGCGGGCCTCGTCGCCGAGTAGCGTTACCGGCCACCGATTTTTTCCAAGGCGCGCGCTCCGCGCCGAACCAAGCAGGTACATCCCATGCAGAACCCTGGCCACTTGCCTCCGGCATTGCCGCCCACCCACTATCTGGACAACCGGATCTTCACCGATCCATCCATCTTCCGGGAGGAACAGGAACGTCTGTTCTCCAAGGTGTGGCAGTTTGTCTGCCATGAGAGCGAGCTGCCGAACAGCGGTGACTTCCGCACCACGCAGGTCGCGGGAAAGCCACTCATCGTGGTCCGCGACGAAAGCGGCAGCATCCGAGCCTTCTTCAACGTCTGCCGGCATCGTGCCGCGGAAGTGGTGCGTTCCGAGTCCGGCAACGCGCGCTCGTTCACTTGCTTCTACCACCACTGGAACTACGGGTTGGACGGAAGCCTGCGAGCGGTCTCCAAGCCGGAAGGATACGAGCGCGCATGTCTAGACAAGGCTGCGCTCGGCCTCGTTCCGGTGAGGACCGAGTCCGTGCTCGGGCTGGTCTTCACCTGTCTGGATCCGCAAGCGCCTGCGTTGAGGGAGTACCTCGGAGAAATCCTCCGCCCATTGCAGGACCCACTCGGGTCGGTGCCGATGCAAGTCATCCACTTCCACAAGGCAGTGGTCAAGACGAACTGGAAGCTCTGGCAGGACAACAACAGCGAACGCTATCACAGCATGCTGCACGCGATCAACCGGGCGACGCAACCCTGGGTGTTGGGCAAGACCAGCCCGATGAAGCTGCGCCTGTTTCCCAATGGCCATAGTGGCTACTGGTCCGAGGGCGAGGCCGCCGTCGCGTACGAGCGCGGCGGCTACACCAATGTGACCGGGGGCACGTTGCCGGGCATGCGCGACAATGAAATGCGGGTGGTCAACTTGTTTCCTGATCTGATGGTGAATATTCGCTCGAACGTGGTGCGGATCGACCGCATGATTCCGATCGACGAGCAGCACACGATGGTCGAATGGCGGGGGCTTGGTGTCGCCGGCGACGATGCCGAGACGCGGGAGCTAAGGCTGCGCCATCACAACATGTTCTGGGGCCCGGCGGGGCGCAACCTGCCGGAGGACCTGATTGCGGTGGAATCGCAGTACCGTGCCATGCGTGCCGACGCAGTCCGCTACAGCATTCTCGCGCGAGAGGAAGACCTCAATCCGACGGACGACGCGAACCTGCGAGCCTATTATCAAGAGTGGAACCGGCTGATGGGGCGAAGCGCGTCAGCACCGTTCGAGGCGCACGCACAAGAGGTGACGCTGTGAGCTACGAGAATCTTCTGGACGCGTTCGAGGTGCAGCAGTTCATCCAGCGCACGGCCGCGCTGTTGAACGCCGAGAAGCTTTCCGAATGGCTGGAGCAGTTCCATTCGGATGGCTTGTACGAGATCACCGCGTACAGCACTGAGCTTGGCAAGGAGCTGGCATGGTGGAAGCAGGAATTGCCGCTGCTGCAAAAAACCATCTCGGAGGTGCCGAGACACGTGCGTGATCCGGCCAAGCGTCTGCACGTGCTGGGACCGCCGCTGGTGAGCGTGACGGGTGACGCGGCGCGAGGGCAAACGGCCTTCTCGGTATTTCGCACCCTGCCAACAGGGGACACCAGCCTCTTCGTGGTGGGCCGCTACCTTGACGAGCTGGTGCGGGTCGGGAGCGGCTGGCGCTTCAGCGTCCATCGGGTGCAACTGGAGACACGCGTCCTCGATGCATTTACGCATCTGCCGCTGTAGATGTCGCAGCCAAGCGGTTGCTCACAACGCGAATGCTCCTGATGGGCGGCTTGCAATGTCGCGGAGTGTTGGCCAAACGGCGAGTTCGTACGTGACGAATGCCCAGGTATCGTCGCAGAGCGAAGCTTGAGCCAGGCTGCCGACTGAACATTGAGCGAGGGCTAGATGCCTTCCGCGAGCGTTCGGCACGCGATAAGCCTCGAGATCGAATGCTTTCCAATGGTGAACACCTTTGAACGCTGGACATGCAACGAATGCACACCCCGCTGGTTCGGCAAGCCATTCAGGTGCTGAGGACACTCCAGATCATTTCCGGTCGCCCAGGGTTGCACTTTCCTGGCGAGAGGGGCGCATGAGCGGCGCCCAGGTCGCACTGTTCATCGCTTTCGTGGTGGTCGCGACCCTGGCGCAGGGGCTGACAGGCTTCGCGTTCGTGCTGGTACTGCTTGGGCTCGCCGGCCTGTTCCAGCTTGCGCCCGTGACCGACCTGGCGAACGTGGCAACCACGCTGGCCGTGCTGGGCGCGGCGGCAATGCTGCGCACCTCGCTGAGACACGTCGACCGTACTGCCTATCGCGAGGCGGTGGCTGGATCCGCGCCGGGGGTTCTCGCCGGTGTGCTGTTGCTACAGTGGCTGAGCGCAAACGTCATGACCGTGTTGGGCGTGCTGCTCGGCGTGACCATCTTCGCATGCGCGATCACCATGTTGCGGCCGGGAAACGTGCTGCCAGTACGGTCCAGCGGCATCTGGTTCGGCGGCTTCGGCCTGCTCTCGGGAGTGCTGGGCGGCCTGTTTTCGGCCGGCGGCCCCCCGCTTGTGTACCACTTCTACCGACAGCCCATGGCAATGGAAGCACTGCGGGCCACCTTGGTCGCCGCGCTGACCACGATGAGCGTGATGCGGATTGTCGTCGTCCTGGCAACGGGACAGTTCAGCCTGCTTGCGCTGAAGATGATCCTGCTCGCCGCCCCTGCGGTGCTGGGGACGTCCTGGCTGCTGCGACGCTATCCCCCCCGCTGGCGACGCGAGACGGTGCTCAGGATCGTGTGCGTGTTGCTTCTCGCCACCGGCGTCAGCATCGCCGCCTCAGCCCTGCTGGGACGTTGAGTCCGCACGCATGAGGAACCTGTGCAGGCGCGACTGCGCGGCATCGATGAGGCGGCACACTACCGCCGCGTGTCACGCGGGTCGATGATTGTCCTCCACGCTGAAGGCTTCTGCAGTGAGGAACGAGGAGGTGAGCTCGCTCAGTTCCGCCTCCAGCTCGCGTTCGCGTTGCTTGGGATCGGCCGCCGCACTGATTCGCGCTTGTACGCGTCCCCTTCACCGCGCAGCGAGCCCCACTCCGCCGGCGGCCACCCAAGTTTTAGCCCGATTCCGCCTGCTGAGAACATAGTGCGCAAAAGGCGTCGCAGCGGCGAGCCAAGCACCGGCCGCGGCGGCATCGCAGTCCAGCGCCTGGGCGACCTCGTAAGCCTCCAGGCGCGCCGGTTGCCGCAGGCGCGTGTCGCGACTGGCGCCGGCCTGGAGCGCGCACAGCGCGAAGTCCGCGCCGGCAGGCAAGTGCAGCAGTTCCGCACGCGTCTCCAGCGGCAGCGCTTGCCACTCGAGCAGCGACAGCCGCAGCCGGCAGCCGTCCAGTTTGTGGCGCACAGCGAGCGGCAGCCACAGCAGGCAGCGAGCTTCGTCGGGTTCGAAGGAGAGGCAGGCGGTGGGCCCCACGTCGGGTCGCATACGGCCAGCATAGCGCCCGCCTGGAGTTCGAGAACGCAATATTCAGGTCGCATTGACCTGAATAATCGATCGTCCTCGGGCCGTGTCAGTCCGTCGTGCAGTGGCGCAGGAACCCTTCGGCTGCGGCGCCCAGCTTCTTCGCCCGGTGCAGCACGATGGAGAGCGTGCGCTGCATCGGCGGCAGGGTTGTGGCAAGCTCCACCAGCCACCCCTCGGCGATCGCCTCCTTCACCGCCAGCCGCGACAGGCACCCCAGGCCCAGTCCTGCGGCCACGACGCGCTTGACCGCCTCGTTGCTCCCCAGCTCGAGCTCCACCTCCATCTGTGTCAGATGCGGGATCAGCCAGCGGTCCGAGGCTTCCCGAGTGCCAGAGCCGGGTTCGCGCAGGACCCAGGTGGCATGGTTCAGCTGGCGTGCGCCGGCGCGGCGTTCCGCCAACGGGTGGCCGGCGGCGGCGACCACGACGATCTCATCGCTGCGCCACTTGCTGACCGAGAGCTCCGGGTGGCTGTGGGTCCCCTCGATGAAACCGATGTCGGAGCGGAACGAGGCGACCCGCTCGAACACGTCATGCGTGTTGGCGATATCCAGCAGCACGTGGCTGCGCGGGTTCGCCTGCTTCCACCTGGCGATCAGCACCGGGAGCAGGTACTCGCCGATCGTGTAGCTGGCGGCCAGCCGCAGCGACGCCGCATGGGCCGCGGTGAACAGGGCTTCCGTCTCCACCGCCTGCTCCAGGATTCCGGCCGCGCGCGGCAGCAGGGCCCGCCCATTCTCGTTGATGACCAGCTTCTTGCCCACCCGGTCGAAGAGCTGCGCACCAAGCACGGCCTCCAGCTCGCCGAGCGCGTTACTCGCGGCCGACTGCGAGCGCGAGATCTCGTCGGCCGCGGCCCGCGTCGTGCCGCCGCGCGCCACCGCCGCGAACACCTCCAGCTGGCGCAGCGTGAGCTTCAGTCTCTGATCGATTTTCTGATTCACTGCGACCGGAATTATGCGGCACGCGAATCTGTGCGCTGTCTAGCATAAGCTTATGTTCAAGTTCCTCTCCAGCGAGCCGGTGCACGATGCAACCGCGAGCAGCACCGCGGACACCGAGGTCAAGACGACTACGTGCTACATGTGTGCCTGCCGCTGCGGCATACGCGTGCACCTGCGCGACGGGCAGGTCCGGTACATCGACGGCAATCCCGACCACCCGATCAACAAGGGCGTGATCTGCGCCAAGGGCAGCGCGGGAATCATGAAGCAGGTATCGCCTGCGCGCCTGACGCAGCCGCTTCTGCGCAGGCCAGGCAGCGAGCGGGGCGAGGGTGAGTTCGAGCCGATCTCCTGGGAGCGCGCCTACGAGCTGCTCACCGAGCGCCTGGGCCGTATCCGCGCCACCGATCCGAAGAAGTTCGCCCTGTTCACCGGGCGCGACCAGATGCAGGCCCTCACCGGCCTGTTCGCGCGCCAGTTCGGCACACCGAACTATGCGGCGCACGGCGGCTTCTGTTCGGTGAACATGGCTGCCGGCATGATCTATTCGGTCGGCGGCAGCTTCTGGGAGTTCGGCGGCCCGGACCTGGATCGCGCCAAGCTGTTCGTGATGATAGGCACCGCGGAAGACCACCACAGCAACCCGATGAAGATCGCCTTGGGCGACTTCAAGCGCAAGGGCGGCCGCTTCATCTCGATCAACCCCGTGCGCACCGGCTATTCGGCGATCGCCGACGAGTGGATTCCGATCCGCCCCGGCACCGACGGCGCACTGTTCATGGCGCTGCTGCACGAACTGCTCGCGCAAGGCCTGGTCGACCGGTCCTTCCTGCAGCGGTTCACCAATGCGCCGCAACTGGTGGTGCTGGACGAGGGCGAGCGCGAAGGCCTGTTCGCCTTCGATCCCGCCGCCGGCCCGCCCGGCGACGGCCGCCACCCGCACAACAAGCTGGCATGGGACCTGGCCAGCGGCCGGGTGGTGCAGGCCTATCCGGAAGGCGTGCAGGAAGGGCGCCAATTGGCGCTGGAGGGACACTACAAGCTGGCGGACGGGACGCGTGTGGCGCCAGCCTTCCAGCTGTTGCGAGACCGCGTTGCCGACACCACGCCCGAGTGGGCAGAGGACATCACTGGCATTCCGGCCGAGCGCATCCGCCAGCTGGCGCGGGAAGTGGGGGAGACGGCGCTGCACCAGGCCTTCGAACTTCCCATTCCATGGACCGATGCGTGGGGGAAGCGGCACCCCACCACCCAAGGGCGGCCGGTGGCCTTCCACGCCATGCGCGGGCTGGCGGCGCATTCCAACGGTTTCCAGACGGTGCGCGCGCTGGCGGTGCTCATGAGCGTGCTGGGCACCATCGACGCCCCCGGCGGCTTCCGCCACAAGGCGCCGTACCCGCGCCACATCGTGCCGAACTACCGGGCCTTCAACGACCCGTCCATGATCAAGCCCAACACGCCGCTGAACGCGGCGCCGTTGGGTTTTCCCGCCGGTCCCGACGAATTGGCGGTGCACGAGGACGGAACGCCGCTGCGCATCGATCACGCGTTCTCCTGGGAGCACCCGCTGTCGGCCCACGGGATGATGCACAACGTCATCACCAACGCGGTGCGCGGTGACCCCTACGAGATCGACACCCTGTTGATCTTCATGGCGAACATGGCGTGGAACTCCACCATGAACACCATGGAGGTGCGCAAGAAGCTCAACGCGCGCGGCGAGGACGGCAACTACAAGATTCCGTTCCTGGTGGTGTGCGATGCCTTCCAGAGCGAGATGGTCGCCTTCGCCGACCTGGTGCTGCCGGACACTACATATCTCGAGCGGCACGACGTCATGAGCATGCTGGACCGGCCGATCTCAGAGTACGACGGTCCGGTGGATTCCGTGCGAGTCCCCGTGGTGGAGCCCACCGGGAACTGCAAGCCGTTCCAGGAGGTGCTGATCGAGCTGGCCTCGCGCCTGAAGTTCCCCGCCTTCACCCAAGAGGACGGCACGCGCAAGTTCAAGGACTATCCCGATTTCGTCGTCAACTTCCAGGCCCAGCCGGGCGTGGGCTTTCTCATGGGCTGGCGCGGCAAAGAGGGCACTGAGCACCTGCGCGGCGATCCCAACCCCCGGCAGTGGGAGATGTACGCCAGGAACAACTGCGTTTTCCAGTACCACATGCCGGAAGACCAGCAGTACATGCGCAACTGGAACCAGCCTTACCTGGACTTCGCCAAGGACAAGGGCTGGCGGCAGCGCAACGACCCGGTGCAGCTGGCCATCTACTCGGACACGCTGCAGGCCTTCCGGCTGGCCGCGCAGGGCAAGAGCAAGGGCCGCCAGCCGCCGGAGCACCTGCGCGAGCGCATCGCCACCTACTTCGATCCGCTGCCGTTCTGGTATGCGCCGCTGGAGACCGCCTGCATCGACGCCGACCGCTACCCCCTGGCGGCGATCACCCAGCGGCCGATGGCGATGTACCACTCCTGGGATTCGCAGAACGCCTGGCTGCGCCAGATCCACAGCCACAACTACCTGTACGTGAACCCGCGCACCGCGCAGGAAGCTGGCATCGAGGACGGCGGCTGGGCCTGGGTGACCAGCGCCTGGGGCGAGCTGCGCTGCATGCTGCGCTACAGCGATGCGGTGGAGCCGGGCACGGTCTGGACTTGGAACGCGATCGGCAAGGGTTCCGGCGCCTGGCAGTTGGCGCCTGCCGCCGACGAGTCACGCAAGGGCTTCCTGCTCAATCACCTGATCACGGAGGAGCTGCCCTTTGCCGGCGGACACATCAGCAACTCCGACCCGGTTACCGGCCAAGCCGGCTGGTACGACGTGCGGGTGAACCTGCGCCCGGCGGCCCCCGAAGAACCAGCGGAAACCTTCCCCCAGATTGCAACCGTGCCGAGCGCCCCAGGCGTGCTCGGCGGCGCCCGCAAGGTGCTTGCCTACCTCGTTCCCAGGAAGCCATGAACCCAGTCCAGCCAGCCCCCGAAACACTGGCCAAGCAGCTCGCTCTGGTCATCGACCTGAATGTCTGCGTCGGCTGCCATGCCTGCGTCACCTCGTGCAAGGAGTGGAACACCTCGGGCGCGGCCGGCCCGCTGACAGACCTGAATGCTTACGGCGAGCGGCCCACCGGCACCTTCTTCAACCGGGTCCAGACCTTCGAGGCCGATAGCTACCCGGACACGCAGACCATCCACTTCCCCAAGAGCTGCCTGCACTGCGAGGACCCACCCTGCGTGCCTGTCTGCCCTACCGGTGCCAGCTACAAGCGCAAGAGCGACGGCATCGTGCTGGTGGACTACGACAAGTGCATCGGCTGCAAATATTGCAGCTGGGCCTGCCCCTACGGCGCCCGTGAGTTCGACGAGGAACGCAAGGTGATGACCAAGTGCACCCTGTGCGTGGACCGCATCTACGACGAGCTGCTGCCGCCGCAGGACCGCAAGCCGGCCTGCGTGAAGGCCTGTCCGACTGGCGCCCGCCTGTTCGGCGACGTCAAGGATCCGGACTCCGAGGTATCGCAGGCGATCCGCGAGCGTGGCGGCTACCAGCTGATGCCTGAGTGGGAGACCCAGCCGGCCAACCACTACCTTCCGCGCCAGGTCACCCGGAGCACGGCGCCGCAGGCGCAGCCGAAGTTCCGGCTGGGCGATTTCCTGAAGGGCGAACCGGCGTCCGGCAAGCACAAGCCAGGCAGCGGTGCGTTGGAAAAAGACGCCCGATGAAGCCAGCCCTCTCGATCATCCTTTTCACCACGATCGCCGGCGCCGCCCAGGGGATGGTGGTGGCACTGGCGTTGGCCACTCTGGCCGGAATGGCGCCCGCCACGGCGCTCGCCCCCCTGCTTTGGGCGGCCACCGGCATGTTGCTGGTGGCCCTGGTCGCCTCCTTCTTCCATCTGGGGCATCCGCTGCGCGCCTGGCGTACGGTGCTGATGTGGCGCACCTCCTGGATGTCGCGCGAGGTGATCGTGCTGCCGGCGTTCATCGCGCTGGTAGGCGGCTGGGCGCTGCTGGCCACACTGGCGCAGCGCGACGCGGTGGCGCCGCACTGGCTCGCCGGAATGGCGATCGTCGGCGCCGTGCTCCTGTGGTACTGCACCGCGATGATCTATGCCTGCATCCGCTTCATCCAGGAATGGGCGCATCCGCTCACGGTGGTGAACTACACGACGCTCGGCCTGGCCTCCGGCTTTGTCACGGCCGGCGCGCTGGCGGTAATGGCGGGGGAACCCGGGTTCGCCTCCGACATCGCCCCCTGGGCGCTGGCGGCCACGGCGCTGGCGTGGTTCACCCGCACGCTGTCGCTGCGCCGCAATGCGCGGCTGAAGCCGAAGTCCACCACCCAGACGGCGACCGGCATCCAGGCGGCGCGGGTGGTGCAGAAGTCCATGGGCATGACCGGCGGCTCCTTCAATACGCGAGAGTTCTTCCATGGGGCTTCGGCACACGCAATGCGCATGGCGCGGACAGGCTTTCAGGTGCTGGCCTTCGCACTGCCGATCCTGCTGCTTGCCTGGGCGCTGCTGAGCGGCTCGGCGCTGGCGTGGCTGCTGGCGCTGGGATCTCAGGCAGCAGGCCTGCTGGCGGAGCGCTGGTTCTTCTTTGCACAGGCACGGCACCCGCAGAACATCTACTACCAGGCAGTGTCGTGACGCCGGCGCTGCCCTTCCTGCGCTGGCTGCCGCAGTGGCGGCAGAAGGACGTGCTGCGGGCGGACCTGCTGGCCGGCCTGACCGGGGCCATCGTGGTGCTGCCCCAGGGCGTGGCCTTCGCCACGCTGGCGGGCATGCCGCCCGCCTACGGCCTCTATGCGGCGATGATGCCGTGCGTGATCGCCGCGCTGTTCGGCAGCAGCCGCCTGATGGTGACGGGGCCGGCCAATGCCATCTCGCTCACCACCATGGCGCTGGTGGCACCGCTGGCGGCGGTGGGCAGTTCGCAGTACGTGGGCCTGGTGCTCACGCTCACGTTCGTGGTGGGGGCGCTGCAGTTGCTGCTGGGGATGGCGCGCGTCGGCAAGTGGGTTGAGCTGGTGCCGCATGCGGTGATCGCCGGCTTCACCGCCGGCGCCGCCGTGCTGATCGTCAACAGCCAGGTCGGCACGCTGCTCGGACTCGACCTGCCGCGCGGGCTATCGGTGGCGCAGACGCTGCGGGCGGTATTCACGACCGGGCAGTCCATCCAGGCGCTACCGGTGATCGCCGCCATGGCCACCATCCTGATCAATTTGGCGGCGCTGCGGCACAGCCGCTGGATACCGCCGATTTTGATGGCAGTGATCGGCGGCACCGCCATCACCTGGCTCGCCGCCGGCCTGCTGGGCGCGCAGCCGGCCACCGTGGAGGCGCTGCCGGGGGCGCTGCCGCCGCTGTCGCTGCCCGACTTGCGCCAGGTGCCGAACCTGGTGCTGCCGGCGCTGGTGATGACGCTGCTGGCGGTGACCGAGGCGATGGCGATCGCCAAGGCGTTCGCGCGGCGCGCCAACGAGCCTTTCGACGGCAACCAGGAACTGGTCGGCCAGGGGCTGGCCAACCTGACCGGCTCCTTCTTCTCATCGTATCCAGCCAGCGGTTCATTCAACCGCTCCGGCGTGAACGTGGCGGCCGGCGCCCGCACGCCGCTGGCGGCGGTCAGCGCCGCCGTGCTGCTGATCGTGATCCTGTCCTTTGTCGCGCCCTGGGCGCGCTGGCTTCCGCTGGCGGTAATCGGGGGGCTGCTGGTGGTCGTGGCGTGGGGGCTGGTGAACCCGCGCGAGATCCGGCACCTATGGAAGCATGAGCCGGTCGACCGGCTGCCGATGGTCGTGACCTTCGCCGGGACGGTGACGCTGTCGCTGGAGTGGGCGATCCTCCTCGGACTGGCGACGGCCTGGGTGTCGCGGCGGCTGGCGGGCCCGGAGACGGGGAGTGGGAGCTTGTAGGGGGGAGGCAACTCGGCCGCGGACCACGTACTTCACGGTCGCCGGCAGGAGCTGCTTGATTCCCGCAGCCCGGCGTCCCGCATCGCATGGCCCTGCGGCTTATCCAGTACCGCGTCCGGCAGTAAACGCTGAACAGCCCGACCGGGGCTTTGTTCATCTAGACGCGTCCGGTTTTGCGATTTACCGGCTAAAACCGAGGCGCGGTCTGTAGCTGGAGAGCACCACCAGCAACCGTGAAATTGCCGCGCGCAACGAGATGCGCGTCAGATGCAACTTCGGCCAACGAGAGCACCGGCGTGGTTCACCCGCACGCTGTCGCTGCGCCGCGATGCGCGGCTCAAGCCCAAGTCCACCACGCAGACCGCCACAGGCATCCAATGCGGCGCGGGTGGTGCAGAAGTCGATGGGCATGACTGGTGGCTCGTTCAACACGCGCGAGTTCTTCCACGGCGCCTCGGCCCCCGCAGTGCGCATGGCTCGGGTGGGCTTCCAGGGCTGCCCGCCTGGGCGCTGCTGTCCGGCTCGGCGCTGGCTTGGCTGCTGGCGCTGGCCTCGCAGGCGGCCGGCCTGCTGGCCGAGCGCTGGTTCTTCTTCGCCCAGGCGCGCAATCCGCAGAACATCTACTACCAGAGCGTGTCGTGACCTGCTGCCCTTCGGGCGCTGGCTACCGCATTGGCAACGGAAGGACGTGCTGCAGGCCGACCTGCTGGCCGCCCGTCAGATCACAGCAACCCTTAGCCTGTGCATGCACGCTGCGGCAGTTCTGCAGCAACATAAGATTCCCGTGGATCTGAGGTGCCGCGTGTCCGGTCCACTTGCTGCTTGCGATAGTCAGCGGCCAAGAAAGGAACCCGGCTCTTGCCACCGTACCCGTTCTTCCCAAGCAGGCTGGCCGCCGAAGGAATTCGCGCCGCGGGCGCGCGAGCTCAGGCCTTTGGGCGGCGGCTGATCTGAACGGGCGCTCCGCCGAAGCGCTGCTTCGAACGATAGGTTGCAACGCCGGCATCCATCTCCTGGACGTGGTGCGGCAGCCAATCGAGCAGTTCCACGGATAGGCTCTGCACCACCCGCTGCTTCATTTCGGGCGGATGGGCGGCGCCGACCAGCACCTCCCGGACTTCATCGAAGGACTTCAGCACGTTGGCATGTTCGTCCAAGTGGCACTTCGAGTTGCCATCCTTCATGTCGCGCAGGTGCTCGTCCTCCATGGCGAAGTGCTGCGCCGCGTGCGCGCGCAATGCGTCGAGGGCAGGCACCATGTCGTCCGCGGATGCGCCCAGCAGGCGCGTGATGAGCGCGTGCAACTCTTCGTGGTCGCGGTCAAGGGTTTCCTCTCCCAGCTTGAGTTCGGATTTGTCCATAGCGTAATTGGACCACGAGTCGTGCCGGGCTGCCTCAGCCGCAGCTCGTCGCAGCCGAGGCAAGCCATGCGGAGCTCCTGCAGTGCGGCTGGCGAACTGCACTCGTCCTAGCAGCGGTTCCCGCGCGATTCCCTTTGAGCTTTCAAAAGGGGGCGCTCGTCCGTGGCGAGCTGCTGGAGGGCACGGGCCGGGAACGGTCCGTATCAATAGAGGCTACAGGCACACGCCATCCGAGTCTTCCTGCGCTGCGGCCGGGATCGAGTGTGAAGGAGGTTTGCACTCGAACGTGCACTTGAGAGCTGGTCACCACTGCCGGCCTGAAGTCCACCACGCAGACCGCCACCGGCATCAATGCGGCGCGGGTGGTGCAGAAGTCGATGGGCATGACCGGCGGCTCGTTCAAAACGCGCGAGTTCTTCCACGGCGCCTCGGCCCGCGCAGTGCGCATGGCCCGGGTGGGCTTCCAGGTGCTGGGCTTCGGGCTTCCCCTCCTGCTGCTCGCCTGGGCGCTGCTGTCGGGCTCGGCGCTGGCCTGGCTGCTGGCGCTGGCCTCGCAGGCGGCCGGCCTGCTGGCCGAGCGCTGGTTCTTCTTCGCCCAGGCGCGC
>VFQO010000899.1_pt1 | contig 27399 bp, 31 predicted proteins | sample 3512331 | NCBI WGS metagenome assembly VFQO01 (sample SAMN10412371, study PRJNA504923) | tailings metagenome | isolation source: Replicate 3 from Balatoc abandoned mine | place: Philippines: Itogon, Benguet | collected 2017-08-28 | reverse complement strand
GCCGCGGCCTGGCCGCCCTGCACCGCGATGAAGGCCTTGGTCATGGCGATGGCGATCTTCGACGGCTCGAAGCTGACCACTGCGCCGTTGCGGCGGATCAGCTTGTAGTCGGCGTAGGGGCTGTCGGCGGCCGGCGGGGCGCTTTCGGGCGCGGCGGTGTGGTGGATTGCGGGCTCGGTGGCGGTTTGCAGCATGTCCTCTCCTCTCAGGGGCGCGTCGCGCGGGGGCGGCACGTTATTCAAACTGGCGCGCTGCCTGGGCGGCGGCGCATGATCCAAATCAGTGATCCAAAGGCTTTCCAGAGCTTATCCACAGGGTTGTTCACAACATATAGTGGTAATACTGGAAGCTGGATACAAATTCTAGTGGGGGAATGCGGACTGTCAACTGGCTGCTGCAAGAAATTTGATGGGGGCAAAAGCCCTTTGGATGGAGCCCCGTCAAATCAGGGCTTTGCGGGGAGGGGGTGCGTAAAAAATCAGCACCCCCACGTATTTGCTGGATTTGCGGGGAGAAACCGCCGCACAGGCCAGCAAATACGATTGTTTAAGCAAAACGGGAAATCCTTATTTAGCCCTGGCGGGCAGGCCGGCCTGCGCGAATCGCGGATTGCATTTTGAGCAGCGGGCCGGGGAGGCTAGTCGGGAGCGTCGTTGAGTTCGGCGCTGAGGCCGTGATTGCCCGGCAGGGCGAGCAGGATCTCGATCATCCTCACCACGGCTTCTTCCTCGCCGCCGGCCTTGACTTCGACGTGGTCGGACTCCGGCATGGGCGCGCCGCGCGACATGGGCACGACCGAGGCGCGGCCGCGCCCGACATTGCGACCGCCGTCGGTGATGAGGTAGTAACTGCGGTAGCGCTCGTTGCCGGCCTCGTCGGTGCCGCGCAGCTTGAGGGTGAGGGTTTCCATGCGGACTCCTTATATATATTGTGCGTGCGTTTCAGGCGCGGCCCATGGCATAGCTGCGGGCGGTGCGGGCGGCGGCGTGCGCCTCGCGGAACAGGTCGACGACCAGCCGTTCGGTCGCCTCGGCGTCAGTACCGGTCATGCGCGCACGGATGGCGAGGGTCATCGCCATCGCCTGCAGCACGTCGCCGTCGCTGAGCGCGTGGCGGCCGTCGAACTGCCGGCTCAGGCAGTCGAGCAGCGCGGTGAGCAGGCCGGAAACGCCGTCGGCGGAACGCGTGCCCGGATGCAGGGGGAAGTCGATGTCATAGGCCAGGCCGCTCGAGGTGAGGGCGGTGAAGGCAAGGGTTTCGGTCATGGCAGGTCTCCTTCAAATGGGGGGCGGACGGCGGACCGCCGCGGCAGCCACCGCGCCAGCGCGGGGCGAATCGGCAGGAACAGACGGTAGGCGCGCTCCAGCAGCGCCAGCGGCAAGGGCCGCGACAGCAGGCGCGCGGCGCGGCGCAGGCCGGGATGGGCTTGCCACAGGCGCAGGAAGGCCGCCGCGCCGCTGGCGGCGGTGCCGTCCGCCGCCACCACGTGAAAGCGCGCGAGCGCGGTGTCGCGGTCAATGCCGTCCGGCAAGGGCGCGGACGCATCGCGCAGGTCTATCCAGCGGATGCGCGCACTGGCATTCAGGCCCTGGTACCAGCCGATTTCGCGGCTGCACAGGGGGCAGTCGCCGTCGTACAGCACGGTCAGGTCGGCCGGGCTGCGTGCCTGTTTCATGCCGCGAGCGCTTCGCCGGGCGTCACCAGGCCGAGGATGGCGTGGGGCAGGCTGGGGGCGGCGCCGAGGTGGGGCGTGACCGTGACCGCGACGTGCGGATGCTGCGCGCGGAAAGCCTCGATTTCCTCGGGGATGTCCTGCGCCACGTGGGTGCCGGCGGCGAGGAAATAGGGGAACACCACGATTTCGCGGGCGCCCTTGTCGACGCAGTTGGCGAGGCCCTCGGCGATCGAGGGCTCGGCCAGTTCGAGGAAGGCGACTTCGACGTCGCCGATGTCCGCGTGGCGGGCGGCGCGGAGGCGGCTGGCGAGGGTGCGGACTTCATCGTTGGAGGCCTGGCGGCGGCTGCCGTGGGCGACGATGAGAAGGGTGGGCTTGGACATGGTGTGCTCCTGTGAGGCGAGGTGGAAGGATGCGATTTCATCGGTAGAAAGCGATGCGGCCGAGACAGAGGTCAGCCTGCATTTCGCGTCCGATCGCGACGAGGCAGATGCGCTTGAGCTGCCGCAGGTCGAGCGGCGCGCCGGTGCGATAGGCTTCGAAGCGGCCGAACGGCAGCCGCAGGGTGCGCCAGCCGGGCGGCGCCTGGAACGCGGCGCGGTAGGACTGCCACACGATCCAGGTGTCGGCGGTGCGCAGGTGGACGTTGTAGGACTCGCCGTTGCCGTAAACGTCCAGTTCGATGCCGGCGTACCGGCTGGCGTCGAAGCTGCCGCCGTCGGCGGCGAGGTCGAGGCTGGCCTGCACGAAGCCGCCGTTGTTCTCCAGGCTGACCGTGCCTGTGAGCCGCAGGCAGCGCCGCTCGGCGAGGGTCGTGAAAACCATGCCGGCGCTGGATGCGCCGCCCATGACGTTGTCGGTGACCACGCGCCAGGGGGTGCCCAAGCTCGACAAGGCCTGGCTCGCCGGGCCGCTGCTGCGCGCGAAATCGTCGATCGGCAGCTCGCCGGGGCTGGCCTGCAGGCTGGGCGGGGACATCATCAGAGCAAGCAGGCCGAGTCGCGTGGCATGGCGAGCGAGCCTGTTCATGGCGGGTCGAGCGCGGGCAGGATCGGCGCGGGCCGCGCGCCGGGCTTGACCAGCAGCATCTGCGCGTCGCCGAGGGCGCGCTCGGTGAAGCCGCCTTCACAGTAGCACAGGTAGAACGTCCACATGCGGATGAATTCCTCGCCGTAGCCGAGCGCGCGCACTTTATTGATGTTGGAAAAGAAATTCTCGCGCCAGCGCGCCAGCGTGGTGGCGTAGTGCGGGCCGATGTCCTCGAGGTGATAGAGGCGCAGGTCGGAGGCGCGCGTGGCGCTGTCGAGCAGGGCGGTGACCGAGGGGATGGTGGAGCCGGGGAAGATGTAGCGCTGGATGAAGTCGACACTGTTCGCCGCCGCCTCGTAGCGCTGGTCGGCGATGGTGATGCCCTGCAGCAGGAACTGTCCGTGTGGCTTCAGCAGGTGCGCGCACTGGCGGAAATAGGCATCGTAGTACTGGTGGCCGACCGCTTCGATCATCTCGATCGACACCAGCTTGTCGTACCGGCCCGTCAGGTCGCGATAGTCCTGCTTCAGGAGGGTGATGCGGTCGGCTAGCCCGGCGGCCTCGATGCGTGACTTGGCGAGGGCGTGCTGCTCGGACGAGATCGTGGTGGTGGTGACGCGGCAGCCGTAGTGCGCCGCCGCGTGCAGGGCGAAGCCGCCCCAGCCGGTGCCGATTTCCAGCACGTGGTCGTCGGGGCCGAGATCGAGTTTCTTGCAGATGCGGTCGAGCTTGGCGGTGGAGGCCTCGGCCAGCGTCATGTCGGGGCGTTCGAAGATCGCGCTCGAATACATCCAGGTCTCGTCGAGGAAGGTGGCGAAGAAGTCGTTGCCGAGGTCGTAGTGCGCGGCGATGTTGCGGCGGCTGCCGGCCTGGGTATTGCGGTTCAGCCAGTGCAGCAGTTTGCGCGCCGGCGTGGCCAGCCGCGCGAGGCCGCGCTCGTCCATGCCGTCGACGACTTCGCGGTTCAGCACCATCAGGCGGATGAGGTCGGTGAGCTGGTCGGTGTCCCAGTTGCCCAGCATGTAGCTTTCGGCCACGCCGATGGAGCCGCCGAACACGGCATCGGCATAGAAGGCGGGATGGCGCACCTCGATCGTGGCATGGGGCGCATCGCCGCCGCCGGGGCCGAAGTCGCGGCGCTCGTCGCCGTCGACGAGGCTGAGGCGTCCGCTGTGCAGGCGCGCGAGCAGCTTGTGCAGCATGGCTTTCGCCACGCCGATCAGCAGCGGCAAGGGCCGGCCGGCGGCATGGGCAGGGGCGATGAAGGCGTCGGCTTTCACGAGGTGAACTCCTTGCGGGTTTTGCGCGGATGGGGATGGAAGGGCGTGCGCTTGAGCCGCAGGCGCAGCGCCTGCCAGTAGATGGCGGCGACGACCTTCACCGTCATCAGCGGGTACAGCGCCAGCGCGCGCGCCAGGTTGCGGCCGGTGATCGGCTGGCGCTCCAGGTGCAGGGTGGCGTCGAACACGGGCCGGCCGCCCTGCTCGTTGACCATGTGCACCAGCAGGAAGTGTTCGGGCCTGGCGAAGCGCCAGTCGTAGGTTTGCGCCATGGGCATGAAGGGCGAGACGTGGAAGCGCTTTTCCATGCGGAAGGCGTGCACGCGCTTTTCCGGCTGCTGGCGCGCATCGAGCACATAACAGAAGCGTTCGCCCCACGGCGTGTTGGTGATTTCGGCGACGATGGCGTCGATGCTGTCCCCGTCGGCGCCGTGGCAATAGTAGAAGCTCACCGGGTTGAAGTTGTGGCCGAAGTAGCGCAGGTGGGTGACGAGGAACACCGGCCCCGCCGGGCGGAAGCCGAGCTCGTCCTGCACCAGGTCGAGCACGGACTGCTTCAGCGGCTGCGCGGGCGGGCCGAGGTAATCGGCGCGGCGCAGCCAGGCCAGGCTGGGGCGGCGCGCCGACCACAGCCAGCGCCCCTTGAACACGGTGTCGAGTTCGTCGAGGTCGAGGCAGGCCATGAACAGCCGGTAGCGGAACGCATGCGGCTGCGGGGCATGGCGGCGGTGCCTAACCCACCCGGCGTAGAGGCAGCTCTGCATCATGGCGGTTGCGTTGCTGAAAGTGCTTGAGGGCGTTGAGGCTGCTCACCACGCCGTCCTCGTGGAAGCCGTTGCGCCAGTACGCGCCGCAGAAATAGGTGCGGCGCACGCCGTTGATCTCGGCCTGGCGTGCCTGCGCGGCGACGCCGCGCTCGGTGAACAGCGGATGGTCGTATTCCATGCGCGCGAGGACTTTCGCGGGGTCGATGTCGTGCTCGCGGTTGAGCGTGACGAGGAAGGGCACCGGTGCGTCCAGGTTCTGCAGGATGTTCATGCAGTAGGTGACCGAGACGGGCCGCGAGGCTTCGCGCGACAGGTGATAGTTCCAGGCGGCATGGGCCAGTTTGCGCTTCGGCAGCATGCGTGCATCGGTGTGCAGCACGGCGACGTTGCGCTGGTAGGGCAGAGCGGAGAGGATTTCCCCCTCCTCGGCGCTGGGGTCGGCGAGCAGTGCGAGCGCCTGGTCGCTGTGGCAGGCGAGGAAGATGGCGTCGTACAGCTCGGCGCCGAGCCGCGCGGTGTGGACGACGGCGCCCATGGGCGTGCGCCGCACGTATTCGACCGGCGTGGACAGGCGGATCCTGCCCGCGAACGGCGCGGCGAGCTTTTCCGCATAGCGTGCCGAGCCGCCCTCGATGACGCGCCACTGCGGGCGTTCGTCCACCGACAGCATGCCGTGGTTGGCGAAGAAGCGGATGAAGAAGCGCGCCGGCATGTCCAGCATCTGGCGCGGGCTCGCCGACCAGATCGCCGCGCCCATGGGCAGGACGTAGTGCTGCCTGAACTGCTCGCTGTAGCGGTTCTGCTCGAGGTACTCGCCGAGGCTGGGCTCGCTGCCGTCGTGGCCGCGGATCCACTCGGCGGCTTCGCGGTTGAAGCGCAGGATGTCGGCGATCATGCGGTAGAAGCGCGGGTTCAGCAGATTGCGGCGCTGCGCGAACAGGGTGTTGAGCGTGGTGCCGTTGTATTCCAGCCCGCTGGCTTCGTCCTGCACCGAGAAGCTCATGCTGCTCGGCTGCGAGGCGACGCCCAGTTCGTCGAGCAGGCCGATGAAGTTGGGGTAGGTCCAGTCGTTGAAGACGATGAAGCCGCTGTCGATGGCGTAATGCCGCCCTGCCCAGTCGATGTCGTGGGTGTGGGTATGGCCGCCGATGCGGCTGTCGGCCTCGTACAGGGTGATGTGATGGCCGTCGCGATACAGGTGCCAGGCCGCGGTGAGGCCGGCGATGCCGCTGCCGACGATGGCGATTTTCATGTGTTGCCCCTTTCGCGGCGCGCGTCGCGGATGTGCGCGGGTACCGGCTTCATGTCCCACACCAGGCCGAGCCAGGACAGCAGCCTGAGGCCGTACCAGGTGAGGTCGATCTCCCACCAGTAGAAGCCCTGACGCGCGCTGCCGGCGAAGTGGTGGTGGTTGTTGTGCCAGCCTTCGCCGAAGGTGATGAGGGCGAGCCAGGCATTGTTGCGGCTGTCGTCGCGCGTGGCGTAGCGGCGCGCGCCGAAGCGGTGGGCGAGCGAGTTGATGGTGAAGGTGGCGTGGTAGAGCACGACGGTGGAAACGACGAAGCCCCACACCAGCATCTGCCAGCCGCTGGTGCCGAGCTCCGGCATGCGCGCTTCGAGCAGCGCGCCGAGGCCGAACAGCGCGAGCATGGCCAGGGCCGGGGCGAGGAAGTCGAAGCGGTCGAGCAGGCGCAGTTCCGGATAGCGCGAGAAGTCGCGGATCAGTTCCTTGCGCGCGGCAAAGTTTTCGCCGTGCAGGAACCAGCCGAGGTGGCTCCACCAGAATCCCTGCTGCGGGCTGTGCGCGTCCTCGGCGGTGTCCGAATGGCGATGGTGATGGCGATGGTGCGAGGCCCACCACAGCGGGCCGCGCTGCGCCGAAGCGGCGGCGAGGAAGGCGAACAGGAACTGCAGCAGGCGGCCGGTCTTGAAGGTGCGGTGCGCGAAGTAGCGGTGGTAGAAGCCGGTGATGGCGAACATGCGCAGCGCGTACATGATCACGGCGGCAGCCACGGCGACCGGGCTCGCGCCCACCCAGAACACCGCGAGAACGGCCAGGTGCAGCAGCACGAAGGGCAGCACCCGCAGCCAGTCGATGCCGCCGCGCGCGGGGGCGGCGGCATCGCTGTCGACCCACTGCCGCAGGCTGAGCAGGCGTGCGCTCATTTGCCCGCCTCCCAGCGCTGCGGGACTTTCTGGATCTTGCCGACGTCGTAGCCGAGCGTGGCGAGGCGCGCGAGGATGTCGGCGTAGTCGGCATCGGCAATGGCGGGCGTGCGCGCCATGATCCACACGTAGTCGCGCGCATTGCGGCCGATCACCGTCTGGCCGTAGTCGGGCGTGAGATGGACGATGCGGAAGTCGGCCTTGATCGGCCACACGAACTGCATGCCCCAAACCGCGTTGCCGCTGCCGGGCACGACGAAGCCGCGCGGCGTGTAGCGCTTTTCCTCGCCGTCGAAGGCGCCCGCGCGGAAGGTGAAGGTAGTGGCGATGCTGCCGTCGGGATCGAGCGCGTAGGACTCGATGGCGTTGTGCGCGCCCTTCTCGATGAAGGTGGGGATGTTGGCGATGACGTACCAGTCGCCCATGAAGCGTTCGAGGTCGACGCTTTCCACGGTGGGCATGGGCGGGTGGCTGGCGCAGCCGGCGAGCAGCAGGAGGGAGGCGATGAGGCTTTTACGCACGATGTCTGCTCCCGCCTGACAGCCGCGGCGGCGCGGCGAGCTCGTAGCGCAGCAGGCGTCCGTTCTCGGTGCGGGTTTCCAGCGCCAGCCACTGGTTGCGCGTGCCGTACCAGAGGTCGATGCTGAATTTGTCCGTGACCAGCCGGTAGCGGCGGGCGGCGATCTCGGCGCCGCCGAGGGCGAGCGTTTCCGCGCCCAGGGGCTGCACCTTGACCGCGTGGTACTCGCCGTTCTGCGCATTGAGCAGGCGCGACTGGCCGAGGATGGCCGGGTTCCAGTAGGCGAAGCTCATCACGCAGCCGGGGAGTCGCTGTGCGCCGGCAGGCGCGTCCAGGCTGAAGCCGCGTTCGGTATTGCGGCCCTTGACGGTCAGGGTCTTGCCGTTGTCGTTGGTGCGCGCCTCGATTTCCCTGAGGCAGCCGCCTTCCCAGCGCTCAACCGCCCGGTGCTGGTAGCGGTAGGCGCTGAAGCCGAGCAGTTTCACCCGGTAGTCGGCCTCGCTTTTCAGCACCTGCTGGCGCTCGTCGAGGCTGAGCACGAAGCTGTGCTGGCCGATGGGCTTGCTGTCGAGCAGCACGTTGAAGCGCCATTCCTGCGGCGGGTAGGCGTGGGCCGCTGTTGCGAAGGTGGCCGCCAGCAGCAGGGCGGCAGGGCGGAAGGTCATGCGCTTTCTCCTTTGGCGGCGGGCCGGCGCGGCGGCCCTGGCAGGAAGGCGTTGGTGCGGTTCATGTAGGCGGCATAGGCCGGGCGGCGAACCTGCAGGTCCTTCTCCAGCAGAGCGACGCCGGAGACCTTGAGCAGCATCAAGGTCATGAGCGCGGGGGCGAAGACCGTCCACGCATGGCCGGCGGAGGCGGCGATGAGCCAGAAGCCCCACCACACCAGCGACTCGCCGAAGTAGTTGGGATGGCGGGTGTAGCGCCACAGGCCGCTGTCCATGACCTGGCCGGCATTGGCCGGATTGGCCTTGAAGCGTGCGAGCTGCCAGTCGCCGATGCTCTCGAACAGGAAGCCGGCGAGCCACAGCGCGATCCCCGCGGCGTCGAGCCAGCTGAGCGGGGCTTGCGAGTCGAGCGCGGCGAACAGCGGCATGGCGACGAGCCACGCCAGCACCGCCTGGAAGCCGAAGACGTAGACCAGGCTCTTGATTGCGTAGTGCGGCTGGTTGCGCGCACGGATGGCCTGGTAGCGGCGGTCTTCGCCGTGACCCCGGTTGCGCCAGGTGATGTAGCCGCTAAGCCGCAGCGCCCACGCGCCAAGCAGCAGCGCGACGAGCAGGATGCGCTCGCCCGCTGCGTCGGCGACAGCAGCATGGACCGCGGCGCCGGCGACGAAAAACAGCGCCCAGAAGCTGTCGACGATGCTGGCGTTCCTCAGCGGCAGGCTCAGCAGCCAGACCGCGCCGCCCAGGGCCAGCATCCACAGCAGCGCGGAGAAGGCTGCGTGCCAGTCAAAGGCCATGGCGGTATCCGTCGAAACGCAGGGCGAGGCGGCCCAGCAGCGGGGTGAGCACGGCCCAGCCCAGCGCCAGATAGAACAGGACTGCTGCGGGTTCGAGCCAGGTCATGGCGCCGAGGCCGGTGCCGCCCCAGTAGGCGAGCGGCCCGCCGACAAACCCCAGCAGGGCGAGCAGCCAGCCGCGATTGCGCAGGCTGCGCAAGGCGACGTTGAGCGTGGCGGCGAAGTTGGCCCACAGCATGATCATCCACAAGGGCGGGGTTGCCGCCGCGTGGTCGGTGTAGGCGACCCAGCCGCTCGCCGCCAGCATCGATTCGAAGACTAGGCCGACGAGCAGCACACCCAGAATCAGGCCGGCTTCCCTCGCCGGATCGGCGGCGCGGTAAAGATGAAAAGCGAGGATGGCGGCGATGGCGAGGTGGCCCAGCCACGGCATGCCATTGGCTGCGCCCAGCACGGCGGCGAACCAGCCGGCCTGGAACAGCAGCAGGTTGGGCGCGAGCAGGCGCCAGTCGGGGCTGACGGGTCTGAGCAGGGCGGGCAGGGGCCGGTCCATCACGGGCGCTCGAACAGGTAGTGGGACACCCACCAGGTCTGGCCGCGGTCGTAGCCGAACAGCTCGGCGCAGGCCATGAAGAAGATGCGCCAGCGCTGGCGCCAGAGCTCGGTGTTTTCCCTGCCGTAGGTCTCTTCCAGCACCGGGGTGACGAGGGCGCGCTTGGCGTCCATTTCCGCCAGCCAGGCGTTGGCGGTCTTCTCGTAGTGGGTGCCGTCCCAGCGCCAGCGGCTGACCAGCCTGAGCTGTTCCTGGAAATGCAGGGCGAGGTCGTCCGAGGGCATCATGCCGCCGGTGAAGAAGTAGCGGCTCATCCAGTCGCTTTCATCGCGTGCCTCGAACAGGTAGGGCGCGTGGCGGTGCACGAACACGTGCATGAAGAAGCGGCCGCCGGGCTTGAGCCAGCCGGCCACGCGCGCGAACAGCTCGGGCCAGTTGCGCATGTGCTCGAACATCTCTACCGACACCACGCGGTCGAACTGCTCGCCGATGGCGAAGGCGTTCATGTCGGCGGTGATGACCCGCAGGTTGCCGAGCTTGCGCTGGCGCGCCTGCTCTTCGATGAAGAGGCGTTGCGGCGCAGAGTTGGACACGGCGGTGATGCGCGAATCGGGATAGTGCGCCGCCATCCACAGCGTGAGCGAGCCCCAGCCGCAGCCGAGCTCGAGGATGTCCTGGCCATTGGCGAGCCCGGCATGCTCGCAACTGAGTTCCAGCGCGCGCGCCTCGGCCTCGCCGAGGGTATGGGTGTTCTCGTCCCAATGGCAGGCGCTGTATTTGCGGTGCGGGCCCAGCGCCAGTTCGAAGAAGCGCGGCGGCAGTTCGTAGTGCTGCTCGTTGGCCTTGTCGGTGGCAAGCGCGATGGGGCTTGCGCCGAGCTGCGCGGCGAATGCACGGGTCAGTTCGGCGGCATGCTCGCAGTCGCCGCCGCCGGTTTCGGCCAGGCGCTGGCGGCACAGCCGGCGGATGCCGGCGCGCACCAGCGCGTCGGGCACCTTGCCCTGCTCGACCCAGTTGAGAGAAGCGGCGAGTGCGTTCATGGCCGGCCTTTCAGTGTGCTGCCTTGCCGCGGCCCCACAGCTCGGCGTAGGCGGAATGGTTGTGGATGGACTCGAAGTTCTCGGCCCGCACGCGGTACTCGCGCACCTGCGGATGCGCGGCCAGGGCGAGCGCGAGGTCGCGCACCAGGTCTTCGACGAACTTGGGATTGTCGTAGGCGCGCTCGGTGACGAACTTTTCATCGGGGCGCTTGAGGAGGCCGTAGACCTCGCACGAGGCCTGGGCCTCGACGAGCCGCGCGAGTTCCTCGAGGGAGAGATCATCGGCCTCGACGCTGACGGTGAGGTGCGAGCGCTGGTTGTGCGCGCCGTATTCGGAGATGTTCTTCGAGCACGGGCACAGGCTGGTGGCCGCCACGGTCAGTTCGAGCGTGGTCTGCTGGCCGTGCACGGCGTCGCCTTCGATGACGATGCGGGCGTCGTAGTCGAGCAGGCTTTCCACGCCGGAGACCGGCGCGGCCTTCCTGATGAAGTAGGGGAAGGATGCTTCGAGGTAGCCGCTCGCCGCTTCCAGGCGCTGGCGCATGGCCGCCTCCATGGCACGGAACGCCTCGACGCCCATGCGTTCGGGCAGGCGTTCGAGGATCTCGACGAAGCGCGACATGTGCGTGCCCTTCTGGTCACCCGGCAGGCCGACATACATGGAGAAGCTGCCGACGGTGGGCACGTCGCGGCCATGCTCGTTGGTGATCAGCATGGGGTAGCGCAGGCCCTTCACGCCCACGCGCTGGATCGGCAGATTGCGCGCGTCGATTTCCGACTGGGTGTCGGGCAGGAGGAATCTTTCGGGGGCGTTCATGCGGGCTCCTTGCGGCTTTGAGGGTCGAGGGTATGCGGCGAGTTGCCGCTCGGGTCCTTGATGTGGGCGGTTCCGTCGCGATGCGCGGCCAGCGGGCCGATGTGGTTCGCGTCGACGCGAGGCATGCGGATGTGCGGCGGATGCTGCCCGGGCAGGACCAGGGCGATATTGGTGTTGTCGAAACTGAGCAGCGCCCACGTCGCTTCCTGGTGCTTGACCTCGCAGACGAACTGCTGGCGATACCACGCCACGGCTTCGCCGATATCGTCAACCTGCAGCGCGACGTGATGGATGGTTTCCATGTCAGCCCTTCTGCTCGAGCATGGACTTGATCTTGGCGCGCATTTCGCGGCTGTCGGGCTCGATGCGGCTGTGCATCGGCAGCACCGTCTTGCCATCGCGCGTGATCAGGTATTTATGGAAGTTCCACGCGGGTTCGGCGCCCGAGGACTTGATCAGGCCCTTGTAGAAGGCGTTGGCGTTCGCCCCTTTCACGCTGCTTTTCTCGTACATGGGGAAGTCGACGCCGTAGTTGAGGCGGCAGAAATCGGCGATCTTCTGGCCTTCGGCCAGTTCCTGGTTGAAGTCGTTGGAGGGAAAGCCCAGCACGACGAAGCCCCTGGCCTTGTAGGCGTCGTAGATTTTCTGCAGGCCGTCGAACTGCGGGGTGAAGCCGCAGCGCGAGGCGGTGTTGACCGCCAGGATGACCTTGCCCCGGTACTGGCAGAGGTTTTCGGCCTTGCCCGAGGGCAAGCGCTTGAATTCGTGCTTGAGCAGGTCCGGGCATGCATCCGCCGCCTGGCTGGCCAGGGGCAGGCAAAGCAGGGCAAGCATGGACAGACGAGCAAGGGCTTTCATAAAATGTCCTAGACAAACGTGGTTGATGTGCTGAATCTAATCCCACTCCCGGGTCTTGTCAACACATTGTCCTAGACAAAATATGAAAAATTGAGAATAATCCGGCCATGCTCACGATTGCCCAGGTAGAACGCGAAACCGGCCTGTCCAAGGACGTGCTGCGGGTATGGGAACGCCGCTATGGCTTTCCCGTGCCCAGCCGCGACGAGGCGGGCGACCGGCTGTATGACGCGGCCCAGGTCGAGCGACTGCGCACGATCAAGCGCTTGATGGACCGGGGTTTCCGCCCCGGCCGGCTATTCGCCATGTCGCCCGAGGCGTTCGAGGCGCTGGCCAGCGCACCGGCTGCCGGAGGGCCGGCCATGGCCCTGGACAAGGCTTGCAAGGCCGCCATCGAGTGCATCCTGTCGGACGACAACCTGGGCCTGCGGCAGAGCTTGAACCAGTTGCTGGCAAAGCAGGGTTTGCAGCGATTTGTCCAGGACACCGTGCCGGTGCTGAACGAACAGATCGGCAACAGCTGGGCCAGCGGCAGGCTCGCCGTGCATCAGGAACACCTGTACTCGGAAGAAATCAGCCGTCTGCTGCGCTCGGCCATCGGCAACCTGCCGGCCGGCAACCAGCCGCCCTGCGTCCTGTTGACGACGCTGTCAGGCGAGGAGCATGGCCTCGGCCTGCTGATGGTGGAGGGCATGCTGGCGCCCGAGGGCGCGCGTTGCATCAGCCTGGGACTGCAGACGCCGATCGAGGACATCGCCATGGCGGCGAGCGCGCACGAGATCGACGTGCTGGTGCTGTCCTTCAGCGTCGCTTTCCCGCCGCGCCGCGGGCTGGCGGAATTGCAGCGCATGCGCGCCGCCATCCCCGAGCGCATCGAAATCTGGGCGGGCGGAGGCATGACCCGCGGCCTGCTCAGGCACAAGCTGCCGGGCGTGCTGTGGACGCCCGAACTCACGGACTGCCTGCAACGGCTGCAGGACTGGCGAATCCGACACGCGGTCGTGGTTTAGCGGCTATCATTCGGATTGTCCGGTCCGAACAAGCCCCATGAAAAACACCGCCGTACTGCTGCTGTCCTGCCCTGACCAGAAAGGCTTGGTCGCGGCCATCGCCAACTTCCTGCTCACCTACAACGCCAACATCCTGCATGCCGACCAGCATCAGGATGCCGAACTCAAGCTGTTCCTGATGCGGGTGGAGTGGGACCTGCACAACTTCACCCTGCCGCTGGAAGATTTCGCCGCCGCCTTCGCGCCCATCGCCAGCAAGCACCAGATGAACTGGCGCCTGGCGGAGTCGGCGAAAAAGCCGCGCATGGCGGTTTTCGTGTCCAGGTTCGACCATTGTCTCGCCGACCTGCTCTATCGCTACCAGAGCGGCGAGTTGCACTGCGAAATTCCCATCATCCTCAGCAACCACGAGGACACGCGCTGGCTGGCGGAAACCTACCGCATTCCCTACCAGTACATCGCCGTGAGCAAGGATGCCAAGGACGAAGCGGAAAAGACGCAGCAGGCCATCCTGCACCGCGAGAAGATCGATTTCATCGTGCTGGCGCGCTACATGCAGGTGCTGTCGCCGCGCTTCCTGCACCATTACGAAAACCGCATCATCAACATCCACCATTCCTTCCTGCCCGCTTTCCATGGCGCCAAGCCCTACCACCGCGCCTTCGAGCGCGGGGTCAAGCTGATCGGCGCGACTTCGCACTACGTCACCGAGGTGCTCGACGACGGCCCCATCATCGAGCAGGACGTCGCCCGTATCAGCCACCGCGATTCGCTGGAGGACCTGATCAACAAGGGCGCCGACCTCGAGAAGATCGTGCTGTCGCGTGCGGTGAAGTGGCACATCGACAACCGCGTGCTGGTCTATGCCAACAAGACGGTGGTGTTCGACTGAGGTGGGCGTCGGCGAACTGATCGGTTATCCGGGCCATCCTGACCACTGCGGCTTTCGTGCCCCAGGCCTGGAAGTCTTGGCGCACGCGCGACCTGTCCGGCATCTCGCTGCCGATGTATGCGCTGTTCACGCTCGGCGTGAGGCTGTGGCTGGCCTACGGCATCGCCATCGAAAGCTGGCCGGTGATCGCGGCCAACGGCATCACACTGGCGCTGGCGGGCCTGGTGCTGTGGCTGAAATGGCGTCACGGGTAGCCCGCGAGATCGGGACTGCCACGCGCTGAAACCGAGTTGGACGGCTGGCCTGGACGCTAGAGGTGCGACTCGATCGGCAGCAGAGTCAGGAAATCCACCCAGCGCCGTTTCCACCAGCCGGTGTTGGGCTCGGTGTCGGTGACGAACTCGCGGCGATCGGTGCGGCTGCGCCAGACGATGGTGGTTTCGTCGCCGGTTTTCTTCAGCGACAGCTGGTGGCTGAAATCCGGACCCATGGCCCGCTCGGCCATTTCGGCGACCTTGGCGGCGATCTCGCGGCTTTCGATGACGAGCCCCAGTTCGGTGTTGAGCCAGGCCGAGCGCGGGTCGAAATTGAATGAGCCGATGAAGACCTTCTCGCGGTCGAACACCAGCGACTTGGTGTGCAGGCTGGAACGCGACGAGCCGCTGCCGATGATGCGGGTCTTGCGCGGCGAAGTATTGGGCAGCGGCTTCAGCTCGTACAGTTCCACACCCAGTTCCAGCAGGGCCTTGCGGTATTTGGCATAGCCCGCGTGCACCACCGGCACGTCGCTGGCGGCGAGCGAATTGGTCAGTACGCGCACCCTGATGCCGCGTGCGCGCAGGTAACCCATCCAGTCCAGCCCCATCCTGCCCGGCACGAAATAGGGCGAAATCACGATGGCTTCCTGCCGGGTGTCGGTCCCCAGCCCGGACAGTTGCCCCACCAGCAGCTGGCTGACGGGCGTATTGCCCTCGACTTTTTCGGGCGGGTCGGCAACTACCCTGGCGGTGGCGAGGTAGGCGGGCAGTTCGCCCGACAGCAGGCGCTGTTCGAAGCGCACGGACTGGAGCTCGCGGCCGTAGTCGGATTGTTCGAGTTCGGCTTTTTTGTTTTTCAGCGCCGCCTTCAGCGCGGGCAGTCGGTGGCGCGCCAGCTTGTAGCCGGGCAGCGCGCGCGCCGGTATAACGGCCTCGCTGGCCCAGTAGGCGTCGAAGCTGCGGGACAGCTCGCCGACTGCCGGACCGGACGCCAGCACGTCGAGGTCGACGAAGGAAAAATCGTCGTGTGCGACGAAGTATTCGTCGCCGACGTTGCGGCCGCCGGTGATGGCGAACTGGTTGTCGGCGGCGAACAGCTTGTTGTGCATGCGCCGGTTGACCCGCTCGTCGCGCAGGTACTGGCCGAGTTGCAGCAGCGGATTGCCGCCGCGGAAATGGAACGGGTTGAACAGGCGAACCTCGATGTTCGGATGCGAGTACAAGGCCATGATGTCGGCTTCGTGCCTGTGGGTATAGATGTCGTCGAGCAGGATGCGCACGCGCACTCCGCGCTCGGCGGCTTCCATCAGCGCCTGCGCGACCAGGGCGCCGGTCTTGTCGCCATGGAAGATGTAGTACTGCACGTCCAGGGTTTTCTCGGCCTTTTGCGCGAGCCACAGGCGCGCCGCCAGTGCGTCCAGGCCGGAGTCGAGCAGCACGAAGCTCGATTCCGCGGGCGTGGCCGGATCAGGCTTGTGCGCCAGCATCTGCAACTGACTGGGCGTGTCCCGGGAGATGGCCTCCGACGGCGGGCGCATGGCGGCACGGTCGGTGTTGATGCTGGCGCAGCCATGCAGGCCGGCGAGAATCGCGGCGCAGAAGGCGATCAGATGCAGGGGCTTCAATATGCCTTGCCTGTGCGGATTGGGCAGCGAATGGCCATGCGCGAACTATACAAGAAATCGCCGGCATGGTTTCGCCGTGAAGGCCGCCAAAGCGGGGCTGCCGGCCTGACCTGTCCGATGCCCGCCGCGGGCAAAAACGGGATGCCGTCGCGGCGGCCTGCGCCGGGAATCTATGCCGAAAGCAGGAACAGGTTGGGCCCGCTGCGCTGCACGCCGGTCCCGTCCATGAGGAGGTCGAGGGCGAGGCTGGCGAGGTCGTCCGCTGTCGGGTCGAGCAGCGGGTCCTTGTCGAGGTAGAGGATTTTCAGATAGGCGCCGCAGTCTCCGCAGGCTTCGGCCTTGACCGCGCCATTGTCGCCCTCGATGGCGTAGTAGGTGATGTTCCTGGTCGATTCGCAGTTGCTGCACTTTGCCCGCACCATGTGCCATTCCGATCCGCACAGCGAGCAGTGCAGGTAGCGCAGGCCCTGTTCGGCGCCAATGCGCACGATGCTGGCGACCGGCGGAGAGGCGCACACCGGGCACATGCTGGGCAGGCCGATGCGCCCGAAGGCGGATTCGCCCAGCGCGGTGCTCATGTGCACCCAGTACACCTGCAATGCGGCAGCGATAAAGGGCGACAGCGCGAGGTCGATGTCGTGGAAATGGCCATCGAGAATTGCGTCGGCCATTTCCTCCAGGTCGGTTTCGTTCAGCGTGGCGAAATGCGCGATGGTGTCACGCACCGGCTGCGGCGCAGTGGCCAACACGGCAGCCGACACGGCAGCGACAATGTCGTGCAGGGCAGTGCGCCAGGCGGGGTCGCGCGGCCAGGAACTGGCGGCGAGCGCCGGCATGCCGTGTGCGCGCGACAGGGAGAGCTGGCTCGCGTCGGGCAGGGGCACTTGCGGAAAACGCTCCAGTGCCGCCTGCTGCGCCTCGGCAAGGCAGGCCATGAATTCGAGGAAATCGCCCATCTTGTGATTGGCGGCGAGCTGGCGGAAGCGTGCCGCCCGGTCCCTGAAGAAACTGTCGCGCGCAGGCAGGCGCAGGAAAGGGATATCGCCAGCCGGGGCCTCGATCTGCCCCGGCTGCAGGATGGTTGACGTCATGGATTTCCTTTGTTCAGTTTCGCTTCTTGACGTCATTGTACCAGCCGGGATGGTGGTGCCTGGCCCAGGCGGCGCTGACGGTGCCGCGGGTCATGGCGCGGATGGAGCCCTTGACCCAGATGGCGGAGTAGATGTGGATGATGATGGCGAGGATGGCGACGAAGCCTGCCACCGCATGCAGCAGCGCAGCCGCGCGGACGATGCCGATCGGGAAGGCGGGCGTGAACCACGGCTGCCAGATGGCGATGCCGGAGACCAGCAGCAGGGCGATGCTCAGCACCAGCGTCCAGAACAGGTACTTCTGGCCGATGTTGTACTTGCCGATCTCGGGCAGCCCCTGGGTCTTGTTGCAGAGGATGTCGCCCAGCCGCTTCTGCCATTCCCTGTCGGCCGCGGTGATTTTGTTCTGTCCCCACATGCCGATGGCGAAGAAGAAGAAGGCGAGCGCCAGCACCACGCCGATGAAGGGGTGCAGGATGCGCGACCAGGTGCCGCCGCCGAGCAGGTGGCTCAGGAAGAAGAAGGCGGGATGGAACAGCGCCAGGCCGGATACCGCCAAAAGGATGAAGCAGATGGCGATGAACCAGTGGTTGGCGCGCTCGCGCGAGGTGTAACGCTTGACCAGTTCGCTCATGATGTGTGCTCCTCTTCATCATCTTCCACCTCGTTCGGCCCGGCCGTCATGTAGTGGAAGAAGCCGGCCAGCACCGCGAGGCCGAGGCCGAAGCTGGCGAGCGGCTTGGTGATGCCCTTCCACAGCGCGACCATGGGGCTGATGCTCGGGTCCTTGGGCAGGCCGGCGTAGATTTCGGGCTGGTCGGCATGCTGCAGCACGTACATGACATGCGTGCCGCCCACGCCCGCCGGGTCGTACAGGCCTGCATTCTGGTAGCCGCGCTCCTTGAGGTCGGCGATGCGTCCTTCGGCATGATGGATCATGTCCTCCTTGGAGCCGAACACGATGGCGCCGGTGGGACAGGTCTTCACGCATGCGGGCGCCATGCCGACGGCGACGCGGTCCGAGCACAGCGTGCACTTGTAGACCTTGCTGTCTTTCTTGGAAATGCGCGGAATGTCGAACGGGCAGCCGGTGATGCAGTAGCCGCAGCCGATGCAGTTTTCCTGATGGAAATCGACGATGCCGTTGGCGTACTGCACGATCGCGCCGGGCGAGGGGCAGGCCTTGAGGCAGCCAGGGTCGGCGCAGTGCATGCAGCCGTCCTTGCGGATCAGCCATTCCAGTTTGCCGGCCTGGACCTCCACTTCGGAGAAGCGCATCAGCGTCCATGACTGGTCGGTGAGGTCGCGCGGGTTGTCGTAGACGCCGAAGTTGTCGCCCACCTCGTCGCGCAGGTCATTCCACTCCATGCAGGCGACCTGGCAGGCCTTGCAGCCGATGCACTTGGAGATGTCGATGAGCTTGGCGACCTTGACCGCCTCGCCGCGCGCGGACGGCGAAGGCGTGGTGGTGGCGGAGCGGGCCTTGATGTCGAGTGATTGCAGTGCCATGGTTGCCTCCTCACGCCTTCTCGATGTTCACCAGGAACGCCTTGTACTCCGGCGTCTGCGAATTCGCATCGCCCACGTACGGCGTCAGCCGGTTGGCCAGGAAGCCCTGCTTGGCCACGCCGACGAAGCCCCAGTGGATGGGAATGCCCACCGTGTGCACCTTCTTGCCGTCGACCTGGAGCGGCTTCAGACGCCGGGTGACGACGGCCGTGCCGCGAACGTAACCGCGCTGGGAGAACACCTTGACCAGGTCGCCGCTGGCGATGCCCTTTTGCTTCGCCAGGTCCTCGTCCAGTTCCACGAACTGGGAGGGCTGCACGATGGCGTTGGACAGCACGTTCTTGGTCCAGTAGTGCTGGTGCTCGGTGAGCCGGTAGGTGGTCGCGACATACGGGTACTTGTCGGCCTTGCCCAGGTCGGCCTGGTCGCCCTTGAAGATTCGCGCCGCCGGGTTCTGCAGGGCGAGCGGATTCCGCGGATGCATGGGGTTGGTCGCGAGCGGGGTTTCGAAAGGCTCGTAGTGCTCGGGGAAGGGGCCGTCGGCCATGCCTTTCAGCGCGAACAGATGCGCGACGCCGTCCGGGTGCATGATGAATGGCCCGACGTTCTCCTCAGGCGCAGCGTCCGGGCGCATGTCGGGCACGTCGTAGCCGCTCCACTTGCTGCCGTCCCAGGCGATGGTCTTGCGCTTGGGATCCCAGGGCTTGCCCGAGGGATCGGCATTGGCGCGGTTGTAGAGGATGCGCCGGTTGGCCGGCCAGGAGAAGCCCCAGTTGGGATAGAAGCCCAGGCCCGAGGGATCGGCGGTATCGCGACGCGCCATCAGGTTGCCGGCCTGCGACCAGGCTCCGCAGTAAAGCCAGTTGCCGCTGGAGGTGGAGCCGTCGTCCCGCAGATGGCCGAAAGTGGCGAGTTGCTCGCCGGCCTTGGCCAGCACCTTGGCCGGATCCTTGGGGTCGGTCACGTCGGCGATGGCCTTGCCGTTGAACTCGCGCGCTACCTCTTCGGGTTGCGGCGCCTGCGGGATGGCGTAACTCCAGTCGAGGTTGAGGACGGGGTCGGGGAAGGTGCCGCCCTCTTTCTGGTAGAGCTCGCGCAGCCTGTAGAACAGGGTGCCGACGATTTCCAGGTCGCCCCTGGCCTCGCCGGGCGGGTCGGCCGCGGCCCAGTGCCATTGCAGCACCCGCCCCGAGTTGGTGAAGGAACCGGTTTCCTCGGCGAAGCAGGTGGACGGCAGGCGGAACACTTCGGTCGCGACCTTGGCCGGGTCCGACTCGTTGTATTCGCCATAGTCCTGCCAGAACTCGGAGGTTTCCGTGGCGAGCGGGTCGATCACCACCAGATACTTGAGTTTGGCCAGGCTTTCGCGCACCTTCTTCACGCACGATACCGCGGCCAGCGGGTTGAAGCCCTGGCAGACGAAGCCGTTCATCTTGCCCTGGTGCATCAGTTCGAAGATGTGCAGCACGTCGTAGGGCGCGTCCTTCTTCGGCAGCCAGTCGTAGCGGAAGCCGTTTTCCGCCGTCGCCGCCTTGCCGTAGAAGGACTTCATCAGGCTGGTGTGGAACTTGGGGAAGTTCTGCCAGTAGCTCATCTGGTTGGGCCGCAACGGTTTCAGGCTGCGCTTGGCGAGATACTCCTCGCGCGTCGTGTCGGCGTCGGTGGGCGCGCCCAGGTAGCCCGGCAGCACGTCCGAATACAGGCACATGTCGGTGATGCCCTGGACGTTGGCATGGCCGCGCAGGGCGTTCACGCCGCCGCCCGCCCGTCCAATGTTGCCCAGCAGCAGCTGGATCATGGCCATGGCGCGGATGTTCTGCGAGCCCACCGTGTGCTGGGTCCAGCCCAGCGCGTACATGATGGTCATCACCTTGTCCGGCGCGGCGGTGGCGCCGATCATCTCGGCCACTCTGAGGAAGGCGTCCTTCGGGGTGCCGCAGACGCGCTCCACCATTTCCGGGGTATAGCGGGCGTAGTGCTGCTTCATCATCTGGTACACGCAGCGCGGGTCCTGCATGGTCTCGTCGACCATGACATAGCCGTCCCCTCCGATCTGGTAATTCCAGGATTCGCGGTCGTACTTGCGCGAGCCGGCGTCGTAGCCGGAGAAGATGCCGTCGTCGAAGCCGTAATCCTCGCGCACCAGATAGGTGGCGTTGGTGTAGTGCCTTACGTACTCGTGGTGGATCCTGTCGTTGGCGAGCAGATAATTGATCACGCCGCCAAGGAAGGCGATGTCCGATCCCGGACGGATGGGCGCATAGAAGTCCGCCACCGCCGCCGAGCGGGTGAAGCGCGGGTCGACCACGGCCAGCCTGGCCTTGCGCTGCGCCTTGGCCTCGGTCACCCACTTGAAGCCGCAGGGGTGGGCCTCGGCGGCGTTGCCGCCCATGATGAGAATGAAATCGGCGTTCTTGATGTCGACCCAGTGATTGGTCATGGCACCGCGGCCAAACGTCGGGGCAAGACTTGCCACCGTTGGCGCGTGTCAGACCCGTGCCTGGGTATCGAGTGCGACGATTCCGAGTCCGCGTGCGACCTTGACGGTGAGGTAGCCGGTCTCGTTGCTGGCGGCGCTGCTTGCGAGCAGGCCGGTGGTGGTCCAGCGGTTGACCGTCACGCCCTGGTCATTGGTGGCGATGAAGTTGGCATCGCGGTCCGCCTTCATGTGCTTGGCGATGCGGGTGAAGGCTTCATCCCAGGAGATGCGCTTCCATTCCCTGGAGCCGGCCGCGCGGTACTCGGGGTACTTGAGGCGGTTTTCGCTGTGCACGAAGTCGAGCAGGCCGGCGCCCTTGGGGCATAGCGTGCCACGGTTCACCGGGTGGTCGGGGTCGCCCTCGATGTGGATGATCTCGGATTTCGCGTTCTTGGCCTTGTCGCCCAGGCTGTAGACCAGAAGGCCGCAGCTCACCGAGCAGTAAGGACAGGTGCTGCGGGTTTCCGTGGTGCGCGCGAGCTTGAAGGCGCGGACTTCGGCCAGGGCCGCCGTCGGGGAGAACCCCAGCATGGCCAGGCTGGAGCCGCCCACTCCCGCTGTGCAGATCTTGAAGAACTGGCGTCTGGTGACTTGCATAACCCCCTCCATACACATTTCGATGAATGAAAGCCCTGAGAACCGACTCTGGGCCCGGATAGTTATCGTCGGCTTGCCGGTGGCAGGCGTGTGACACCCAATATAGTATAGGCAACTTATGGGCTTATACAAGAAACCCTTTTCAGGGCGGGGGAAGGCCGTGCTGCGGCGGGCAGGGCAGCTTATGCCCAGTCCCGACGACAGCGTGCCCAGTCGAAATGCGGGCCCGGGTCGGTCTTGCGCCCGGGGGCGATGTCGGCATGGCCGACGATGCCGGTGACCGGGTAGGTCTCTTTCAGCGTCCGGGTGAGTTCGGCCAGGCTGGCGTACTGCGCTTCGGTGAACGGCAGTTCGTCGCTTCCCTCGAGTTCGATGCCGATGGAGAAATCATTGCAGCGCTCGCGTCCGCACCAGCTGGACGCTCCGGCATGCCATGCGCGCATCGAGCACGGCACGAACTGGATCAGTTCGCCGTCGCGGCGGATGAAAAAGTGGGCGGACACTTCGAGGCCGCGGATACCCTGGTAATAGGGATGCGCATCCCAGTCGAGCCGGTTGGTGAACAGCTCCTCGACTGCGCTGCCGCCGAACTCGCCCGGCGGCAGGCTGATGTTGTGGATCACGATGAGCGACGGCGGCTCGTCGCCGGGACGCTGGTCGCAGTTGGGCGAGGGCAGCTGTCGCGCCTCGTCGAGCCAGCCCTGAGCGTCGAATTGCATTACGGCTCCTCGTGGGCGGGCAGGGCGAGCAGCCGACCCAGGGCGGACTGCAGGGCGGAAGGGACGGCCTCGGCGGACAGCGGCGCGTGGTAGCGGCCGTCCACGAACACGAACAGGCCGGGCAGGTGGAACACCTCGTAGGCGCGCGCCAGCGCGGTGCTCTTCTGGACATCGATCTTGTACAGGTGATCCACATGGCCGCCCAGCCAGTCAGGCAGGTTTTTTTCCAGACGCCTGCAGGCGCCGCAATCCGGCCCGGAGAACATGACCAGCGCGACACCGGGCGAGGCCGCAAGGCGGGGGTGGAAGTCGAATTCGCTCAGTTCCTGAAAATGCATGTGCCAAACATATCCGCAAGTCGTGCGCCCGGCAAGACTGCTAGAATCCGCCCTCCACACAACTCAGGGGCTGATCATGCTGCTGTTTCTGGAGATTCTGGGTTTCCTGCTGCTCATCCTGGTGGCGGCGGAGGTGTTCGTGAATGCGCTCGAACACCTGGGCGAGAAGCTGAAGATTTCCGAAGGCGTGACCGGCTCGCTGTTCGCCGCGGTCGGCACCGCGCTGCCGGAGACGCTGGTGCCGCTGCTGGCGATCTTCGCCGGCACGCAGAATACCCAGATCAACGAGGAAATCGGCGTCGGCGCCATTCTCGGCGCGCCACTCATGCTGTCCACCCTGTCGCTGTTCCTGATGAGCCTGGCGGTGCTGAAAAAGCGCGGGCGCACAGGGCATCTCGTCCCGGAGCGCAGCGGCCTCAAGCGCGACCTGGATTTCTTCCTCATGGCGTTTTCGCTCGCCTTCGTGGCGATGTTCATTCCGCACGGCGAGGGCTGGGTGCGCGCAGTGATCGCCTTCGTCATGGTGATGATCTATTTCATCTACGTGATGCTGACGCTGCGCGCTTCCAGCAAGCTGGTGGCGAACGGCCACGCCACCGAGGCGCAGGAGCCGATGTGGCTCACCAGGCTGGGCCTGCCGCAGAACATGGCGGTCATCATCGTCCAGCTGGCCATCGGCCTCAGCCTGCTGGTGGCGGGCGCCAAGGGCTTCATCCACGGCGTGGAGCAGGCTGCACCCGTCATCGGCATTTCCGCCCTCATGCTGTCGCTGATGATCGTGCCGATCGCTACCGAACTGCCGGAGAAGGTGAATTCCATCCTCTGGATACGCAAACATAAAGACACATTGGCCTTCGGCAACATCAGCGGCGCCATGGTTTTCCAGGGCACCCTGCTGCCCGCGATCGGCATCTCACTGACGCCGTGGATACCGGTCAAGGAAGTGCTGGCGGGCGTGGCGATCACCCTGGTCGCGGCCTTCTGGCTGCGCTGGAAGCTGCTGCACGGCGGCTTGCGCGTGTGGCACCTGTGGATCAACGGCGCGCTGTATGTGACTTATCTGATCATTGCGCTGGCGTAAGCAGAATCGTTTTGAACAAGGAGGACAGGAGGGCAGGAGGAAAACCTTCGACGTTCTTCATGTCTGAAATTGAGTTCCTCATGCCCTCTTTAGCGTGATTTGCGTTCCAGGTCTGGCTTTCGGTTTGCTTATTCGATTCCGAGCCGCTCCAGCCGGTAGCGCAGCGAGCGGAAGGTGACGCCGAGCAGGCGCGCGGCGGCGGTCTTGTTGTGGCGGGTCTGTTCCAGCGCCTTCAGCAGCGCCTCGCGCTCCACCTTGTCGAGGTAGTCCTGCAGGTTGCCGGGCACAGCATCCGCGTTTTCGCCGGGCTGGAATGCCGGTGCAGGCGCCAGGTTGAGGTCGTCCGCGCGGATGAGCTCGCCATCGGCCATCGCCAGTGCGCGCTCGATGACGTTCTCCAGTTCGCGCACGTTGCCGGGGAAGGCATAGCGCTTCAGCCGGCTGAGCGCTTCGGCGTCGAGCCTAATCGCACGGCCCTTGCTCAGCCTTGTCAGCAGGGCCTGGGCAAGCGACGGGATGTCCTCGGGGCGTTCGCGCAGGCTGGGCATGTTCAATTCGATGACATTGAGCCGGTAGTACAGGTCCTGGCGGAAGCGCCCGTTTTCCACCATCTGCGCGAGCTTCTGGTGCGTGGCGCTGATGATGCGCACGTCGACCGGCTCTTCCTGGGTGGCGCCGATGCGGCGCACTTTCTTTTCCTGGATGGCGCGCAGCAGCTTGACCTGCATGGCCAGCGGCAGGTCGGCGACTTCGTCGAGGAACAGCGTGCCGCCGCTGGCGGCCTGAAAGAAGCCTTCGTGGTCGGCCTGTGCGCCGGTGAACGCCCCCTTCCTGTAGCCGAAAAACTCGCTTTCCATCAGCGATTCGGGAATGGCGCCGCAGTTGACCGGCACGAAGGGACGGTCGGCGCGCGAGCCGAGCGCGTGGATGCGGCGCGCGGCGAGTTCCTTGCCGCTGCCTGATTCGCCGCTGATGTGCACCGGCGCCTGGGTGCGCGCGAGCTTGTCGATCTGACGGCGGATTTCCTGCATGGCGGCGGACTCGCCGAGCAGCTCGCCAAGCCGAGATTCGACTGCGGCCCCCGTCTTCTCCGGCACCTTGAGTGCGGTCTTGACCAGCGTGCGCAACTGGTCGAGCGCGACCGGCTTGGACAGATAGTCGAAGGCGCCGGCCTTGAGTGCATCCACGGCGTTCGAGGTGTTGCCATAGGCGGTGACGACCGCGACTGGCATGGCCGGATGGCGCTCGCCGATGTACTGCAACACGTCGAGGCCGCTGCCATCGGCGAGCCGCATGTCGGTCAGGCACAGATCGAAGCGATCCTCTTCCAGCAGGCGGCGCGCATCCGCAACACTGGCGGCGCAGCGGGTGTCGAGCCCCATCTTCGTCAAAGTGATTTCCATCAGGTCGAGAAGATCGGGTTCGTCGTCTACGATGAGCACGCGCGGCATGGTTAGCAGGATTCCTTGGGGATGCTCAGACGGAAACAGGCGCCCGGACGGTTGCCGGCGAATTCGAGGCGCGCGCCATTCGCTTCGGCCAGTTCGCGGGCGATGAACAGCCCCAGGCCGGTGCCGTCAGCATCGGTAGTGAAGAAGGGCTCGAACAGATGGGTCTGGTTTTCCGGGCTGATGCCGGCACCGTCGTCGCAGATTTCCAGCGCGAGGTCGCTGCCGCCGTCGCGCAGCACGAGCTTCACGCTGCCGGGCTGCTTGCGGCCGTGGCGCCAGGCGTTGCGCGCCAGGTTCCAGAGGACCTGGCGCAGGTGGTCGGGTGCGAAACAGATGGCTGCATCGGTATCCATGTCCACTTTGACGGCGTTTTCCGGCATTTCTTCAGCCTGGCGCCATTCCTGCAGCCAGCCCAGGATGAAGCTGTCGGGCTTCAGGCTCGTGCGTTCCAGCCGGTCGCGGCGATTGAGCATCAGGATGTCCTGCACCATCGAATCCAGACGCTGGACATTGTTGCGGATGATGCCGGTCAGCTTGCCGCCGCCTGCGTCTTCGTCCAGCAACTGCGCGGCATGACCGATGGCGGACAGCGGGTTGCGGATTTCATGTGCGATGTTAAGGGTGAGCCGTCCCAGCGAGGCCAGCTTGATCTGCTGCGCGAGCTTCTCGGCGCGAGAAACGTCTTCCAGCAGCAGGACGGTGTGCGCGCTGTCCTCGACCGGCAAGTAGCGCAGGCGGGCGCGCCCTCCCGGAAGCTCGATCTCGGATTCGCCGCCGGCTTCGGCAGGCGCGCTGGCCCGTTCGAACAGGCCGCGCAGGGTTTCGGACTTGTCCTGCGGGGCTCCCGTGCCCAGCATGCTGCTGGCGCGGGCATTGCAATAGGTGATGGAACCGTTGTGGTCGAAGGCGATGATGCCGTTGATCGAGTCGCCTGCCGCCAGCGCGTGAATGCGATTGAGCAAGGCCAGCGCACGGGCTTTCTCGGCGGCCTCCCGTTCCAGCAGGAGGGCGCGCCGGGTCAGGATGTGCGCCAGCCAGGCAACGGCGAAATAGCTGAGCGAGAGCAGGCCGGTCTGCAGGTATTCCTGCGGCTGCGCCTGCTCGTTCAGCACGCGCAAGGTGTGCATGCCGAGCATGGCGATGGTGGCCATGGAGGCATACATCAGCGCGAGCCGTCCCTGGCCGACCAGTCCCGCCGAAGCCAGCGAGGCCAGCAGCAGCAGGCCCAGGCCGCTCGACACGCCGCCGCTGGCGTTGGCCATCGCGGTCACCAGCACGATGTCGGTGAAAATGTGCAGCGAAAGCTGCACCGGGAAGGATGGCCAGCGCGCGCGTATGCCGATGATGAACAGCGCCGACGAAACCAGATAGGCGAAGGCGGCAATGCGGAAGAACACCGGGTTTTCCGCGCCGAGCGGCCAGTCGCGGGCGACGAACAGGGATACGATGGCCAGGATTGCGGCAACGATCAGCCGGTAGAGGTTGAAGTAGTCGAGCGAACGCCAGTGCGACGAATGGAATCCCGGCTGGCCGTCGCGTGACGGCGGGCTTACTTCTGGCCCAGGCGCTGGTGTTCCTGTGTACAGAAGAACTCTCCCCGCGAAAAAACCGCCTCGGAACGCGGCGTGTTGACGCCGCAGTGGGCGCATTTCACCATGTCCTCGGAGCCGCGTTCCGCGGGCGCGGCATTGCCGGGCTGGTTGAGCTTGCGCTGGTAGCTCTTGATCAGCAGATAGACGACGAGGCCAAGGCCGATGAGAAGGAGAAGCTTGCCCAAGATGGTTTTGTTCCTGATTTATGCGGGCTCGGCGCCCCGGTGCAAAACCCAATAGTACACAAGCCGCGCTGGCCGCCGCTAGTCAAATCGCTGCCTGCGCCGCATCTTCGGCCAGCCGGTTGAGGGCGGTCGCCGCCGCCAGCATGCCGAAGGTCGAGGTGACGCAGGCCGAGGAGCCGAAGCCGGCGCAGTTGAGGCCCTGGATGTGGGCGTCAGCCGGCTTTTCGAAACATGCGCCGCCTTCGGCCGCGGGGTAGGCGAGCGGCTCGAGCGAATATACGCAGTCGACGCCGAACTTCTTCTTTGGATCGCGCGGAAAGCCGTAATCCCGGCGCAGCCGCGTGCGCACCTTGGCGAGCAGGGGATCCTGGCTGGTGCGCGCGAGATCGTCGATTTTCACCTGGGC
>VFQO010000898.1_pt1 | contig 27433 bp, 20 predicted proteins | sample 3512331 | NCBI WGS metagenome assembly VFQO01 (sample SAMN10412371, study PRJNA504923) | tailings metagenome | isolation source: Replicate 3 from Balatoc abandoned mine | place: Philippines: Itogon, Benguet | collected 2017-08-28 | reverse complement strand
CAATCGTTCCTACGTTGCAATGCGGCTTATTACGCTCAAACTTCGCCTTACTCATAATTCTCACTCCTCAAGATCTAACACATGTCGACAGTTATTGGAGCGGGTGAAGGGAATCGAACCCTCCTCACCAGCTTGGAAGGCTGGAGCTTTACCACTAAGCTACACCCGCAAACTGCCTATAATTCATCTTGCTTATCCCCTGTAAATCCGAGGGATGGTGGAGGGAGTAGGATTTGAACCTACGTAGACATACGTCGGCAGATTTACAGTCTGCTGCCTTTGACCGCTCGGCCATCCCTCCAGACGAAGATGAAAACACTATAAACTCATAGGCGATCTATAAGGATTTCTGCAAAGATGTCAACCCGAATATCTTGCATTTTTATTTTTATATTTTTTTATTGTGTTGTTTAGAAAGCTATTTTATAAGGCCTTGCCCAAAGAAGAAACCTACTTTAAAATTTTATAATGTTAGATTTTACGCAAATTATCTCAATCACAGGAAAGCGTTGGCAAGAAAAGCTCTACGATTCTCGTCTTGCTTTTGGCCTCTCTCAACGCTTTGATGAACCTGAAATTATCGGGCGCCTGCTTGCAAATCGAAATATTACGCTTGAAGAAGCGTCTCACTTTTTAAATCCTGCTTTAAAAAATTTTCTTGTAGATCCCTCTCATCTCCATGATTTGGACAATGCCGTACAAAGAATCATTCAAGCAATTCAAAAAAAAGAAAAAATCTGTATTTTTGGAGATTATGATGTGGATGGCGCCACATCAACAGCCTTACTTTATCGTTATTTTAAACAAATTGGCGTCTACACAGATTTCTATATTCCTGATCGCCTTCAAGAAGGTTATGGCCCAAGTTCAGATGCCTTTAAAAAATTATATCAAGCAGGTACACACCTTATTATTACAGTCGACTGCGGAACAACATCTCATCAACCTCTTGAAGAAGCAAAAAATTTAGGGGTCGATGTCATCGTAATTGACCACCATATAAGTGAACCTAAACTGCCCTCAGCTGTGGCCATCATCAATCCTAATCGCTTAGATCAAGAAAGCCCTTGCCAAAATTTAGCCGCTGTAGGTGTATGTTTTTTGTTTCTTATTGCCTTGAATCGCGCTTTACGGCAAAAGGGCTATTTTAGCTCTCTCCCTGAACCAAATCTTTTACAATTTCTTGATCTAGTAGCTTTAGGGACCGTGTGCGATGTTATGCCATTACAAAAGCTTAATCGCGCTTTTGTTACTCAAGGCTTAAAGATTATGGCCCAAAGACAAAATTTAGGTCTTAAGATATTAATGGATTTAGCAGGGTTACAAGAAGCACCTTCTGCATACCACCTTGGATTTTTGTTAGGTCCTCGGATTAATGCTGGTGGACGTGTTGGAAAATCCACCCATGGCGTGACACTTTTAACAACTGACGATCCTATCGTCGCTCAGAAAATTGCTCACGAACTTGATATTTTTAACCGCGAACGGCAAGCCATTGAAGCAGAAGTCCTGAAAGAAGCACATCACCAAGCCGAAATACAAGCACAACAAGAAGGGATTTTAATTGTCGGAAGTACCCACTGGCACCCAGGTGTCATTGGAATTGTTGCAGGACGACTTAAAGATTATTATCATCGCCCTACGCTTGTTGTTAGCTTTGACGAAAATGGTTTCGGCAAAGGATCGGGGCGTTCCATTCCTGGTGTGGATTTAGGCTCTCTTATTCATGCTGCACGGCAAACTAAACTTATTCCTGCAGGCGGCGGCCATGCCATGGCTGCAGGATTTTCAATTGATAAATCAAACCTTCAACTTTTTAAAGATTTTTTGAACTCACGTATTCAGGCTCTTAACCTTGATTTAGTGCCCTGCTTAAGTATTGATGGACATCTTAGTGTAGAAGCTGCAACGCCTCAACTACTGAAAAAATTGGAGCGCCTCTCCCCTTATGGACAAGGAAATCCCACACCTCGATTTATGTTTTCAAATGTACGCATTCTTCATACTGAAATCGTTGGAAATCACCACATAAAATGTCACCTTGGCTCTCTCGAAGGAGGCAAATTGCAGGCGATTGCTTTCAAGAGCTGCGAGACGGCTTTAGGACCTGCTTTTTTAAATCATTCAGGACGTCCTTTTCATATGCTTGGAACGCTAAAACTAGATTCTTGGTTAGGACAAGAGCGCGTTCAATTTTCCATTGAAGACGCCATTCTAGCCTCTGATGCTTTACCCCATAAGCAAGCAGGACCCTAATGCTTCCTAATTTATTAAATATTGCTTTTAAAATAGGGCAAAAATCGCTTGATTTCATCCTTCCTCCTCAATGTCTTCAATGCCATACTCTTGTACTGCAACAAGGAGGTCTTTGTGCAAACTGCTGGCAAAAGATCTCCTTTATTAGCAAACCTTTTTGTAAATCTTGTGGATTCCCTTTTGATCTCCCACTCGAGCTTGAAAGTATCTGTGGACCTTGCGCACGCAAGACCCCACCCTTTACTCGCGCACGTGCCGCAGTTTATTATAATGAAACAAGTAAACCCATGATTCTTCGATTTAAGCATGGTGATGCGCTTCATATGACACCTTTGTTTACTGAATGGCTCTATCAAGCTGGTCATGAGCTTTTACAACAAGCTGACTATATCGCTCCTATTCCTCTTTATTGGAGTCGCCTTGTTTATAGAGGATACAATCAAGCAGCGATTTTGAGCCATAAGTTAAGCAAGAAAGCAAAAATAGTTCATGCACCCGATTTACTTGAACGCAAGAAACGGACTCCTTCTCAAGGAAACTTAACAGCCAAAGAGCGCGACAAGAATGTTTCTAACGCTTTTAAATTAAATAAAAAATATCATCAACTTATTCACGACAAGTATATTTTACTCATTGATGATGTTTTAACATCCGGCGCCACTGTCCGAGCATGCGCCAAAGTTTTAAAAAAATCTGGCGCTAAACAAATAGATGTCTTAACATTGGCTCGCGTTATTAAACCCGGAATCTGAGGCAATCATGACAATACAGAACAACATCTTAGTTTATTCAACCCCCGTCTGTCCTTACTGTACCCTTGCAAAAAATCTTTTAGAGAGAAAAGGGCTCAAATTCAAAGAAATTGACGTTTCAGATCCAAAAGATCGTCTTGCACTTATTGAAAAGGCGAACGGCCGCAAGACAGTGCCTCAAATTTTTATTAATGACATTCACGTAGGCGGCTATGACGATTTAGCGTTACTTGAAAAAAACGGAGATTTAGAGACTTTATTATTAAAATAACCTTTTCTCTTCAGAGTAAAAGGTTTTTAGCCTTTTGAATAACTTAAATTTAATTAGAAATATTTTCCAAATAATCAACAAAATATTTCTTTTAAGTCCTAAATATTTTATGTTTGCTAATTACCTCTTATCAAGTTAATTGTTTAATGTTAGAGTTTTTAGGTTTTAACAAAGTAAGGAAGTAAACATGACAAAGTCTGAATTAGTTGCTACAATTGCTAAGCACTTCAAAACAAAAGCAGAAGCGGAACGCGCATTAGAAGCAGTTCTTGAATCAATTCAAGGTAGCTTGAAAAAAGGCGAAGATGTTCGCATCGTTGGTTTTGGTACTTTTAGCGTCAGCAAAAGAGCTGCTCGTACAGGACGCAATCCACGTACTGGTCAAGAAATTAAAATTCCAGCAACTAAAACACCAACATTTAGAGCTGGTAAAGAATTAAAAGAAGCTGTTAATAAGTAAATCTTTTATCTAACTTTAAAGAAAACCTGTAAGTCATTAATCTTACAGGTTTTTTATGTTCATAATTGCAAATATCTTCTCCGTTTAAAACTTATCTTTTATTCCCTAAATTTTAACTTTGCATTTCTTGCATCCTAACATTTCAAAAAATAAATTTGTATTATTGGCAATTAATACCTATATGAAAAGTAACTGGTAATAATTTTAATATTGGAAAGCCGATGACAAAAACATTTTTTAAAAATATTCTTTATACATTATTTATTGTCTTATCAGCCAATGCATATAGTTGTGATAGCGTTACTAAAGATTTCGTGGAGCTTGAGACTTCTGCTTCTATTTGCAGTCTTTTTCCTGGACAATTTACGGGAGAACAAATCGAAGAATTTTACAAAAATAAGCAAATTTCCACTGCAGCAGGTACTTTTGTAATAGAAGATGACTTTCATGCAACAAAACCATATTCTTTCCAAGTTTTAACAGGCAGTTACGATACCTTTGCAAGTCATATTTCTTTTACTGGAACAGTTAAAACTGAAGAAAATTGTTTATGGGGAACTTATTCTTTTGCAAGTCCTTACACAACCTATAACAATGCAACTTTTAAGGTAAAACTCACTGGAAATTCGTTTAAAACTTTTAATCTAGCTTCGTCTGTCTTAGGTGACAAAGACTTCATCTCTACCCCTACACAACCAGTTAAAGCCATTAGTTTTTACTACATTAAGAACACAGATGAAGCTTGGATTCGTAAAACAAATTGCCTGCATCGCCTCAACGGTAATAGCAAAGACTGGCTTTTAATTTTGGCCCAACTACAAGGTGAAAACATTTACGATTTAAAAGAAGAAGAGCGTACAGATAAAGCAGATAAACTATTTGAAGAGTATCTAGACAAAAAGAAGTTTACTTTAAACGATGAGGGAATCTTAAGTATAGATCAATATGTTCAAATAAATAATGATCTACGCTCTCAAATACTTGCCTACCATGGAGTTTCTCCGGAAGACGTTCCAGACATTTTGCGGCAAGATGTACATAACCTTATAGCAGGAAAAGTATTCTTTGCAGTCCTTACACAAAATTCAAATAAAGAAGAAATTCAAGAATAAAGTTGTTTTGCTCTTACTTCAAAGGCTTTTAACATTTGATGCATAATGGTTGTAAATAAGCCTTCTGTCATTTTTTGTAAGAAAAAAGACTGTAATTCGAACTCTAACTCAAAGTTGAGCTGACAAGTCTTTTCCGAAAGTGATTTGAAAGTCCACTGATTTCTTAAATGTTTTAAAGGGCCTTTTGCATATTGTACGCTTATTCTCGTTGTTGGTATTAAGGTGACTTCTGAGAGATATGATTCCTGAAAAAATTTATAGCCAATTGTAAGTTCAGCAAATATTTTATCTTTTTGTTTTTGTTGAATAACTGACTGTTTACACCAAGGTAAAAATTCAGGATAACGTTCCATATCAGCAACCAACTCGTATAACTGTTCTTGAGAATAGGGTAAGATTTTTTGGTCCTTATGCCGAATCATCTATAACTTTCAGTAATTATAATTGAGCTAGACGAGCTTGTTTAAGTCGCTCGAAATCCTCACCTGCATGATAAGAAGAACGTGTTAAAGGCGAGGCAGAAACCATTAAAAATCCTTTGCCACGTGCCATACGCTCGTAATCTTTAAATTCTTCAGGATCCACAAATCTTTCTACTGCATGATGTTGAGGCGTTGGCTGAAGATATTGGCCTATGGTTAAGAAATCGACATCTGCTGATCTTAGATCATCCATAACTTGATAAACTTCTTGCTTTATTTCACCCAATCCAACCATAAGACCTGATTTCGTGAATAAATTTGGATTTAATTGCTTTACACGATGCAAAAGATTAATTGAATGATAATAACGCGCTCCAGGACGCACGTCTGAATACAGGCGCGGAACAGTCTCCACATTATGATTATAGACATCAGGTTGCGCCTCTACAACAATCTCTAAAGCGCCTTCTTTTCTTAGAAAATCAGGCGTTAAAACCTCAATCGTTGTATGCGGTGACATTCTACGGATTTCTGTAATAACGTGTGCAAAGTGCTGAGCTCCTCCATCAGGTAAATCATCTCGATCAACAGACGTAATAACGACATGAGAAAGTCCTAATTTTGCAAGAGCTTCCGCCACTCTTTGAGGCTCATGGGGGTCAAGCTGATCTGGTCTTCCTGTGGCAATATTACAAAAACGGCAAGAGCGCGTACAGACGCTTCCTAGAATCATAATTGTTGCATGTTTCTTAGCCCAACATTCGCCGATATTAGGGCATGCAGCTTCTTCACAAACAGTATTCAGCTTATGATTCTTAATGAGATCTCGTGTTGCCTGATATTCTTGTGAAACAGGAGCTTTCACACGTATCCAATCAGGCTTCTTCAAAGATGCAGATTCCGTCAACTCAACCACCTTTATTAATAATGAATAGCTCGCCCAAAAGCAGCTAATGGAGATTCGTGCATCATTTCTGATAGCGTAGGATGAGGGAAAATAGTCGCCATCAATTCAGCTTCAGTTGCTTCGCACGTTTTCGCAATAGCATAACCTTGGATTAGCTCCGTAACTTCGGCCCCAATCATATGAGCCCCCAACAATTCTCCTGTTTTAGCATCAAAAATTGTTTTAATGAGACCTTCAGGTTCACCAAGTGCAATTGCCTTTCCATTTCCTATAAAAGGGAAGCGGCCGACTTTAAGTTCATAGCCTTGTTCTTTCGCTTTCTTTTCTGTCAAACCAATGCTTGCAACTTGCGGCGTGCTGTAGGTACATCCTGGAATGTTTTCACGCTTAATGGGGTGAACATTTTGATGACCCGCAATTTTTTCAACCACAGTAATACCTTCATGACTTGCTTTATGCGCAAGCCAGGGCGCTCCCGCAACGTCACCAATTGCATAAATACCAGGTTCCTCAGTTTCAGCCCATTCATTAACAACAATGTGAGAATTTTCAATTTTTATTTTTGTTCCCTCAAGACCTAAGTTTTCAACATTCCCAACTATACCGACGGACAAAATTGCTTTTTCAACTTCAAGCTCAAGTTTCTTTCCTTGACTTTCAAGTACTGCTTTAAGGTTTTTTGAGGTTTTAACCAAGGATGTAACCGTTGTTGCGATATGGAACTTAATGCCTCGTTTTTCAAGCATTTTTTTCGCCATTAATGAAATTTCTTCATCTTCCGCAGGCAAAATGCGATCAATAACTTCAACGACAGTAACATCAACCCCTAAAGAACGATAGAAGCTTGCAAATTCAATCCCAATGGCGCCTGATCCTATCACAAGTAAAGATTTTGGCATTTGTTTAGGAACCATAGCCTCACGATAAGTCCAGATATGCTCTCCATCTGGCTGAAGATTCGGAAGTGTCCTTGCACGCGCACCAGTCGCAATAATAACATTTTTTGCAAGTAAACTTTCTATGGCTTTTGTTTCTTGGCTAATTTCAATTTTATGGAGAAGATCTTGCTTGCCTTTTAACTTACCATACCCTTTATAGACGGTCACTTTATTCTTCTTTAAAAGATGCTCTACACCTTTTGAAAGCTGGCTTGCAACTTGTCTTGAACGCTCAACAATCTTTGATAATTCAATCTCAACCTTATCAACTTTTAAACCAAATTGGTCGGCATGATTAAGATAATCAAGAATTTCTGCGGAACGAAGTAATGCTTTCGTTGGAATACACCCCCAGTTAAGACAAATCCCTCCAAGATGATTTGCTTCTATAATTGCTGTTTTGAAACCAAGCTGAGCAGCTCGAATAGCTGTCACATAACCGCCTGGCCCTGCACCAATGATAACAAGATCAAAAGTGGTTTCTGTCATTTAATTCTCCTTTAGGGCTTCCTTTTTTCTAACTTATGGACTATAGAGGAAACATCACTTAACGTGAAGCTGCAAGGCTAAATTTTTTCTTGGGTAGAATATTACCATGGTTGCAACTTCTCATTTGCTGGTTATTGATGATGATCGTCGTCTTCGAGAACTCCTGCAAAAATACCTTGAGGAAAATGGATATCAAGTTTTAATTGCGGCTTCTGCCCATGAAGCTCGACAAAAATTTATTCTCACTCCTCAACTTATTGTTCTTGACCTTATGATGCCAGAAGAATCAGGCCTTGAATTCTTGCAGTGGTTGAGAAACGATATGAAAAATACCATTCCTGTTTTAATGTTAACCGCGATGGGAGAAGTTGATCATCGAATCGAAGGATTAGAAGCCGGAGCTGATGATTATCTTTCAAAACCTTTTGAACCTAGGGAATTACTTTTAAGAATTCGAAATCTTCTTCAAAGAAATTCTAAATTAACTTTCCCTGGCTCTTTTATTCGCATGGGGAAACTTATTTATGATCCTGCACGTGCTCTTCTTAAATGTGGTGAAGAATCGATCCACTTAACATCTTTAGAAGTAACCTTAATGAATATTTTCTCTCAACAGCCAGGCGTTCCAATTAGCCGTGAAAAACTTGCAGAACTGAGTGGCGTAAGCTTAAGCCCAAGAACTGTAGATGTCCAAATTACAAGGCTTAGGAAGAAAATCGAAAAAGACCCTAAGCAACCTTTGTATCTCCATACTGTAAGGCACCAAGGATATGTATTGAGGCCTGATCTTATATGAATTTATTTTTCCATCCTTTTCATTATTTTAAGAGATTCCTCCCAAAAACTCTCTTTGGGCGCACTTTAATAATTGTTATAGCCCCTGTTGTGTTTGTACAGATGATAACAACCTATATCTTTATTGATCGTCATCTTGAAAAAGTCACTGAACTTTTAGCAAAAAGTATTACAGTAAAATCAAATGAAGTCGTTAATATTGTTTTAGAGACTCCTCATCTCAAAGATAATTTTCAATCTCTACGTAATTATATTTTTACGCATTTTGAATTATCTTTAGAACTTAAAGAGAATGAAGATCCTCAAGCATGGCACAAGAAAACCCTCTTCTCTCCTTACGGCGAAATCTTAACCCAAGAACTTGAAAAGAAAATTTTCTTTCCTTTTCAAATTAACTTACAGGATGAAGATATCCTTATTTCTGTTAAAACTCTTCGTGGAACAATAATAATTAAAGAGAAATTAAAACACTTAATCCCCAGAACCACCTCTCTTCTTCTATGGTGGGCAGTTGCAACCCCCTTTTTATTCTTAGCAATTGCAATTCTTTTTATGCGAAATCAAATTAAACCCTTAAAAAGGTTAGCTGAAGCTGTTGATGATTTTGGAAAGGGCAGAGAAGCAACTGTTATTAAACCTGCAGGGTCTTTTGAAGTCCGTAAATTAACTTATGCTTTTATTTCTATGAAAGAACGTATTCAACGTCAAATAACTCAAAGAACAGAAATGCTTGCAGGTGTCTCACATGATCTTAGAACACCTCTCACGAGAATGGAACTTCAACTAGCTATGTTAGGAAATTCTCAATCTGTTAAAGATTTACAATCTGATGTACGCGAAATGAATAAAATGATTGAAGATTATTTAGCTTTTGCTAAAGGTGAAGAAGACGGCCCTTATGAAGAAATTGAAGTCTTATCAGTTTTACAAAGTGCAATAAGTTTATTTCCTAATAAACCTATTTTCTTTAAATTCTCTAGTTCAGTTTATTTAATTGCACATCCTCTTTCTTTAAAACGTGCTTTTACAAACATCATTGAAAATGCCTTAAAATATGCTTCATCTTTATGGATATCGATGCAGTTAGCTCCTGACAGTATCAAAATATATTTTGAAGATAATGGTCCCGGAATTCCTTCCTCAAAAAGAGAAGCTGTATTTCGGCCATTTTATCGCTTAGAAGGATCCCGCAATTCCGAAACTGGTGGTTCCGGGCTGGGTTTAGCCATTACGCAAGATATTATTTTAAGACATGGTGGCACGATTGAACTTAAAGATTCAGCGCAAGGCGGGCTTCTTGTTGTAATAAGCTTACCACTCTGATGAACTATCGACATATCTACCATGCTGGAAATTTTTTGGATGTTGTCAAACATTTTGTTTTGACTCTTTTACTTCAGAAGTTTCATGAAAAAGAAAATGCCTTCTCAATTATCGATACGCATGCAGGTATAGGCGCGTATAAACTAGACTCCGTACAAGCATTAAAAACGAATGAAGCACAACAAGGGATTCTTAAGCTCTTAGAATCACCCTTTGATAAAAGCTTGTTTGAAAATTATCTCCGAATAATTCATGTTCAAAAGCCAGGAATTTATCCTGGTTCTCCACTTATTTCTCACGCTTTCTTAAGGCCGCAAGATCGATTATGGCTCTCTGAACTGCATCCTGAAGATTTTAAAAGTTTGCATCAGCTTTTTCATAACGATCCTCAAGTAAAAGTTTTTCAGCAAGATGGATATGTTTCTCTTAAAGCCCTTATTCCTCCTAAAGAAAGACGAGGTTTAATTTTAATTGATCCACCTTTTGAAGATCGTAATGAATTTAAAGCTATAACCGAAGGTCTTTATGAAGGTTATAAAAGATTCTCAACTGGCGTTTATATGATATGGTTTCCAATCAAAGATTTGAAACCTATTAAGAAATTTTACGCTTCCCTTAAAGAACTAAAAATTCCCAAAATTCTTGCTGTCGAATTTTTACGACATCAACCAACAACACCAGAATCCTTAAATGGTACAGGGTTGATTATTGTCAATCCTCCTTGGAAACTTGAAGAAAAAATGGTGCCTGGTCTCGAGATACTTTTGAAAATTTTTGAATTTAAAGAAGGTTATATTCGCTTAGAATGGCTCAGTGAAGAACTTTCTCCTAAGAAAGTTACTTAGCCTCTTGTACATCTTCAAATATTGGCCATAAAAGTTTAAACGTTGTCCCTTGGCCAATCATACTTGCAAAATCAACTTTGCCCCCAACTTGATCTATAATTTTTTTTACAATAGCAAGTCCCATTCCATACCCTTCAACGTTATCTGCGTGAAATTTTTTTAAGGGCTCAAAGATATCCTTTTTTAAATTTGCAATAATTCCCGGTCCATTATCAACTATTTTTATTAATATCTGTTTTCCTTGATCTTCAACCTCAACTTTAATTTCTCCCTCTTGGGATTTATGATGATGCTTAACAGCATTAGAGATAAGATTATAAAGAACTTCAGTTAGAAGAAAATTGAATGTCTTAAATGATGGGATAGAACTTGAAACAATGATTTTGAATCCATCAGGTAGAAAGACACGCCGTTTAATAGCCTCCATCGTTTGAACAATATTAAGAGTGCTTGGAACTTCTCTCAAGTCGTTGACAAATAAAGAAACTAAATCTTGCGTTAACCGGTATGCTTGCTTATTAACAACCCTTAGCATTGAGAGATTTTCTAATGAAGTTGCTGTTAAAGTATTCCCTTTATCTTCAATAATCCATTGCGAAAGATGTTCGACCGTTCTTATTGGCGACTGAATGTCATGGGATAAAATATGAAAAAGGGTTGTTTGCTGCTCATTTTTAGCTCTTAGCGTTTCGTTAAGTTTGTTTAATTTTTCTCTTTTTTCAATCAGGTGAGAAATATCACGCCAAATTCCTCGACTGTAAAGAATATTACCTTCTTTATCTTTTACGGCTGTTACGCTGAAAGAAACATAAAGTTTTTCTCCAGTTTTTTTTCTAAGAATAACTTCTTTATCTTTCACGACACCTTTTTGTCTGTATTCTTGTATAATAGTATCTCGAACGCTTAAAGACTCAGGATGATAAAGTTCTGCAATTGAATCAAGATTAAGAAGTTCTTCTTTTGTATAACCAAGAGTATCAATAAGCGCTTGGTTACATTCAATAATTTTATCTGTTAGGGCATTAACCGATACAAACATATCTGGCGCATGATCATAAAAATCTTTATAAAATTTCGTATCGATTTTAGTGTCTCTCTACGCGCTTCTCAGCTATTTTATAACTAAGAAAGCTGCTGTTTTGATTTTAGTTGACCTTAAGCATAAGCTAAAACAATTTGCACTTATTTGCAAGAGAGTGTCATGCGGCTTAAATAGACGATATTTTAGTTTTTAATCACCCAAATTTCTCTTTTAAGGTCAATCTAAGACTTTTTAAGAAACCTTCCCTTACTAAATCTTCAACGCGGATAAGATCCGTCAATTCTTCTTTTCTTGTTAGTTCACCTTCCACGCTTAATATTGCTCTTTCTGAGAGATAAATATTAAAAAGTAAATTCTGTTTAACAATGAGTGAAGAACGTGAATCAAAAGCTAAAGTGTCAAAATATTTCAAACCACCATAGTAATGATGAGTTCGAGATATCCAAGAAGAACTTTGTGATAGTAAGAGATAACCTATTATGTCTTTTAAGCTATTATCTGAAATCTTTAGCGCTCAAGAAAAGTCTCATTTACACCACAAGCACGCTCTATCGCATATAAAAACTTTCTTCCAAATGATAAAGGGGTATTAGATGACATAGATTTTCCCTGCCCTGGCGTAAGAGTCACTACTTCTGAAGTTCTAGCTCTTTTAATTTGTTTTAATTCTAAGAATGACTTACCAACAAGACTTGCTACAAGAAGACCTAGAGAAATAAACTGCTAATCTCTTATTTCTTCTAAACTAATAAATTTCATCATCAGAAACACAATTGTGGCATAAGTGATTGCACTTTTAATATGCCGTCCATTTTTCTCAAGACGTTCCTTTTCTGATATTTCCTCCTGAAAAATTTGCTTATTTTCTTGTGCTTCTTTTACATCGTCAGGACTTGTAATAAGTCTAGCAGGATGGTGTGACCGATGCCGCAAAGGCTCGTCAGAGCTCGAGCTTGCAAAAGAAGTTTGCCCTCAAATAAGGCCGACCGATACCCATATTGAAATAAGAAACTTTAATTGATACAAAGGTTTTCTCTTAAAATTATGTTTGTTTCTATTCTTAGGTCTGATAAGCACCCAACTATTAGTAATATCATTAATACCAACTGTTATCTACTACTTCCAATTGAAGACTTTTTAGAAAACCACACTCTGTTAATGTTTCAACAAGACGAACCTCAGTTAAAAGTCCTAACTCTTCAAGTTTTCTAACTGTCATGTGCTGTTTATCACAATGCTTTAATTCATCTGCCAAGACGATAAAGCCTTCCTTTAAATCAACCTTAATAAATGAGGTTATAGCGCTTACTTCTCCTGCCATCAATTTATCAGGATCCGAGGCTTTATAAATTTTATGTTTTTCCCTTAAATATAGCCTTGAATCATAGCGATCTTTAAAAATATTTGGGAGGTAAATTGTTGAAGGCGTAAACCAAACATCATTTTGATCATGGTATTGGAAGATACTGTGAGCACCATAAAAGATAGGGTTGCCAGCTGAATCATATTCTATCAAGTAGGCACCTCTTGATTTTGCTGATAAAATATCTTTTTCAAGATATTGAATTCCTTCCTCTAACGTTTTACTGTTTTTGCGGAGTTTACCAAATATTCTGTCGCTTGTGAGACGATAATCTTTTGTTTTGGAAGAAATTATTTTAGTTTCTGATGATGAAGCTGTTGATGTCTCTTCAATGCTTTTTAATTGCTGAGCCGGTGATCTATAAAGCACTGGTTTATTATTGTCATCATATTCAATTAAATAGAAAGCATCTTTTGAGCCAACCCCGAGAATATAATTAATGACTTCTCTAATTGTGTTAAAAGATTGGCTAAGTCGTTCATAGTTTATTTCAGGTCCATCACGATAACCTTTTTCAACATATGAGTTTTGAAGATTTCTTTTAGGATTACGTCCTAAAATCTTTACCAAATCTTCTGGTAAAGAAGAATTGGGGGTATCTTGGTTGAAATAATGAAAATGCCTATCAAAAAGCTTTCTTAATTCATCTTTTCTTGTAAGCTCACCACTAACTCTTAACTTTCTTCTTGTAGGAAGCTTAAGACCTATCAGCAAACCTTTATCGCAAATAAGGTCCTCACGAGCATCAAATACTATGGAACGTATTTTATCAAATCCTACAATCCCACGGGTATGTTGAGGAGCTATTGCCCAGACAACGCTATCAAGCAAGCTATCCATCGAAATGTTAGGATTTTCGCTAATATCAAGCCTTTCAAGTGAAGAGGAAAAGTATTTAATTAAATTGAATTGTTGATCTTTAAGATTAGATCTTCTTAGCCTAATTTCACAAAAGGCTCTTAAATTCAAAAGGAACGCAAGATCTACCGGACAAAAGTGAAGATCTGACCCATCAAAAATGAGGTGTCTAGCTTTAAGCTCTTTTGGTGGATTCTTTTCATATATTATAAATTCCTCAGAAGCAGGTTTAAGTCTAACTAATCGACGAATAAGAGGGATCTCTCTTATTCTGAGAAGATGATAGATATCTTCCCTCAAGTCCCAGCCCTCTGAAAAGCTTTCTACCTTCGTAGTCCCTTGCACAGGTCTAAAAACTGGCAATTCTTGATTTGTTCTCGTTAAATTATGAAGTACATTGTATGATTTTGGAACAGTTTTAAGAAGGACTGACGAAGCCCCATACAAAAGTGTCATTCCAGCATCAATACTAAAATCTTTCCCTTTTCTTTTGAGAACTTTAGAAGAAGGCAATTTATCTCGCACTTGCCATAACTTAGAAACACTCATCATCATTGTACCCACAGCAATAAAAAGAATAGAATATTGTAGAGTATTAAAAGCATTAGAATTCGTGAAAGAATGCCGCTGATTAAGAATTGTTGTCAAATCATCAACATTATACATTTTTGAAGATGATAAAGTCTGAGGCATATAGGACATATCCGAAAGCATCTTATAGCTTACTAACAATGCAATTGATGCCATTCCATAACCAATAAATGCATGAAATTTTTCTTTGTTTTCCTTAAGAAACTTTTCTTTTAGTAATTTTTGCTCAGCCTTCTCAACATCTATGTCACTATCTCTTACAGCTTCATCGGCAGGGCTATGGCGCCTACGCGCATTATAGTTTGGGTCTGAATCAGCAAAAGAAGCATAAGAAGGATTCGAAATGATTATCTCCCCAAAAATAAGACTGATAGACAAGCATAATGAAATCAGACGTCTTAACTGAAGCACAGAACTTTTCTCCTTTAATCTTTTAAGTTATTTAGGATGTTGAATGAGGCCTTTAGGCCTCATTCATTTACATTACTTTTACTTTTCCATTATTAGCTACTGCGTTAGAGCTATTTGTACTTCGGCAAAATACTTCAAATTGACCATTATTCATTGAGAAAAGGAAATTGTGCTCAAGACCTTCATTCCCTTGATATAAGGTTAGACCCTGAAGTTGTTTACCACCGGCCAATGAAGCAGATTGCCAGAATTGATACCATTTTTCAGGTCCCCAAGCATGGTGAGGTTGGGTAATAGGAGAACCAAATCCAAACCAGCCTTTAAGACTATCAACAAAAGTGCGACTTTCTGCTTGGCGAGTATTAAATTCTTCAATGTTTAGTCTTGCACTTCTTTCTACAACTTCAATCTTGGTTTGAGGCCGTTCTTCATCAGCATTACGTTTTTTAGTTCCACATCTATTGGTTCCAAAATACGTGCCGTAACTAACGACGCCATTTTCATCTACTTTAATAACGTTTGCAGGCTCAGCTGAGTCATTATTATTATAATAGAGGACAGCAAACTTTCTCACCCCTCCATTAGAAGGTAAAGTTCCTTGACGTGAACTTAAAGATTGCCCAATAGCTGTTGTCGTTGTTGTAGGTACTCCTTGAGCTTTCCAATCAAATGTATGACGCGTTCTATTCATGCTAGAGCCACCAGTTGAGACATAAATATCATGCGTATAGTTACTTCCACTCACCACGATTTCATGCAATTCGCTTCCGGCATTCATGTAATAATTCATTAATTGTACATAACCACCAAAAGGGTTTTGGAGGGTCCGACAAGAAAGAGGATTATAACCCGAGTTCTGCATACAAGAGATTAAACCACTTAAATTGATGTTATTTTGAGCTAAGAACTGTTCAATTGTTATACTTGTGACACAATCATTAGCTGCCACAGTCCCAGTGAAATAGGATGATCCAAATTGATCTGCAGTAAAGCCTTGCTGACTTGTGACGCGTGAAGGTGTACCTGGCGCAACATTTGCGCTTTGAAGTGCCGCAAGATTAACGCGGTTCGCGACTCTTTGTGGTGTCATGACCATGTTAGCGTAAGATTGAATAAAAGGGGTCCCAGAAGCAGGCCTAAAGACAATGCTGCCAACGATGGTTTGGTTATCTGGATGTAAGCCCATAAGTACCCAAACATCTCCTGATTGTGTCAGCTCATAATAATATGGGTTAATGGAACCACTCCCTGTCGTTGTAACGATATTTGATTTAGCTGATACTGGAGTGCCAGTGTAAGTTGTTTCACTGTGTTGAGCTGCGTTTAAAGGCTGATAATCACATCCCTTAAAGCCACTGATCCCATTGGAATTTAAAACGCGCGTGACGTTAGGAGAAGCAGTATTGAGCCAGTTAGAGATTTCGCTATAGGTAGGGGCACTTGCTAGGTCACTATCAGTAGTTGTATAGGTTGTGCTTACCCCTGGATTGAGCATATCATCGAGTGTAAAATTATATGCTAACCTCTGTGTAAAGTAGGAAACTTGCGTGCTAAACCCAATAGGTGAGCCAAAAGCACTTAAACATTCAATGGCACTGCCACGACAAGCGGTTATGACCATCGTAGGCTCAGTAAACTGGGCAGCAACGCCTTGTATGAAACCTAAGCCTGTTACCAAGAAAATAATCCCTGTTGCCGTAGCTGCCTTTCCAAAGCTGAAAGAAGAGGAAGAACGTGCTGTACGCAATCCATGCCCTTCATTCTCGAAATAAAGGATGCCAAGATTATCTAGCTGTCGCTTAGAAAAGGTTGATAGTTTTCCATGATCATAATCCGTATAAAAGCCTTGGACCCTTTGCTTTAAGTGAGCCAATTGTTTTTCTGATCGTTCTAATTTCATAATATCCCAAAGACAGTGTGCCATCAAAGCCCCATCTTTAAAAAAAGGTTCGTCTTTAAGAACTTTATTCTTTTCTTCAATTTGTTGATAAAAACGTGATAGTAAATCAACAAACTTAGGATAGGTTTCTTCTTTTTGAGATAGTTGATACAGGAGGGTAGCAAATCCACCTAATTTAAGTTTTTGAATATCCTTTAAAAGGGATAAATTTTCAGCATGATCTAGTTGGTCTGCTAAATCTTTTTCTTCCACAAGATCTATACTCTCATGAGCAAATCTTATGTTTAACTTTTCAAGTTCTTCTTCTGCTTGCGGATTAGCCATAACTACTTGAGCAACACCATTGGCTGCCCAAAAGCCCCCTTTATGATGATTTAATGTTTTTTCCTGAATATGACCAACGATATTATCCCATTGTTCTTGCCAAGAAGGTTCTTTTCGGGGAGTGACAGGGAATAAAGTTTTAACCTTGTTTTGAGCAGAAGCGATCCATGAATTTATTCCCCACCAACCTCTCGCTGTTGAAACTTCTTCGGTTTTTACCTGAGAGGCAGGCATAAGATCTCTCTTTGCAGTTTCATCATCCAATAAGGTCGGACCTGAAGCCATGGCGATTTGAATGCTAAAAATTAAGGCAAAAATGGTTGTTGAAGTTTTTATAAACGTCATCTAAGTCTCCCCTTTAAAAATCAAACTCTTGCCAAGTTAGCATAGTCTTGACTCAGGTCAATATTTTTTTCTAGAAAACCTATCAATAAACAAGTAATAAATTGAAAAATAGAGAAATTTGTGTAGATATTTTAATTATTGAAGCAACCAAGACTATGTTTGATAAACAACTAAAATTTAAACTTTATTTATTTAAAAGTTTAGATTATGACAAAAATGCATAGCAAATATGAATTTATTACGCTTCTCACTTGCGAAAAATTTTCTTAATTTTTGTAAAATTTTGACTTACAAAGAGGTTTTTTTAAAATGAAATGTATCACTAAAAGAGTTTGTACCTTTTATCCAACTCACATCTGTCTATTGACAAAAAATAATCAAGAAGTTATTTAATTTATCTCTTACTTAACAAGAAATCTTTTAAGGACGTTATGCGTTTATTATCTTTTAAAGTTTCTTTATAAATATAGCATAAATCAACGACAGGCCCAATAAGATCGGGAAACAAATTTATTAAGTTTGATGTTTGCACTTCACTCCATTCTTTTGCTAACTCAGCAATGCCGATCCCTTCGATTGTTGCATTCACAAGTCCTTCAAGACTATTAATTTCAAGATAAGGTTTGCGAATTTGATGAGTTTTAGCGCCTAGTGTTAGAATCCAGCTAAAATTACCATAAGGATCTGTAAGATTTTGTGTATACGCCAAAATTTTATGGTTATCTAGGTCTTCAATATTTTTAGGTATTCCATGTTCCTTAATGTATTGCGGACTCGCCCACAACCCCATTGAAAAAGATTTAAAAGGATGTTGAATCAAATTTGGATGATGAGGAATATAAGTACAAATCGCAACATCAGCTTCTTGAGGATCAAGGTTTTCAGTCTTACATAAAATTCGTATACTTACTTCAGGATAACTTTTGAGGTATTCTTTTAAGTATTCTATAAGCCATGTAGAACCCACATAAGGGGTTGTAACAATTTTCAAATCACCCTTCACTTCGTTGTCTTTATTATGGAAATTTTTAAGAAAAGCTTCATTTTCTTGCATGAGTTCTGAGGCGTGCTGAAAAATTTTATTCCCTTCTAATGTTAAGGATAGGCCTCGAGCGTGTCTTTGAAAAAGCTTCATTTTAAGTTCGCTTTCAAATTCCTTCATTGACCGACTTAAAGACGATTGGCTGGTATTTAGAAACTCTGCTGCTTTTGTCAAATTCCCAAGCTTTGCAACATTGTAAAAAATTTTTAATTTAACTAAATCCATTAGTTTTCCTTTTATTTTTAGTTGAAGGAAAAGCTTTCGTTTTTTCTAATAAGAAATCCCTTAAAGTTGTTATTGTCTTAAGATTTTTCATATTTTCTTTGTAGATATAATGCAATTCAATGATGGGGCTTTTGAGGTCAGGAAACAAATTCACGAGATTCGCTTTCTGAACGGCCGGTGACACCTCTGCAAGTTGAGCAATTCCAAGCCCAATGGCTGCAGCATTAGTAAGCCCTAGTAGACTATTAATTTCAAAATATGGCTTACGGATTTGATGAGGTTTTGCCCCTAGTGTCAAAATCCAGCTAAAATTACCATAAGGATCTGTAAGATTTTGTGTATAGGCAAGAATTTTATGATTATCGAGCTCTTCAATCGTCTTAGGTCTTCCATATTTTTCAATATATTGAGGACTTGCCCATAACCCCATTGAGGATTCTTTTAACGGATGTTGAACTAAATTAGGATAATGAGGAATATAAGTACAAATTGCTACATCAGCTTCTTGGAGGTTAAGGTTTTCCGTTTTACATAAAATTTTAATATTAACTTCTGGATAAAGCCCTGTATACTCTTTAAGATAGCTCATCAACCAGCTAGAGCCCATATGAGGCGTTGTAACAATCTTTAGTTCCTGGTTATTTGCTTCATTTTTATCATGGAAAGTTTTTAAAAAATTTTCATTTTTCTGCATCAATTTTGAAGCATGCTCAAAAAGCTTTTCACCTTCAAAAGTTAAGTTCAACCCCCTTGGATGTCGTTCAAATAATTTTGTTTTCATTTGATATTCAAAGTTTTGCATAGAGCGGCTTAAAGACGATTGACTTGTGTTTAAGACCTCAGCTGCCTTTGTTAAATTACCGCACTTTGCCACGGTATAAAAAATTTTCAGCTTTGCAAGATCCATGGGTTTCCCTTTACTCCTCTTATTTAAGCACATAAGATAAAATAATGAAATATCAATACTAGATAATAATAAATATTTAAAAAATAATACAAATGTTTCTTTATTGAGACTGATTATGGGATAATTATTTTTATATTATATCTGAAATGCATATCTATTATCTCAAAAAAACAGTGGTTCTTTAAAAAACAATCTAGTAGCTTTTACTTGTGGCGCCGAAGTAAACGGCCTACATGAGAAGAATCGGTTACCCTTTTCTCCCCCCTGTTACAAACCGATTCTTCTCTTCTTTTTTGTTAATCGATCCCAGCTCATGACTACTTTAAAAAACAATAATCTTAAAAATTTTATTTCTTATGGCTACCACCTAACTATCTTTAAAGGTAAGAATTTGTTTAATTTTTTATTAGTAAAATAATTAAAATTTAAACTTTATTTATTTAGAATTTTAGATTATGACAAAAATGCACAGTAAGTAGAAATTTATTATGCTTCTCATAATAAAAAAATTTGATTACTTAACGCTTAAACAACTTTTAGAAAGGAATAATGATATGAAAAAATTAGAGAGTAAAACTGCTGGTAATATTTATCCAGGTTTTATTGTAGCAATTGCAAAAAGTTCTAAAAACTAAAGTTATGAGGAAAACTTTCCTATTAATTATTTGAAGTTTTCCTCCATAAAAATTTTAAAAGCCCGCATTTTCTTTGACTCTTCCAATAGTTCAGAATAGATGTAGTAAATTTCAACTGTAGGCGTAGCTATATCTGGTAAAACCTTTACTAGGTTATGGTTTTTAAGGTTAAGGTATTCCTCTGAAGTTTCAATTATACCAAGGTTCCTCTCAGCGAGATTTATAAGTCCCTCTACCGAATTACATGTAATATACGGTTTCCTTGATTTTTTATGTGCTCCTATATTAAGGATCCAATGAGCACTTCCATATACACCATATGATTTATCATCAAATGTTATTAAATAGTGGTCATCAAGGTCTTTGGGGTGTTTAGGAATTCCATGTTTATGAAGATACTCCTCACTTGCCCACAGTCTATGATGAAGAGATAAAAAATGCTTTTGAATAAGATGAGGATGATGGGGAATGAATGTACGAATAGCAATATCAGCTTTATCAACCATAATATCTTCAAAGGTACCAATAATAGAAGGATTTATTTTAGGGTATTTTTTGAAAAAAGGCGCAAGATGATAAGGAAGCCATGTTGATGCAAGATACGGAGTTGAAATGATCCTTAATTCTCCTTCCATCTCATTGCTTTGATCAAAAAAAGAATGCTTAAAAGCTTCATGTTCTTGCACCATCTTTTGGGCATGTTGAAATACTTTCTCGCCTTGTGGCGTTAAATTAAGGCCTCTGGCATGTCTTTCAAATAATTGCGCTTTTGCATAATACTCAAGAGTTTGCAAAGTCCGGCTTAAGGAAGATTGGCTGGTATTTAAGAGATGAGCAGCCTTGGTAAGGCTTCTCTCGCGAGCAATTATATAAAATATTTTTAAATGTGCAAGATCCATAGTTCCCTTACCTCACTACTTTTTAGCGCCTCTGTCAATATAAGAACTTTAAATGATATATCAACATATGATAGGTTAATTATTTGATTTATAATATAAAATAAATTCATTTTTAAAATGTGATGGGCTATTATTCTTGAGGTATGCATATATGCATACCTCATATATCAAATTAGAAATAGTCATTTTTCAAGAAATTTTAGTATGGTTTAATTATTCCAACGTTGCGCAAAACAACTCAGGAATAATAAAGAAGAATCGGTTATCCTTTTCTCCCCCCTGTTACAACCGATTCTTCTTCCCCCTTATTTCACTGGTTCTATTCTCTTTCAGCTTCCAATCTTTTAAAAAAATTACATTTAAAGAAATTATTTAATAAATTTTTAACTAAAATTATCTAAAGCTACAAATATTGTAGGTTTTTTATGAAAAATATGAATTTATAGGTTGCTAGGGGACTTAGGGGGGAATTTGTTATGAAGAAATTTAATGCAAGATGGTATGTTGATTTTAAATATTTACTGTTATCAGTGTGTTTAGCTTTAAATCCTATTCCTCTTAACGCAAGTCCTATATGGGTTTCATCTATTAATGGAGGTGTCGCTTATCCAATTACATCTCCCGCAGGCATAGCTTTTGATTATAGTTCTGAAGATCCTTTGCAACAATCGATTTTTGTCTCAGACAGCTCGGCAAATAATCGCATTATAAAGTTTAATGGTCTTGGTCAAAATCCTAGTCAATTTAAAAACGGGTTTAACGCTCCTCTTAACTTACCTAATGGTTTAGCAATCGGTATAAATAATGATAATTATCTATGGGTTGCTAGTAGATTTGAAGAAACAACACCTGGTTTTCTTGGAAAGATCCGTACCTTTAAAAATGATGGATCTGATAACTTACGTTTACCTGACGATCTTCCTGCGATTCCTGCCGTGACATTTAACAGGCCTTTTGGGGTTGCAATTGATACGCACCCCGCTCGTCAACGGGCTTATGTATTGGATAGTAATAATAATAAGGTGCAGTCTTTTACGGCTACTGGTGCAGTTAATACCATTAATACCAATTTAATTGCAGGTTTAAGTGTTCCACAAGGTATTGCTGTCAAGCCTTTAGGAGGACAACTAACAGGAGAGATCTTTATTGCCGATACAGGAACAAATGTAATTAAAAAATATAACACAAATGGCGATCTACCCCCGACAATTATTGGCGCCGCAGGGTTAGGGAATGGTCAATTTCAAACTCCAACAGGGGTAGCTGTAGTGGATACTGTCAACAGCCCTGTTTGGGTCGTGGATAGAGCGATAGATGGAACTTATCAACAAAATAGATTGCAAGTTTTCGATAAAGATGGAAACTTCCTTAGTAAAGTCGACAATATTAATACACCAAATGCCGTTAGTGTTAACCCTAGAACAGGTATTGTGGCTGTTGCTGAATTTCAAAATCAAATCAAAATGTTTTTTGACCCTCGCGCTTGGGTTCAATCAGGAAAATCCATATTACCACAATTGCCTCTTAATTTGGCAGCCGGCGAGCTTGAACTTACGACAGGGGCGCTTAATCGTAGCTTAGTTGTTAAATATTCTGCAGCGAATGGGGATAATATTACCGTCCCAGACATCACTCAGCTTGGCAATTTAACTTTAGAAAATGCAACTCTTAAATTGAGTGATATTGGAGGGGCAGGTACAGGAACTAATCGCCTTGAAGCAGATACGCTAAAGCTTAATGCAAATGGAAACCTTGTTCTCAACGGGGGTACGTTTAAAATTGGAGAACTTTCTTTTGAGGGTGGTACACTTACTGCAAATGCTGCTGCTATCATTCAAACAGGTACTTCTATGCAACCAAAGGTTATCACAGTTAAGGGTGCAGGAGGGACAATTGCTGTCGCTAATCTTGGCACTGATAAACTGGAGTTAAGAGATAGGGTCATAGTAAACGCAGGCGCTACACTTAACAAACAAGGTCTTGGAATTCTATTTATAAATAGCCAATTTGAAAACAATGGAACTTCTTATGTTCAACAAGGAACTTTGAACCATAATGGTCCTTTCACTAATAATGGTTCTTTAGTTAATAATGCTATTATTATTAACACTGTATCAATGTTGAACGTTGCTGGGAAAAATATTTCGAATAATGCTGGAGCCACCCTTACAACTAGCAATATGTTTGATAATTTGGGCACTATTAATAATAGTGGTAATATAATTAATACAGGGGATTTATCTATTGGGGTTGGAGGAATACTGAACAACAATGTTGGGGGCAACACGACAAATAATAACAGTTTAAGTAACCTAGGGAAAATAATAAACCAGGTAAATTCTACCCTTACCAATACTGGTACTCTTTCTGGAAACGGAACCCTTGTTCTTCAAGGAGGAACGTTTAAAAATCAAAACAATTCTACTATGCCTTGGCAGATCAAGCTTTCAACCAATGGAGGAACAATCGAATCAGATGGCGCTAACAATACTTTAACAATTAATACGGTTATTTCTGATGACACAACTGTTCCTGTGCCTGGCCCTTTAACCTTAAAGGGAACTGGCTGGATCGCTTTGGGGGGAGCGAATACTTATACCAAAAACACAACGATTGCTCAGGATGCGAAAGTTCGTGTTAGTAATAATACGGCTTTAGGTGCAAACGTTAGCGCTGTAACCATGAGTGGAGGCTCAACCCTTCAATGGGCCTCTCAATGGGCCTCAACTGCACAATTACAAAATGGCTTTACCTTTTTTGGTCCAAATGCTCCTACTCTAGATACCAGCACTTACAAAGCAGGAATATCTGGAAAACTGTCGGGAGGTATTGGTTTCATTAAAACAGGATCAGGATCATTAAATCTCTCAGGAAATAATGATTATGATGGTGATACTATCGTCAAGCAAGGAACTTTAATTCCTGCTCATGATAATGCTTTAGGTACATCTTCAGTCTTCATGGAACGTAGTACACAACTTCAATCTGGCAAGGAGCTCTTAAATCTTGGCAACAATGTTATCCTTGACTCTTCAGGTGCTCTAACAACTCCAAACATTGTAACAATCAACACAGATAATAAATTAACTACACTATCTGGGACTATTTCACAAAATAACGATGCTATGAAATTAGTTATACTCGGAGGAAGAACCTTAACTCTTGGAGGCCAAGCTTCTCATACAGGCGGAACAGAAGTTCAAGGTGGTACAACTCTTACAGCAGGTATTGCAAACTTATTTACCAGTATGAACCATGCTCTCTCTCTCAAAGATGCCAATTCTACTTTTAACATGACCGCAGGAGACCAAACGCTAGGAAATATTAATGGTGTTACAGGGACATATATTCAGCTTGGCAATAAGACCCTTACCTTTGGAACAGTTAATGATTCTAATATTGCGAGTAACATCTCGGGTGTTGGCGGAAAAATTGTAAAACAAGGCAATGGAACTTGGAATATTACAGGGAATAATTCTTATAGTGGAGGCACCACAATCAATGCTGGAACTGTGGCAGTTGCAAGTAATAATGCCTTAGGCACTGGCCCAGTAATGATGGCAGATCAAACAACACTTAAGTTTGGTGCTGACTTTATATCTATACCGAACAGTATAATTCTTAATTCAGGCAATGCAATTAACCCTGGAGTTACAACAATTAACACAGGCAACTTCTTCAGTTATTTAAGTGGAACTATTACACAAGCTATAAACACTGTTACCAAGCTTATTGTTAAAGGAGGCAAAACTTTAACTTTGGACAATATTGCTTCTCATACAGGCGGAACAGAAGTTCAAGCAGGCACCATCCTAAATCTAGGTCCTGGGGGAGGAAAATTAACTGGAAGTTTCGTTAATTTATCGCAAACAGGCGCTGTATTAGACCTAAGAAATGCTGACCAAACGATCCGTGGGTTATTTGGTGAATCTGGTAGCCAAGTTAGATTAGGAGATAAAACTCTTACTCTGACTGAAAATTCAAATTTTAAGGGTAATTTCACTAATTTTCACAATGGCAATTATGCTGGTACTGTCATTGTTGCTAATGGCAAGACCTTATCGTTTGATGGTGGCGCTCCAGCTACTATTAAGGTTAATGCCAACAGTAAAACGATTATGGGCCCGAATTCGTTTATGCCTAGGCACATCAATCTTGCAGGAGCAGGAGCTACTTTTGATGCAAGTGCTACTTCTTCGATTATGGACCTTGTGTCTTTAAATGGTATTGCAGGTACAACCTTTAAGTGGGGTAATAAACCTTTAACAATCAGTGGTCCTTCATCTTTTGATGGCACGCTTCAAGGCGGCACAAGTTCCTCGATTATTTTTAATGCAAATACAACTTTAGGAGGGTCTAACTTAAACACACCCCTATGGGTTATTAACTCTTCAACTCTTACAATGAAGAATGGAAGTACTTTACCTTCTACAAGCAATCTAATCTTTTCTAGTTCTAATTCAATCTTCGACATGAGTGCTCAAAATCAAACGATAGCCTCAGTCACAACAGGTTCAACGCCTCAAAATGTGCGTGTTGAATTAGGGAATAAAACACTTACTCTAAATATGGTAGAATCTTTAAGATTCGCAGGCCAGATTAATGATGGTGGGCTTGGGGGTAAAGTTGTTAAGCGTGGTCCTGCAACATTTACTTTAAGAGGGAATAACACTTTCAGTGGTGGATTATTTATTGAAGAAGGTATTGTTAGCACTACTTCTGCCACAGGTTTAGGCACAGGCTCTGTCACAATGAAGAATGGTACAACACTTCATTTTGGGGCAGACAATTTGTCACTTCCAAATAACCTTATTCTTAATTCAGGCAATCAAAATAACCCAGGGAGTGCAACCATTGATACCGGCGGCTTTATTAGCACTTTAAGTGGGACGATTACACAAGCTATAAACACTGTTACCAAGCTTATTGTTAAAGGAGGCAATATCTTAACCTTTAATAATATAGCTTCTCATAAAGGCGGTACAGAAGTTCAAACAAACACAACTTTGAAACTAGGAACTTTAGGCAAGTTAACCGGAAGTGGCGTTAATTTATCTCAACCAGGCGCTAAGCTCGATATGACAGCTGCAAATCAAACAATTAAAGGCTTAAATGGCGTTAGCGAGACCCAAGTTAATTTAGGCAATAGTACCCTTACACTCACAAAAAATTCAAATGTTATGGGGAACTTCTTAAATACAGGCAATGGTTCTGTGATTGTTGATGATAACGTCACTTTAACACTCGGGGGGATTATTCCAAATAATCTTCAAATTAATAAGGGCGCTACAGCAACTTTAACCGCAACCACCACAATACCTTCTGGAACCAATATTAATTTGGCAAAAGAAAACGCCACTTTTGATGCTAACCTTTATGCTCCTTCTTCTATCCAGCTTGGTGCCTTAAATGGAGTTGCAGCCACGACCTTTAAATGGGGAGATAATACTTTATCCATTACTCGACCTTCATCTTTTGATGGCACCCTTGAAGGAGGAACAAATTCTCAAATAATCTTAAATGCTGATCTTACTCTAGGCGGTCAGAATCTTAATACATCTTCTTGGCTTATTAACAACGCAACCCTAAAGATGAAAGCTGGAAGTACCCTTCCCTCTAATAGCTCCTTGTCTCTCAGCAGTAACACTTCAGTCTTTGATATGAGTGCTCAAAACCAAACACTTGCTAGCCTTTTTGGGAGCTCAAATGTGACCAATAGCCGCGTTGAACTGGGCAATAAAACCCTCACTTTAGACATGCCAAACCCAAATCAACCCTCAGCATTCTCAGGACAAATTAATGGTGATGGCGGTAAAGTTGTTAAAAAGGGACCAGCTTTCTTTACTTTTAGAGGAACTAATACCTTTAGTGGTGGATTGTTTATTGAAGAAGGTGGCGTACGTGTTTCATCTCCTACTGGGTTAGGAACTGGTCCTATCACCATTCATGATCAAGCAACCCTAAGCATTGGAACACCTTTAACACTGGATGGAAATAACTCTATTAAGTTACAAAGTGGACTTGCAACTTTACAAGCTGACTTTCCCACCATTATCAATACAAAAATTGAGGGCAATGGCGGCTTTAGCAAAACAGGCGTTGAATCCCTGACCTTAACAAATAATAACACTTACAAAGGCGATACGTTTGTTAACCAAGGAGCGCTTGTGGTTAATGGCTCAATAGGCAACGTTAATGTTGGCTCAGGTACGGTTTTGACGGGTGTTGGCTCTGTTGGGAATGTTGTGAACAATGGCACTGTGATGCCGAGTGATCCTGTGGGTGTGTTTACGATTAAGGGAGATTATCTCCCAGGTGCTG
>VFQO010000896.1_pt1 | contig 27506 bp, 22 predicted proteins | sample 3512331 | NCBI WGS metagenome assembly VFQO01 (sample SAMN10412371, study PRJNA504923) | tailings metagenome | isolation source: Replicate 3 from Balatoc abandoned mine | place: Philippines: Itogon, Benguet | collected 2017-08-28 | reverse complement strand
AATAGAAAAACCCACGACTAGCGTGGGTTTTCTGTTGTTTGGGTGGTGTGGGCCGAAAAGCAACCCAGACTATCAGTTTTATATGTAATCAATTTTTAATTTGATATGAAACGCTTGTTTGATAAGTGTTTCAGGGATTTTTGTTTGCAGAAAATGTGCTGTTTTCCGCCTTATAAAGAGCTTTCTGAAGAGCACTGTTCTCTGTAAGTGCTCTGTTGTAAAAGTAGGGTTTTTAGAAGTACTATAAAAAGATTAGTATGATATTTTGGGTTGTCGCTTTAGTTAATCTATTGGGTGGTTCCCCAAGAAATCAGCCAATCTGTTTTCTTCAAGTATGTCTTCCGTGTATGTGATGCCGGCGTCAAAGGTCTCAGAGTAACAAAGACGAAAGATGATTTTATGCAGTAATCCAGCTGGCAGTTTACCCATTTTGTAATCAGTAGAACGGTTTTCAATAGTCATTTTCATATATCCTTTGGCTCTTTTTAAAGCCTCCGATTTATGTTCGTGCCAGTAGTAGTTGGGATTATTTCCTACTTCATCAACATAGTCTTCACGTACAATGTAATACCAGTTTTCTTTTTGCTTTTTCATATTAATTTCAATTGGTAGTTGAAGGCTCCCCATTTATAGTACACATAAATTTTATGTTTTTTTATTTTAATATTAACGGTCTGATTTAGCGTATTGTACGCTTGGATTTTGGTCAATTAGTCTTCTAAACTATTGTCAGATTTGAGCTTAATCGTCTTTGTTAGGTGGATTTGAGGGTTGGATATTTTAAATTTTTAAAAGGGAAGGAGAAAAAATGCATTTCCTCTTGTGTCGGTAAAAATAAACTCTTTGCCAAGTTTTGGCTTGTGTGTTGGTTTGTGCGATTTGGCAATGTGTGTGCGTTTGCGCGTTGGAGTTTCATCGTTTATTAGTCTATTGATATTTGATGCTCATATTGTCAATTACCTTTTTCATTTGGTCTCTAAAACTCTTTGGTGAAATAATTTCTATTCCGTTTCCATAGGATAGTATTAGTTGTCTAAGTTCGATGTTTGGAATTACTTCTATTTCGATTATTGTTCCATCTGCTATGGATTCTGTCTTTTTCTGTGAACCGTGTAAAGGCTTTGTCATAACGTATGGAGTAACTTCATTGTTGATTCTTAGCTTAATTTTTATTGGTTTTTCGCCCGGTGTAAAGCTAACTCCAACAATATCTTCAAAGTATTCTTTAAAGTCCAGTGTTGTATTTTCTATGTATTTTTTTGAACTTTGAGTTATGCTTTTAATCCTGTCTAATGGTAGATTATAAATCAGTTTGTCTTTGTCGTTTAAGCCAAACAAAAACCACCGTTTATTGAATTGTTTAAGGTAATACGGATGAATAGTAAGTAGTTTTGGCTTAGTGTCTTTGAATGACTGGTATTCGATGATTAAAGCGGATTTATTGGTAATGCTTTTGTATAGTGTTGGCAAGTTGTTTAAGCCAACCAGATATTCATTTTGATCAAAACTGATAATTTCTTTAGGTTCTTGATTTTGAAATGCAGATTGAAATTTCGGGAAAATTTCATTTATCCATTCAAATTGTGGAATACCCCTGAAACGCAATAAAACCATAAGAGCTGAATTAATGGTTTCAATCTCATCATCACTGATTTTTTGATTTTTAATACTAAAATCCAGTTCGCTGTACCTGTAGTAAACCTTTTTGCCTTGACGGATTCTTTCAAGTGGTATCGAAAAGCCGGCGTCACTCTCCATAAATTTTATATCATCAAAAAGTTGCCTTCTTTCAATTTTTGAACCACCTCCATTAAATTCTTCCAATGCATTATTTACTTCATCAAGTAAGTCATCAATAAAATACATACGATACCTGTTGCTGAAACATTTATCCAACACTTGGTATCTTAAATATGCATTTTTATTAATGCTCATAATTCTAACGGATTAAATGAAACGTAATCCATTCCAAATTCTTTATTTGGTAATGAATTGTAACGGATATCATCTACTTTTAACGTTATCTTCTTGTCAGCTGCGTTATCGTACAATGAGTTACAAGAAGAACATTTCATATAATTTAATTTATTAACATTGTATGGTTGAATGCCTTCTCCGCAACTAAAGCAATGAAGATGTTTGTTTATGAATTCTTCTGCGTTGCTGTTAATTTCACTTATAAGATTAGATAATTCTCTGAAAATATTGTCTTTATCAGGTCTGCTCTTCTTGGTAAACAAAGTGTCGGTTTCCACTTGCTTTTTTATGTCTTCCTCTTTCAGTACGGATTTAGGATATGAGTGGAATGAATAGGTGTAGTCAGAAGTATCAAAATTTACATGGCTTTGAGGTATGTATTTCACATAATCTCTTAGCAGTTGTGGGAACTTAAACTTGCGGTTTAAGTTTTCATTGTATGAACCCAATAGGTATTTCTTGATAAAAATACCTGCCCGTTCAATAGAATCTGGGTCTAATGGATTTATAGAAATAGTTTGCTGAGTTTCATTAACAGGATTTTCGGAGTAATAAAACAAGTAGATATTTTGTTTCCTTAAAAATTCTGTTTGTTCTCTGGTGTTCTCCGGCTCGTTTGCAATAACAACAATTGTCTTTTCAAACCTGCCGATTTTAAAATTGAATACATTATTAGCTTCACTTAATTCGGTAGTAACATAAAAAAGATGTTCGCCTGAAAAATCTTTATATGTTCCTTTCAATTCGTATTCCAAGGCATTTTTTAGTGTATAGGCAATAATGCTTTTCGCATATTGTCTCAGCCCGTTTATTACATCTTGCTCGTGTTTTAATTTTTCAGATTCACTTTTCTCAGGTCTTACTTTATCAAGTTCAATCCAAAGGGTTTTTACATATCTGTAATGCTTGTGATTTACGAGAACATTGGTGTTTTTTAAAGTGATAGATTGCGTAGCTCGTTTGTTTACCAAATCAAACAAGTCTGACTTTTGAAGCAACTGCAATCTTTTCTGAATCTGATTTAAAACGTTTTCTGTTTCACCTAATATTGCACCGTCCTGAGATGAGCCACGATAGTTTTCATCATCATAGACAGCACCAATCAATCTCAGGTTTCTTTCTGTTTTCTTGTACCAAGCGTTTTGGTCGTTGCGATTTTTCAAAAGTATTTCGTATTCATTCAGGAAAGATTTTATATCCTGAATTTCTTTCAAACGTGAATTAAGATAGACAAGGCAACGTTGAACAAAGGTTACGCAAAGTTGATTTTCATAAACGTCAAAATTTAAGTCTAATTCTTCGTGTAAAATGCGGCTTGGTTTAAAACTGACAATACTTTTATGAACCCAGTCTTCTGTATGAGAAGCTAAGTATTGATAACTTTTTGAAGGAATGCGTTTTGCTTTTGATACGTGAACCTTTTCAATTTCACGATGTAACAAGTAGTGTGGAACTCTGAATATTTCTTCTAAGTGAAAAAGTTTTTCTAAGAGAAGCTTTTCAAATTCATTTAGGTTTAACTTGTTTTTAATTCTTCGAATTAATGGTACTACACCAAATCCGTCTGATTTTGACTTCTCAACATCAACCGCAATATCAATTAAAATATCCTGAATGCTTTTGTTTTTATCTAAAAGCAAATCTTGTTTGATCGCCTTTTTGGTTGGGAAGTTAGAATAGGTGATGTCTTTTCCATTTTCAGCAAAACAAAATCTGCCAAAGTCAATCTGATTTGGAATTTCCTTTTCAAAAACTATTTTGCCTGTATATCTGTCAAATAGCATCATTACTTTTTGCTTATTTCTGTATCTAATAAGTCTATTGTGAAACTTGGTTTTTGATTTTTAAACGTATTATCAAACAGTTTTACATATTCATCTTTGAATTTCGTAAGATTAGTTTTATCCAAATCATAACGGCTTTTCAGTGTCCTGAATAATCGGCTCGTAATTAAATGGTCAGTTGCAATGGCAATATCTTTTTCCTTTTCATTTCCAGATTCTACAAAAACCCCAATAAACTTTTCAGCTTGATATTCCAAACGATTCCCAACGCCAATTCCTTTCTCTAATAAAAGAAACTTCATATCGTCAGAATTTATGAAATCGTGAAACCTCTTAAAAGCATCTTTATTCTCTTTTTCTGCCTTCTCAAATTCTTTATTTAACCAATCATATCTAACATTAAACTCATCATCTGTTTCTTTGAAAAGTTTCTTGTCAGGGTGGTTTTTAGGCATTTCCATTAGGTTGGAACGGTCATAAGTTTTTGGGGCAAATTCCAATGTGGTTTCATCGTGATTTGCTGTGCCAATAAAACGAACGTTCTCGGGTATTTTCAATTTACCACCAACGACAAGTTCAGGAAGTACTTCTTTCGGGGTATTAGTTAAACTGATATATCTCTCGCTTGGCGATTGTTCCAATAACGATAAAAAGTCAGCAAAATAATGTTCAGGTCTTGATAGGTTCATTTCGTCCAGGATTATCAGAAACAAAGTGTTTGAATACTTTGGCTGATTAGCCACATAAAGAGCTTTGAAAAAATCAGTTTCCTTGTATTTGTGTTCAAATGAATTGTAATAACCCATTAAATCCATATTGTCCCTCCAGCCAGATTGAACAGCACAAATCCGATATGGTGCTTTGTTTTGATTGTCTGAATCTAAACCAACGTAATTAGAATCAGAAAGCAATGCTTTTGCAAATTCCCGGGGCAAACTTGTTTTACCAGTGCCGCTAATACCTTGCAATATTGAAATGGGAGACATATGAAGACCTGCTAGGAAAATGCGAATTGTATTTATGTCGTAATAAAACGGCTTGTCAGATTTGAATGCCATCCATTGCTGAATGTAATTTGCCAAAGTTTTTAAGTCTGTTGGCTGCTTTGCATTTACGCCTAAATGTTTTTTGGCAAGGTATTCTTTGTCAGCATCACATTTCTTTGCAAACTCAAAAGCATCTGCTTTTTTCAGAGATTCGCCTTTAAGCTGGTCAATAGTTACAGATAAATCATCAATCGTTTTTTTGAGTGATGCTTCACGCACTTTTGCACTTTCAATCTGATTCTTGTATGCGTTAATTTCAATCACGTAAGAATCCATATTGCTTAAAATTCTTTTAAGCTCAAGCAATTCGCCCTCGTTGATTTTTTCTTGAAATTCAGAAACCTTTGCTTGCAGTTCTTCTATTTTAGCTTGCTTGCCATCCAAATCATATTGTTCAGGACGTTCGTTTAATTCTCTTTTCAAGTTTTCAATCTCACCTTTCATAAATGAGTTTTGCATCAAAATTTCCTGAGGGTCGATGGAATCAAATGCACTTTCTAAATCTTCAAAAACTTGTTTCAGTTTTGCGTTTTCTTCCTCAATGGCAGCAAACTTTCTTTGTAAACGCTCTAATTCTTTAGTTTTTTCATTCAATTGACTTGAAAACTCTTCTCGTAAATTGTCCTCAAAATCGGCTTTGTCAATTTCAAAACGCTTTTTCTCTTTCTTGAATTCATTTATCTGTTTTTCCAATTCAGAATTAGAAATCAGACTGTTTGAAAGTTCCTCAAGATTCGTTTTATGGAATGATGAGAGTTCCTTTAATAGATTTTCGGTATCGGTGAAAACTTTCTTTTCGGTGTCTTTGATTGAATCTAATAATCTTCTGATTACTCCTGTGAATTCTCCATTATCAAGAGCAAATTCTCTCTCGGTTAATTCTTTGTCCTTACGATTATATTCCTCTAGCTTTTTCTTTAAATCGTTTTTAATCGCTTCTGTTTCTCGCTTTGAAGTTTCACATTCATCTTTCAACTTGGAAGCTTTCTCTTTTTCAGCATTGGTTGAATTGACAAGAGTTTCGAGTCTTTTGTTTATGTCTTTTACATAGTTCCAATACTTCACTAAATCGTCCTTAGCTTCAGCTTCTTTTAATTTTGTTTCAGATTCGGAGCTTAACTGTTCCATTGGTTGAACATTGTCCTTTTCCAATTCATCCTTTTTTACCTCAATTTCCAATTTTAGATCATCGGTTAATGCTGGCTTAACCGTGGGAGTGGGTTTACTCTGATTGTGTGGCTGCTGCCTATTTTTATTCTTTTTGCTCATTTTATTTCAGGTTTGAGTAATCGTTGATTAGTGATTTAAAAAAGTCATAATGTTTTAGAACTTCTGTTTTACCAAAAGGCCTCAACTCTTTTTCTGATGCAGTCTGTCCGTGTCCTTTTTCATTTCGCAGTTGAGCAATTTCAATAATTTGATCAATGCGATTATTCAATAGTTTAAAAAGTATTGATTTGTTATTGTAATTATAAGTTAGGATAAAGGCAACCAAATATTGAAGTAATGAATTACTTGATGATAGTCTGGCATTGGTTGTATTGAGCAACCTTTTTGGCACCTGAGTATCTTGTGAAAATATTTTGGCCCGGTATATGGAAATTAGTGCGTGATATTTCCCTTTAGAATCATTGGTTTTTGAGTCAGGTTCATAGTTGCTGTACAATTGATTGTATGCACTTTGTCTTTGTTCTCTGTCCTGCTTAAAAATGTTCTCTAAAGCGTTTTGAATATTTAGTGAAAAGGAAAGACTGGCATCAAGGTCGTTATAATTTTGTTGTTCTAGGAGAACAATATTTTTTATAACAGATTCAATATAGGTTTGTAAGTTGGTGTCAAGAGTTTTTATCCCGATTGAAAAATCACTCAATAGCTTTTCTTCTATTCTTTTATTGATTATTTCATAAAAATCAGATAAGGTTTTGCCCTCTAATGTTTTGGCATCAGAAAATCTGCCAATAATACTTTTGTTCAGGCTCTCATTTCCCAATTTTGAAATGTAATATTTCAATGATATACTATCACCGAAGCCGAATGGGTCAGCAATTTTCCATTCCGGGTCAAAATATCCTTCTTCGTTTTCCTTCAAATATATATAGGTGCACACCCAAACAATTTCTGGTTGGTCTTTCAAAAAACGAATGCTAAGTTGCCTGGAGAGTTTGTTGTTTTTTTCTTCATCTTCTTGTTTTTGCTCACTTTTTCTGTTGGAGTTTTGAATAAGTTGTAAGACCTCTCGTTCGGTTGGCTTATTAAAAGTTTGCTTTTTTACAATCAAGTCGTCAATAAAAAACGGTAGTTCTGTATAATCTTCACCATCACCTTTTGTACCTGTTACGATTTTGGGATGTTGACCTTTATCTCCTAAAATATCTGCTTGCTCAACTTTTTGAATGAAGTATGGATAAAGTTTGTCCTGATTCAAATATTTAAAAACATAACCAATTCTCCGTTTTCCTGAATTAACTACAAGACCTTCAACTTCATTTAGTTTCTCCCTGCCTTTATCACTGAGTGAACTGTGCTCACTTAACAATCCTTTACCTTGTAACTCAGCAGAAACCATCGCAATTAATTTGTCATCAAGCCCTGTTAATTGGGCGATGGTTTCCTTTTTTATATTTGGTTTCGCTTTGAACTTCAAAACAATCTTTTGAAAGAAATTTAAACCGTGTTCAAACTCATTCGTTTCCACTCGGTACATATATAGCGGAATTGAGACCATCAGGTATTTCTTTGATGGTCTTCGCTTGATATGGTGATATATGTTATTGTATTCTATTTCCATACTGTTTGTCGGTTGAAAGATTAGTGTAAAACTCGTTTAAACCTTCAACATAGGTTTTTGCAAAGTCATCAGATAGCATTTCGCTATCCCCAACCACTATCAAAAGTTTTTGGGAACGTGAAAAGGCAACGTTCAAACGATTTTCAAGCGTTAAAAATCCAAATACCTTTTTATAGTTTTCGTGGGTTCTGCTAATAGTATTTGAACGTACCGTACTCAAGATGACGATATCAAATTCCTTTCCCTGAAAAGAGTCAACAGAACCAATTCTTAGTTTTTCTCTGCCGTCATTCGTTTCACGATATGGAAGAGTGATTTCAAAACTTCCGTCAGCCCTTTGTTCCGTATATCCTTTTTTTGAGGCTTCACGGAAAATTTCATCTACCTGCTTGGCATAAAACGTAATGATGCCAACACTTAAATTTTCAAAATTTGGGTCGGACTTAAGCTCTTCTAAAAGTTTAACAATCCTTACTGCTTCTGCTTTACGTGATTTGCTTTTTCCACTTTCTTCAATTCCCTGTGCTTTCTTTACATTACAAAAAACAGCAACCTTATCTTGAGCCCAAGCTAGACTCAAATTGTGTTTCTTTAAATCCGCCTGATTGGACATACCGGCTTTCAACTCGCCTCTGTAATAAACTTTGCTGATAAAATCCCCAATAAATGGGTGCATACGAAACTGTTCAGTTAGTGTGATAGTTCGCTTTGGATTTGCACCAACAAGATTTTTGAAGATTACTCCAAACAGTGACTCTTCAAGCTTTTTTCTGGTTTCTGTTGTTAAGAATTTGTCCGCAAGTTTTGTTGAAGTTTCTTCTGCAATGTCATCTTCCAGTAGATGCGGTAGCTGATTTTGGTCACCAACCATTATTATTCTTTCCGTTGCTTTTGTCATTGGAATCAATAAGTCTAAAGGATTGGAACGTGCCGCTTCTTCAAGAATTACGTTGTCAATTTTTGAATAGGCACTCATTTCTTTTCCACCTGCAACTTGGTTGGTTGCGGCAAGACTTTCTCCGTAATCTTTGATTGTATTTCTGATGTATTCCGCATTTCCGTCTAAATCTTCTCTTAATTCTTCAAGAATGGCGGACAAAAATGTTTCTTCATCTTGGTAGTCGATGGCTTCTTTTTGTTTAAAATATTGAATTGCCATATCCAGCCAATCAACAATGGCAAGATTGTTTCCCGATGAAATTGCAGTATCCATTGCATTCAACTGTTCAAGATATTTCTCTTGCAGTTGTTTTATTTTGTCTAAAAACGATTCATCGGGATTATCAAAAGGTGCATCTGTTAGTAAGTCTTTTTCCGAATTAGTAAATAGCAAGTCTGATTTTTGTAATCGAACTATTTTCTCATAGCCATCGTCATTATAGCTTTGAATATCTGTCCTTAATCCTCTTAATAATTTCAAATTCTTTTCAAGCGAAGCATCATTAAACTTTGCATTGCTGTTTAATTCCTGCCACGAGTTCCACAATTCATCACTTATGGCAATATTTTTAATCAATGATTCTATTTCGGACTTTAACTTTTCCTCATTGTTTTCGCTTTCGTAAAGTTTTTTTAGGTCGTTTAATCTTTTAGAAACTCTGTGTGCATTGCCTTTATTAGAAAGGTTTTGTAATGAATTGTCGATGTTTAAGCGTATTTCTTTGATTAGTTCGTCTTCTGCCCGAATGTTACTTTGTGTTTCTTTTCCAATTTTAATGGTCGGCAATCCCAAAGTGTAAATTTTTGAAGCTATGTGTTCAACGGTGTCGTTTTGAAATGCGGAAACAAGAATGAGTTTTGTGTCGTCTTTCTTCTTCTTTTCAGCTATTTCAATAAGTCTGTCGCAAATGGCTGCAACTACGGTTGATTTACCTGTGCCGGGTGGTCCCTGAATTACTGCAATATCTGGAGTATTAATAGCTATTTCAACCGCTTCCTTTTGATTTTGTGTTAAGTCGCTAATCCCAAACTTATCTTTTAAGAATTTTCTTGTGCGATCAGTAAGTGCCTTCTCATTGCGTTTTTTAATCAGCATTGCATCCGCTAAACCTTCAATTGCAAACAGTAAGTTTTGAGTAACGAATATTCTGTTTTCTCTCAAGCTCTTTAAAGCTCTTTCTCTGCGATTGTTTACAATTTCATCTCCAATTAGAGATATGACTAATTTGCCGTTATCTGGAAGTGTTTCCAATTCGTCATACAAATCAATGCTAAAATCATTATTCACAGATTTTACCCGGAATCGTCTACAGTTATCACTTTTCGTATCGATAGCATTTTCATTGGGAACTTCCAACGATGTGTTTTGTAAATCGTCTTTATTGTCTTTGATGGTTGCTTTCAAATCTTCTGAAAGATTGTTTATTCGAATTCGTGAAACTCCATCATCCAAATGACGAATTATGCTAAAACTCAATTCGCCAATTTTATCCTTTAAATCGGTGGCTCTTTGAAGTTCTATTGCAGAATATGTTTTCCATAGAGATATTAAAGTGTTTCCTTTCGCTTCTTCCGCTTTAATTGTTTCAACAGCTTCTTTTGCTTTTGATGATTCAACAAATCTAATTGTAGGGTATAAAGCGATATTAAGAGAAAGAAAATCTTCGTGTTTTTTGGTAAATGGCTTGTTTCTTTCTTTTAGCATCAGCCATTTGTTGTCTTTAACAACTATATCTACACGCTTATTGAAACCGTGAATTGTGAAGCTTAAATCGGTATTACTTGGATAAGTTTCAACAAAAACCATATCTCCAATGTCTGATTGAAAAACATAGTCGTTGAGGAAATACTCTGAAAGTTTATCAATTTTGGCATTCTTCTTTGATAACACAATGTTGTCACCAAAGCCAATATCTAATGTGTTATTGAAAAATTGGATTGAGCCGCTTGGCAGATATTTTAATTCTGGCACATCATTAGTGTAATCAGTAATCCAGAATAAACCATTACCGAAAATAGTGTTGTTAGGATTTTCGATGGATAAGCGTAGCGGGGTTCCTTTAATGCTGAATAGAATTTGATTGGCTTCAATCTGTTCAACTTTTAACAGAATGGGATAATTTTTCCAATCAACATTTCCAGAAACAACTTTTGCTTTGAATGAAGATTGGAGTAATTCTTCCGGAAAATTATTTAGTATGTCTTTTATTTCAGCCATTTCAATCTATTGTTAATACTCTTTGTGGAATGCTCAAATCTTTAAGGTGCAACATATATTTCTGCTTGTCGCTTTGGGTGGAATCAACAACTCTGATTTTTTTTGGAGTATCGAGCAAAATCGATTTACCTCCGTCTGCCAAACCTTTTCTTGGGCTTATGTAAAACTTCACACCGTTCAAGGGTGTAAGCCGAATTTTTGTTTCGTTGTTTTCTTCCAAATATTCCACTTTCAATAAGGATTCCATTGGTTCTATATCAGTCAGAAGGAAGTTAAAAGCGGCTATTTCCTTAGGTGTGTTTTCGTCGATTAGGATTTCATCATAAACGGTTGGTTCTAAATCAAATAACGATTTAATTTCGTGAGTTTGTTTGTCAAAGGATTCGGTTTCTTCCCATCTTCGCATTTGTATTCTTGTTACTTTGTTGGGTGTATGTCCGCAGAATGGGCATTTCTTATTATTGTTAAACGGATAGATCAAATTACATTTTTGATAACCGCATTTAAGAAGTTCGTTGTTAGCTAGGTTCAAAGTATCAAACCATTCTGCCATAGTTGGTCTTTCCATAGGATTGTTTAAACCAACTTCAAAGTTTTTTCGAAATAATTCTAACAAGCGATTTGGAATCACATTAAAAGTTGGAAGACCTGTTGTTCTTTCGTTTGTAGTGTCATCTTCATTATCAACCCAGGGTAATTTACCCAATAGTGCCTCTTCTTCCAGTTCAGGTTCACCATCAGAAACATAATTGCCAATTAAGGGGTGATTTAATGTTAGCAATTCATAAGCAATTACCGCAAATGAGAAACAATCAGACATAGTTGTGTTCGGAGAGTTATTTGAGATAACTTCCGGTGCTCCATAAAAAGGAGTATAGATGTTATGAACAACACTTGTCTTGTACCGTAAATTATCAAGGTCAATTAAAAAGACATTGCTTAAATCAGCTTTTTCAGATACAAAAACATTGTTGGGTGATAAATCACAATAAGCAAGTCCTTTGCTGTGTAAAGCTCTTAAAATGGCTGCTAATCTTATCAACACATTGTATCGCTTTGATAGACCACCTGTTTTTAAATACCATTCAGATAGGCTTTCTTTTACATTTTCCAATTTTAGATTAATAAGTGGTTGCATTCCCGATGCAAATTCTGCTATGTAACCGTTTTTGGGTTGTGTGATATGTCGCAACGGAACTGAAAATATATTTTTATCTAATCCTAAATTGAGTAAGAAATTTATTTTGGATTTGCTTTCAGTTTCATTGAATGATTGATTGAATAATTTGACAATGTGTTTTTTATCCTCCAACAAATAAGTAGTTCCCTGAGAACCCTCGCCAAGTTTCTCAAGAACATTATAGCTGATATTTTTAGAATCAATTACTTTCATTTATTTTTTGTTTGTCCAAGTGTACAGTAACGATTTGTCGTCATTGTTTTTATCCCTCATTATAATTTCAATTTCTGATTGCAATTCGCTATTTCTGTTTTCAAGTGATATATTCTGAAATTTATTTTTAAGATAATTTTGAAACGCTTCTAATTTCAGAGGTTCTATTTCATCGCTGATGCCATCAGTAGCAATTAAGAAATCAAACGAGTGTCCGAATTCATATTTAGCGATTTTGTATCGTTCATATTTTCCAGAACCCAAACAATCGGTTTCATTACTAAATTCTTTTTGAGTCGTTTCAAAATGCCTGAACAAACCATCAATGCGTAATGAAATCATTACATCTCCTAGCTGCCCCGCAATGAGTGTTTTCTCTTTTTTGAAAACAGAGACAAATGAATTGGTTGTTCTATAATCTTTGATGAGTCCATTATTTTGTTTAACTAAGTGCTGCCATTGCTTTGTTAATTTATCTGACAATGCGTTGAAATCAACCTCTGAATTTTCTTTTTTTAGGATATCAATCACACATTCACAAGCTAAACGTGCACCATCTTTAGAATGAAGTGATGAGCCAAGCCCATCTGAAACAGAGCCAACAAAGATTGTTTCATTTTCAAACACCTGAAGATAGTCCTGATTTGGAATGTTGTCAGGCTTATCACCGGAAACGGTTGCTTGTATGTATGAAATGATTTGTTCCATTAAAAGTCAAGCGTATCATCTTCGGGCATTGTCGGAACTTGAAGCATATCTGGCGTTTGACTTTTCATCCGTTGCGTTACTGACATTGTAACAAATCGGAAAAACTTTCTTATGTCTCTTGCACTTTCTCCTGTTACCAAATACTCTGGAGTATTTACAAATTTTGAAAGCATATTATGGTCGGCATCATCACCGATAGCCATTGCAATCCGAAATGCTTTTGAAGAACGTCCATCATTTATTAAAGCATTCATTGGCGATTCGTAATCGTCTGTTGGTATTCCGTCAGTCAGCAATACAATTGTCGGCTTGTATGACCTGGAAGGAATTTTAACTTTGTCCTCAATCAAGTTTTTAATCAAGGAAAAAGATTCTCCCATCGGTGTTCTTCCGTTTGACTGGTAAGTTGGAAGTACTACCTCGTTTATAGAAGTGAAAGGAATGTCGCAAGTTGCAGTGTCGCCACCGAAACTAAACAACGCAATATGGATTTCCGCCTTATTGCTGTCTTCGTCCTTTAATGAATTGATGAAGTCTTTCAATGCAATGTTCAATGCATCAATTTTGCCGTTTGAGCCCATACTGCCGCTACGGTCAACGGCAACAATTACCGGTAACGGTCTTGGTTTCTGAATTAAGAAGTCATTTAGTGATTCCATTTTTTCTGTTTTTTTAAATTATGGAACAAAGTAAATACTCTCCTGTGCACTGAATCTGCACAGAATCCGAATGTACAAAAAAGGATAGGTAAAAATGGCTCTTTTGGTTTTGCTGAAGGGTCGGCAATGAGTATCGGCTTACTCGCTGTCCAATTATGGTATCGTTTCTATGTCCGTGTTCACATGTCAAAATGGATTACATTTTCGCTATTTAAATTAGTCGTTTTATTTTTGTGGTGTCTATTTATACGACTGCTGGAAAATGTTTTCGGAACTGCGTGTGGGCGGATTTTGAAGCACAAAACTGTAAATAAACACTGAACGTGATTAGAAGCATAAAGCTCAAAATTTACACGTCACCCCTAACCCCGCCTGACGTAAAACTCTTTTGGTTGCTTATGTTCTTGTTGTCCGCTATTTATTTTTTTATTAAATTCTTTTTTTTAGTTAAATAAATTTCCTTGCTGAAAATTTGTCGTGCTTTTAACTGTCGGTTTTTTGTCTAATATTTTCGACACTGTTTCACAAATATTCTCCTGTGTTATTATTGTTATGTCACTTTGCTCTTTAATTAAATCTCTGTTTAAGTCGAACATTGGGTTGTTTTCGTCGACATGTTTGTCATACATTACTGCTCTTGGAATACCATAATCTTTTGCGTAACCCATTGCTAAACGGGCACCACTATCAAGTTTTTGGCCAAACATTTTCCATCGTTCAGCTGAATTTTGAGCATAGCTTGCAGCCAAAACAATTGTATCACAGAACAATGCTTGTAAGCGATCTCTTTCTTTATAACGACTACTTAGTTCCATTTGGCTTTTAAAATCAGTTCCATATTCTGTAACAAGCAAACCTCCTTCTTCTACAATTTGGAACGCTAAACCTTTATTTCTAACTGGCATTATACTACTCAATGGGCTTGGCAAAACTGCAACGGTTTTGCCACTTGAATCTAATGCTTGTTGATGCGATATACTATCGCATCCAAATGCTAAACCACTAACTATTGTCGCACCTTTTTTTATAAATTCAGCAACTATTTTTCTCTCCCTTTCTTCTATATCGCCTTGTGGATTTAAAAGTCCAATTACTGTGATATTTATATTGTCAATACTCAATAAGTCTATATTGCCTTTATAATAAAGAAAAATAGGTCTTTCACTTTCTTTCACATTGCCACGATGTTTAGGAAAATCTTTATCTCCCAATGCTACAATTCCGTCACAAAGTTCGTTGTCAAACTTTTCTAAAATTTTATTTTCAAAGTTTTTTTTAAGACGTTCAAATTCATCTTCGTTTGTTTGTTCTCCTTTGATTGTTTTGTTAAGTAATGACACAATAGTTTCAACACTTTCGTTGCCCTTCAGATTTTTAACAATCCAAGCATTACCAACTCCTTTGAATGATTTGGTTGTTAAAATATTTAATGCGTTATCAGTATACTTCATTGTTGCAAAATTATTGATTTCGTGATACAGTTTTTCCAACTGAGTAAAAAGTAACAGAGTTGGCTCCCTTGTCCAATAGTGCTTGAATTGCATCTTCATCAATATTTACACTTTTTGTGTATAAATCATCAATGAGCAAGATGTCTCTGCCATTTACCTGTCCTGAAATTGTGCAGGTGTCTTTTGTGATTCCCGGGTAGGGCAAATTTCCATCACCTCCTTCGCCATTTCTGTCTAAATGAGTTGTTCTTGTGTTTGTGTGTCGCACAATGTAATTTGTTCCGTTTTCAAAATTTGGCAATTGGTCAACCACATTATTAATTACTCTTCTAAAAAGTAATTGATCAGGTCTATAATAATTTTCCGCTTTTGAGCGTGGAACAACACAAACTGTAAGATTATTTATTCTTACATGTCTAAGAATTTCTGGTAAATCTTGCCTTAATATTGCTGATAGTTGTTGTTGAACGTTAGGTAGTCTTTCAGGAAAAGGGTCAAAATCATTCTTAAAAGTCCAAATCAAATTTTCAACACTATTGGGAATTTGCCACGAACCGCCACTGTTATAATCAGAGTGATAAAATGCAGTTGTATCTTGTTGGAGAAATTTGCTAACTAACCGAATTTCATTAGAATCATTTACAAAAAAACCCGTGTTAGCAACTCTGCCCCTTCTTCTTTCTCCAATTAGATTTCGGAAAAACTCTTCTCGGTGACTTGGGACACCATACCATTGGTCTTCTGATAAAATTAAAAAACTTTCCATTTTTTATTGATGAATTGGGTTAATGATTGAGATACCTGCTTTTTTAGCGTCTGCAATTTCGATTTCTTCATTTTCAAAAGCAATAACAAGACTGGGAGGAACGTCCAATTTCAAAATTGCGTTTTGAAATTTGTTTATTTTCTTGCCCTTTTCGTCAAACTCTCTACAAAAAGTGTAGCTAAATTTATTATCAAGCCCGAAATGCTTTAATGTCATTATCGCTCTGTCTTTACGGCAATTTGTAACTAAAACGGTCATGTTTGTTTTTGAATATCTGAAAAGTATATCTGCTATTTCTAGGTTTAGTTTTGTTTCATGTAGAAAGTCGTTGTAATATGCTTCTTTTAATTGGATTATTCTTTCGTATTCGTTCTCTGACAAGTTTGGAACAGCGTTTTTAAGACTACTACGGTTAAAACGTTTATCAGAATTGTATGTTAGGTCGTGGTCTGATTTTGTAACGGAAATTATTGCTTTTTTGTAAGAAAGAAAGTTAGCAAGGTTTGTATCGACCAATGTTCCGTCCATATCAAAGAAGAAAACTGTGTTGGCCGTGATTTGACTTTCAAGGTCTTGAATTAATTTGTCTGTTTTTTCCATTTTTCATTTATGTGGTCGACTTTTACACTTGCCACCAACCTTAAGTTATTGATAATTTCGGCGAAAATTAGTTACTTGAGGCCTTTAGATTTTGCCGATAGTATCAATATCAATGCTGGGCGAAGGTCGTCTGCATCTTATCATTTGAGTGATCTTAACTGACGACCCGAGTTCGTCAGTTGAACTACTATTCTGTATATAATTATTTACGTCAATTAATAAATCAAACTAGCATTAACTAAATTAACTTTTGGGGTTCAACGAGTTCTCGTTAATTTTTGTTACAGCAAAGCCTCCTGAGTCCCAGACATAGGAGTCTTAGGTCAGATATTACCAACAGGATTATTTAATAGGTATCTACGTATAATTGAGGGGGTAGTATGAATTTAGATCATTTTTTTTGAATAACAAATTAAAGAGAAGCAATTTTAAATTGATGTTATCGTAGGACAGAATATAGACTAAATTGGTAAATCCGTTGTGTCAATCCACACCTTCTGATCTAGCGACTTTAATGGAGATACAGTACTGAACTCGTGGCACTCATATACATCAAGCACAACACCTAACTCTTCCTTAATAATCAAATCCATATACAAGCCAGAAGCATTGCCGATAAACCGGATTCCGCCACAACCTTTACTGCACAACTCAGAATTGCAAGTGCCTGTATAGGCATTCAAATGCGCATCCCCTGCCGTAATAAACTGATCTAAAGCATACCCAAACTTTTGTATAAACACATACTTTGGAAAATCTTGATAGGTTTTGTCATTGTCTAGGAGACTGTCAATCATTTCAATATCTAGATGACGGATATAATAAACCAAGCCGTCTTTTTGAGTTTTAAGCTCCTTTAGTTCTTGATTTACATTAATATGGCCACTCATTGTAGAACTTTCTTCTAAATTATGTAATTAGATGAATTCCTTTTCTATTCAACTAATCTTCACCCTAAAATACATCTTTAAATCTAGCTCTCTTCATCTCGAGAAATCTCTTTATTAGCCATATAAATAGTTGCACCCAAAGTTCCAAGCACAAGAAGACCAAAAAGAAACCATCGAAAAGTATTGCTTCCCTTTATGGGTGGTATCTGATTGGGTGAAGGCATTGGCGTGGGCATAATAGATGGAACATATAACCTCTGCTGTTCAATTGGTTTTATTTCAATACTGGAATGGTTTGGGGTAGGAATCTTTGGCAAAAGATCAAAACCTATATCTTCAAATAGTAACATTGGGATTTTTTTAGAGTTGAATAATTTTTATTTGATTGTTTTCGAAAACGATATAGCCATAAGAGCCAACCATTCTAAATACATATCCATCAATTTGCGATGTACCTGAAATGATGGTCCAGTTCATACGTTGCTGCCTTAGAATATTTACATCAAAAAGACTATCACCAAACAAAACATGACATTTTCGTAATAAAGCTTGTATGCGATTAAATTCCGCTAACATTTCCTTTTTTGAAAGATTTTTTTCTTTCTCTCGCTCAAGCCGTTCCAGATAATTACACTCTTCGTTACAGTATCTGCGATTACCATTGAGCCAAGTAGGGAGTTCTTGCTGACAAAAACGATAAGAACAAATCATGATGCAATATTTAAATGTGAATAAAGCGGAGTTACAGTATAACGCTGAATATAATTTAACACACCCCTCAGTGTATAGTAAATTTTACTCGTGCGGTTTCCCTTTGCTTTTTCAGCAATTGCATTTCTTAATCTTTTGTCTTTACATCCATTTCCGGAAGTTGGATGATATTCGATTTCACGCTTTTGCCTGATTTCAAATAGTTTTCTTTTTGAAATTTTTAAAATGTTGATGACATCAACATCATCCAGAATAATATATTCTGGTGGTAGCGGTGTGTTCGAAAATTGATTGATTTTTTCGGAAAGTTCCAGAACTCTCTTATTAAAAGAGACGTCATTTGATCTGCCCATAGGGAGAATGATTTTTAAATTATGGGAGCCACCCAATGAATTAAAAATTTATTTCTCCTATTTCACACTCAAATGTTTGAGTAATATAATTTCTCTTTTTTTCGCTAATCATAGTACGAGGCGATTGCACTATGATAAATCAAAGTTAGAATTAAAATTTTTTCTCCTATATATTATTTCAAAAAACAACAATTATTTCTTCTGCTATTTTTTCTTCACTTTCTCTTGTTTTCCGGAAATTTTGATCATACTTCCGGAAAAATAGGATACCATTTACTGGAAAAGTTTTTTTACATGATTCATCTCACCCTTCACTTTACTGGCTACAACTTTTGCATATACCTGAGTGTGTTTTATAGAACTATGACCTAGCATTTTCGAAACAGATTCTAAAGAAACACCATTGCTAAGTGTAACAGTCGTAGCAAATGTGTGTCTTCCTAAGTGAGTTATCAATGGTTTTCGAATACCAGCTAATTCACCTAGCTTTTTTAGTCCATCATTGAATTTTTGGTTGCAGGGAATCTTCCATTCAAAATCTCTAAAATCATCCGTTCTAGAATACTTCTTTAGTATAGCTTCTGCTTTAGGAAGTAATGGGACAATACTGAGCATATTATTTTTAGTACGAGTATGCTTAATATAGAAAGAACCATCATTGTCTTGCTGAATATACTTTCGACTCATTTTTTTGAGATCACTATAAGGAAGTCCGGTGAAGCAGGCAAATAGAAATACATCTCTTTTCAGTTCTAAAGAAGGTGATAAATTTTTTAATTCTTCTAGCAATTTTATTTCGTCAATTTCCAGAAATTCTCGAGTTACTTGCTCTCTTTTCATGACATAACTATCGAATGGATTTTCTTTGATAATACGATTTTTCACCGCAGGTAATAAGATAGACTTCAAGCATCCTAAAAGTGCAGAAGTAGAATTGTGACAGTTTTTCTTTTCTCGTCTCATGAACTGGTAAAAACCATTGATGAATTCAACATTAATCTTACTCACCGGAAAGTTTCGACTGTAAGATTTATATGCAAGAAATTCATTTAGGTAATTCTTCGTTCTATTAAACTTGTACCATGTAGTACGTGATATACTTATACCGATTCGCTCTTTTAACTCCTTCATTTTTATTTCCATGTATTCTTGAAGTGTTTGGGGTGGAGCGGTTCTCCCTTTCATTTCATCCACCAGGTCATCCAGCGTAAATTCCTCCCCTAAAAACTTTAACCGATTAAAGTGATGCTCAGCATTCGCCAAAATTTTGTGCAACTGATGGTTGATGGTACTTGCTGAAGAATGTTTTAGATTGACCATGCGCTCGTCCTTCATCCACATATCGGAAGGACAAGTAAGTCCAGTAAAAACATCTTTGCGTTGTGCTCGGTAAATTACTCTGAATACGATGGGAGACTCTCCATTTTGGTAGGCTCGGCTAGCCTTTAGCATAAAATTAAAGTGAATCTCAGTGGGGCCTTTTTTGTTTGTGCTCATATTTTGCTGTTTAAAGGTGTAAAAATCAAATAGTTACATCCAAATCAGAGACGCTATATGAAGCAGAAAACAGCAAAATAAAACAGGGTAAAAAGAGCACATAAAGTGCTCCGCAAGTGCTCGGCAAGTGTGCTTTATTCTGCACTTAATTGCCTTTTATTGCAAACAAAAAAGCCTGATAATCAATGTTTTAGTTGATTATCAGGCTATTACTGGTGGTGTGGGCCGGGATCGAACCGGCGACACAAGGATTTTCAGTCCTTTGCTCTACCGACTGAGCTACCGCACCTTTAGTCGAGTAGTCCCGATTTCATCGGGATCAAGAATATCTGGCGCTCGTTACCTCGCTGGATATTCTATGAATTTCCCCCTTCGGGGTTGCAAATATAAGGAGTGGAATGGTTATTCACGCATTATCCACTATTTTTTTCTTAGAATTCGCAATTCTTGGGTGTTCTGGCGAATGGAATAACGTCTCTGATATTGGTCATACCCGTTACAAACTGCACCATTCGCTCGAATCCTAATCCAAATCCTGCATGTGGAACCGTTCCAAAACGACGAGTATCTAAATACCAGCTCATTTCTTCTGCAGGAATATGCATGTCTTTCATGCGAGCCTCCAATTTATCTAGACGTTCTTCTCTCTGAGAACCACCCACGATTTCTCCAATACCCGGAGCAAGTATATCCATTGCTGCCACGGTTTCTTTGCCTGGTTCACAACCATCATTCAAACGCATATAAAATGCTTTGATTTTGGCTGGATATCCTGTTACAATCACTGGCTTTTTGAAATGCTTCTCCACCAAGTAGCGTTCGTGCTCACTCTGCATATCAATACCCCAGCTTACTTCGTATTTGAATTTTTTCTTTTTATATGCAGGGCTGTCCAATAGTATCTGAATCGCTTCAGTATAAGTGATGCGTTCAAATTTATTATTGAGAACAAAATTCAATTTTTCAAGCAAGCCCATTTCTGCTCGTTCGTTCTGTGGCTTCTGTTTTTCTTCTTCTGCCAAACGTTGGTCTAAGAATTCCAAATCTTCTTTGTTATGCTCCATGGCATAACGAATCAGGTATTGAATAAACTCTTCTGCCAGATTCATATTGTCTTCAATATCATGGAAAGCCATTTCAGGTTCAATCATCCAGAACTCAGCCAGATGGCGGGTTGTATTAGAATTCTCTGCTCTGAATGTAGGACCAAAAGTGTAGATTTCTGAAAATGCCATTGCACCCAACTCTCCTTCTAACTGACCACTCACGGTTAAATTGGTGCTCTTACCAAAAAAGTCTTCGCTGTAATCAATATTACCTGCGGCGTCTTTTGGAGCAGATCCATCCATGGGCAATGTGGTTACTCGGAACATTTCACCAGCCCCCTCTGCATCACTTGCCGTGATGATGGGTGTATGCAAATACACGAATCCTTTTTGATTAAAGAACTGGTGTACTGCAAATGCCAATGAATGTCTAATGCGGAATACCGCACCGAATGTATTGGTACGAAAACGCAGATGTGCTTTCTCTCTTAAAAACTCAAGGCTATGTTTTTTCGGTTGGAGCGGATACTTCTCTGCATCACTGTCTCCAAGAATCTCCAGGGTTGCCGCTTTTACTTCAATGGTTTGTCCTTTCCCTACAGAAGCTACCACTTCTCCGGTTACTTTTAAAGAAGCGCCAGTGGTAATCCGCTTTAGCGTTTCCTCATTTAATAACCCTAATTCTACAACTACTTGTAAATTATTATTCGTACTGCCATCATTCAATGCCACAAACTGATTGTTGCGAAAGGTACGCACCCAACCCATTACCGTTACCTGATCGCCGGGTTTTCCGCTGGCCAACAGGGTTTTAATCTTGATTCTTGTGTTAAACATGACGCAAAGATAACCAAACGGGGCTTTTGAAGGGAAATTCAATGGTTTTTAGACTTAGTTTGATCATTTTTATCAGATAAAATCGTTGGTTTTATCAATATTTTGTAACATTGCACTGGAAATACGGCTATTTCAGTCACTCTCTTTCCAAATCAACCCAATTAGCCTTTCTGAGTTTCATTTCCTTAGACAGGATTAACTTTTTTTATCGTTTGAATTTGATACCCCCCAAACAACTTTTCTATTTATGTATGACATTCTACAGTTAAATGACATGCTATTACCAGAACTTCTGGATGTAGCGGAAAATTTAAAAATTACCGGTGCTAAGAAATTAGACAAACAAGGATTGATTTACAAAATCCTAGACTCTCAGGCCGTTCAGGAAAGCACTGCAAAAGAAGGGGCCGCGCCTAAAAAAGCCGGAAGACCTAAAAAAGCAGTCAATATTAAAACTTCCACTGGAACAACTGAAGAGGCAGAAGTGATGGAAGATGCTCCTGCTGCCCCAATTGTCAGAGCTACCAAAGCGGCTCCTACTGCTGCTCCTACAGAGAACGCCAATCGCGGCGAGAAAAAAGCCAACGAAGAGGCTGGACCTAACAGACCCATTCGCAAAGCGATGCCTCCTAAAAAAGGTGCTGGACCAAGACCTCGTTTGGAAAAAACTGAAACAGAAGGTAAATCAGAAGAATCTAACGAGACCGATCCAACCGCTAATATAGCTGCTGCCATTATTCAAACTTTGGAAGCAAGCGAAAACAATGGGGATCAAGCACAGGCGCCTGAGACTTCTTTGCAACAAGAACGTCCAAGACACCAACATCAGCCGAAAAAGGAACCTGCGTTCAATATCGAATTCGAAGGAATTATTCCTGGAGAAGGCGTTTTAGAAATGATGCCGGACGGATATGGTTTCCTTCGTTCCTCTGATTACAATTATTTGTCCTCTCCGGATGACGTATATGTTTCTCCTTCTCAAATAAAATTATTTGGATTAAAAACAGGGGATACTGTTACGGGATCTGTTCGTCCACCGAAAGAGGGTGAAAAATATTTCGCTTTATTAAAAGTAGATTTCATCAATGGAAAGCGTCCGGATGAAGTAAGAGATCGCGTTCCTTTTGATTATCTAACACCATTGTTCCCATTTGAGAAGTTGAATTTATTTACTTCTCCCTCTAACTATAGCACCCGTATCATCGACCTGTTTACGCCTATTGGTAAAGGACAACGTGGATTGATTGTGGCGCAACCGAAAGTGGGTAAAACCATGTTGTTGAAAGAAGTGGCCAATGCCATTGCGGCGAACCACCCAGAAGTGTATTTGATGGTTGTTCTAATAGACGAACGTCCGGAAGAAGTTACCGATATGGAACGTAGCGTAAATGCAGAAGTAATTGCCTCCACCTTTGATGAGCCAGCAGAAAAACACGTGAAGGTTTCTTCTATTGCTTTACAAAAAGCAAAACGTTTGGTAGAGTGCGGGCACGATGTAGTCATCTTATTAGATTCTATCACCCGTTTAGCAAGAGCTCACAATACCGTTGCACCTTCTAGTGGTAAAGTATTGAGCGGTGGTGTGGAAGCCAATGCTTTATTAAAGCCTAAACAGTTCTTTGGTGCTGCACGTAAAATTGAAAACGGCGGTTCACTAACCATCCTTGCTACTGCTCTAGTAGAAACAGGCAGTAAAATGGATGAGGTAATCTTTGAAGAATTCAAGGGTACCGGTAATATGGAATTGCAACTAGAAAGAAAATTAGCGAACAAGCGCATCTTCCCTGCAATTGACTTGGTGGGTTCTTCTACTCGTCGTGACGACTTATTGCTTGACAAAGAAGTATTACAACGCATGAATATTCTTCGCGTATTCTTAAACGATATGAATTCAGAAGAAGCCATGAACGAATTGTTGAAGCGCATGCGCGGAACCAAGAACAACGAAGAGTTCTTAGCCAGTATGAATCGATAATTATACCGCGACTGGTTTTCACAACCATGTATTTTATATAATTGACAAGGGCACCATTTTTTAGCGGTGCCCTTGTCTCATTCTATTTAGAAAAATACTTTTACTTTAATCGCTCCTCAAATAATTTTAAAATCCGTTTGTATTCATCAGTCCAACTACTGGGTTCTACAAATCCATGATCTTCCATTGGATACACCGCGAGTTCCCAATTGTCTTTTTTTAATTCAATTAGTTTTTGCGATAAGCGTACCACATCCTGAAAATGCACATTCACATCTACCATACCATGGCAAATCAATAAATGATTTTTTAAGCCCGCCGCAAAATTAATCGGCGATGATTTTGCATAAGCAATTGAATCTTGCACTGGTTCATTTAAAATATTGGCAGTATATCCATGATTGTAATGTGCCCAATCTGTTACGGGTCTTAGCGCTGCACCCGCTTTAAACACATCGGGTGTAGTAAACAATCCCATCAAGGTAATAAAACCTCCATAAGAACCGCCGTACAATCCAATTCGGTTTTTATCAATACCATAATTTTTTACCAGGTAATCCGCCGCATCCACGTGGTCAGTTAAATCTTTTCCGCCCATATGTCTGTAGATACCTGTTCTCCAGTCACGTCCATATCCGCTGCTGGCTCTGTAGTCTATATCTATTACGGTATACCCTTTATCGGCCAACAAATTGTTGAACATATATTCTCTGAAATAACTGCTCCACCAATAATGTACGTTTTGTAAATAGCCAGCACCATGCACAAAAAATACAGCAGCACCGTTTTTCTTCTCCGGTGCGGGTTCATAAATTCTTGCATAGATTGGCTGTCCGTCGCGTGCAGGAATAGTAGTTACTTTCGGTTCTTTCCAGTTGTATTTTTTAAATTCTTCGCTCATGGAAAGATTGGTTACTTGAATGGGTTTCTTTCCGGGAGCGTTTTCCTGAACATATAATTCCCAGGGCTTATTAATATTAGAGAATCTATAGGCAATCCATTTTTCATCGGGACTCATACTTACTTCATAACCACCTTCCCAAGGAGTGATTCTTTCTTTTCCTGTTCCGTCAATTTTTATTCTGTACCAGTTTTGTTTTCCGGGATGGGTTTCGTTGCTTAGTAAATAAAAAAATTGTTTGTTCTTGCTTAAGCGCAATTCCTGCACTTCATAGTTTCCGGAAGTAAGGGCTTTCTTGCTCTGTGTTTTGGTATCATATACATATAAGTGAGAATAGCCCGTTGCTTCACTTTGAAAATAAAATTGATTTTCGTTGATCCAACCAATTCTGGTTCCAAAATTTCCTCCACCAATACCAGGACCCGCAATCCATGCTTCGTCTCTTTGACGATCAATCGGAATTAATTTTCCTGTAGCAGCATCCAATTGCATAATCCATCTGTCTTTGTTATCCTGTGAGCGGATATCAACAATGGCATAGGTACCTGTTGCATTCCAGTATGGTCCATAAATGGCAACCGGTCTGCTGGTTGGCTTTTTGCCTTCGTATCTTTTCGGATAATCTTTTGCATAGTCAGGTAAATCCTGAATGCCTGGTATGGCATCTGTTTTAATGAGCATCAAGGTATCACGCTGTCTGTCCCAAACATAAAATTCAAATTTGCCCAAGGCATTGCCCACTTTAGTTCTGGTGTTAAGATCAGTTGTATATCCAGACTCGGTTACATAATCCGGAACAATGGTGGGTTTATTTCCAGCAGGTGCCTGATACAGGCGATAAGTTACAAAACGTGCATCTGGACTAATTTGCAGGCCCTGCATCGTTTTGTCTCCTGTGGCAATTCTCTTGATGGTATCATTATAAACAATTCTGTTTTTTGAGAGATACTCATTGCGTAGGTCTCTTTTTTCTTTTCTTTCTTTCAGTACTTCAAATAAATCGAGTTGTTGTTGCTGTAACCATCCGTTCTGCGTTTGGGTGTTGATGGGAGCTGAAGAGCGATTGAAGTTACCGCCATTTGTACTCCCCCCGCTACCAATATTGGTTAACTGCATGAGTACACCTGATTTGGTATGCCAGGCAAAAAGATTTCCCGACTTGTTAAATGCAATCCATTCGTCGTTTAAAATAAAGGAAGGATTAAATTCCTGTTCTTCCGTTTGTGTTACCCTTGTGGTTTTATTTGTTTTAATATCAGTCCAATATATGTCGCCACGAAAGCCATACACCATCTGTGTTCCGGCCGCATTGTACACCGCATTGTTAAGTGCATTGTTTCTTTCAAGAATATTGGTATTTGCTTTTTCAGGCGCTGTTGCATTGATGGCAAAAGCATACAATGAATCAGAAATATTTTTCTGAGGATTCCAGTTAAAATAAACGGTTTTACTATCGTGGCTCCAGAAAGCATTGGAGGGAGAAGTCCCCATCCATTTTGGATCGCGCATAATATAGTCTACCGTTAAAGTCTGCGAATAGCCAGCATGTACGAAAGCCAGCGAAAGCAATAGAAATATTTTTCTCATACTCTTGGTTTAGAGAATAAATCTATTGTATTCTGAGAAGGAAATATTTTCTGCGCCTTATTATTTTATGAATGGATAAGCGGGCAAGACCAATAACCGAGGCGCTATCTATAGTAATGATTGGCTTCTATATATTCTCTTACTTTTTCGGGAACTAGGTATTGAATGCTTTTTCCTTCTTTAATATTGTTTCTTATATGCGTTGCAGAAATAGAAAGCATCGGGGCATCCAGAATTATTGCATTGGCGCCCTCGGGTATGGTTGCGGTAAATCCAGGTCTATTGTAAATAACAAATTTGTACTCTGCCAGAAGGATAGAAGCATTTTTCCATTTCTGAATGTTCTGAAAACTATCTGATCCTAAGATAATCGTGAACTCGTGTTGCGGATATTTTTCTTTTAAATATACCATCGTGTCAATGGTATAGGAGGGTTTTGGTAATTTGAATTCAATATCCGATGCTCGTAAGCGCTCATCATCTTCAACGGCCAATGTTGCCAGATGCAGTCGGTGATACTCACTTAATAAACTATGTTCTTGTTTAAAGGGATTTTGGGGCGACACAACCAACCAGAGTTGCTGTAAATCGGTTTCATTCAATACATGACTGGCAATAATTAAATGTCCTGTATGTATTGGATTGAAAGAACCAAAGTAAAGGCCGATTTTCATCTAAGTGGCTGATTATCAATGTTTTATTAAATATCTTCCTTAACGAAGATACTATTTGCTTCGCTTAAACGTAAGCTTAGGCGGTAACCGGAAACACAAATAGAGATGGGATCTCCCAGAGGAGCAATTTGTTCCACTTTTACCTTTTCGCCTGGTACACAGCCCATTTCCATCAACTTTATAAAGATCTCGTCTTTTTCAAATGAGTCTATAATTCCCTTTTCTCCTGCTGATAACTCAGACAATCTTTTCATATTCGCAATTATAACATAAAGGTAAACCCTCTCGTATTGGTTTTGTTACGAATTTTGGAGTAATCAATTACTATGGCTAAAATCAATTTCAGAAGCGGAGATCGTCCATTTAAATTTCAAAATAAAACCGGATTGAAATCCTTTATTGAATCCATCTTTAAAAAAGAGAAAAAAGAACTAGGGGAGATCAACTATATCTTTTGTTCTGACGAAATGCTTTTGAAAATCAATCAAGACTTTTTACAACACAACTACTACACTGATATCATCACATTCGGTTTACAGGAGCCGGGTCAACCGATTGAAGCCGAGATTTATATCAGTATTGACCGGGTAAAAGACAATGCCATCCAGCATGGGGTTGGTTATGAAAATGAAATGATGCGCGTACTCTTTCATGGTGCTTTGCACCTTTGCGGCTATAAAGACAAAAAGAAAAGTGAAATTCAGGA
>VFQO010000895.1_pt1 | contig 27525 bp, 32 predicted proteins | sample 3512331 | NCBI WGS metagenome assembly VFQO01 (sample SAMN10412371, study PRJNA504923) | tailings metagenome | isolation source: Replicate 3 from Balatoc abandoned mine | place: Philippines: Itogon, Benguet | collected 2017-08-28 | reverse complement strand
GGGCAGGCAGGGCTGGCACGGATCAGTGCTCGATGACGCGCGGCAGCGACTTCGCGAATTCTACCCAGCGCGCGACTTCAGACTCCGCCGGCAGGCGAGTGACGCGCTTGACCTTCTCGTTGGCCTCGGCGAGCTTGGCGACCAGGTTGGCCGGCACGCGGCGAGCCAGTTCGGGCACGGTATCGACGCCGGCAGCTTCGAGCAGGTCGGCGTATTCGGCGCCGATGCCCTTGACCCGCGTCAGGTCGACCTTGTTGGCAAACCCCAGGATGAGCTTTTCGGCGACGCCACTGGCCTGTGCCAGCATGTCACGGCCCTTGGCCGTCTTCGCCTTTTCCAGCAGGTCTTCGGCGGTGCTGACGCCAGCCTGGATCAGCTTGGCGGCATAGGCCGGGCCGATGCCCTCGATCGCTTCCAGCTTGGTCCCCATGAGGTGGTCTCCTGTGCGGTTGAATGACCATCCGAGGGTACGACAGAGAATTGAGCGGCGTGTGACAGGTTGTCTTTTGAGCGTGCCGTTTGTCGGATATTAGAGGTTGGCGTGCCGGGAGTGGGTTTTCGGGCCCCGTTCGGGGCCGAAATACCCACTTCCGTCACGACGGCCTCATATCGGGCTATGGCGCTGTGGGTCGGTCATGTGCCGTCTCCGGGGATGGGCGGTGTTCGATCCCCGCAGGGGACGAACATCCCCCACCCCCGGAGCCAGCCTCTGAATCAGAGCGGCTTCAGCTGCGCATCGAAATTCGCCATCACCGGCATCGGCAGCGCCTGAATCTCGTCGATGCGCGCCAGCTGCGCCCGGAAGTCGGCAAGGATCTCGCCTCGTGCTTCGGGCGTCAGGTAGGGCACGTGGTAGCCCACGAACGGGGGCAGCACGGTCATGCCGACGTAGCCCAGGCTGCCCTGCAGCACCGGCTTGAGGATGGCGGTGATGTCGCCGTGGATGCTGCCTTCGCTGAGCATGTGCTCGCGGCCGCCGCAGGTCAGCACCAGCCAGGCCTTCTTGCCGGCGAAGCCGCCACGGTCATAGATGCGGCGTCCGCCATAGGCACGACCGGAGACGAAGACGCGGTCTATCCAGCCCTTGAGGATGGCCGGCACCGAGAACCAGTACAGCGGGAAGGTGAACAGCACCAGGTCGGCGGCCTCGACCTTGGCCAGCTCGGCGGCGATGTCGGGGGCCAGGGTGCCGGCCTCGGTGTTGGCGCGCTGTTCGAGGGCGTAGTTGAAGTAGTCCGGGTTGCCGCGGGTGGCGAAGTCGGCCGGGCTGGCGACCGGGTTCCACTGCATGGCGTAGAGGTCGGACACGGTCACCGTGTGGCCGGCGGCGGTCAGGTCAGCCACGGCGGCATCCTTGAGGGCGGCGGTGAAGGACTGCGGCTCGGGGTGGGCGTGGACGATCAGGACCTGCATGGCGGTCTCCCTGGCAATGGCTGGACGGCAGGCTGCCGGTTGGTGGTGTCGCCGGCTGGCGCGAGCACGCTGTTTACCACGGCTGCCGGGGTCAGCGGTAGCGCTTGCCGTCCTTCTCCAGCCAGCCGCCGTCGTGGCGGCCGCGCGGGTCGTGATGGGTCCAGTGCACCACCCCGCCCTGCGCCGTCCATTCGTACTCGCCGCGGAAGCGGATGCGATCGCCGACGACCAGGCCGTCGATGCGCGGCGCGAGGTCGATGTTGTGAGCGACGAGCACGGTCTGGCCATGCGCCAGGGTCAGCACGAAGCGCTGGTGACGGCTGCCGGTGTTGTCATCGGGCAGCAGCGTGCTGACCTCGCCGACGCCGTTGAGCCAGACGTCGCTGCGGCCCTGGCTGAAGGCCTCGGCCAGCGCCGAGACGTCGTCGTCGGGGGCCGGGTTGCTGAGCGACTCGCGGTACTGGCTGATGCCGACGATGAGCAGCAACAGCAGCAGCCAGCCGCTCCAGGCGGACTTGCCCTTGAACGCGGACATGATGGCCCGACTCAGCCGGTCACGCGCACGACGACGCGGCCGCGCACGCTGCCGGCCATGAGCTCGCCGGCGGTGCTGATGACCTGGTCGAGGCCGATGTCACGGCTGCACAGGCGGTCCAGGGTGGCGCGGTCGAGCTCGGTGGCCAGCGTGGCCCAGGCGCGCTCGCGTGCGGCACGCGGCGCCATCACGCTGTCGATGCCGCGCAGGGTGACACCACGCAGGATGAACGGTGCCACCGAGGCCGGGAAGTCCATGCCCTGGGCCAGGCCGCAGGCAGTGACCACGCCGCCGTAGCGGGTCTGGGCGCAGGCGTTGGCCAGGGTGTGCGAACCGACGCAGTCGACGACGGCGGCCCAGCGCTCCTTCTGCAGCGGCTTGCCGGGCTGCGACAGCGACTCGCGCGAGACCACCTCGCTGGCGCCGAGCGCGGTCAGGCTCTCGCCCAGCGCGTCGACGCGACCGGTGCTGGCGACGACGGTGAAGCCACGCTGGGCCAGCAGGGCCACGGCCACCGAGCCGACGCCACCACCGGCACCGGTGACCAGTACCTCGCCATGTGACGGCGCAACGCCATGGTCGGCCAGGGCCAGCACCGAGAGCATGGCGGTGTAGCCGGCGGTGCCGATGATCATGCAGTCGCGGGCGCTGAGCGCCTCCGGGCGACGGATCAGCCAGTCGCCCTTGAGACGGGCTTCGCCGGCCAGACAGCCCCAGTGCGTCTCGCCCACGCCCCAGCCGTTGAGCACGACGGCGTCGCCGGCCTGCCAGCGCGGGTCACGGCTGTCGATGACAGTACCTGCGCCGTCGATGCCGGCCACCATGGGCCACTGGCGCACCACCGGCGAGCGGTTGCAGATGGCCAGGCCATCCTTGTAGTTGAGCGTGGAATGGCTGATAGCGACGTGCACGTCGGCATCGGGCAGCTGCTCGCGCTGCAGCGTGGTGAGTTCGGCGTGGAAGCCCGATTCGGGGCGGCTCAGCAGGATGGCGGGAAACGACACGATGACGGACTCCGGACGATCGCGGGACAGGTCCCCGATGGTCTGGTGTCAGCGCGCAAAAGACAAGGGCCGGTCAGAGACCGGCCCGTGCAGGCACTTGGGTGCAGACGGGCGCCGTCCGCTCAGGCGTAGTAGTCGACCGCGCCGTCAGCACTGGCGATGGCGGATGCCGGGGTGCTGGAGGTGTCGCTCAGGAAGCTGTCCGAACCGGTCGCTTGACCGGTCTGTCCGGCCTGCGCCTGGCCACGACCATCCCCGCCCTGCCCGCCGGCCTGTGCCGACGCGCCGTGGCTCTGGTTCTGGCCCTGGTTCAGCTGCTGCCCGGACGACTGTCCGCCCGCCTGGGCCAGAAAGCCGGTGTCGGCACGCAGCGGCTGTGCGCTGACGCGGGCGTCTTCAAGACGCATGCCCTGGGCTTCGAAGGCCTGCGCCAGACGCGGCAGCGCGGACTCGATCAGGTCCTGGGTGGCGGCATGCTGGGCCGAGAACTGCACACGGGCGACGTCATCGGCCATGCTGAGATGGACCTCGATGGGACCGAGATCGACCGGGTTCATGGTCAGGCTGGCCTGCTGCATGCCCTGCTGCGCCATCAGCGTCAGGCGCTGGTTGAAGGCGGCGGTCCAGGCGCTGGTGTCCTGCTGGGCGTTGGGCGCCAGCGTGAACACCGGCAGCTCGCGGCTCACGGCGGGCTGTGCCAGACGCAGCGAGAACTCGCCGGACAGGCCCGGGCTGCCGCCAGTCTCACCGGCGACCATGCCGTCGAGTGCCGAGGCAGCCACCGGCTGGCCGCTGCTCATGGCATCACGCAGCACCGACAGCCAGGCCGGCGCGGCATTCAGCGATGCCACCGAGGCGGCCTGGGCATGACCGTTGCCGGTTGCGCCAAGCGCGCCTGCGGCGCCGTGCGCGGCCAGCGCCGAACTGTTCTGCTGTGCCTGCACGGCCTGCTGCAGCGAGGCCTTGAGCAGGCCGTCGGGCAGCGTCTTGTCGCTTGGCGCCTCGCCGCTGTCGCCCGGCAACGCGGCCTGGCCACCGGCACGCGCCACGGCCTGGGCCAGGGCGGCGGCAGCCGGATGACCGGCAAGCTGCAGCGGCGCGGCATGGGTCAGCGCCGGCGTGAGCGCGGCGTGACCGGGCATCAGCGCCGCGCTGGAACTATCATCTGTCATCGCGGTCAGCGGGTCATCCTCGGCCGTCTCGCTGTCGCTGCCTTCGGCGCTGGCCTCGACGGCACTGTCGCTGCCTGCCACGGTGGTTGCCGACAGCATGCCGGCCAGCGCCGTGGTCACCGGCGTTGCCAGTGCGGCTGCCGTGGCATCGAGGCCGCTGGCGGCGCTATTGCCCGTGGCAGAGGCCGTGATGGGAGTCGCAGGCTCACCGGATGCGGTCGCAGACGCGGTACTGCCGGCATCTGCCAGGGTGGCCTCCGTGCTGCCGGCGGCAGTCGCCGCAGTCGGCAGGCCGGTTGCGGAGGCTGGTGCCGCAGCGGTCGCGGCCGGCGACGCCTCGCCGGGCAGCATGCCCGAGAGGATGGACGCAAACGGGTTGTCGCCCTTGCCTGCCGCCGCCGGATCGGCCGACACGGCCGCCGCCGGCAGCACGCCCGACAGTGCGCTTGTGGCCTCGCGGGCCGCCAGTCCTGACATCATGTTCCTGCTCCTGCAGCGTCGCTCGCTGCGTGGGTATCCTGTGCCTGCTGCTGACGCTGGCGCAGCCAGCGCTGCCCGGCCATGTCGTCGTCGCGGGCCTGCTGCTTGCGCTCGCGCTGCAGCAGCTCCTCGTCGCGGTAGCGATCAATCAGGCCATCCAGGCTCTTCTGCTGGCGGCGCGCGTCCTGCCAGCGTGTCAAACAGACATGCACGTTCTGTTCCAGCTTGACGATTTCGGCCTGCTGCTGGCGAATCGCGTCATCCAGGCGCTGCAGGAAGTGCCGCGCGGTCTGCAGCTGCGTCAGGTTGATGACGCCGCCGCGCTGCCTGTCGAGGCCTTGACGGTATTCGTCACGGTATTCCGTCAGTTGCAGCAGCTTGTGCTGGCCGTCAGCCAGGCGCTGACGCGCCGCCGCCACCAGCTTCATGTGCTGCGCCTCGTTGCGCTGGGCGACATCGGCGACCGGTTGCAGGCGTTGCGAACGCGGCTTCATGACGGGCTACCTCAGGTCGGCTGGCTGGTCAGCGAGAGCAGCTGGGTCAGGCCCTGCTGCGCCTCGTCCACGGTGACGCCCTCGTCGACGTCCTGCTGCAGATAGGCCGTCATCAGCGGCTGCAGGCGAATGGCCTCGTCGACGCGGGGATCGGCACCGCGCTGGTAGGCACCGATGGCGATCAGGTCCTTGTTCTGCTGATACAGCGCCCAGAGCTGGCGGAACTGGCGCACCGCGAGGCGATAGGGCTTGCTGATGATGTCGTTCATGGCCCGGCTCACCGACTGCTCGATGTCGATGGCGGGAAAATGCCCGGCCTCGGCGAGGTGACGCGACAGCACGATGTGGCCGTCGAGGATGGCGCGCGCCGAGTCCACGATGGGGTCCTGCTGGTCGTCACCCTCGGCGAGCACGGTGTAGAACGCGGTGATGGAGCCGCCGCCGGCAGGCCCGTTGCCGGCCCGTTCGACCAGCGCCGGCAGGCGCGCGAACACGGTCGGCGGATAGCCCTTGGTGGCCGGCGGTTCGCCCACCGCCAGCGAGATCTCGCGCTGGGCCTGGGCGAAGCGGGTCAGCGAATCCATCAGCAGCAGCACCTGGCGACCTTCGTCGCGGAAGTGCTCGGCAATGGCGGTGGCGACCCAGGCCGCGCGCAGGCGCATCAGCGGCGAGTGGTCGGCCGGCGTGGCCACGACGACGGCGCGAGCCATGCCGTCGGGGCCGAGAATGTGGTCGACGAATTCCTTGACTTCACGGCCGCGCTCGCCGATCAACGCGACCACGACGATCTCGGCTTCGGTGTGCTTGGTCATCATGCCGAGCAGCACCGACTTGCCGACGCCGGAGCCGGCAAAGAGGCCGATGCGCTGGCCGCGACCGACGCAGAGCAGGCCGTTCAGCGAACGGATGCCGACATCCAGCGGTTCGCGGATGGGCTGGCGCTGCAGCGGGTTGAGCGGATGCGCCAGCAGCGGCCGGCGGGCATGGGTCTGCAGCGGGCCGAGCCCGTCGAGCGGACGCGAGGAGGCATCGATGACGCGTCCGAGCAGACCGTCGCCGACCGGCACGCTGGGGTCGCTGGCGACCGGCACGACACGGGCATTGGGCTTGATGCCGACCATCTCGCCGGTGGCCATGAGCTGCAGGCGGTCGCCGTGAAAGCCCACCACCTCGGTTTCCAGCCAGCCGCCGTCACCGGTCTCGATGGCGCAGCGCGAGCCCATGGCGGCGGTGATGCCCTCGACCTCGATCATCATGCCGACGATGCGGCGCAGGCGCCCTTCCACCACCGGCGCCAGCGGCTCCTGGAGCTGCTGACGACGGCTGCTCAGGGCCTTCAGCCATTGCCGGGTGGCATCGATGTCGGGCGACTGGGTCATCAGCTCACTACTCTCAGAGGCACCGGCTGCGGCAGGTCAAGACGCTGCGCGGCTTCGGCCAGACGGGTCTCGACGCGGGCGTCGATGCGTGCGCTGCCGGATTCCAGGCGGCAGCCACCACGCGTGATGGTGGCATCCTCGATCAGCTGCCAGTGCACATCGTCACCGGACGGCAGGTTTTCACGGACCAGATGCACGTCTTCCGGGTGCAAGTGCACGCGCACGTGACGCGACGAGGCCGGCAACGCGGCCACCGCTTCGCGCAAGGTTGTCAGCACGCGCTCGGGCTCGGCGGCCAGGGTCTCGCCGACCACCTGGCGCGCCAGCGCGAAGGCCAGTCCCAGCAATTCCTCTTCGACCTGCTCGTTGAGTGCGGCCAGCGGCTGGCTGAAATGGCGAATCAGCTGCTGCCAGCGCTCGGCCTGCAGGCGCAGTTCGCCGCGTGCGGCCTGACGGCCCTCGTTGAGACCCTGCATCCAGCCTTCCTGGCGCGCGGCTTCACGCAGTGCGGCGAGGTCGGCCTCGTGATCGTGACGCGGCATGGCGGCCGTGGCGACATCGACATAGTCCTCGTCATGGCCGGCATGACGTGCCGGAATGTCGTGCATGGCGGGCATCTGCCAGCGCGACCAGGCCTGGGCCATCTTACTCGACATAATCGTCTCTCCCGGTGGCGAGCGTGATCTGGCCGGCCTCGGCAAGACGGCGGGCAATCACCACGATGTCCTTCTGGGCGGCTTCGACGTCGCTCATCTTGACCGGACCGCGGGTCTCCATGTCTTCGCGCAGGATCTCGCCGGCGCGCTTGGACATGTTCTTGAAGATCTTCTCGCGCAGCGGCTCGGCCGTGCCCTTGAGGGCGACACCGAGCAGGTCGCTGGAGACTTCGCGCAGCAGCAGCTGCATGCCCTTGTCGTCCAGCGTGATGAGGTTGTCGAAGACGAACATCAGGTCCTGGATCTTGGCGGTCAGCGTGCTGTCGGCCTGGCTCAGGGCCTGGATGATGCGTTGTTCGGTGTCGGAGCCGACGCAGTTCATGATGCCGGCGACGGCCTTGGCGCCGTCGATGGCCTTGGACTTGAACGAGCCCGACAGCGACAGCTTGTTGCGCAGGATGTCCTGCAGCTCGATCAGCGCCGCCTGCGGAATCTTTTCCAGCGTGGCGATGCGCAGCACCACGTCCTGCTGCAGCTCGGGGCTGAGCTTGTCGAGGATCATGCCGGCCTGGTCCTTGGCCATGTGGGCCAGGGTGATGGCGATGATCTGCGGGTGCTCGTCGCGCAGCATCTGCACCACGGTGTCGAAATCCAGCCAGCGCAGCGAGTCGATCTCGACCGGCGCCGACTCACCGAGCACGCGGTCGGCCAGGGTGCGGCCCTGCTGCTCGCCCAGGGTGCTGACCAGCACCTGGCGCACGTAATCCGGCACGCCGACGCCGAGCGGGGTGTGCGCCTTGAGCGCCGAACCGAACTGGTCGATGACCTGCAGCGCCTGGTCGTTGTTGACCTCGCGGATGCCGGCCATGGCCATGCCGATGCGCTCGACGGCTTCGGAACCCACGTACTTCAGCACTTCGGCGGCACGGTCCTCACCCAGCATGAGCAGCAGCATGGCGGCCTGCTGGCTTCCCGGCGCGACGGCAACGGCGGCATTACTGTTCATTTGGCATCACCCAGCTCTTCACGACTTGCGCCACCAGGCGCGGGTCTTCGGCGGCGGCGTGGCGCACCGCGTTCATGCGATCTTCCAGCATCTGGTTCGACGGCAGGGCCAGCGGCGCGGCGTGAGCTGGTGCCGGCAGTCCGTCCGGACCGACATAGCCCATGCGCATCATGGCGTCGCCTTGCGGACCGCCGGCCAGCATCGGCACGGCCTCCGGCAGAGCACCACCCGTGCCGCCACCGAGCAGCTGACGCAGCAGCGGGCGCAGCACGCTGAGAGCGACGATGAGCACGGCGACACCGATGAGCACCTGGCTGATCAGGTCACGGAACCAGGCCTGCTCCCAGAAGGCGGCTTCGTCAGGTTCGCCCAGACCGGCCATGTCGACATTGGTGAACGGGGCGCTGACCACGGTGACCTTGTCGCCCCGCTCGACCTGGAAGCCGATGGCGCTCTGCACCAGGCCGGTCATGCGTTCGAGGTCGGCGGTGCCCGGACCGGCCTTGACGATCTTGCCGGCGGCGTCCTTGACCGGGGCGCTGTCGACCACCACGGCCACCGACAGGTTGCGGATGGTGCCGCCCGGGGTCGCGCTATAGTTCAGCACGCGCTCGATCTCGTAGTTGCGGGTGATGGCGGAGTTGCCGGCGGCAGCGGCGGCAGTCGCGCCGGCATCGCTGGCACCCGGGGCCGGGGTGGCATCCACCGGCGGCTGGTTGCTGAGCGCACCCGGCACACCCTCGGCCTTGGCCGGGGCGGTACCGCTGTTGCTGGTGGTGATCTGCTCGCTGCGCACCACGGTCTTGTCCGGATTGAAGCTCTCACGGCTTTCCTGCTGCTGCGAGAAGTCCATGTCGGCAGACACCTGCACACGCACCTGACCGGACGGCGTGATCGCCGACACCAGGCGCTCGATGCGCTCTTCGTAGGCCTTTTCCACCTGCTGGCGGTAGGCGAACTGGCGATTGCTCATCTCGAGGGCGTCGTCACGGTCCACGCGGGACAGCAGATTGCCCTGCTGGTCGACCACCGTGACCTGCTCCGGGGTCAGCTCGGGAATGCTCGCCGACACCAGGTTCATGATGGCCTTGACGTTCTTCTGCTCGAGCGTGCTGCCGGGCTGAATGTCGACCATCACCGAAGCGCTGGCCGGCTTGCGGTCACGCACGAAGACGCTCTGCTTGGGCAGCGCGAGGTGGATGCGTGCCGAGCGCACCTGCTGGATGCTCTCGATGGTGCGGGCCAGCTCGACCTCCAGGGCATGCTGATACTTGCGGGTTTCCATGAACTCGCTGACGCCAAAGCCTTTTTCCGCACGGATCATTTCCAGGCCGGTGCCGTCCTCGGACTGCATCAGGCCGCTGCCTGCCAGCTTGAGGCGGGCATTGTGCAGCTCCTTCTCGGGCACCAGGATGGCGCCGGTGTTGTCTTCGAGCTTGTACGGGATGTTCTGTGCCGTCAGCGCGTCCATGACCGCGCTCGCGCGCTCCGGCGCCAGGCTGCTGTACAGCACGCGGTAGTCCGGCTCGCGACTCATCAGCACCAGTGACAGGCCGATGGCCACGCTGGCGGCGACACCGACCATCAGGATCAGCTGACGCGCCCAGGCCGGAAGGCCGTTGGCTGCGAAGCGCTGCTTGAGTTGATTGAGATCCGCCTTGGCCATGATGCTGTCCTGTCTGATGCTGTTGCTGACTGGTCACTGAATCCGGAGATCGATCAGATCGACATCCGCATCACTTCCTGATACGCGTCGACCATCTTGTTGCGCACTTCCATCATGGCCTTGAAGGACACGTCGGCCTTCTGCATCTGCACCATGACCTGGGTCAGGCTGACTTCGCTGTCACCGCGCACCCAGGCCGTGGTCATCTGGGAAGCCTTGCTCTGGGTCTCGTTGACCGCCTGCACCGAGTTCTTCAGCAGGTCGCCGAAGCCGGCCGGCTTGACCTCCTGCGCGGTGTCGAGCGGACGCAGCGGCACCGGGGTGTTGCCGACCTCGCCCATGGGCAGGCTGGTCTGCTGTCGCATGCTGCGAATCTGGCTGAGAATGTTGTCGACGCCTGAAATGCCGTTCATTGCCCTGCTCCGTCAGTCCTGAGGCTTACCATGCAGCTTGCAGGCCAAACTTCTTCATCTTCTCGACCAGCGTGGTGCGCTGCAGGCCGAGCAGCTTGGCTGCCTGGGACACCACGCCGTTGACCTGACGCAGGGCTTCGTTGATGTAGTTCACTTCGAGATCCTGCAGATGCTGGCGCAGATCCATGCCCTGGCTAGGCAGTGCGGCAGCCTCTTCCGTGTCCTCGGCAGGACGTGCCGCCGGGATGGCCGAGATCAGCGGCTTGTCGAGCAGGCAGGACTTCTCGTCTTCGCTGCTCTGGATGAAGTCGCCGGCATAGCGCACCGGCAGATCACGCACCCGTACCAGCTCGCCGGCATGGGTGATGGACATGCGCTCGACCAGGTTTTCCAGCTCGCGGATGTTGCCCGGCCACCGGTGCTGCATCAGGGCCTGCAGGGCGCCCTGGCTGAACTCGGCCGGCTTGTCGCCACGGGCTTCGAGACGACGGCGGAAGTGCTGCAGCAGCAGCGGAATGTCTTCGACGCGGTCGCGCAGCGGCGGCACCTGGATGGGGAACACGGCGAGGCGGAAGTACAGGTCCTGGCGGAAGGTGCCGGCATCGACCATGGCGTCCAGATCGCGGTGGGTGGCGGCGATGATGCGCACATTGCTGCGGATGGTCTGGTTGCTGCCGACGCGCTCGAAGCAGCGCTCCTGCAGCACGCGCAGCAGCTTGACCTGCATCGGCAGGCTCATGTCGCCGATCTCGTCGAGGAACAGGGTGCCGCCCTCGGCCATCTCGAAGCGGCCCTTGCGGGTGGCGATGGCGCCGGTGAAGGCGCCCTTCTCGTGGCCGAAGAGCTCGCTTTCCAGCAGGTCGGCGGGGATGGCGCCGCAGTTCACCGGGATGAAGGGCTTGCCGGCACGGTCGGAGCTGTCATGCAGGGCACGCGCCACCACTTCCTTGCCGCTACCGGACTCGCCCTGGATCAGCACCAGGGTGTTGTGGGCGGCAACCTGGCTGACCAGCTTGCGCACCTGCACGATGGCCGGCGAGTTGCCCAGCGGGCTGTTGACGGGCTTGTTGGCCTGGATGGTTTCGACGATACCGAGATTCATCTTCATGCTCCCTTCGGACCCCTGTCCGTCAGTGAAGTTCATGAGGTGACTGTCGGTTATTTGACGCTGGCGATCAGTTGCTGATTGATGCGCTGTTCGTACGACTTGAGGCGAGAATTGTCAGGCTTTTGTAATCCGTTAATTGTGCGCGTAAAAATATGCCGGCTTGCGTGGTGAATCAGCTCCGTGCCTGGCGATGCACGGCGATCTGGCGGCGGTGCTGACGGAACAGGAACTTCTCCAGCCCGTTGCGCACCGGCTGTGACATCTCGCCCAGACTGGCGACGCCGGCGGACTCGATGCGTGCCGGCAGGCGCAGCGGCGCGGCCACCAGCGGATGCACGTAGAGCTCGATGATGCCGGACTGGCCGGGCTCGGCCGGCAGCACCTTGCCATGCCAGTGGAAGGTACGCGCGGTCAGGGTCACGGCGGCCAGCGGCGGCACCATCTCGTAATGGGTGAGCAGACGGGTCACCAGGCTGGTGAGCAGGTCGACCTTGGCTTCGAGGCGGAACATGTCCTGGTGCAGCGCGCTGCCCTCTTCGCCCTCGGCATGGCGAGGCTGCTCCATGACCGCGATGGCATTGAGCAGCATCAGGTTGCCTTCGTGCAGCGCCGCGTATTCGACATCGGCCAGGCCGGCAGGCATTTCCTTCCAGGAAACCGGGAACACGCCATCGAGACAGATGGTCTCGGCCAGCGTCTCTTCGCTGGCGATGGCGTCCTCGACAGGACGGTTACCGGTGTCACGGTTCGGCATGGTCGCTTGCTCGCTGATCGTCACAGGCCCTGGTGGCGCAGGTAGGCGCCGGCGGCATTGCCGGCACGATGAATGCCCGACATCTCGTCGTCAAGCTGCTGACGGTGCTCGGCCGCCAGACGGGTGACTTCGGCATCGAGACTTAGCATGACACGAATGCCGGCCGCCAGCTCCTGGCGGTCGATGTGTTCGGGATGCTCGCGGAAATACTGCTCCAGCAGCGGACGGCGTGCCTGCTGCAGAGCCAGGGCTCCGGTCCAATCACCCTGTCGCGCCTGCTCGAGCAGCGCATGGGTCATTTCCAGCAGGCCGTTCCAGGTCAGCCGCTCCGGCGAGGCCGGTTTCGGAAAGGCGATCACCTCGGCATGGGTCAGCATGATCTCAGCCCCCCACGGCCACGGCCAGGTCGGCCGACTGCGCCGGCACGCCGTCACGCAGGTGCATGGGAATCTCGTCCCAGCCCGCCTTGACCTCGCGCAGCAGACGCGCGCACTCGTCGAGGATGGCGTCGTCGTTGTTCAGGTTGGCCAGCAGCAGACGGCGGCCGATGTAATCGTAGAGCTCGTCGAGGTTGGCGGTCAGCGGCGTGTCGAGACGACGGTCCAGGCTCATGCGCAGGCCTTCGACGATGCGCACGGCACGACCGATCTCGTGGCACTTGGTGGCAATGTCACGACGCGCCAGGGCACCGCGTGCGGCTGCCATGCGATCGAGGGCGCCTTCGAAGAGCATCTGTACCAGACGGTGGGGGCTGGCGGCCTCGACACTGGCATGACGACCCATGTCGGCATAGGCGCGGGCAGCGTGTGCGTATCCAAATTTCATGGTGTCGTCCCCCTTGTGTACGGTGTGGCTTGCATACCTTGTTTATCGACGTCAGGCCGGGAGACTTGAGCCTGTTTTTCACAGAGTCGCGAGTTGCTGACTGAGAAATGCACTGGTGCTGGCCAAGCTCGACATCATGGTGTCCAGCGCCGTGAACTGCTTCATGTAGCGAGATTCGAGCTGGGTCATGCGCAGGTCGAGTGCCTCGCGCTGCGTGGCCAGCGACTTCTGCTCGCCCTGCAGACTCTTGGTGCGTGCCGCGATGGAACCGTCGCTGCCACTGAAGGCATCGAGCATCTTGTTCATGCGTGCCGCAAGGCCGTTGTCACCGGTGAACAGGGCGGCGACGTCTTCGAAGCGCTCGCTCACCAGTTTGTCCAGCTTGCTGCTGTTGACGCTCAGCGTGCCGGTCTTGGCGGCGCTGGTGATGCCGAGTTCGGTGAGCGTGTCGAGATCGGCATCGACACCCGACAAGGCAGTGTTGAGTTCGTTGCGCAGCTGGGAGGCTAGGCGCGAGGTCAGCGAATCGCCCTGCAGCTGCCCCGCCGACTTGGTGGTGGCGTTGTAGGCGGTCATTTCATTGAGCTTGCTCTGCAGCTTGTTGTAGCTGCTGACAAACTGGTCGACGGCCGTTTTCGAGGCTGCACTGTCGTTGGCCACCGTGATGTCGACGGGTGTCGCCAGATCAACCTTGGCCGCCGTCAGCGTGACGCCTTCGATGGCATTGCTGAACACGTTGGTGGCTGAGGTGATCTTGAAACCGTCGAGGTCGATGCGGGCATCGGTGGCGGCAACCTTCACCGTCATCGGATCGTTGCTGGGCGCGCCAGGATCATAGGCCAGATCACCGAGGCTGCCGGTGGCACCGCTGACGGCGATGGTCATGCCCTCGGCCGTGCCGCTGCCCGCCGCCGTGATCACCAGATGCGATCCGGTGGTGGCATTGACGATGGAGGCCTTGATGCCGGGGTTGCCGGTGGCGCCGTTGATGGCATCGCGGATGCCGGCCAGGGTGTTGTTGGCCGCCGTGATGTCGACGTTGAAGGACTTGCCGTTGGCGCTGAACTGCAGCTGACCGGTACCGATCACGGTGGAGCTGCCGGCATAGGCGTCACTCGCCAGCTTCTGGGTCTGCGCCAGCGATTCGACGATGACGCGATAGCTGCCCGGCGTGGCGGTGGTGCCGCCGGTGGCCTTGAGCAGGGACTCGTCACTGACCTTGGCGGAGCGGTTCTGGAAGGTCTCGATCTTCTTCAGCTTCTTCAGCGACTCCTGGAACTCGGCGATGGTCGACTTCAGGGTGCCGTAGGCCGACAGCTTGGAGCTGACCCGGGTTTCGCGCGTGGTCAGACGACCGGAGGCCGGCGCTCTTTCCGCCTGCACCAGCTGGCTGACCAGGCTGTTGATGTCGAGGCCGGAGCCCAGTCCCGCGGACGAGATGTCTGCCATGATGTCGACTCCTGTGGGCGCCTCAGGCGCGATCGTGAATCAGTCCGGAGCCCTGTTCGGACAGGGACTCGGCCAGCTTCAGCGTAGCCTCCGAGGGCAGCTGGCGAATGACGTCGCCAGATTCGCTGTCGATGATCTTGATCACCGAATGACCACTCTTATCATCCACGCTCAACGACAGATGTTGTTGGCGTTGTTGTAACAACTGGTCGAGATTTCTTATCTGCTCGGCACTCGGTGCAGCGGCCTCGCCGCTTGCGACTGGTGCTGACAGTGTCGGCGCCGGAACCGCTGTCACTGTGCTGGCCGATGGCGATGAGGCGACCGGCGATACCGGGGCTCCGGTCGCTGGCGAGACCGCCGCCGGAATGCGCAGGGACTGTACGGCTGCGATGTTGTCCATGATTCACCTCCGCCCGCAGGCTGGAACGTCAAGCAGGTGCAGGCAGGGAGCGCGACGCGCCCCCTGCCTGCGGGATGATGCTGCCGGGGCGGTGACAACCCCGGCGACTGCCCTTAGCGGAGCAGACCCAGGACACCCTGCGGCAGGGAGTTGGCCTGCGACAGCATCGCGGTACCGGCCTGCTGCAGGATCTGGCCCTTGGACAGGTTGGCCGTTTCGGCGGCGAAGTCAGCATCCTGGATGCGACCACGGGAAGCCGAGAGGTTTTCCGAGGTGGTCTGCAGGTTGGCGATCGTCGAGCTGAAGCGGTTCTGGATGGCACCCAGGTTGCCGCGCGCCGTGTTCACTTCCTTCAGTGCCGCATCCATCATGGCGATCGTGTTTTGTGCTCCAGTGAAGCTGGACACGTCTGCGGAAGCCACGCCAACTGCAGGAGTGGATGCACCGACAGTGCCAGTGAAGCCAGACTTGACGACTGTTGCATCAGCACCGCCGAACACAATCGCAGCAGAGCTGGTCAGCGTGATCGAGCCCGTTGTGGTGTCGTACGAAGCACCGACGCCGGTGGTCGACGAGACACGGTTGATCGCTTCGGTAACCTGACCAGCGCGCTCTTGTGCGTTGGCAGCAACTCCGATGGCTCCAATGCTGGTGCCGTTGACGGTGATACCGCCAGCAGCAATCGCCGTGAAGTCGGTAATCGACGAGGCCGCTGCAGTGGCGGTGAAACGGTTGACAGTACCACCCAAGGCTGCCACTTGAACGTTGGCGATGCTGCTCACGCTGATGGTTTCACCGGCGTTGGCACCGACCTGGAACGAGACACCGGTGAACGAGCCGTCGAGCAGCTTGTTGCCGTTGAAGTTGGTCTGTTCGGCGACACGCTGGATTTCAGCCTTGAGCTGGGTGACTTCCGAATTCAGGGCGTCACGGTCAGCCTGGGTGTTGGTGCCGTTGGAAGCCTGCACGGCCAGTTCACGGATACGCTGCAGGTTGGAACCGACTTCACCGAGAGCGCCTTCGGCGGTCTGGGCCAGCGAGATGCCGTCGTTGGCGTTGCGGGCTGCCTGGTTGAGGCCGCGGATCTGGCTGGTGAAGCGCTCGCTGATGGCGAGGCCGGCAGCATCATCCTTGGCGCTGTTGATGCGCAGACCGGTGGACAGGCGCTGCAGCGAGGTGGCCAGTCCATCTTGCGACTTCGAGACCGTGCGCTGAGCATTCAGGGAAGCGACGTTGGTGTTGATGGACAGAGCCATGATGTTTCTCCATATGTCTTGGGACGTAGGCGGTAGCGATCTCGGCCACTGTGGCGTTTATTTCGCTAACACCCTGACTATCGACTTGCATTCCGGGCTCTTTAGGCCCCTTTACACTTACCCCACAAAACGCTGCACTTGCTCACAAAACACTCAGAGGTAGTTGAACAGCGACAGCCCCTGCACCTTCACGAACACCTGCTGCGCGGCTTGCATCCCCGTCAGTTGCTGATTAAGGCGACCGACAGCCTCGGCGTAGTCGACGTCCTCCAGGGAAGACAAGGTCGAACGCATCTGGATACTGGTTTCAGCCCGGACATCGGCCTGCAGGTCGAGTTGATTCAACCGCACACCAAGCCCCGTTCTGACATCCGAGAGATGCCCGATGTCCCTGTCCAGCTGCGCCAGGCCGTCACTGAGGGCGGCATTGCGCTGGCTGGGTGTCAAGGAACCGGCGGGCACCGGCACTGTTCCTTCAGCGACACTGGTTTTCTGCAAGGCCTGTGCCAATGCAGTCACGGTGGTCAGGATGTCGTGACGCGACGCCCCTGCCCCGTATTGAAAGACGCTGGTGGCCGGATCGGCGTCAGCCATCTGGGTCGAGGCGCTGGTCTGGATCTGGCGCTGGCCGTTGCCCAGCGGATGGAAATCCAGCGGATCCAGCGACGGATCCGGAATCGGCAGGCCATCGACGTCGAGCATGGCGGGCGCCAGCGAGCCGTCAGCCAGCAGCACGCCGGGCACGCGCTGGCCGCCGGCATCTTCCAGCACCGGCAAGGCGTGCTCGCCGAGCATCATGTAGGGTGGCTGGTCATCATGGATGCCGCCGAACAGGTACTTGCCGACGCCATCGCGGGCGTTGGCCTGCTGGGTCAGGGCATTGCGCAGCGACTCCACCTCGACCGCGATCATCTCGCGGGTCTCGTCGCTCTGGACGCCGTTGTTGGCCTGCACGATGAGCTCACGCACCCGCTGCAGGGTGGCGATGCCGCTGTCGACCGCGGTTTCCTGCAGCTGCAGGCGGTCCTGCACCTGGCCGGCGTTGCGTTCGAACTGGTCGACCTTCTCGATGGCACGGCTGACGTCGAGGATGCGCGAGGCCGCCATGGGATCGTCAGAGGGCTTGAGCAAGCGCTTGCCGGTGGCGAGCTGCTCCTGGGTCTTCATGGCCGAGGCCTGCTGCTCGAGCATGCTGGTCATGCTCTGACGGAACCATTGCTGCGAGGAAATGCGCATGATCAGTCCCCGTTACCGACGGAAGGTGTCGATGATGGTCTGGAAGATGGTGTTGGCCGTGCTGGCGATCTGTGCCGCGGCCTGATAGGCCTGCTGGTACTTCATCAGGTTGGCGGCCTCTTCATCGAGATTGACACCGGAGACGGCATCACGGCGGGACATCGCCTGCTCCACCAGCTGGTTCTGCGCGGTGGTGGCGATCTCGGCGCTGCGCACCTGGCTGGCCACCTCGCTAATCAGGTTCTGCACGCCTTCGGCCAGGCTGACGGTGCCGTTGAACAGCACCTTGCTGTTCTCGACGCCCACCAGCGCCAGGGCGTTGCTGTTGTCACCCGGGCCGAACACGCCACTGCCGCTGGCGGCCGCGATCTGGGTCGACTGCGTCAGGTTGACGCGGATGTCGGAGGCGGCCTTGCCGGCAGGACGAATCATGAAGGTGTCGCCGGCTGCCGCCGCACCACCGAGGCTGATGCTGAGGCCGACATCGGCGGCATTGACTGCCTGGCCGCCGGGCTCGGTGAACAGGCTGAAGCCGCCGGCGCCATCGGCGATCAGGCGGTAGTTGTCCGGCTGCAGCTTGCCGAGGTCGCTGATGCTGGCAGTGACACTGCCGGTTCCGGTATTGAGCGTGCTGGGCAGGGCCTGCGGGCCCGGCACCGAAAAGAAATCGACGCCGGCGGCACCGGTCAGATCACGGCCGGCGGTCTGCACGGCATTGACCTGGGTGGCCACGGCGAGCGCGATCATGCCGACCTGATTGCGTGTCGGCGTCAGCACCTCGTCACGAAACTCCAGCAGTCCGCCCAGCGAGCCACCATTGAGCGTGCTGGTGATGACGCCGCCATTGCTCAGCGAAATGTCGGGCTTGGTCGGGTTGAAGGCGTTCGGCGTGATGGTGAGCTTCTGCGGCGTGGTCGACAGCACCAGCGACTGGCCGCTGCCGATGAAGACATTCACGGCACCGTCGTTCTGCGGCACGGTGCTGACCTTGACCAGCTCGTTGAGACCGAGCAGGGCCTGATCGCGTGCATCCATGAGGTCATTGGGCGAGCCCGAGGTCATCGAGGCCTGGGCGTCGACAATGGCCTGGTTGAGCTGGGCGATGCGCTTGGCGTATTCGTTGATTTCGTCCACCGACGCGCGCATGCGCGCATCGACATCCTGGTCGATGGCTTCGAGCTGGCTGTCGATGTCGTTGAGGCGGGTGGTCAGGGCCTGGCCTTCACCGATCAGCACGCGACGTGCCGACAGCGACGAGGGATCGGTGGCGACATCCTGCGCCGCGTTGAAGAAGCGGCCAAGTGCGGAGTTGATGCCGGTGACCGGATCAGACACCACGGATTCGACCTGGGTGGCGAGACCGGCGAAGGTCTGCTCGCGAAACAGACCGGAGGTGCTGGTGCGGAGCTGATCGACCGCGAACTGATCGTAGGCGCGTCGAATGGAAGTGACTTCAACACCGCTGCCGATGGCACCGATGGCCGTGTTGGTGGCCATGCGCGCCGCCATGTTCACGTTCTGGCGGCTGTAGCCGTCCGTGTTGGCGTTGGCAATGTTGTGGCTGATGGTGGCCAGAGCCCGCTGGTAGGACGTGAGTGCGGATAACGCACTGCCCATCATGTCGGCCATGTCACTTCCCTCTTGCGGCGCCGTCGGTGGACGTCACCGAGGGCCTTCACTGGTTGGTGCTGCTGCCCCGTTCCGCTGTCCGGTTGCCGTCAGCCCGCAGGCTGAGTTGCAACGACTGACTTTCGGCTGACGGTGCCAGCTGCTTCACCAAAGCTTCAGCAATTCCTATGCCACCTTTCTCGGAGAGGTTGACAGCCATCTGGTTATCGAAGAGATCACGCGCCATCTTGCCGCCTTCGTCGCTGAACAGACCGCCATCTTCGGTAGCAGAGCGCATGCTCTTGATCATCATCTGCATGAACACGGACTCGAATTGCCTGGCTACCGGCCGCAGCGCCGCTGTCGGATCCTTGACGGCCTCGCGCTTGAGATCCGTCAGGCCGTTGGCATCGTGCGAGAGCACGGGCTTGCTGATGTTCATGTCAGATCACGATCAGCTCGGCGCGCAGGGCGCCGGCCTGGCTGAGGGCTTCGAGGATGGCCACCAGGTCGGACGGCGCCGCGCCGACCGCGTTGATGGCACGTACCACGTCATCCAGGGTGTTGCCGGTATCGAGCTTGAACATGCGCGGCGTGGCCTGTTCGACGGCAATGGTCGAGCGCGGCACGATGGCGGTCTGGCCCTGCGAGAACGGCTCCGGCTGGCTGACCTCAGGCTTTTCGCTGATGGTCACCGTGAGCGAGCCGTGGGTGACGGCCGCCGGCAAGGTGCGCACGGTACCGCCGATGACGATGGTGCCGGTGCGCGAATTGACCACCACGCGTGATGGCGCCTCGGCCGGCTTCACTTCCAGGTTTTCCAGCATGGACAGGAAGCTGATCTGGCTGTTGGTGTCCTGCGGACCCTGCACGAGGACCGAGGTGGTGTCCTGGGCCTTGGCCACGCCCTCGCCGAACTGGCGGTTGATCTCGGCCACCAGGCGATGCGCGGTAGTGAAATCCGGCGATTTCAGGTTGAGCTGGATCTGGCCGTTGACGGCGACCTGGCCGGGCGCGGCGCGCTCGACGGTGGCACCGCTGGGAATGCGGCCGGCGCTGGGAATGTTGACGGTGATGCGCGAGCCATCCTGGCCCGACGCACCGAGGCCGCCGACCAGCAGGCTGCCCTGGGCCATGGCGTAGACCTGGCCGTCGGCGCCGGTGAGCGGCGTCATCAGCAGGCTGCCGCCGCGCAGGCTGCCGGCGTTGCCGATCGACGACACGGTGACATCGAGCACCTGGCCGGGCTTGGCGAATGACGGCAGGCTGGCATGCACGGTCACGGCGGCCACGTTCTTGAGCTGCGGATTGACGTTGTCCGGCACCTTGATGCCGAAGCGCGCCAGCATGTTGCGAATGCTCTGGATGGTGAACGGCGCCTGGCTGGTCTGGTCGCCCGTGCCGGCAAGACCCACCACCAGGCCATAGCCGACCAGCTGGTTGTCACGCACGCCGGTGACCGAGACCAGGTCCTTGACGCGCTCGGCCTGCGCCGCCGTCGGCAGCATCAGGATCCAGGCAGCGAGCAGGCTGGACAGCAGGGTACGGATGATCATGTTGGCATTCCTCACAGCGGGGATAGCACGGACTGGAACAGGCGACCCAGCCAGCCCATGGCATTGGCATCATTGAGCGCACCCTTGCCGCTGTAGGCGATGCGGGCATCCGCCACCTTCCACGACGGCACGCTGTTGTCGGGCGCGATGTCGACCGGACGGATCAGGCCGGTGAGACGAATGAATTCCTCACCCTGGTTCAGCGTCACCCACTTCTCGCCCTGCACGCGCAGGGTGCCGTTGGGCAGCACCTCGGCGACGGTGACGGTGATGCTGCCGCTGAGGCGGTTGCTCTGGCTGCTGGAGCCGGCGCCCTTGAACGACTGCTCGGAGCCGAAGGCATTCTCCAGGAAGGCCTTGCCGCCGGCCGTGACCGGCCCGCCAAGCAGCGTGGCGCCGGGCACGGAAAGATCGTTTTCCTTGTTGGTCGTGGTCGTCGACTGCTTGCTGGCGTCGGTGCGCTCTTCCAGGTTGATGGTGACGATGTCACCCACCTGCATGGCGCGGTGGTCGACGAACAGGCTCATGCCGCGACCGGCCTGGAAGATGGCGCCAGGCGTGGCGCTGGCGTAGGACGGCGCCACCGGCTGCACCGGCTTCCAGTCACCCTGCCCCGGCTGCACATGGCCGTTGTGGGCACAGCCCGTCAACGCCATGACGGCTGCCAGACTGGCAACACGCATCACCGGGGTCAGTGTCAATTTCATGGCGTCATCCTGTCATCAGACATTGTTGGTCAGGTACTGCAGCATCTGGTCCGTGCTCGAGATCGCCTTGGAGTTCATCTCGTAGGCGCGCTGGGTCTCGATCATGTTCACCAGCTCTTCCACCACATTCACGTTGGAGCTCTCCAGAGCCCCCTGCGTCAGTGTTCCGACGCCATTCAGGCCGGGAGTGCCGGTCTGCGGCGAGCCGCTGGCGGCAGTCTCCACGTACAGGTTCTCGCCACGCGGCATGAGGCCGGCGGCATTGACGAAATCCGTCAGTTGCAGGTTGCCGATCTGTGCCGGCGTGGCCTGCCCCGGTATCTGTGCAGAAACCGTGCCATCGCTGCCGATGGTGATGGTGCTGGCGCCCTGGGGCACGGTGATGCCGGGCTCGACGACATAGCCGTTTGAGGTCACCAGCTGGCCCTGGTTGTCGAGCTCGAAGTTGCCGTCACGCGTGTAGGCCGGGGTGCCGTCGGGCATGCGCACCTGGAAGAAGCCGCGGCCGTCGATGGCGACGTCCATGCTGTTGCCGGTCTGCGACAGGTTGCCCTGGGAGTGGATCTTCTCGGTGGCGACCACGCGCACACCGGTACCCAGATGCATGCCGGTAGGCATGCGGGTCTGCTGCGAGGTCTGGCCGCCAGCCTGACGCACGTTCTGGTAGAGCAGGTCCTCGAACACCGCACGGTCCTTCTTGAAGCCCGTGGTATTGGCGTTGGCGAGGTTGTTGCTGACCACCTGCATGCGTGTCTGTTGCGCATCAAGGCCGGTTTTCGCTACCCACAGTGCCGGATTCATGGTGTTTCTCCTGACTTATTCCAGTCGCATCAGACGGGTGCCGGCATCGGAAAGTTCCTTTGCCGTAGCCATCAGCTTGACCTGCATTTCATAGGTGCGGGACAGGCTGATCATGTCGACCATAGCCTCGACCGCATTGACATTGGAGCCTTCGAGCGCCCCCGAGATGACCTGCACGGCCGCCGACGGTTCGCCGGGCTTGCCGTCGATCTGGCGCATCAGGCCGTCATCGCCCTTGGCCACCTGGGTCTCGTCCAGCGCGACCAGCTTGAGGCGGTCGACCGTGGCCAGGGTGTTGGCGCCCTGCCCCAGCGGCACCACGGACACGGTGCCGTCCTGGCCGATGGTGACGCTGCTGTGCGGCGGCAGCACCAGCGGACCGTTCTCGCCCAGCACCGGCTGGCCGGCACCGTTGAGCACGCGGCCGTCGGCCTGTACCTGCAGGTCGCCGCGACGGCTGTAGGCCTCGCCGCCCTGGGCATCCTGCACCGCGAACCAGCCCTTGCCCTGCAGCGCGATGTCGAGGTCGCGACCGGTCTGCTGGATGGGGCCGGCGTCGAGGTTGCTGGCGCGCTCGGTCGAGGTGGCATTGAAACGGGAGGCATGACCCGGACCGGCGATTTCACTGGTCAGCAGACTGTGAAAATCGGAACGGAAGCCGGTGGTGCTGGCATTGGCCAGGTTGTTCACCGCCGTCGCCTGCGCCTGTTGCGTGGCGCGGGCTGCGTTCATGCCGATATAGAGCATGTGATCCATGGTCTATCCCCCGTCAGCGCCGTGGCGCTCAACGCATGTTGATGATGGTCTGGGTGATCTGGTCCGAGGTCGAGATCATCTGCGCGTTGGCCTGGAAGTTGCGCTGCGCGGTGATCATCTCGACGAGCTGCTCGGTCAGGTCGACGTTGGAGGCTTCCAGGGCACCGGCCTGAAGCAGACCGAAGTTCGAGGAACCGCCCTGGCCCAGACGCGGAGCGCCGGAACTGAAGGTCTCGGCCCACGAGGTCTCACCCATCTGCTGCATGCCGTTGGGGTTGGAGAAGATGGCCAGCGCCACCTGGCCGAGCAGCTTGAGCTGGCCGTTGGTGAAGCGCGCCGACACCACGCCGTTCTTGTCGACTTCGATGCCGGTCATGCGGCCCGTGCTGTAGCCATCCTGGAACAGGCTGTTGACGCCGAAGTTCTGGCCGTACTGGGTCGACTCCTTGTAATTGAAGTTGAGCACCATGTCGGCCGAGCCGGTACCGAGATCAGCCCCGGTGATGGTCACGGGTGGCAGCGTGCCGGCGGCCGGCGTGGCGAGCTTGCCGGTGGCGGCATCGAAGGTCACGGTCTGGGTGGTGCCGCGCTCGGTGCCGTCCACGAACAGGCGCTGTTCCCACGTGTTGTCCGTGGCTGTCTTGCTGAAGTACACGGTGGCGGTGTGCGGCGTGCCCAGCGAGTCGTAGACCGTCATCGAGGTGGCGCGGTTGTAGGTCGACGGATTGTTGGCGTCGAACACGCCGGCAGGCACCGGCGCATTGGCAGGCAGGTTGATGCCGATCTCGACGTCCGTGGTGGCCTGGGGCGGGCTTTCCGTGGTCAGCAGGCGGATGTCGCTGAGCGAGCCGGTGGCGAAGTCGCCATTTTCCGAGACCGGGAAGACCTGCAGGCGCTGCAGGTCGTCATTGACGACATAGCCTTCGCGATCGACCGAGAACGCGCCGGCGCGGCTGTAAACCGTGCCTTCGCGGCCCTTCATGACGAAGAAGCCTTCGCCGCTGATGGCCATGTCGAGGTTGTTGTTGGTGAAGTCGACGTTGCCCTGGCTGAACTTCTGCTGGATCGACGACACCTGCACGCCCGAGCCCGACGCCGTCGAGGACAGGTCGTTGCTGGCGGTGGCGAACACGTCCGAGAACATGGCGCGTGACGACTTGAAGCCGGTCGTGTTGACGTTGGCGATGTTGTTCGCCGTCACGTCGAGTTGGCTGCGGGCGGCATTGAGACCACTGAGTGCGATTTGAAAGCTCATGGTGATGACTCTCCGTTGGGGACCGTTGCGTGGGCTCAGCCCACTTCCTTGATGTCGTTGAGGCCGAGGGTGCCGAGACCCTGGACCTGAAGCTTGGCGCCGCTACCGTCCGCCGGCAGGCTGACCCCGGTCACCGGCGCGCGCAGGCTGGTGGTGAGGGCCTCGCTCTGGCCGTTGCGGGTGGCGGTGGCGGTGATCGTGTAGGTGCCGGCAGCGACCTGGGCACCGCCCTCGTCCTTGCCGTCCCAGGCGAACACCAGCGGACCGGCCATCTGGTCTTCGGCCGACAGGCGCTTGACCACCACGCCGGCAGCGTTGCGGATCTCGATGTTGACGCTGTCGGCGCCTTTCTCGAGGTTGATCTCGCCGACCAGGTCGGGGCTGCTGGCGTCAATGGTCAGGCTGTCGCTGTCGACCAGCACCTCGCGGCCGACCAGGCTGGAGGCTGACAGCATCTGCGAGCCGCGCAGGGTGTCGATCATGTCGGTCAGCGAGTTCTTCATCTCGCTGATGCCGGTCACCGTGCTCAGCTGCGCCATCTGGGCAATGAACTGGGTGTTGTCGGTGGGCTTGAACGGGTCCTGGGCCTTGAGCTGCTGCAGCATCAGGGTCATGAAGTCTTCCTGGTTCAGCTCCGACAGGTCCTTCTTGCGGGTGCCGCCGGCTGCCTCGGGCGCCTTCGACGTGTTCAACAGGCTCTGGATGTCCATCAGGCGGAACTCCTTACTGGCCCAGCTGCAGCGTGCGCAGCATCAGGGACTTGGTGGTGCTGAAAACCTCGGCGTTGGCCTGGTAGCTGCGCGACGCGGAAATCATGTTGGCCATCTCCTCGACGGCATTGACGTTGGAGGCATAGACATAGCCATCGGCATCCGCCATCGGGTTGCCCGGCTCGTAGCGCTTGGGCACCGGCGCCTCGCTCTCGACGATGCGCGGCACGGCAACACCGCCACCGGCAGCGTTGTCCATGACCGTGGAAAACACGGTCTGGCGGGCACGGTAGGCGCCCTTCTCGGTGCTGCTCACGGTGTCGGCATTGGCCATGTTGCTGGCCGTGGTGTTCAGACGCAGCATCTGCGCGTTCATGGCAGAGCCGGCGATGTCAAAAATGCTGGCCATGATCAACGACCTCCGCTGATGACGTTCTTGAGGGAGCTGAACTTGCTGCCGAGGAACTGCAGCGACGCCTGGTAACGCATGGCGTTCTCGGCGTAGGCGGTCTGCTCGACATGCGCCTCGACGGTGTTGCCGTCCTGGCGCGGCTGGCTGGGCAGGCGGTACTGCAGCTGCGCACCCAGCGGCGACAGGCCGGACTGGCCATTGACATCAATATGGCCGCTGCTGGTGCGCTGCATGGCCAGCTGGCCACCCGCATTGCCGGTACCGGCAGTCGCCAGCACCGCGCGGAAATCAATGTCGCGTGCCTTGTAGTTCGGGGTGTCGGCATTGGCGAGATTGGTGGCAATGATTTCATTGCGCTGAGCACGCACCATCAGTGCCTGCTCGTGGATGCCCAAGGCCTTGTCGAAATTGATGGCCATTGTTGCTGACCCCCTAAAGTTTCCCGGCACGCTGCCGATAATCTGATTGCACAAGACTTAAGCAATCCATGTGCCAACTATTTTTCATCTGTCATATCAATGACTTGCCGGATACCGTCGCGGAGATGACGGGTTTCTTGACGCTGCCTTGAAGGGATGCGTGACGGATCACCGACGGTTTTCCGTCACATTCCATTGGCATGGTTTCTGCATTGCATGGTTCATGCCGAAAGGTTCATGACGGATTGCCGCCACCATGCTGCCAGCCAGTTCACCGCACTGCCCCGCCAGGCTGCCCCGATACCGGGTCGGCCACGGGCCTGAGTCCGTGAGTCTCGGCCTGGTGGCGATCAGCCTGCTGTTCTGGCTGGCACTGGCCACCTTGGCCCAGGCTGCCGCTGCGTCGACGCTTGCCTCACCCGGCGCCACCCAGTCGGCCGCACTGCTGCGCGCGCAGACGGAAGACTGGCTGCAGACTCGCCACCCCTGGCAGGGAACGGACTACCAGGTGTCCATCACGGCCGAGCCGCTGGATGCCCGCCTGCGTCTGCCCGCCTGCGCCAGCACGCCGGAACTGACACTGCCTGCAGGCCAGCGCATCGGCGCACGCACCACCGTGATGGCCGCCTGCAGCGCCCCCTCGCCCTGGCGTCTGCTGCTGCCGGTGCGCATCAACGCCCAGGCACGCGCACTGGTCGCGCGGCAGACCATCGCCGCTGGCACGGCGCTGCGACCGGAACTGTTCGAGGTGAGCTGGCGTGATGTCGCCACCCTGAGCCAGGGCCATGTCCCGCCTGACGCGCTGAACGGTCTGGAAAGCCGCCTGCTGATTGCCGGTGGCAGCATCCTGACCCGCGCCCTGGTGAAACCGGAAACCCTGATCAAGCGCGGACAGCAGGTGCTGCTGCGCGTGAACAATGCCGCGCTGTCCATCAGCATGGCCGGAGAAGCCCTCAGCGACGGGGGGCTGGGTGAGCGCATCAAGGTGCGCAACCTGTCGTCGCAAAAAGTGCTGGAAGGTGTGGTGGAAGCCGATGGCTCGGTGTCGATGGCGTTCTGAAAAAATCGCGAGGCCAGGCCTCAAGTTTGCCGGATTGCCGTCGATACTGTGACTGAAGCACCACTCCCAGGGAGACCGTCATGGTCAGCAAACTCGACAACACCGGCTCGCCGGTACCGCTGCGTCGTGCCGACATGGCACGCGCCACGGCGGTAGCCCGCCCGCCGGAAAGCTCGTCGGCCCCGACCGCCAGCACGGACCGCTCGTCTGCGGCCGCCAGCAGCTCGCTGCTGGCCCGCGCCACCGACATCGCTCGTGCCGCCCCCGAGATCGATGAAGCCAAGGTGGCACGCATCAAGGAGGCACTCGCCAAAGGCGAGTTCCAGATGAACCCTGATGCGATAGCGCGAGCCTTCATGGACATGGAATCGGGGCGCTGAACGGAGCACCGTCATGACGGCCACCCTGCTGCGCAACACCCTGACCAGCCTGCATGAGCATGCCCGCGAGTTCGCGGCCGTGCTGCAGGAAGAACTGCAGCATCTGTCGCGGCTGCCGACACCCGGTGACTGGAGCCTGCAGGACCGCAAGCTCGTGGTCATGCGCGAACTGGAAAACGGTCATCGCCAGCTGCAACAGGCGCTGCAGGCCAATGGCCTGGGGTTTCTGCAGGGCGCGGCGCTGCACCAGGGCATGGCCCGCTGCGTCGGACAGGACGGTCTGCGTCTGTGGCAGGACACCCTGCAACTGCTGGCTGACTGCCAGCGCAGCAACCAGATCATCGGCTCCCGCCTGGCGCGTCAACAAACCGTCATGCGCCAGTCGCTTGACCTGCTGCTCGGCGGCACCGATCAGGCCATGACCTATGGTCGCCAGGGCGCCCGCCGCCACATGCCCCGCCACGCATCGTTCGGCGTGGCCTGACCCCGTCTTTCGCCATGCGCATCCTGCCGGCGCTGCCCGCGACACCCCCGCCGGCGCTGGGCTCGGGCATCGCCGGCACCGGCTCGCCCACCCTCGGTCGCGTGGTGGACGCGCGCATCGTCACGCCG
>VFQO010000894.1_pt1 | contig 27558 bp, 23 predicted proteins | sample 3512331 | NCBI WGS metagenome assembly VFQO01 (sample SAMN10412371, study PRJNA504923) | tailings metagenome | isolation source: Replicate 3 from Balatoc abandoned mine | place: Philippines: Itogon, Benguet | collected 2017-08-28 | reverse complement strand
CGGCCAACCCGCGACGAAAGATGCGTTGACGGCGCCTCCCCGCGCCCGTTCCGGCTAGATCGGGCTACGTCTGTGATGGGTATTGTCATCAAGGAGCAGTATATCGCGACACTCCGCGACCGACCTGTCGCCCGGGTGCGGAGCCATGTTGCGAGAATTTCGGCCTGCGGGTGCTGGGGGCGTTCGATCGAACGGTAGAGCTGGTAGAACGCACCCCGCTCATCCCAACACGGTCTTGATCTCCGCGGCGAGCCCGGCGACCTCCTTGGTCGACGCATTCAGCGTGATCGAAATTCGCAGGCGTGCGGTCCCGGCCGGCACGGTGGGCGGGCGGATGCCGCGTACATCATAACCGGCAGCCTGAACCGCAGCCGCGGCGCGCATCGCGAGCGCGTCGTCGCCGACGATGATCGGGATGATTTGCGAACGATCGGCTGCAGCCGCCGGCGAGCCCAATATTTCATGCGCATGGTCGATCATGCTGCGGAGCCGCGTTCGCCGCTCGGGCTCATCGGCCAGAATGCGGAGGGATTCGCGCACAGCGCTTGCCATCAGCGGCGACGGAGCGGTCGAGAAGATGAATCCGCGACCGCGATTGATGAGGAAGTCGCGCATGAAGGCGGGCCCGGTCAGCAAAGCGCCTTCGCAGCCGAGCGCCTTGCCGCAGGTCCTGAGACTGATGATATTGGGGCGCCCGTCAAGATGGGCGCCGAGGCCGCGACCGTCGGGTCCGAAAATCCCCGTTGCATGCGCTTCGTCGATGAGCAGAACGGCATCATGGGCGTCGGCAATCGCCGCAAGCTCGTCCAGCGGCGCCCGATCGCCGTCCATGCTGTACAGGCTTTCGACAGCGATCCAGACCTGCCCTGTGCCGCCGCCGTTCCGCCAGCTACGGATCGCGGTATCGATTGCGCCGGAATCATTGTGCGCCGCCGCGACGGCCGCGGCGCGTCCGAGGCGCAGGCCTTCATGCGCGCTGGCGTGGATGAGTTCGTCGAAGACGACGAGGTCTCCGCGCTGAGGCAGGGTCGCGAGCAGGGCCGCATTGGCCGCAAAGCCGCTTGAGAAATAAAGTGCTGCCTCGGTTCCGAAATGCCGCGCGGCCTCATATTCGAGCGCTTCATGTTCGTCATGGTTGCCGCGCAGCAGTCGTGAACCGCCCGAGCCAACGGGAACGCCGCGTGCCAGCGCGGCTTCGATCGCCAGCCCGAGCCTTTTCGCCCCGGCGAGTCCGAGATAGTCGTTGGAGGAAAAATCCACACCCCGACGTGGAATCAGCTGGCGGTAGCGCCCTTTCGCGCGAAGGTCTTCGAATTGCGCGCGGAAGACGGAATCGATCGGGGGGCTGACAGCAAACATGGATTCTCTCGCGTTACAAATGCGAAGCCGGGGAAATATATGCCGGCGGCAGCCGGTTCCCTTTTTTGCACTTCATTTCCCAGAAAACCGTTTCGCTATCGCGCAGCCGGGATCTCCGGATGCCGATCCGGCGCGGTCTGCATCGGCCTCATCCCGAGTTTGGCGAGCAGAGCGGCGTCCTTGTCATCGCCCGCGTTTGCGGCGGTGAGCAGCTTGTCTCCGGTGAAGATGCTGTTTGCGCCCGCCATAAAGCATAACGCCTGAGCTTCTTCGGTCATGCTTTCGCGTCCTGCGGAAAGCCGGACCATCGATAGCGGCATGGTGATGCGCGCAACCGCGACGGTGCGCACGAACTCGATCGCGTCGATCTTCGCCAATGGCGTGTCTGCCAGCATGTCGCCCAGCACCGTTCCTTTGACGGGTACAAGCGCATTGATCGGCACGCTTTCGGGGTGAGGCATGGTGGCGAGAGCATGAATGAAGCCGATGCGGTCTTCCCGCGTCTCGCCCATGCCGACGATGCCGCCGCAACACACGTTGATCCCCGCCCGGCGCACATTCGTGAGGGTCTCGATGCGATCCTCGAAGCTGCGCGTGGTAATGACGTTGGCGTAGTTTTCCGGCGAAGTGTCGATATTGTGATTATAATAGTCGAGACCCGCCTCGGCGAGCTGCTCCGCTTGGCGGTCGGTGAGCATTCCCAATGTCATGCAGGTTTCCAGGCCCATCGCCCGCACCCCTTTGATCATCTCCACAATGGCCGGCATGTCGCGGTCCTTGGGGCTGCGCCAGGCGGCGCCCATGCAGAAACGGCCCGAACCGGCATCCTTGGCTTGTGCGGCGGCTTGCAGCACCGCGCGCACATCCATGAGCCTGGTGGCCTTCAGCCCGCTGTCGGCCGAGGCAGACTGGCTGCAATAACCGCAATCTTCCGGACAGCCGCCGGTCTTGACCGACAGCAACGTCGAGAGCTGTACCTCATTGGCCCGATGATTTGCCCGGTGAACGCTTTGCGCTTCGAAAAGCAGGTCCGAAAATGGCAGGGCGAAAAGTTCGGAAATCTCCTCGCGCGACCAATCCGTACGCATGCCAGCCTTCTCGATTGTTGTGCCGATCGTCATCCTATCACCTCGCATATGGCGGCCGTTCTTGTTCCGCAACTGTGCATCTGGACGGCTTGAGCACCCGATTTCCTGTATATTGTCATGGAGCAGACTGCCTCAGCGCCCTTGCCAGACTGGCGCCCGCTTCTCGACAAAAGCGGTCGCGCCTTCGATCAGATCTTCCGTCTTCTTGAGGCGGTCCATCGCGGTGTCGCTCAAGCGCTGCAGTTCCGGATCCTGATCGGTTCCGGCACGGGCCATGACCGCAAGACTTTCCTGCACGGCAAGGGGGGCGTTGACAGCGATTTCATTCGCCAGCGCGACCGCCGCCGCAAGGACTTCGCCGCCCGGCGCAAGCCGGTTGACCATACCAAGGGCTGCTGCCCGTTCCGCCGAAAGGCGTCCCGCCGTCAAAATGACTTCGCGGGCGATATTGACGGGGATGGCTCGAGGAAGCCGAAACAGGCCGCCCGCGGCGGCGACCAGTCCGCGCGTGACTTCCGGCAAACCGAACGCGCCATCATAAGAAGCGACGATCAGGTCGCAGGCCAGCGCCAGCTCGCAGCCGCCCGCAAGCGCCAGACCCTCGACGGCCGCGATCCATGGCTTCTTCCGCTTTGCATAGACGAACCCCGCAAAACCTCCCTTGTCGGTCATAAGTTCGTCGACACGGCCTGCGGCCACGACCTTGAGATCCGCCCCGGCCGAAAAGACCTTCCCGCCGGCTCCTGTCAGCACCGCGACGCGAACGGCGGGGTCGGCCTCTATCTCTTCGACGATCGCTTCGAGGCGATGGGCGAGAGCGGGATTCACCGCGTTGCGCTGCTCGGGCCGGTTCAGAGTTACGAGTGCAATGCCATTTGTCCCTTTTTCCAGAAGGACCGGCTCGCTGGCTGCAGTCATGATGTTCATGTCCTTGTTCAGAATATCTCGAACAGGCCGGCGGCACCCATGCCGCCTCCCACGCACATGGTGACGACGCCGTAACGCGCACCGCGCCGCTTGCCTTCCAAAAGAATATGCCCCGCCATCCGCGCACCGCTCATGCCATAGGGATGGCCCATCGCGATCGCCCCGCCGGAGACGTTGAGCTTCTCGTTGTCGATCCCCAGCCGGTCGCGGCAATAGAGGACCTGGCTGGCGAAGGCTTCATTGAGTTCCCAGATCCCGATATCGTCGATCGAAAGCCCGGCCGCATCGAGCAATTTCGGAATCGCGAACACGGGGCCGATGCCCATTTCGTCGGGGTCGCACCCCGCGACCGCAATGCCGCGATAGGCGCCAAGGGGCGCGAGGCCCCGCCGTGCAGCCTCGCCGGCCTCCATGAGCACCATGGCCGAGGCGCCATCGGAGAGCTGCGAGCTGTTGCCGGCCGTTACGCTTCTGCCTTCGGAAAGCTGCTGGCCGCCCTTGAACGCGGGCTTGAGGCTTTGCAGCGCTTCGAGCGTCGTCGAGGGGCGGGGGCCTTCGTCGCTTTCGAGCCGAACCGGCTGCAGGGCCGGTGTCACGCCATCTTCGCCGGTCACGAGCTTCATGCTGTCCAACGGAACGATCTCGGCGTCGAAGCGGCCTTCCGCCGCGGCTGCCGCAATCCGCTGCTGCGATTGCAAGGCATAGTCGTCCTGCGCTTCGCGCGTGACGCCGTAACGCTGCGCGACGAGTTCGGCGGTCTCGAGCATGGCCATATAGGTGTCGGGCCGGCGCTCCACGAGCCAGGGGTCCTGCGCGCGAAAACGGTTCATATGCTCATTCTGGACGAGCGAGATCGACTCGACGCCGGCGCCCACCGCCACTTTCTGTCCGTCGCAGATGATCTGCTTGGCAGCGATGGCAATCGCCATCAGCCCCGACGAGCATTGGCGGTCGACGCTCATACCCGCAACGGAGGTCGGGATGCCGGCGCGCAACAGGCTCTGGCGCGCAATATTGGAACCGGTCGCGCCTTCCTGCATAGCGCAGCCGACGACGATGTCATCGACCTCGCCCGGCGCGCAATCGGCACGCCCGATTGCGGCCGCGATCGCATGACCGCACAGCTCTTGCGGCTGGGTGTTGTTGAAAGCGCCCCGAAAGGCCTTGCCGATGGGGGTGCGTGCCGTCGAAACGATTACCGCCTCGCGCATCTCTGATCCTTTCCTTTTTCTGGTGCCGGCCGGGTCGGTTTGCCCAGCGTGGCCGTCAGCATCGTTCGATTATCGTGGCGTTTGCCATCCCGCCGGATTCGCACATCGTCAGCAGACCGTATCGGCCTCCGGCCGCTTCGAGGCCCGAGATGAGGTTGGCCATCAGCCTTCCGCCCGACGCGCCGGCCGGATGTCCAAGCGCGATTGCGCCGCCTTGCACGTTCATGCGCTCCGCGTCGGCGTCGATGTCGGCGAGCCAGGCGAGAGGCACCGATGCGAAAGCCTCGTTCACCTCATACAGGTCGATATCGGCGATGCGCATGCCGGACCGTTCGAGTATCTTTTGCGTGACCGGAATAACCCCGGTCAGCATGTATATCGGATCGCTGCCCGTGACGGCGAAATGGCTGAAGGCGATGCGCGGTGTCAGTCCCAACCGGATCGCCAGCGTCTCCTCCATGATGAGCGCCGCGCTGGCGCCATCCGTGACCTGGCTGGAATTGCCCGCGGTTATCGACCAGTCGATCTGCGGGAAGCGCTGCTTCGCGGCTTCGTCGACGAAAGAGGGGCGCAACTGGGCCAGCCGCTCGATCGACGTGTCTCGCCGCACGCCTTCATCGCGGTCGGCGATCCGCACGCCATCGTCGGTCGGTACCGAGATGGGGACGATGTCGCGCATGCGCAGACCCGCGTCCTCGGCTGCAGCCGCGCGCTGATGCGAAAGCAGGGCATAGTTATCGAGCGCCTCGCGCGGCAGCTTCCACCGTGCAGCGATCAGCTCGGCGGAAACACCTTGATGCACAAGCCCTTCGGGGTAACGCAGGCCGAGCGCCTGACCGTGGTGGTCCTTGCCGAGGCGATTGGCGCGCATGGGCACGACGCTCATCATCTCGACGCCGCCCGCGATGACCATGTCATAGGCGCCAGCGATGATTCCCTGCGCGGCGAAGTCCATCGCCTGCTGTGCCGACCCGCACTTGCGGTCGATCGACACGCCCGGAACGCTCTCGGGGAGCCCGGCAGCGAGAACGGCTTGCCGCGCGATATTTCCGGACTGCTCGCCGGCCTGGACGACGCATCCGCTGATGACATCGTCGATGAGAACCGGATCGATTCCGGCGTCGGCGACGAGTTGCTCGATGACCTGCGCGTAAAGGTCGACGGGATGGCAACCGTCGAGCAATCCGCCGGGGCGGCCCTTGCCAAAGGGGGAACGTTTGATGTGGGTGAGAACGGCCCGGCGCATAACGTTATCGCCGCAGACTGAGAGAAAGTGCGTCCGACTGATAGGCCACGACCGGGATCTCCGTGATCTGGAGCAGCTTGCGTGCCTGATCCATTTCGGGAGACGACATCAGGGGATAGCTGCGCTTGAGCGGCCCCGCCGCGCGCATCTTTTCGAGGTCCGATTCCGGCATCAGCGCGCGCAGGATCAGTTCATCGTCATCCTGCGTGCCATAGCGCCGGCGCAGCTCCTCGATCGTCGGCTGCTCGGGCGGATTGTCCAGCACCTCTTTCGCCCGGTCGCTCGACATGATGCGGTCGAGTACATTGGGATTGATCGGCGCGACCGTCTCTCCGTAATAGCCCGCCGCATATTCGATCACCTCGTCGGGAATGATCGCATAGCGTTCGCCCTTGACGACGTTCAGTACCGACTGGATGCCGACAAGTTGGCTGAACGGGGTCGCCATGCCCGGGTAGCCCAGCTCCTGCCGGACGATTGCAACCTCGTGGAGAACGTCTTCGAAACGATCCGCCATATTATGCTGGGCGAGTTGCGCCTTGAGCGTGCCGACCATGCCGCCGGGAATCTGGTGCAGGGTCGAGAGCACGTTATATTCGGCGAACTGGTTGACCAGGAAGCCTGCGGCTTTCCCCACCTTCGCGAAATGATCGGCGACCGGAGGCAGGAACTGCTTGTCCAGGTCGTGCGTGTGGCCGAGCAGTTCGATGTTGGCGAGAACGCTCTCGGTGGAAGGCACCGACGGGCCGTTGGCCATCGGGCGGCTGGCCGTGTGCAGGATGCTGACGCCGAGGTCGATCGAGTCGAGATAGGCCTTGCCCGACTGGCCGAGCAAGTTGTTCGCATGGAATTCGATCGGCTTGCCGCGCGCCTTGGCGACGATCGCCGGCAGCAACGTCGTCAGCCGTTCCTTCTCCAGCACACCGGCCGTATCGTAAAGGAGGATCGTGTCGATGTCCGGCGATGCGGAGAGCTTATCCACCTTGTCCGCAAAATAGGCGTCGTCATGCACCGGTGACAGCGTGAACATGATCGCGCCGGCGACTTCGGAACCGAATTCCTTCGCGACCTTCGCCAGCCGCAGCATCTTGTCGACGTTGTAAAGGACGTCATAAATCCAGAAGCTCCGGGCGCCGTGACGGTTGAGCTGGCGCATCCAGCAATCCATCAACGCGTCGGGCGTCGTGCGGAAGGTGACCGATGCATTGGACCTCATGCCGGAGCGCAGGGTGGTGCGCGGCATGGCTTCGACCAGCGCGTCCATCATCTCCCACGGATTTTCGCGGCAATGCCGGATCAAGACCTCGAAATGATTCGATCCTGTAAGGTCGATGACACGAAAGCCGGAGCGATCGAGCCATGAGGTGGCGGGTAACGCCATGCCCGCTTGCAGGCGCATGCCCCACAGGCTCTGCTGTCCGTCACGGATGGTCTGGTCAAGAAATTCGACATGCATGGGCTATTGTCCCCGAGAATTTTGGAAGGCGGGCAGGAGAATGCTCTCCAGCCATCGCGTCGTGATTGCGTTGGCGCGGAAATCGGGATGCGCGACGATGAAACGCAAAAGCGGGATGTTCGTCGCGATGCCCTCTACCTGGAAGTCGTCGAGTGCCGTGATCATCCGCTCGATCGCCGCTTCGCGCGTCTCGGCGTGAACGATCAGCTTGGCGATCATGCTGTCATAGAAGGGCGGCACCATTGTTCCGGCCTCCATCGCACTGTCGATGCGGACGCCGGGACCGGCGGGCGGTTCCCAGCGCGTGATCCGCCCTGGCGAAGGCATGAAGTCGCGGTCAGGATCTTCGGCGATGATACGAACTTCGATCGCGTGGCCGGCGAAATGGATCTCGGCCTGGTCGAGTTTGTCCACCGCGCCGGTGGCCAATGCGAGCTGTTTCTGCACGAGGTCGGCGCCCGTGATCATCTCCGACACCGGATGTTCGACCTGGATGCGGGCGTTGACTTCCATGAAGAAGAATTCGTCGGTCTTGGAATCGTACAGGAATTCCACCGTGCCGGCGTTGCGGTAGCCGATCGAACCAAGCAGCGTGACGGCCGCCTGGTGCAGACGCTCGCGCGTCTGATCGCTCAGCACGGCGGCCGGCGCCTCTTCCAGCATCTTTTGATAGCGCCGCTGGATAGAGCAGTCGCGTTCGCCGAAATGTATGACGCTTCCCTCGCCGTCGCCGAACACCTGGACTTCGAGGTGGCGGGCAACTTCGACATAGCGCTCGATGAAGAGGGTGCCGTCACCAAATGCTTCCCGCGCCACCGTAACGGCCTGGTCGAACGCTTCGGCCAATTCTTCGGGCCGGTGCGCGACGACCATGCCGCGGCCGCCGCCGCCCGCCGATGCCTTGGTAATGACGGGATAGCCGATCTTGGCCGCTATCTCGAGCGCCTCCGCTACGGTCTCGACGGCTTCGCTGCCGCTCGTCATCGCGACACCGGCTTCGCGGGCCATCGCCCGAGCGGATAGCTTGTCGCCCACCTGGCGGATCGATTGCGGTGTCGGGCCGACGAAGGCAATGCCCTCTTCGGCACACATTTCGGCCAGTTCGGGGCGTTCCGAAAGGAAGCCATAGCCAGGATGCAGCGCCGTGCAGCCAGTGGCTACGGCGGCATGAACCACCAGCTCCGGGCGCAGATAGGAGTCCCGCGCCGGCGCCGGACCGAGAACAACGGCGCGGCCGGCTTCGCGCGCGCCGCGGCCATCGCGATCGGCGGCCGAAACGCCGAGCACGGTTTCCATTCCCAGGGCGTGCGCGGCATGGATCGCGCGCAAAGCGATCTCGCCGCGATTGGCCACGAATATCCGCTCGGGCTGTTTTGCAGGTTCAGCCATGACCTTCGACCACGAACAGCGGCTGGTCGAATTCGACCATTTCGCCATCGGCCACGCAGATTTCGCGTATCTTGCCGGCTACGCCGGCCCGGACGGTGGTGAAAAGTTTCATCACTTCGATGAGGCATAGCTGGCTGTCCGCCTCCACCGACTGGCCGACCTCGCAGAAGGAGGGCGCGCCGGGCTTCGGCGAACGGTAGAATGTACCGAGGCTGGGGGCGCGTACGACGATGCAATTGTCCGGCAGTGACGCTGCGGTTCCGGCCGGCGCGGCTGGCGCCGCTGGAGCGGGCGCTACGGCGACGGGTGCCGCCGGCGCAGGCGTGGAAGCCGCGGCAGCCGGGGGAGCGGCGACGCCGGCGGCGAGCGGCGCACGCGGAAGCTGCGCCGTTCCGTCCTTGCTCAAGAACAGCTCGATGCCGTCGGCCTGCAAATGCATCTCGCGCCAGCTGCTCTCCCGGAAGAGCGTGACAAGGGCCTCGATATCCCCGGGGGGAACGGTGCTCACATCATTTCCTTTCGATTTTCGGTCGCGAACTGGGCCGCTGCGACAAGAGCGGGAAGGACAGGGGAGGTAATGATCGCCGCAACCTGCGCGTCGATCGCCTTTCGGACTGCTTCATCATTGTTGGCGAAGACCGCACCGCGCACCGTGGCGCCGGGCGCGAGGCTCGCGAAGATCTCGTCGATATTCTCTGCATGCTCGTCGAAATTCACGGTCTCTCCCGCAGGTGCCGCATCGGTGACGGTGACCTGCGAGAGTGCTTTCGCCCATTGCGCCACGGCACCGAGCAGCTCGTCGTTGTCGGCGTCCGGCACTTCGACGGCGAGGCGCCCCATGAAAATTTCGCCGCTTGCGCCATCGACGGTAACTTCCTTGCCCGCGAGGCCGGTCAGTGTGTCGGGACCGCATCCGACGACGCAGGGACGGCCGAGCGCCCGCCCGACGACGGCAGCATGGCTCGTCGAACCGCCGCGCTCGGTTATGATGGCGCGTGCTGCGATCATGCCGTGCAGGTCGTCAGGACTGGTGGTGGCGCGCGCCAGAACGACATCTTCACCGTTACGGGCGCGCTCCTCGGCCTCATTGGAGTCCATGACGACGATACCGCGACCTATGCCCGGCGACGCCGCTTCGCCTTTCGCGACGACTTGCGCGCCATGCGCTGCATCGCGTGCCAGCCGAGGGCTGAGGAGGACGCGGACCTGCTCGCTCGTAATCCGACGCAGCGCGTCGGCCGGCGAAAGCCGCCGCTCGTCGAGCATGTCTTTCGCTATCCGCAAGGCGGCGGCCGGAGCGCGTTTGGCGGCTCTTGTCTGGAGCAGGTAGAGCGTTCCCCGTTCCAGGGTGAATTCGATGTCCTGGACATCGCCGGCTTCCTCTTCCAGCCGTTGCGCCGCCTCGAGCAGTTCCGCATGGACTTTGGGCAGGAGCAGTTCCAGGTCGTCGAGCGGCATGGGGGTATGGCGACCGGAAACGATGTCCTCTCCCTGCGCCCGGCGCAGAAACTCGCCATAGGGCACCCGTTCGCCGGTCAGGGGGTTGCGGCTGAAAAGCACGCCGGTGCCCGAAAGATCGTCCATGTTGCCGAAAACCATCGCCTGCACGGTCACGGCTGTACCCAGATTGTGCGGGATGCCGTTATGCTCCCGGTAGCGTCGCGCGCGGCGGGAATTCCACGAATTGAAGACAGCCTCGATCGCGCCGCGCAATTGTGCCCGGACATCCTGAGGGACTTCCCCGGCGCTGCCGGCAACCTTGCGCCGCCAGTCCGCCGGATGTCCCGCGGCGTCGAGCTCCACCGGGCTTTTCAGTACGATACTGGCATAAAGCTCGATAAACCGGCGATGCGTATCGCGGGCGAAAGCGGGGTCGCCGCATTCGTCAGCCAGCAACGCTTCGGTTTCGTCGTTGATCCCAAGGTTGAGGACCGTGTCCATCATTCCCGGCATCGAAATCGGTGCACCCGAGCGGACCGAAACGAGCAGCGGGTGCTCGCTTCCGCCAAAGCTGCGCCCGGTGCTGTTTTCCAGCCAGCTCAGCGCTTCATCAATATTCGCGTCCAGGTCCCGGGGAGGAGAGCCGTGCTCCAGTACATGCGTACAGGCGGGCGTCGTGATCACGAATGCCGGCGGCACGCGAAGGTCGAGCGAACTCATCCGTGCGATCGACCAGGCCTTTCCGCCGATCAGCGAGCGATCGGGCAGGGTGCTGCCGTCCAGCAGGAGGATATGATTTCCGATCTTCATGCCGGCTTACTCCTGACGGGTCCGGCCGACGATGCGCAGAAGATCCTCATGCAGCTCGAACCAGAGCGTGTGATAGCTTTCGATGCGGGCGTCGCTGACCCACTCGATCGCGCCATCCTCGGCTTTCTCGAGAGCCTCCAGCAATTTGCGGCGATAGAAGCCCAACCGGGGAACGCCCTTTTCGAGCCTCGCAAAAATGCCGTCTGCCCGTTCGTGGCATTCGCCGAGGCGGTCGATCACCTTATTGTCGTGGTCCCTGTCGCTATGATCGTTGGCGACGCGCTGACCGCCTACGTCCATCGTTTGCCAGTCCGTGATGAGGGACTTGAGCTGGACGTTGATGACCTCGAACGCCTCATAAGCCTCCATGAAGGCGGCATCTTCGCGCACATCGGCATAGTGGCCCGAATATTCGGCTTCGAGAATGACGCGCGCCAGCGGCGTGAGAATGAACCGGCCATCGGCTTCGCAAGCCCGTGCGCTTGCCACCGCGCGATCGAGATGGGCGCGGGTATCCTCTTCTCCCAGGCCGATCAGCCCGGCGATTTCCTCCGCTGCGGCGTGCTTCTTGATCGCGAGGCCGTGAAGGATCAGGTGCGTCTTGTCCATTGAGGGGCCTTTCAGCTGCCGGAGACCGGCGCGGTTCGAGCGACGACGGTGTCGCGTACCGTGCGGCGCAAAATCTTGTTTGCAGCGCTTTTCGGCAGTTCCGGCCATATCTCGATGGACTTGGGCTGCTTGTAGTTGGCGAGGCTGGCCCGGACGGCGGCGAGGATCGCTTCCGCATCGAGTCCGTCCCGTCCGGCGATGACGGCATGGACGCGGTCGCCCCACTTCGGATCGGGCAATCCGACCACCGCGGCTTCGACCACGCCCTCGCAGGCAAGCAGCGCATCCTCTACCTCGCGCGGATAGACATTGTACCCGCCCGAAATGAGCATGTCGTTCTTGCGGTCGAGAATGTAGAAAAACCCGTCCTCATCCATGCGACCGACATCGCCGGTGTGAAGCCAGCCGTGGCGGAAGGCTTCGGCCGTCGCCTCGGGCCTGTTCCAGTAGCGGGCCATGAGCTGCGTGCCGCGGCAGACGATCTCGCCGACCTCGCCGGCAGGCAGGAAATTGCCCTCATCGTCCATGATGGCCACTTCGACCGTCGTGAACGGCCGACCGCAGGAACCTACCCGGTCATGATCCTCGGGCTTCAGGCAGGTAATGACCATCGGGCTTTCCGCCTGGCCATAGCATTGCGCGAACACCTTTCCGAAACGGGCTTCCGCGCGCCGCAGCAGCGAGTCCGCGATCGAGGATGCGCCATAGACGATCCGGGTAAAGGCGAGGTCCGCGTTCGCGCAATTCTCCTGTTCCAGAACCATGGCGAGCATCGTCGGGACCAGAAACGTCACCGAGGCCTTTTCGGATGCGGCCAGCTCGACGAAGCGCGCCGGTTCGAATTTCTTCATCACCAGCGAACGAGCGCCGCGGACGAGCGCCGGCAGGAAGAAGGCGCCCGAGGCGTGGGCGATCGGGGCGGCGTGCAGAAAGGTGTCGCCCTTGCCGATGCCGGGCACGAGATCGGTGAGGAAAGCCGAAAGCTCTGCTCCCTCGCCGCGCATGGTCAGCGTCACGGCCTTGGGGCGCCCGGTCGTCCCCCCGGTGTAGCCCATGCGGTAAGGCGCCTCGAGATCGCGGTCCACGGCGCAGGGTGCGGCCGATGCAGTGGCGATCATGGCAGGCAGCGCGCTTTCCCGGAAGCAGAATTCCAGATCCGGCACGTCCTCGGTGTCGCCGCAGATCACTCCCCGGCTCTCGCTGTCTTCCAGCTTGTAACGATGGTCGTCGGGCGTTTCGCGGGTGTTGAGCGACACGCGCACCAAGCCGCATTTCGCGAGAGCATAATAGGCGACCAGGCAATCGATGCCATTGGGCAACAAGACCCCGACCCTGTCGCCGGGTTGTAGTCCGGTCGCGAGCAGCGCATTGCCGAGCCTGTCGGTCAGCTCATCGAAATCGCGGAAGGTGACGATGCGGTCACCTTCGACGAGACATGGCGCGTCACCGTAATGAAGGGCCGCGCGCCTGATCAGGCTACCTATCTGCATTAGTCCGTCTCCATGGAACAACCGCGGCCTTCAAGGGTGCGGGAGCCGCGCTGCGCGAGGCGATACAGTTCGTCGGCCTCGGGAGAGCCGGCATTATATTTGACCCAGGTCTCGCACAGGAAGCGATATGGCTCCTCGCATTCGGCCGGCACGAACTCGCGCGCCAGACGATTATATTCGGCGAGGGTGAGCGTGCCGCGGCTCGTGCGATACCGGTCCTGCTTGGGCTCCAGCAGGGTCGACCCCGGCAGGATGGGCCCGCAGCTCGGCACATAGTCTTCACCCGCCAGAACCGAATAGGGCAGGGAGGTCAGCATGCCGACGGGCCGATCGGCGAGCTTCATCATCGTGAAGGGGGAGCGCTGCTGGCAGGGAAGGGTCAATCCGGCCACCAGCTCGCCGAGCAGGAGGTTCGCATATTCGTCATTCAGAACCGAACGGAAGCGTTCAGCGCGCGGATCGATCTCCATCCAGTCCGAAACTTCGTAGACCCCGGCTACATGAGCCAGTTCCTTGATCGCCGAAAAATAGGTCAATGCTCCGGCGTCGAGCAGCGTTTCGCGGCTCCAGTCCGCCATGCGCAGCCAGAGCTTGTTGGTGGCTTCGCGCAATATTTCGTTGAGCGAGCGCAGCGTCTCGATCAACTCTTCGCGCGATGACATGCCGACCGGCTGGTGCCCGTCGGTCAGCGGGTCGGATGTATAGAGACCGATGCCGGCGAGGCGTTCCGACACGAACGCGGGTTCGGCTTCGAAGCTGCCCCATTCGTCAACGATATGGAAATGGCAATCGCGCACCGACATGACGACCGTGAGGTTGTTGTAGGGCACGTCGGCGGCGACGCCGTCGAGCCAGGGAAGCGAGCATTCGGCGAGATCCATGAAGTCGCGGATCAGCATCTCGTGGTTGTCGTCGAGGCGGTAGGGCCCGCTGTTGGTCAGGCTGACCCGGCTCTCGCAAGATACCAGGAAACCATATTGCGATGCCGTCGCCATGAACGCATTGGCCGCTTCCTGCAGGGCGTCGCCCGGCTCGCAGGCATAAAGGTCGGCCTTGAACACTTCGAGGCGCCGATCGGGCAGAATCTGCCCGCGCTGGCCGCCTTGCGTGTTCGTGAGATAGCCATCGTTCCGATGCCAGGAGAGCATGAAGCGCTTCCAGAAATCGAGGACATAGATCACGTCGTCCAGCGCGTCCTGGGGGCGAATGACTCCCCAATTGATCAACACCTCGCGCCCGAGCAGGTAGAAGGCGGGAAGGCAGGAACTGACATGCGAGTTCTGCAGTTTGACGCCCATATTGCGGCTGCGATCGCCGATTTCCTCGGCGGACATTTCGGCCTCGACCTTCCGAAGCAGTTCGGGAAAGCGATAGAAGGCATTGAGGTACGACAGCAGGATATAAGCCGAAACGGGATAGAGCTTCGATTCCTGGACCGTGCGCGTCAGGCACAGCCAATGGAAGGAATCGGCGGTCTGCCGGATCAGATTGTTGGTCTCGAGCAGTTGCGCATAGCTCGGCAATTTGGGGTCGCGGGTCATAGCAGTTTCCAGATCCGGGCGGGCATTTCCAACCCGGTTGCATAGGATTCGACGGTTCGCGCGGGCGCGGAGGATTCGATCTCGACGGTGTCGCCGTCGCGAATGCCGCTGATGCGTGCGTTCATCACGCAAGGGATGCCATATTCGCGGGTGAGGATGCCCAGATGCGAGCGGATCGTGCCGCCGGCGCAGATCACCCCCTTGAAGCGGTCGAGAATGGGAGCGGTCAGGGTTCCGCCACTGTCATCGATGATGGCGATCGTATCGGCCGGCACGCCCTGACGCATCAGATCCAGCACCTTTTCGCTGGTGCGGATATACATCGCCTTGCCCCTGACATCATTCTCTGTCTGGCCAACATTGTCGCCCGTTCCGCGCTGCTGCCGGCCATCGGGATCGGCGTCGAGGACGGCTGCGCCGTCATGCTCGAAAGAGAAGCTACCGTCGTCACTTGCTTCTTCCGAAGCGTAAATCTCGGGGCGGTCGCGCAGCGAGAGCGCCGAGGACCATGCGAAGCGATAGCCGCTGTCCAGAATAAGGCGCTCCACGGACTGCACCTTGTCGGCAGTGATGAGTTCCTCCAGTTCGCCAAGAACGGTCTCGCCGTGGGGGCGGCCGCTTGCGGCGACGCACGAACGGATCATGTTGCGGATCGCGGCGTCAGTCGCTTCGACGAGGGCGTTCTCCGGGCGAGCCGGATAGCGATCCTTGTCGGCATATAGTCTTGGCATCCCATCCTCCTCCTGGAGCTGCTTTGCGGCTTCCGTGTCAGGAGGGCATCTGACATCATCGCATTATCAATGTCAATGTTATAATACTTTTTACAAACACAAAATTGTAGGGCAATTATATCGACGAGGTCAGCAAGGAGAATGAATGTGCCCGATGGGGAGAGCGCCGAAATCCGAAACTTTCGCGATCTCGGCGGGATGAGGACTGCCGATGCAAGGACGACGAAGCGCGGGCTGATCTTCCGATCGGCCGCGCTCGACGGCCTCGATCATTCTCAGCGCGAGAGAATCGCGCAGCTCGGCGTCCGGCTCGTCGTGGATTTCCGTTCCGGCGTGGAACGAGGCATCGTCGACATTCTCTATGGGGCGCCCGCTGTTCGTGTCTGGCACGCTGCGGACGCGTCCACGAGCGGAGCGCCGCAGCATAGTGTCGCCGCCTTCCTCGAGCGGCCGCCGGACGACATGTCGGTCATGCAGGGTCTCTATAGGGCCATTCCTCTCGTTCAGGCTGCGGGGTTCCGGGCCCTGTTCGAGGCCATCGCCAGCGCGGAGCTTCCACTGGTCTTTCATTGTGCAGCCGGCAAGGACCGGACAGGCGTCGCGGCGGCGCTGCTGCTCGACCTGCTGGGGGTCGTTCGCGAGGACATCACGGCCGATTATCTGCAGAGCGCGGCATGGTTCGAGCATAGCCGGAAGGAATTCCTGGCCAATTTCCCCGATCGCGACGCCATCCTTGCCAAGGAGGATCATTGGCGGACGATGATCCAGGTGGATCCCAGCTTTCTCGAGGCGATGTTCGACGAAATCGAAAAGCGCTTCGGCGGTACGCGCGGCTACATGTTGCAGGAGTTGGGGATGACGAACCGGTCGATCGACCGGATCGCCTCCCTCCTTCTTGAATGATTTCGCGATTACGCAGCCGGCGAAATCATGACCTTCATCGATTCTTCGACTAGTAGCTGTTTGGCGAAAGCGGCGGGGGCGTCGCCAAGCGCGAAACGATGCGTGGCCAGCGGGCGGGGGTCGATCGCTCCCGAGGCGATCTTTTCGATGGTCGCCACGAAGTCGCCACCCAGCGAGCCGATGATCGTAGGCATTTTATGGACGATCTTGGTGGTGTCGATCGGTGCCGGGACCTCGGGCAGCCCCACGATGCAGATCGTTCCGCCGGGACGTACCATCTCGAGAGATTGCTGTATCGTCAACGGAATCCCGGCGGCTTCGAACACCACATCGGCGTTGCCACCGACATTATAGTGATAGGGCGCGGCGCCGAAGCGGTTCATGACCCATTGCAAGGCATCGCCGGTGCGGGCGTCGAAGACATCGTCGGCGCCGCACTCGCGGGCAAGTTTCAATCGCAGCGGCGATATGTCGATGGCCAGCACTTCCGAGGCACCCGCCGCCTTCGCTGCCTGGATACACCCGTTCCCGATTATTCCGCAGCCGAGGACGACAACCTTGTCCCCGGCTTTCACGCCTGCAGATGCCGCTGCCGTCACGCCGATCGACATGGGCTCGATCATGGCCGCCGCCGTATCGTCGATCGTGTCGGGGAGGAGGTGGATATTGCCGCCGAGTTCCGCATTCTCGATTCTGACGAATTCGGCGAAGGCGCCTGGCCGCCCGTAACCCGTGGAATTCTGGAACAGGTCCGCGCACAGGATAAACTGTCCAGCCTTGCATGCATCGCATTCACCGCACACGCCTGCGGAAAATCCGGTTACCCGGTCCCCGGGGGAAAGGCCGGTTACCTCCGCGCCGAGTTCGGCGACGCGGCCGACGAACTCATGGCCCATCACCTGGCCGGGCTCGACATACATGCCGGTCTTGAAGCTATGGATATCCGATCCGCAGATCCCGCAATTGGCCACCTTGATCAGCACGTCCCTGGGGCCGACCTCCGGCTGCGGAATGTCCTTCACCACGATCGTTTCTGCGGCATCCAGTACTGCCGCCATCATCATTTTCGTCATGATCCTCTCCTCTCGCGAATATTGTGTTTCAGTTGCGCCAGCCGCGGGCGCCCTTGCCGCCCACCAGTCCGGCTGCCACGCGTTGCTTGAGCAAAGGGCGAGGGCGAAAACGCTCCCCATAGGCGTCGAACATGATTTCCTGTGCCTGAAGGCAGAGGCTGGAGGTGGTGGCATCCATCAACTCGAAAGGACCGATAGGGTGGCCGAGGCCGAGCCGGCAGGCCGTGTCCAGATCCTCCGCGCTGATCACGCCTTCCTCGACCAGGCGAACCGCCTCGATCATGAAGACATGCAGAACACGGTTTACCGCAAATCCCGGGACATCCTTTACGAGGATCGGAGTCTTGCCGGTGGCCCGTGCCAGGGCCAACGCCTGCTCGACCGTTTCCTCGTTCGTCGCGAGGCCCGGGATCACCTCGACCAGCTTCATCCGGCTGACCGGAGAAAAATAGTGCATTCCGACGAAATTCCGCTGCCAGTCTTCCGAAAGTCCGCCGGCAAGTACTGAAATCGGAATGGTCGATGTATTCGTCACGATCATCGCATCGGGCGGCGCGATGGCGGTGGCAGCGGCAAGCACTTCGTGCTTCACCGAGAGGATCTCGACCACCGCTTCGGTGATAATCTGGCAGGACCGTAAATCCGAAATGTCGGTCGTCGTGGAAAGGCGTGCCAAGGCTGCCTCGCAGTCCGTCTCCTGATAGAGGCCGCGCGCGCAACCTTTCTCAAGCAAGCCTTTCAAGCGTATGATCGTCCGTTGCAGTACGTCGTCATCCTTGTCGACCAGCGTCACGTGATGACCGGCGAGTGCCTGGACCAGGGCGATCTCGCTGCCCATCAACCCGGCACCAAGCACTCCGGTCCGCATGCCATCGGAAATTTTGGAAACCATTTAGAATTGTCCTATCAAATTGTTTGATTAAATGCTAGTTTCATGAAGGGTGAGCTTCGTGGCAACAGTCGGGTTTTAGCGGTGTGAGGGTGCGCGGCGGACCATGCTGGAAAGCGAGGCGAGGCGTTCGTGGTTTTGGTGTTTCACCGCCCCATGAATTGATCTACGGGTGAACTTGCCGAATTCGCCTGTTGAAATAATATCGAACCAATATTGACGAGGAATTCGACCTTCATGTCTACTGTCGCAAAAATTGCTGAAGAATCCGACGTGAGGAGCGTCTCGGAGCCGAGTTCTCCCGACAAGGTGGTGAACGCAATTTATCGCGGGATTCTCGCTGGGCGGATTGTGCCCGGGCAGAAGCTGATCGAGGCGGACCTCGCCGCCAGTCTGAATGTAAGCCGTGGTCCGATCCGCGAAGCCCTGAAGCGGCTTCATGCGGAAGGCGTTGTTGAAAATACGCGCCATCGCGGGGCGTATGTTCGGCTTCTCACCCGGAAAGAAGCGCTGGATTTCCTCGAGATTCTCTCGATGCTCACCTGCTTCATAGCCCGGAAAGCCGCGGAAGCGATCAAGCAGGGCGACGTAGCTTTTCGTCAGGAATTCGCATCGACTTTGAGCGCGCTGGAACATTTCCTCAAGGCGAATGGCGCGGAGAATCTCCATCTGGAAATCAATCGCCGCTTCTATGACGCGATGATGGAAATCGGAGGCAATTCCCAAATCGCGAGCATCATGCCGGCCATGCGAATCCAGCTTTTTCGCACGCAGGGACAAATGATCGTCGGTCCCAAGGATCATGAGAAGCGCTTTGCCGAATTTGCCGAGATTGCCCGCCACGTCCTGGCCGGCAGTCCGGAGAAGGCCGAGAAGGCGATGGCTCGTCATATGAAACTGACACTCGATCGTCTCGAGCGTCAGCCAGACGAAGCCTTCGCTTCTGGCTGAGTTCCGGAGCCCGGACATTATTTCCAGAGATAGCCGGGATTGCCCGGCACCAGATGTGCGAAGCGCCGTTCGACTTCTTCGATCGAGAGGACGCTGCCGTGACCGCCGGTGATGCGCGGATCGGTGGCCGCGTGCCGTTTCAGTTCGAGCCGCGCGAGTTGATTGCGATGGACCTCGTCGGGCCCATCGGCGAGCCTCAGCAGGCGGGCGGTAGCATAGCAGGCTGAGAGATAGTGATCCATGCCGGTACCGCCGCCGCCGAATGCCTGGATGGCCCAATCGATGATTCGGCAGGCCACCGAAGGCGCGGCGATCTTGATCATGGCGATCTCCGCCATCGCTGCCTTATTGCCGACGGTGTCCATCATCCATGCCGCTTTCAGCGTCAGCAGCCTGATCTGCTCGATCATGACACGCGCTTCGGCGATGCGTTCCATCGTGACGGATTGGCGGGAAAGCTCGCTACCGAATGGCGTGCGTTCCTGCGCTCTCCGGCACATGCGTTCGAGGATCCGTTCGCAAAGGCCGATAAGCCGCATGCAGTGATGAATCCGGCCGGGGCCCAGCCGGCCTTGAGCGATCTCAAATCCCCGTCCTTCGCCAAGCAACATGTTGGTCGCCGGCACGCGAACATTTTCAAATACGACTTCGGCTGCGCGATCGGGCACGGCATAGCTACCCATCACCGACAGAGGCCGAAGCACGCGGACCCCCGGCGTATCTTTCGGGACGAGAATCATCGACTGCTGGAGGTGCCGATTTTCGTTGCCAGGGTCGCTCTTTCCCATGAAAATCAGGATCTGGCATCGCGGATCGGTCGCTCCGGTCGTGTACCATTTGCGTCCGTTGATGACATAGTCATCATCATCGCGCCGGATGCTGCTTTCGATATTCGTGGCGTCGGACGATGCGACTTCCGGCTCGGTCATCGCAAAGGCAGACCGGATTTCACCCGCGAGAAGCGGCTTGAGCCATCGCGTCTTTTGCTCCTCGGTGCCGTAGCGCCAGATGGTTTCCATATTGCCGGTGTCGGGGGCCGAGCAATTGAATACCTCGGGCGCGAGGTGGGAGCGGCCCATGATTTCGCACAGCGGCGCATATTCCAGATTTGAGAGCCCGGCTCCCAACTCCTTGTCGGGGAGGAACAGATTCCACAGGCCAGCAGCTCGCGCCAGTGGCTTGAGCTCCTCGACGATCGGCTGGAAGCTCCACGGGCCCGTTTGTTCGGTCTGGGCATAAAACAGATCTTCGTTCGGATAGATATGTTCGGCCATGAAGGCTTCGAGACGCTGTTTATAGTCCGCCGATCTTGACGTAAGTTCGAACATGGAGAGTTTCCTTCTAGTCTTTTTCTATTGGCGCGCGGACGTGCCGCCATCGATCACCAGCACCGTGCCGTTGCAATATGAAGCTTCGTCCGACGCCAGATAGAGGCAGCCGTTGGCCATTTCTTCCGGCGTGCCAGGGCGTCCCATCGGCGTGATCGCCAACGCTGCATCCCGGTCGTCGAATATCGACATCACCGATTCCACCATGGGTGTGGCGATGAAGCCCGGGGCGATGCAATTGGTCCGGATATTCTTGTCGGCATAGGCCGTCGCCATCGCCCGGGTCAGGTTGATGACGCCTCCCTTCGCTGCGCAATAGGCATGGGCGGTGGGCAGGCCGAGCAGGCCCGATATGCTCGCGACAGCAACAATCGCGCCGCCCCCGCTGGCGATCATGTGGGGCAGGACGGCATGCGAGGCATGGTAAAAGCCATCGAGGTTTATCCCGATCACCTCGCGCCATTTGTCGGGGGACGTGGTCGCCACATCGTTCATCGAGCCGACGCTTTTTTCCGCCCAGCTATAACCGACGCCCGCCGCATGGACGAGGATATCGATCCGGCCGAGTTCCTCGATAATGTCCTTGGCGAGGCGCTCGATCGGATCGCTTTCGCTGAGGTCGGCCACTCGGGAATAGGCCCTGCCTCCATTGGCCGACACGATTGCCGCGGTTTCCTCGACGGTCGCGGCCGTTCGCCCGATGCCGATGACGGTCGCGCCCTGATCCGCGAACCGCGTCATGACTGCACGTCCGACGCCGCTTCCGGCGCCGGTCACGAGCGCCACTTTGCCTGCCACTCTTCCGGTCATCGCTTTCCCCAATTATTGTAGTACGATTTTGTGATACTATAGCGAGTCATAGAAGCCGGCGCAACCCGCGCACGGCAAAAGGAATCGCGGGAAAATGCGATTGACGGGACGATCGGGAGGTGGGTCCGGCTCGACGGACGGCGCGAAAGGAAAGGGCGCCGGAACCTGGATTGCGGCGCCCCAAGGCTGGGAGAGATGTTGCGGGGATTACGACCCGAAGTTGAGAGTCATCGTCACGCCGATCCAGCGCGGGGTCTGGTAGACAATCTCTCCGGAATTGCCTGTTCCCGACAGATCGAATTTGTTCACCGGCTTGCGGGAGTCGAAGAGATTTTTGACCCACAAGGAGAAGTTCCACTTGTCGTCCAGGTCGCCGAAGCCGATACGGGCGTTCACCTCGGTGTTGCCGGGGATGAGTGTCGATGCGTTGTTGAGCGAATCCCGGAACATCTTGGTTCGGGTGTTTCCGTCGACCTGGACGAAGCCCCGGCCCCCGGCGACGTCGAAATTATACCGGGCCATGGCGTTGGCCGTAAAGGAGGGTGCCATCGGCAGCTTGACGTCTCCGACAAATGTAATGCTGCCCGTGGGGTTGGTGATGTCTTTGACCTTGGTATGGATCAGCCCGATCCCGCCGGACAATTCGAGCCCCTCGAATGGCGATGTCGCAATCTCGAGTTCGCCCCCGTAGATGGTCGCATCATTGTTGGTCACGACATTGGTAAGCCCGATGAAGCTGGTATTCTGCATGTCCTTATAGTCGTAATAAAAAAGTGCGCCGTTGATGCGGGCCGCCCCATCGAGGACCGTCGACTTGAAGCCCACTTCGTAGGCGTTGTTCGTCTCCTGCTTATATTTGCGAAGGTCGTTAGGGACGCCGCTCGTATTGCCGGTGATGAACCCGCCGCTTTTGGTGCCGCGGCGATAGGCTGCATAAAGCAGAAGATCGGAGTTGGGCTGATAGTTCAACTGCACGTTCGCGCTAACGAGCCCTTTGCGGAAGACTGCGAGATCGCCATCGTCCCTGGCGTTAAGCGATGTCGTGACGTCCGGGTTGGCGAATGCGTAATCGCCGATAGCATTGAATTCTTCGAGCGTCGTCGGAATGGCGAAGCTCAGCGGTACCCCGAACGACACCTGATTGAGGGAGTCCAGGACCTTCTTGTCGTGCGTGTATCGGGCGCCGACGATCAGTTTGAGCTGGTCGTTGAGCTCCTGTTCGATCTGCCCGAAGAAGGCGTAGCTTTTCAGCTTCTGGCCGTCACGGAAGCTCTGGGTGTAGAGTCCGGTGGGATCGCCATTCCCGTCCCGGAAGGGCGTCGTCTCGGCGTTGAAGAACAAGGGTGTGACCGAGCGGACAAAGAGGTTCTGATGCAGATAGGATGCGCCGAGCGTGACGCTGGTGCCGCCAGTCGTGTACAGGCCGCGTAACTCGACCATCTGATGTTTGGAGCGACCCTCGTTCGTAAACAGGCAGATGGGATCGGGCGTGTGGTCGCAATCCTCGATGCTGTATTTCTTCATGTTCAACAGGCCGCCGACGGCAACCAGAGAGAAATTGTCCGTCACCTCGTAATTCATGTTGGCAAGGAAGTGATAGACGCGGTTCCGGGCCTGCATCGCGCCGTCGGCGTTGACAAGGTCGATGTCCCGGTCGGTGCCCATGTTCGCCTGGGTATTGCCGTAGGCATCCTGCGGCACTTCGACCGTGCCGACGCCTGGTCCCGGCGCGGTAAACAGCGCGCGTTCGTTGCCCGCCGCGGTGGGGCCTACCTTGCCATATTCGGCTTTCAGGTTGAGCGAGAAGCGGTCCGTCGGCTCGAAAGCCAGTTGCAGGCGCCCGGCAAAGAATTTGTTCTGGCCGCCATGTTCGTAGAGGCGGTTCGGATTGATGTTGGTCGTATAACCGTCGTTGCGGTCGATGCTGAAGGCGCCGCGAAGGGCCAGAATATCATTTACCGGAACGTTGAGATGCCCGGTGGCACGGAAGAGGCTATGTTCGCCGGCTGAGACGGACAGCGATGCCGAGGTGCGGTCGAAATTGGGGCGGTTCGTGTAAAAATTGACCGATCCGGCGGTCGAGTTGCGCCCCTGTACAGTACCCTGCGGGCCGCGAGCGACCTCGGTCCGGGCCAGATCGTACAAGCCGAAGTCGGCCTGACCGGCCCCGATCATGTAGAATTCGTCCACATAGGTTGGCGATGTGGCTTCGGTGGAATCCTCGAAGTTGGGCTGGCCGATCCCCCGGATGGTGATCTGGGTGTTGAAGCCGGGCGTCGCATAGGACCGGATCATCTGGAAATTGGGGGTCGTGGCACCAAGATCGCCAGCGTTGCTGACGCCGCGCTGGACCAGTTGTTCGCCGGTCACGGCCGTGATCGAGATGCCGACATCCTGAAGTCGCTCCTCCTTGCGGTTGGCGGTGACAATGATGTCGTCCGAGCCAGCGGACGTGTCGCCGGAGGCGGCCGCCGTTTCCTGGGCAAGGGCGGGTGACGTGATGGCAAGCGCCATCAGGCTGACAGTGGTCGCGATAAGTGCGCTTCGCATATGACATCTCTCCCTGGTGTGTCGGTTTCTTGAAGATCGGGAAAGCCGTCGTCGTCGCATGGATGCGGCAAGGCTGACGGCGCTCCGTACGGCCTGCCGGGCCACGGCGGGCCTGATCCCAAGCATTTTGTCCTTATTCCACGGGAGGCGTGATTAACGCTGAGTCTGGATTGTAGTCAAGAAATTTCTTATAAGATTGTAAGGCAATGTTGATGTGCTATACCGGCTTGGATAAGATTCAAAATGGGAGCGGATATGCGGCTGCAAGGTAAAATCGCGCTTGTGAGCGGCGCTGCCCGCGGTCTGGGGGCGGCGATAGCCGAAAGATTTGCCGAGGAAGGCGCGAGTGTCGTGATCGGCGACATTCGCCGCGAACAGGCGAAAGAAGTCACCACCAGGCTCCAGCGTTCGGGATGGAACGCCGCATGCGTCGAGCTGGATGTGAGTGATGAGAAAAGCTGGTTGGCGGCTTTCGAGGCGGTCCGTGCACTGTTCGGCCCGGTTGATATCCTGGTCAACAATGCCGGCATCGCCATGCTGGGCTCGATCGAGGAGACGTCCTTCGAGGATTGGCGTCGCATCATGGCGGTCAATTTGGACGGCGTATTCCTCGGGACAAAGGCTGCCGTTGCGGAGATGGGAACGCGCGGCGGCAGCATCGTCAATATATCGTCGATCCGGGCGCTGGTCGCCGATCCCGATTCAATCGCTTATGACGCTTCGAAGGGCGGCGTGCTCTCCCTGACGCGGTCGGCAGCGGTACACTGCGCGCGGCAGGGCTACGGTATCCGGATCAACTCGCTTCATCCGGGTTATGTGATGACGGACATGATCGCGGAGGCCACTGCGGAGCTGGGCGAAGTTCCGGAGTTGCTCTCCTCCATTCGGGATGCGCATCCCATCGGCCGGACGGGAACGGCGCGGGAAATAGCCGATGCAGCCCTGTTTCTCGCTAGCAGTGAGGCGGCCTTCATGGTGGGCAGCGCGCTCGTGGTCGACGGTGGATATACTGCGGTTTAGGCAGGAGGAGAATTTTATGACGATGCAGGCCGGGCAGAGCGCAATAGTTACAGGCGCCGCACGAGGTTTCGGATTCGCCATTGCGAAGGCGCTCGCGAACGCAGGCGTGAGCGTGATGCTGACCGATCGCGATGCGCAGGCCCTCGAGACGGCGGTATCGGAATTGAGCCGTGCCGGTGCAAAGGCGGCGGGCGCGGTGCTGGACGTCACCAGCGAAGCGCAATGGGAGGAAGCGGTCGCCGTGACGATCGCCCGTTTCGGCGGCTTCGATATCCTCATCAACAACGCCGGCATCCAGATGTCTCAACTCATTGACGATCTGGACATCGACCATGCCGGACAATTATTCTCGATCAATGTGATGGGCACCGCATTGGGACTTAAACACGCTTTCCGGGCAATGCGCCCGGGTGGCGCTGCCGGGCGCGGCGGCAGCATCGTCAATCTTTCGTCGGTCGCTGCGCTGACCAATACCCCGGGAGTCCTCATTTACAGCGCATCCAAAAGCGCGGTTTTGCGCATGACACAGGTCGCGGCGGTGGAGGCCGGCGCGCTGGAATATGGCATTCGCGTCAACTGCATTTGCCCCAGCCTGATGAAAACCGAACTCGGGAATGACCTGATCGAGGATTTTGCGAGGCTGGGCTTGTCCGACAGCGTCGAGATGCTCGCGGAACATGTCGTCTCCCGAACGCCTCTCGGACGCTTCGGCGGCGAGGAAGATGTGGCGAACAGCGTTCTGTATCTTTGCTCCAGCGAGGCGTCGTTCATCACGGGCGTCGCGTTGCGCGTCGACGGCGGCTTCGCTTTGACCTGATGGCCGCGGCAAGGGCAGGGAGCGTTTCAAGGATGAAGGAAATCAATCGGCAGTGGCTGCTCAGGCGGCGCCCCAAGGGGGCTCTCGTCGCTGCGGATCTGGAATATCGCGAGATTCCGGCGCCCGACCCCGCTTCGCTGCGGCCGGGCGAACTGATCCTGCGCAACCGGATATTCATGTGCGCGCCGACGATGCGCAACTGGATGGAGGCTCCGGGCAATAGTCTTTATCCTTCGATCCCGCTCGGCCATCCGGTGATGGCGCCGGCCGGATGCGAGGTCGTGGCATCCGCCCGGGTCGATGTGCCGGTCGGCAGCGAAGTGACGACCCTTGCGAGCTGGCAGGATTTCGAGAGGGTAGGGGTCGATCATCCCGTTACTCCGGTACCGGCCGGTTTGAAGCTGGCCGACGTGATGGGTCCCCTGGGCCTGAACGCCCGCACGGCCTATTTCGGCCTGCTGAGGGTTGGCCAGCCCAAGCGGGGCGAGACATTGGTCGTGTCGGGCGCGGCGGGTTCGACGGGCGCGATCGCGGCGCAAATCGGCAAGATTGTCGGATGCCGGGTGATTGGAATTGCTGGCGGGGATGCCAAATGCCGGATGCTGACGGAAAGATTGGGGCTCGACGGTGCGGTTGATTATCGGAGCGGGCGCGTGGAGGCCGATTTGAGAGCCTTGTGTCCCGGCGGCATCGATATCTTCTACGACAATGTCGGCGGGGAGATACTGCAGGCCGCGATCGAGAATATGGCAAGGTTCGGCCGGATCGTCCTGTGCGGGCAGATCGCCGGTTACAACGAAGGGGGCGCTGTGCCGGGCCCCTCCAACATGATGCGCCTGATCTATGGCCGTATTCGGATGCAGGGCTTCCTCGAGGGCGATTATCCCGGTGAGGCGGTCGAAGCGGTTGACCAGTTGAGACGCTGGATCGCCGATGGAAAAATCCTTCATCGTGAAGACATGCGACGGGGATTCATGAACTTGCCCGAAATATTCAATGCCCTGTTCGATGGCGGCAATGAAGGGACCTTGCTGGCAATGATCGATTAGCCCGTCGGGATGTTCGATCCGGATCGGAGGGGCTCTGATCGCGGTGCACGGCTTTGCGCATTGTGCTTCTGCGAGCGGCTAGCAGGAGCAGAAATGCTTCAATCGCGTCAGTTGGTATGTTAATGTTCTACAATAATATTGTAGGATATTAATGCGGGGTCATTGAATCCTGTTTTTGGAGAAAAGTCGGCTTTGGTCGGTCCGGTTCCCGGCAGTGGCGTAGGCTGATCGGGCCGCGTTGCGAGGGGGCGGCCGGTTCGCAGCTGCCCTCGAACTCGCGAGCAGGGATGAAGCGGTTCCTTTGCGCGAGAATGATTGCGAAGCCGCGCGTACGATTGGCTTCGCGCAGAGGCTCCGGTGAGACTCCATTCTGAAGAGAGCGAGTAGGGCGGTGTTATCTCTCGCCAGACCAGGGACGCTCAGGCAGTCGGGGGCACCGAGTGTCGTGAGGCGCTGAAGGCACCCTTCTCCCGCACAGTCGAGAAGCGGAGCCGACGGTCATGCGGGCTTCGGCAAGTGCGTCGTTGCGAGACGGGGCTGGACAGGACTTAGCGCGGTTTGCCCTCTGGATAGGGAAAAGCGATTTCCTCAAAGGCCGTGACGATCATCCCTTCTGCGATGGATGGAGAGAGCTGCAGATGATCGGCGCTCGATAGCGAGGCAATGGATTGTGCAACATCGTCCAACTCATAGAGCGTCAGATATCTGTAGGTAGGCGTGTCGCCCTCTCTTTGAATTTCCGTCGCCCGAAAGCGCTTCGCTCCTGCGAAGCCGGGCAGGGCCGTGACTAGCCCCCACCGAGTGGTCCGATCGGATTGTTAGTGATGGGGTGGACGCCCCCCGACGGCATCAATGTGCCAAAGTGGAGGTG
>VFQO010000893.1_pt1 | contig 27625 bp, 25 predicted proteins | sample 3512331 | NCBI WGS metagenome assembly VFQO01 (sample SAMN10412371, study PRJNA504923) | tailings metagenome | isolation source: Replicate 3 from Balatoc abandoned mine | place: Philippines: Itogon, Benguet | collected 2017-08-28 | reverse complement strand
GGAGCCGCCATAGGTATTTCCTTTCCGGTTGTTCCTCTGGAAGGCTGGAACCGCGGTGCGGGGATCCCGCGAGCGGCACCGGTATGTGCGCCTTCCATGTGAATTTGCTTGGCGCGCAGGCCGAATGCCCTCGTCGAAGCGAGCGCGCCCTTACCCGGGGGTGCGCGCAAAATCCAGCCCTGAATGGTCCCATCTGGAAAAATCCTCACCACAGTGGTGTCGATTGGGCTTGACTCGTGGGAACAGTTGGAGAACAAAGCGACAGAACAAACGCGGAACTTCTGGACATAAGGATTATCCCTCATGCTCGCGATCGCCATCACCGCCCTGTTCACCCTTGCCGGTATCGTCGGCGTGGCTGTGGTCGCAGACAGTCTGGTGGAGGCACGCGCCGCATGGGCGCGGCTCATGCATGAGGGTGAGGTGATGCGCGCTGGGCTCGCGGTGCAGGTGGCGGCCCGCGAAATGAGCCTGCGCCCGGCGCCGGCACCGCGCCGCGCTATGGCAGGGCGGGCGCCGGCCCCGCGGCGGTTGCAGCCGCTTCAAGCCTGCGCCGCCGCTTGACCGCCCCATATTTGAAAAGGCCGAAGGGCATCAAGGCAAGATAGGCGATGCTGATTGCCGCGAGCGTCCACCACGGCTCAAGCAGCAGCGCGGCAAAGGCAAGCCCGGTGAAGGCGATCAATGGCAGGCGGATCGACCGGCGCGGGCGCAGCGAGGCCCAGCTCAGGGTCGCCATGTTGGAAATCATCAGCACTGCGATCACCGCCAGCCAGCAGGCCATCAGCACCGGCTCGCGGAACACCGTGATGCCGGTTTCGTGCCACAGGTAGAACGGCGTGAAGGCGAGGCCCGCTCCGACAGGTGCGGGCACTCCGGTCAGGAAACCGGCGGACTTGTGGGGCTGGTCGTCAACATCGATCCGCGCATTGAACCGGGCAAGGCGCAGCGCGCAGCAGATCGCAAAGGCAAGCGCGGCAAACCAGCCGAAGCTCGTCCAGTCCTGCAACGACCACAGGAACAGGATCAACGCCGGAGCAACCCCGAAGGACAGCGAATCCGCAAGGCTGTCGAGCTCCGCGCCGAAGCGGGACTGGGCGTTGAGCAGCCGGGCGATGCGCCCGTCGATCCCGTCCAGCACGCCCGCCAGCACCACCAGCCCCACCGCATAGGTCCACTGCGCATCGATCGCGAAGCGGATGCCGGTGAGGCCCGAACACAAGGCCGCCGCGGTCACCGCGTTGGGCAGCATCGCCCGCAAGGTCAGTCCGCGCGCGCCCGCGGCCTGCAACGGCTGCTCGTCATCCTCGTCCTCGGCCGCCTTGGGGCCGAGCCGTGCGGTCAGGAACCGCGCGCCGGGCAGCTTGCGTCGGGTCCGCCGCCCAAGCTGGCGCGCACGCGGCGGACGGCTCATGTCGAAATCCCCTCGATGAGGCCGCGCTGACCGATCTCGGCGATCACCGTCTCGCCCGCGATCACCGTCTGGCCGATCATCACCTTGGGGTCCGTGCCCGCCGGAAGATAGACATCGACCCGGCTGCCGAACCGGATCAGGCCGACGCGCTGCCCCTTGGCGAGAATGTCGCCGGGCTTCACGAAGGGCACGATCCGCCGCGCCACCAGCCCGGCGATCTGGGTGAAGCCGATGCGCAACCCGTCGGTGCGCTCCACCAGGATGTGCTGGCGCTCGTTCTCCTCGCTCGCCTTGTCGAGCTCGGCATTGATGAAGCGGCCCGGGATGTACACCACCCGCCGCACCGTGCCGCCCACCGGCGTCCGATTGATGTGGACATCGAACACGCTCATGAAGATCGACACCCGGGTGACGGGCCCCGCCGGCAGACCCGGCAGCCCCGAACCGTCGTCGATCTGCAATTCGAGCGGCGGTTCGACTTCGGTGATTAGCGAGACGATCCCATCGGCCGGCGAAATGATCGCCGCATCGCTTTGCGGCACCACCCGTTCGGGGTCGCGGAAGAAGGCGAACACCCCGGCCGTGGCCAGCAGCAGCGGCCAGCCGAGGATCTCCCAGTCGAGCAGGAGGATGAAGAACAGGCTCACCGCCAGCGCGATCAGGCCGAACTTGCGGCCCTCCGGGTGGACCGCGGGCCAGTCCCAGCCGGCCTCGCCGCGGCCTTTGTTATCGAGGATTTCGCCTGCCATGGGTCTCGCTTCTAGGGCGCGGGCGCAGGGCCCGCAAGCAACACCGCCCTAACCTGCTTTGCGCACGAAGACCGTGCCGGCCGAATAACCCGCCCCGAACGAGCAGATCAGGCCCGTGTCGCCCGCGGCGAGATCGGCGGAATGGCGGTGAAAGGCGATGATCGAGCCCGCGCTCGAGGTGTTGCCATAAGTCTCGAGCACGGTCGGGCTCTCGTCCTCGGTGGCCTCGTGGCCGAGCACCTTGTGCGCGATCAGGCGGTTCATCCCCGCATTGGCCTGATGGAGCCACAGCCGCCTGAGCGCAGCCGGATCGATCCCCAGCCGTTCGGCCTCGTCAAGGATCATCTGCGCGACCATCGGCACGACCTCCTTGAAGACCTTGCGGCCTTCCTGGACGAACAGCTTGTCCGCCTTGCCCTCGCCTTCGGGCGCGGCGCGGTTGAGGAAGCCGAAATTGTTGCGGATGTTGTTGGAAAAGACTGTCTTCAGCTTCGTGCCGATGATCTCCCAGTGCTGCGCGGGCGCAACGCCTGCATCCTCCACCAGCACCGCCGTCGCCACGTCGCCGAAGATGAAGTGGCTGTCCCGGTCGCGCCAGTTGAGGTGCCCCGAGGTGATTTCCGGGCTGACCACCAGCACGCTTCGCGCATTGCCAGCGCGCACGTAATCGGCGGCGGTCTGGATGCCGAAGGTGGCCGAGGAGCAGGCGACGTTCATGTCGAAGCCGAAGCCCTCGATGCCCAGCGCGTCCTGGATCTCGATCGCCATCGCAGGGTAGGCGCGCTGCATGTTGGAGGCCGCGCACAGCACGGCGTCGACATCTTGCGGCGCCCGCCCGGCGCGTTCCAGCGCCTCGCGCGCGGCGGCGACGCCGATCTCGGCCATCACCGAGAGCTCGTCATTGGCGCGTTCCGGCAGGCGCGGGCACATGGTATCGGGATCGAGGATCGCCGCCTTGCTCATCACGTGGCGGGCCTTGATCCCGCTCGCCTTCTCGATGAACTCGACCGAGGAATAGGCCAGGGCTTCCGCATCGGGGTGCGCAGCGTTGTGGCGGTCGACAAAGGCGTTGAAGCTTGCGACCAGCTCTTCGTTGGTGATGCTCTCGGGCGGGGTGTACAGGCCAGTGGCTGAGATGACCGGGCGCCCCGTCATTGTGGCCGTGGGTGCGACTTGCGTTTCCTGCATGGAACTCTCTCGAATAGGGACGGCGGCCTTAGTCCGGCCCCTGCGAGGCTGCAAGTCTTGCAAGCGTCTTGGCGGTGAACGGTCAGGCGGCGGGCTCGGGTTCCGACGCCGGGCCGAGCACCTCGCGCAGCAGCGGATTGGGGAAGGTGCGCGGGGTGGTGACGGCGTGGAATTCCTCGGTGAGGCCGGGGAGCTGGGCAAGTTCGTACAGCGTGCCGCTGGCCAGCTCGTCGCGCACCACGATCGGCGGGATCACCGCAACCCCTGCGTCCGATCGCACCAGCAGGCGCAGCATCGCCATGTCATCGGCCTCGGCGGCAATCCGCGGCACAATGCCGAGGTTCTCGATCAGCGCGTCGAACCCGGCGCGCAGGGCCGTCTCGGGCGTGGGCAGGATCAGCGGCGCGTGGGCAAGCAGCACCGGCAGGCCCTGCGCCGCCAGCGCGAGGCGCGAACGCGCGCCGACGAGGCTCACTGGCTGCTGTGCGATGCGGCGCACCAGATAGGGGCTGGCCGCATCGCGCGCCGGGATCTGGTTGGTGAGCAGCACGTCGATCCTGAGCGCGTCCAGCGCCCGCAGCAGCGAGCCTTGCGTGCCCGAACGCAGCACCACCTCGACATCGTCCCGCCCCAGCAGCGGTTCGAGAAAGCCCATCTGAAAGTTGCGCGACAGCGTGGCGAGCGCGCCGATGCGCAGCACCTTCCTCTGCCCGCCCACCGCCCGGAAGGTGGCGGTGAGCTGTTCGGAGGCGCGGAAGATCTGGTCGGCATAGTCGAGCGCGATCCGCCCCGCCTCGGTCAGCACGAGATTGCGCCCGCGCCGCTCGAACAGGTCGTGGCCGAGATCCGTCTCCAGCGCCTTGATCTGGGTGGAGACCGCGCTCTGCGAGATGTTGAGCGCGCGGGCGGCGGCGGTCAGCGTGCCTTCGCGGGCGACGGCCCGGAACAGGCGCAGGTGGTGAAGATTGAGGGTCGCCATGGGCCGATTTCCGCCTGATCGTTCGCTTCAACAGAAGATTTCGGCGCAAAATATGTATTTTCTTTAATTTCGTCCAGTCCCTACTCCCGGAGGCGTTCCAAACCTCTCGCCGACGGAGTGCCCGACCATGCCTGACGCCTTCGCCATCACCATGCTTGCGCCGCTTGCGTTGGTGCCGGTCATCCTGCTCGCTCTCGCCCGTCCGGGCAAGCGCCCGGGCGTGCTGCCCCGCCTCGCCGAAGTCTCCGCGCTCGCCGCCTTCGCCATCGCAATCATCGGCCTTGTCCAGACCGCGCTCGTCTCTGCCCCGGGCCTTGCGGTGCTGGAAGCACCCTTCACCCTCGCCCTGCGCAGCGATCTCGTCGCCGCCAGCATGGGAGCCCTCGTCGGCTTCATCGGCTGGATCGTGATGCGCTACAGCCGCACCTATCTCGATGGCGAGACGCGCGAGGGCGCGTTTCACGGCCTGATGCTGACCGCGCTCGCGGCGGTGCTGGTGTTCGTGCAGGCAGGCACGCTCCCCACCCTGATCATCGCCACCTTCGCGGTCGGCCTTGCCCTGCGCAAGCTGCTGCTGTTCTATCCCGACCGTCCCGAAGCGCAGCGCGCAGCGACCAAGTTTGCCGGCGTGTGGCACACCGGCGACCTGATGCTGGTGATTGCCGCTGGCCTGCTCTTTGCCCGCTTCGGCACGCTCGACCTTGCCGCCCTGCCCGCTGCTGCCGCTGCGACCGGCCTCGGCCTTGCCGGCACGCTCGGCATCGCCGCGATCGTCGCTGCCGCCGCCCTCAAGACCGCCGCCTTCCCCTTGCACGGCTGGCTGACCGAGGTGATGGAGGCCCCGACCCCCGTCTCCGCGCTGCTCCACGCCGGGATCATCAACTCGGGCGGCGTCCTCCTCATCACCGCCGCCGGCCTCGTCCAGCAGAGCACCGGCGCGATGGCCGCGCTCGTCATGATCGGCGGCTTCACCGCGCTGTTCGGCGCCGCCGTCATGCTCACTCAGAGCGCGATCAAGACCGCGCTGGCCTGGTCGACCGTCTCGCAGATGGGCTTCATGCTGCTGCAATGCGGCCTCGGCCTGTGGACGCTGGCGCTGCTGCACATCATCGCCCACTCGCTCTACAAGGCGCATGCCTTCCTCTCCTCAGGCGGCGCGGTTGCCGAAGTCGCCAGCATCCGCCGCCCCGGCCCGGTCGCTGTGCCGAGCGTGCCTGCGGTGCTCAAGAGCTTCGCGCTGGCCCTCGGCATCTTCGCGGCCATCGCCACCGGCTTCACGGCGGTGTTCGGGCCCAAGTCCCCGCAGGCGCTGGCCCTGGGTGCGATCCTGATCTTCGGGGTGGCCTACCTTGTTGCGCAGGGTCTCGCGGGCCGGGCTCCGGCCGCGCTCACCACCCGCACGATCACCGCCGCGCTCGCCGCTGCCATCGGGTACTTCAGCTTCCAGACCCTCGCACAGGCGATCTGGGGCCCGCTGCTCCCGGCGGCCCCGGCCCCCACCGATCTCGAATGGGCGCTGCTGGTGGTCGCGGTCGCGAGCTTCGGCCTCGTCGCCTTCGCCCAGGCCCTGTTCCCGCTGTGGGCGCATCACCCGGCGACTGCGGGCCTCAGGGTCCACCTCGCCAACGGGCTCTACATGAACGCCCTGCTCGACCGCGCCATCGGCGGTCTGCGCACCACGCCGCGCAGCCTCGGCCACCCCAACTGATCCACCGCCAGACCAACGGAGACCTGTCATGCTGATGAACCACGCCGACATCGCCCCGGCCCGCTTCTCGGCGGTGTTCGAAGCCGCCGAAGCCGCCGGCCGCGCCATCCCGCCCGCCTTCCCGCTGGATGCGACCGTCGCGGTCAACCCCTTCCTCGGCCAGACCGGGGAGGACCTCGCCACCGCCGCCGCGCGGCTCGCAAGGGTCGCCGGGGTGCGTGTCACCCGGACCGGCGCGGAGTATTGCGAGGCCATTGCCTCGGGTGCGATCACGGAAGATGACCTTGCCGATGCGCTGGCCGCCAGCGCTTCGCCGCTGAAGCCCGCCGACACCGCGACGCTGCGCAACACCGCCGCCCGCATCGGCGCAGGCCCCGCCCCCCGCGCCCTGCCCACCGTTGCCGATCTCGCCGCGCAGGCGACCGGCATCGATTGGCCCGCACTGATCGACCGCTGCATCGGGTTGTGGGCCGCTGGCCACTTCGATCGCGGTCAGGCGCTGTGGTCGCCCGCCCCCGGGGCCGAGGCCTTCACCGCCTGGCGTGGCTGGGCGATGCATGACCTCGCCCCGGAAATCGCCGGGCTCGAAGGCTTCTGCGCCCATGTCGCCAGCGCGCCCGACACCACCGAGCGCGCGATCCTCTCCGCGGCCGAGACCCTCGGCATCACCGATGCCGCAGCGCCGACCGCCTTCCACCGGCTCGCCATGAGCCTCGGCGGCTGGGCGCAGCACGCGCGCTGGCTGCTGTGGCAGGCGGAGCTGGTGGGCGAGAGCGACCGCACGCTGATGGACCTCCTCGCGATCCGCCTGATCTGGGACGAGGCGCTGCTGATCCAGACCCCGCAGATCGCCGAACGCTGGGCCGCCACGGTTGCCGCCCACGCCGCGCCGGTCGCCGCCAGCGAGGAGGACGCCGCGCTCGCGATACTGCAGGACGCCGCCGACCGCGGCCACCAGCGCCGCCTTGCCGCCGCGCTTGACGGTGCCGCGCCCGCCGCCGAGCAGCGCCCCTTCCTGCAGGCCGCCTTCTGCATCGACGTGCGTTCCGAAGTGTTCCGCCGCGCGCTCGAAGGGATCGACACCGGCATCGCCACCATCGGCTTTGCGGGCTTCTTCGGCCTGCCGCTGGCGCACCATGCCCACGGTTCCGACATCCTCGAAGCGCGCCTGCCGGTGCTGCTCAACCCGGGTGTCCACACCACCAGCAGGGGCGATCCGGCCAAGGATCAGGCCGACCGCATCGCCGCCCGCGGCGCCCGCGCCTGGGGCCGCTTCCGGCAGGCGGCGGTCTCCTCCTTTGCCTTCGTCGAGGCGGCAGGGCCGGTCTATGCGGTCAAGCTGATGAAGTCGGCGCTGGGCTTCGTGCCCAAGCCCAAGGCCGAACCCGCGCCCGAAGTCGTCGGCGGGATGAGCGCCGAGGCTAAGGCCGATACGGGCGCTGCGGTGCTGAAGGCGATGAGCTTGCAGCGCGGCCACGGCGAGATCGTCCTGCTGCTCGGCCACGGCGGCAACGTCACCAACAACCCGCACGAGAGCGCCTACCACTGCGGCGCCTGCGGCGGGTATACGGGCGAAGTCTCCGCGCGGCTGCTGGCGATCCTGCTCAACGATCCCGAAACCCGCGCCGGTCTTGCCGAGCGGGGGGTCGAAGTGGCCGATGACACGCTGTTCGTCGCAGGGCTGCACGACACCACGACCGATGCGATCACGATCTACGAGGACGGCCTTCCCGCCGCCCGCGCCGGCGATCTGGCAAAGGTGCGCCGCTGGCTTGCGCAAGCCGCAAGGATCGCCCGCGCCGAGCGCGCGCTGCGGATGCCCGGTGCCAGCGGGGAGAGCATCCCCGCGCGCGCCCAGAACTGGGCCGAGATCCGCCCGGAATGGGGCCTTGCCGGCTGCGCCGCCTTCATCGCCGCCCCGCGCGCGGCGACCGCAGGCCGCGACCTCGGAGGCCGCGCCTTCCTCCACTCGTACGATTGGCAGGCGGATGCAGGCTTCGGCACGCTGGAACTGATCATCACCGCGCCGGTGGTGGTGGCAAGCTGGATCTCTCTGCAATACTACGGATCGAGCGTCGCGCCCGAGATGTTCGGCGGCGGCAACAAGCTGATCCACAACGTCGTCGGCGGGATCGGGGTGATCGAGGGAAATGGCGGCCGCCTGCGCGCCGGTTTGCCTTGGCAGGCGGTCCACGATGGCGACGGGCTGCAGCACGAACCGCTGCGCCTTTCCGTGATGATCGAGGCCCCGCGCGAGGAAATGCTCGCGATCCTCGAAAAGCACCCGGCGGTGCGCGCGCTGTTCGACAACGGCTGGCTGCACCTGTTCGCGCTGAAGGACGGGAAGGTGGACGCCCGCTACGTCCCCGGCCTCGCCTTCGCCGAAGAGGCCCCGCAGGCGCTGGCCGCCTGATTTTTCGAAACGCCCGACGGGTCGCAACGTCGGCCGCGCCGCTCGCAACACCGCAGGACATGCGGGTTGCGGGCGGCGTTTTCTTGCAGATGGCCGCCAGATCGGCGCAGACGCCTTGCAGACCCCGTTCAGACCCTCACAGCCCCCTCGCAGACCCCTGCCAGAGGGGCCGCCGAAAGGGTGTTTCACGTGAAACATGGGGGGGTTGGTGGACAGGGCTGGATTCGAACCAGCGTACGCTTGCACGGGCAGATTTACAGTCTGCTGCCTTTAACCACTCGGCCACCTGTCCACACAGTCCCTGCCATCAGGGGGGCGATCCGGAGCGCCGGGCGCTCTCAAATTGGGCGAGTCCCGCAAGGGTCCCCGCCGCCGAGAGGCGCCCCTTTGGCGAAGCGGTGCTTGCCTGTCAATGCCCCTGCTGGCAGGGGGCGCGTTTGGAACACCGCAGGCGGGATACAACATGAGCAAGGGTGAAAAGAAGCGCGCGCTGCGCGGCCGGGCGGGGCGGATGAAGGGCGGGCGCGGCTCGGGCCGGGCCTCGAGCGGGCAGGTGCGGCTGTGGGGCCGCCACGCGGTCGAGGCGGCGCTCAAGAACCCCGAGCGCCAGCACAGGAAGCTTTGGGCCACGCCCGAGGGTCTGGAAAGCCTCGATGGGGAGCTTCCGGCCGATTTCCCGGTGGAGCACGCGCAGGCCGCCGACCTTGCCCGCCTGGTGGCAAAAGACGCGCCCCATCAAGGGCTTGTACTGGAGTGTGCGCCGCTGGAGGACGTGTTTCTCGATGAGGTCGCGCTGGGTGAGGCGGCCCGGCCGGTGGTGGTGCTCGACCAGGTCACCGATCCGCACAACGTCGGCGCGATCCTGCGATCGGCCGCCGCATTCGGTGCCGCTGCCATCGTCACCCAGGACCGCCACGCCCCGACCGAGGGCGGCGTGCTCGCCAAGGCCGCCTCGGGCGCATTGGAGACGGTACCTTGGGTGCGCGTCGTCAATCTCGCCCGCGCTCTCGAGGAATTGGCAGAGGCAGGATACTGGCGGATCGGCCTTGCGGGCGAGGCCGAAGCGGTGCTCGCCGACGTGATGCCGACAGGGCCGCTCGCCATCGTGCTCGGCGCGGAGGGCGAGGGGCTGAGGCACAATATCGCCGCGCATTGCGACGTGCTGGCAAAGCTGCCCATCACCTCCGCGATCGAGAGCCTCAACGTCTCGAACGCGGCGGCGATTGCGCTTTATGCGGTGGCGACGCGGGGGTAGAAGGGCGCGAGAGGGGGACACGCCATGACCATCCACACCACCATTCGCCTGCGCGCCGCCGCGCTGCTTGCGGGCCTCGCGCTCGCCCTGTCGGGCTGCTTCATGTCGCCGGGCAAGTTCACCGCAGAGCTGGCCCTGACCGGCCCGGACAGCTTCACCTTCCGCTACGACGGGGAAATCTTCTTCCTCGGCCTCTCCAAGCTCGCCCAGATGGGCGCGGGGCAGGAGACCTTCTCACCGAGCGAATGCTACGATGACGAGACCTTCGAGAAGCGCGACTGCACCACCGAGGAACTCGCCGCCCAGCGCGCCGATTGGGAAGCGGGCGCCGCCGAGCGCGCCGCGCAGGCCAAGAAGCAGGCAGAACAGCTGGCGGCGATGATGGGCGGGATCGATCCCTCCGATCCGAAGGCCGCAGACGAACTCGTCAAGCTGCTCCAGCGGCAGAAGGGCTGGGAGCGTGTGGTCCATAAAGGCGACGGCGTGTTCGACGTGAGCTACCGGGCGAACGGCACGATGGGCCACGACTTCACCTTCCCGCTGATCGAGGGTTTCCCCACCACCAACCCCTTCGTGCAGGTATTCCTGCGCAAGGGCGGTCAGGTGCGGATCAATGCCCCTGGATTTGCCGCGCAGAACAACGACCCGAGCGGTATGGGCGCGATGATGGGGATGGGCTCGCTCGCGGGGCTTGCCGCGATAGGGGCAAGCGAAGCCGGAGACAACGCCGAGGCCGAAGCCTTGAAGGGCATTCCCGCCATCGACGGCACCTTCACCGTGCGTGCCGCGAACGGTATGCGGATCCTTGCCAACAACACCGACGAAGGTCCTGAACCCGGCACCGCGGGCGAGACGCTGACCTGGAGCATCACCCCGCGCACCGCGCAGGCCCCGACTGCCCTCATCGCCACCGCCCGCTGAGCAAGCACACCACGCCGGCAGGGCAGATAAAAAGCCCCGTCAGCGGCCTGCGCTGGCGGGGCTTCTTGTCTGCCCGCATCCGGGCTTGAGAGGGGCGCTTAGTTAACCGCGTCCTTCAGGCCCTTGCCAGCCTTGAACTTGGGCTGGTTGGACGCCTTGATCTTCATCGGCTCACCCGTGCGCGGATTGCGCCCCGTGGAGGCCTTACGCTTGGCGACCGAGAAGGTGCCAAAGCCGACCAGCCGCACTTCATCACCGCCAGAGAGCGCCTTGGTGATCGCATCGAACACGCTTTCGACCGCGTTCGAGGCATCGTTCTTCGAAAGACCGCTCGCATTGGCAACTTCGCTGATCAGGTCGTTCTTGTTCATGTGGGAACCCCCTCGTGTCAGGATTTCGTTGTGTCGTATGAATCGCACATATCGAAAGCGGCCAAATTGAGACCTTTTTGCCAAGGCTGTCAAAGGCAAATAGGCCGCGTGGGCCAGCCTTTCGAAAAGCCGTGCAAGTTTGCGCGCCTAACATGGGTTGGGCGCAGGCTTGGTCCCTAAGAAAGCGTCTTCCGGATGGATGCGACCCCGCCGCGAATCACGGCAAGTGCCTCGCTTCTAGCGGCTCAATGCGCAGTTGGCACCTCTCCACCGGCGCCCGTTACACCCGAAGTGGACCCAGCAGGCTGACTGGCGAGATCGTCGGCCTCGGTCCATTCGATCGGTTCCAACGGCTGCGTCAGCGCCCGCGCCAGCACCTCGTCGACGTGGCTGACAGGGATGATTTCCAGCCCCTCCCTGGCATTGGCCGGAATCTCGGCAAGGTCCTTGACGTTCTCCTCCGGGATGAGGACGGTCTTGATCCCGCCGCGCAGGGCCGCGAGCAGCTTTTCCTTGAGCCCGCCGATCGCCAGCACCCGGCCACGCAACGTGACCTCGCCGGTCATCGCCACATCGGGCCTCACCGCAACGCCGGTGAGGGTCGAGACGATCGAGGTGACCATGCCGATACCTGCGCTCGGACCGTCCTTGGGCACCGCGCCTTCGGGCAGGTGGATGTGCACGTTCTTGCGGTTGAAGACGCTGGGCTTGATCCCATAGACCGGCGCGCGCGCCTTGACGAAGCTGAAGGCGGCCGCGACGCTCTCATTCATCACCTGACCAAGCTTGCCGGTCGTCTTGATCTCGCCCTTGCCAGGTGTGGTGACGCTTTCGATGGTGAGCAGCTCGCCCCCCACCGAGGTCCACGCCAGCCCCGTCACCGCGCCGACCTGCGGTTCTTCCTCGGAAACGCCGTGCTTGAAGCGACGCACGCCGGAGAAGTCCCCGAGGTTTTCGGGCGTGATGGTGACGCTCTTCGCCTTGCCTTCGAGGATCTGGCGCAGGGACTTCCTCGCCAGCTTGGCGATCTCGCGCTCGAGCGTGCGCACCCCTGCCTCGCGGGTGTAGTAGCGGATGAGGTCACGAAGGCCCTCTTGCGTGAGCGTGAATTCGTCCTTCTTGAGGCCGTGCGCCTTCACCTGCTTGTCGATCAGGTGCCGCTCGGCGATCTCGACCTTCTCGTCCTCGGTGTAGCCTTCGAGCCGGATGATCTCCATCCGGTCGAGCAGCGGCTGCGGTAGGTTCAGGCTGTTCGCGGTGCACACGAACATGATGTCTGAAAGGTCGAGGTCCAGTTCGAGATAGTGGTCCTGGAACTTCGCATTCTGCTCGGGGTCGAGCACTTCCAGCAGCGCCGAGGCCGGATCGCCGCGGAAGTCCTGCCCCAGCTTGTCGATCTCGTCGAGCAGGAACAACGGGTTCGACGTGCCAGCCTTTCTGAGGTTCGCGACGATCTTGCCCGGCATCGAGCCGATATAGGTCCGACGGTGACCGCGGATTTCCGCCTCGTCACGCACGCCGCCCAGTGACTGGCGCACGAATTCGCGTCCGCAAGCCTTGGCGATCGACTTGCCCAGCGAGGTCTTGCCGACACCCGGAGGGCCGACGAGGCACAGGATCGGCCCCTTGAGCTTGTTCGTGCGCGCCTGCACCGCGAGGTACTCGACAATACGATCCTTGACCTTCTCGAGCGCATAGTGGTCCGAATCGAGCACGGCCTGCGCGCGCGCGATGTCCTTCTTGAGCTTCGACTTCTTGCCCCACGGCAGGCCGAGCAACACGTCGAGATAGTTGCGGATCACCGTCGCCTCGGCGCTCATCGGCTGCATCGAGCGCAGCTTCTTCAACTCCGCCTGAGCTTTCGCGCGCGCTTCCTTGGAAAGCTTGGTCTTCTCGATCTTCTCGGTGAGTTCGGCAAGCTCGTTACCCTCGCCCTCGTCGCCGCCGCCGAGCTCCGACTGAATCGCCTTGAGCTGCTCGTTGAGATAATATTCGCGCTGGGTCTTCTCCATCTGGCGCTTCACGCGCCCGCGGATGCGCCGTTCGACCTGAAGGACCGACAGCTCGCCTTCCATGAAGGCCATGACCAGTTCGAGCCGCTTCAGGGGATTGCTCTCGGTGAGCAGCGATTGTTTGTCGGAGACCTTGGCGCTGATCGCGGCGGCGATGGTGTCGGCGAGCTGCCCGGCATCGTCGACCTCCGAAAGGTCGACCCCGGCATCCTCACCCATCTTCTTGTTGAGCTTCACATACTCGGCGAACTGCTCGGTCACCTGGCGCATCAGCGCGGTGACTTCGCTGCCCGCGACGGTCTCGGGCTCCACCCCCTCCACCTCGGCCACGAGGTGCGTGCCGACGTTCTCCAATGCGGTGAGCCGGGCGCGGCTCTTGCCCTCGACCAGCACGCGCACCGTGCCGTCCGGCAGCTTGAGCAACTGGAGCACCTGCGCGATCACGCCCACATCGTAGAGGTCATCGCCCTCCGGATCGTCGCAGCCCGGATCGAGCTGGGCGAGGAGCACGATGTCCTTGGAGGATTCCATCGCGGCCTCAAGCGCCGCCACCGACTTGTCGCGCCCAACGAACAGGGGCACCACCATGCCGGGGAAGACGACGATATCGCGAAGGGGCAGGAGGGGAAAGGTCTGTGTCATGTATCCGGGTCCACAAAGGGCAGAGGAGTTACGCCTTTGGCGGGAATATGGGTGCGCCCCGCAGGCCCCGCAATGGTTTTCGCCGGAGAAGCTGTGGAACGCTGGCAAGGGGTAAGGTGCATTAACCCTGTTCTGCTATCCACCAGACGGTGCGAACCGGAGCGACGCGCGATGAAGACAGTGAACTGGATTGCCTTGGGCCTCGGCCTCAACCTCGCCGCCGCGGCGCTGCACGGCGGGAACGCGCCCGAGGCGATCATGGCCACGGGGCTGGACGGCACGCTGCCCAAGTTGCTGCTGGTGGCGGTGGGCCACGTCTGCCTGTGGCGCGGAGTGCGCAGCGCGTTCGGCGACCTGTGGGGCCTGCTGACGGGGCGCAGCATACGCGAAACTGCGGGCCGCAATCGCCTTCCGGACAATGCCGATCCGGTCTCCGACTTCGATGCCGATGCGGCCTTTGCCCGCTACATGGAACAGCGCGAGGCGACAAGCGCGTCAGCCGAGCCCGAGAGGCAGGCTACCCCCTCGCCCCGCGCCCCTGCCCGCACCCCGGTGCCGGGCGGCTTCGGACGCCGGGTGGTCTGACCTCTTCTGCGCCAACCCTCACCCAAGCCCGGGCAGGTTGAAACCCGGCGGGGATTCGGTCGAATGCCGCCGAGGACCGTCGTACTCAGGGTGGCGTAGCGCTCTTTGCCAAGCCTCACCCAAGTCCGGGAAGGTTGAAACCCGGCGGCAGGCCCATCGAGCCCTGCATTTCGCGCATCTGCTGTTCCGACACGCGGTCGGCGCGGTCGCGGGCGTCGTTGAAAGCGGCAGCGACGAGATCTTCGAGGATCTGCTTGTCTTCCGGCACCATCAGGCTGTCGTCTATTGCCACGCCGAGGATGCGGCCCTTGGCGCTGGCGCGAACCTTCACCAGACCGCCGCCGGCGCTGCCCTCGACCTCGATCGAATCGAGCTTCACCTGCATCTCGTTCATCTGCTTCTGGATGGTCTCGGCCGCCTTCTGGGCTGCGGCCATCATCTCTTCCATCGACTTCATGGGGGGATACTCCATCAATTCCAGGGGGGGTTACCGGCCGCGGCGCGTGCCGGTTCCGTGCCGATCAGCTCGGCATCGGGGAAGGCTTCGAAGGCGGCTTTGACCAGCGGGTCGGAGCGGATGCGCGCATCGGCAGCGGCAGCTTCGGCCTCGGCGGTCTCCCGCAAGGAGGGTTGCGCCGCGCCCGCGCCGCGCTCGATTAGCCAACGCCGTCCGGTCACCTTGAGCAGCGCCTCGCGGATATCCGGCGCGGGATCGTCTGGATAGGCATCGGCTGGTTCGTAGACCAGCCGGTCGGGGCCAAGCTCGATCACCCGTACCCGGTCACGCATTATCTGGGCCACGCGCAACTGGCCGGCGGCGTCGACCTGATCGACGAGCGCGGCCCAGCTCTGGTTGGGAGCGGCTGCGACAGGTGCAGGCACGGCAGGAGCGACCTCGCCCGCCGGAGCAGAGCCGATGCCGCTCGCGGCGATCTCCTCGATCCGCTTCGCCAGCTTACCCGGATCGGGCATCTGCGCGGCGTGAAGGATGCGCAGCAGAGCCATCTGCAGCGACACCAGCGGGTCCGGCCCGGTGCGCACCTCGTCGTGCCCCTTGAGGAGCAGCTGCCACAGGCGGTGCAGTTCCCCCGGGCCGAGCCGCCCGACGAAATCGGCCAGTGCGGCGCGCTCATCCTCGGAAGGGGCATCAGGTTCGCCGCCGGAGACCTGCGCAAGAGTGACGCGGTGGACAAGGTCCATCAGCGCCCGCAGCAGCGCGAGCGGCTCGACACCCAGCGCATATTGTTCGTCAACAGCAGAAAGCATACCCTTGGAATCGCCTGCCAAAAGATGCCCGAGCAGACGCCGCTGCGCACTCTTGTCGGCGAGCCCCAGCATATCGCGCACGCGGGTGGCCGCGACCTTGCCCTCGCCGTCCAGGTCCGCGTGGGCGATCGCCTGATCGAGGATCGAAAGGCCATCGCGCACCGAACCCTCCGCCGCATTGGCAATGATCGAGAGCGCCTCTGCCTCCGCCTCCACGCCTTCGAGGGCGCAGACCTTGGCGAAGTGTTCGGCCAGCAGCGCAGCGGGGATGCGCCGCAAGTCGAAACGCTGGGTGCGGCTCAGCACGGTGACGGGAAGCTTGTCGACCTCGGTGGTCGCGAACAGGAACTTTACATGCGACGGCGGCTCCTCAAGTGTCTTCAGCAAAGCATTGAAAGCATTGCGCGACAACATGTGAACTTCGTCGATGATGTAGATCTTGTAGCGCGCCGAGACGGCCGCATAGCGGACCTGCTCGATGATCTCGCGCACATCGTCCACGCCGGTGTTGGATGCGGCGTCCATCTCGATAACGTCGATGTGGCGCCCTTCCGCGATGGCGGTGCACGGCTCGCACACCCCGCATGGGGCAATCGTCGGTCCGCCTTGCCCGTCAGGCCCGACACAATTCAGCGCCTTGGCGATCAGCCGTGCGGTCGAAGTCTTGCCGACCCCCCTCACCCCGGTCATCAGGAAGGCATGCGCCAGCCGGTCACGCGCGATGGCATTGGCGAGGGTGCGCACCATCGCCTCCTGGCCTATCAGCTCGGCGAATGTCTGTGGGCGATACTTGCGGGCCAGGACGCGGTAGGCCTGACCCGAACTCCGAGAAGGCTGAGAGCGCGCTGCGGGCGCGGCGGGCGACGCGGCCGCCGGCGGGGGCACTTCGGGAGGGATGCCCGAAGGCGAGGCAGCCGGGGCCGGGTCGCCGAACAAGGCGTTCTGCCCGGCCGCTTCAAGCTCGGCGAGGCTCGGGCCGTGGTCCTCTTCTTCGGGCAGGTCGGGATCGGAATCGTTCATCGCGGCCCTTCTTAGGCCGACCGCCGGACAATGTCGAAGGCTTGCGTTGACCCTGCCGCAGCATCGCTTGACACGTGCCGTGTTCTGCCATCCCATCCGCCCGTCGCGAGGAGCATGCAATGAACATCATACCGGGTCGCATGACGGACAGGCACGCCGGGCCGCTGGTGGTGTTCCTGATCGGGATGCGCATCAACCACTTCCACAAGCTGCACCGATGGGTGCCGGTGCTGAGAGCCATGGGCCCGATGATCCGCGAACTCAGCCGCAATACCGACAGCGGCTTCCTCGGCACCGAATACGCGCTGTGCAGCCCGCGCCAGATCCTGCTGATCCAGTATTGGCGGGATTTCGAAAGCCTCGAGGCCTATGCCCGCGACCGCGATGCGCGGCATTGGCCGGCGTGGGCGGCGTTCAACCGCAGCATCGGCGATGACGGAACCGTGGGCATCTATCACGAAACTTATGTCGTCGCAGCAGGTGCGCACGAGACGGTCTACGCCAACATGCCGCCCTTCGGCCTTGGACGTGTCTCCGGACTGGTTCCCGCTACAGGATCTCGCAACGCAGCGCGTGAGCGGATGCGGGCAAGTTCAGGCGATCTGTGATGAAGGAGCCGAGCGACCCGCCGCAATCCACCTGTGCTGCTTCCTTCCGGACCTGACACGGTGAGCGGACGCAAACGTCCACCCGACTCCCGAAGGCGCCTATGGCCTTGCGGATGCGAAAGGTCAACTCAGCGGAAGTTGTCGGCGTAGGCCTGGAGCTTCAGACGACGCGGCGGCGTGGCGATGACCCGGGCAGGAATGCCGTACCTCTCGGCATAGGCGCGGGCAGCATCCTTGTCGGGGAAGGTGAGGCGCACCTGCGACTGGGTGTCGGCGCTGCCTGTCCACCCCATCAGCGGATCGGCAAAACGTGCCTCGGACTGTTCGAACTCGAGCACCCATTCATCGGTATGAGCCTTGCCGGACTGCATGGCGTGCTTGGTCTTCTGGTAGATTCTCGCCGACATCTTCGTTTTCGATCCTCGCTTACGCGGCCTGGCAACCGCATCGCTGCGGGCGGACCCCAAAAGGGTTCTGGAGACCTTGCGGGGCGCTTGCGCGTCCCGAATTGCACGCATCCGTTAGCCCAATCCTATTGTCTGTTGAAGGCGTTTTTGGTCTTCAGACTGGGCTTCTCCAGCCACGGCTGATCGGGCCAGCGGTGTTTGGGATAGCGGCCCTTCATGTCCTTCACCACATCGCGCCAGCTGCCGCGCCAGAAGCCGGGCAGGTCGCGGGTCGACTGGACTGGACGCCCGCCGGGACTGGTGAGCTTGAGCAGCAAGGGGGTGGTGCCGATCATCGGCTGCGTATCGAGGCCGAACAGTGCCTGCACCCGCACCTGCACACTCGGCGCATCGTCGCCCGCGTAGTCGATGGCGTGGCGGGTATCTGCGGGGGAGGTGAAGTGCGTGGGCGCAGCGCGGTCGAGCGCCTGTCGCGCGTTCCAGTCGACAAGGCCCAACGCCGCTTCGGCAAAGCGGTGTGGCGGGAGGTCGAGATCGCGGCGGCCGGCCAGCAGCGGCGCGAGCCAATCGGCGGCGCGCGCTCGCAGGCCCTCAGGCGAGAGCGCCTCGACCCCTGCGAAGCGCGCTCGGGCGAGAAAGCCTTCGGGGAGGAGTTCCCCCAGTTTATCCAGCGCCTTCTCCACAAGGATATCCACAAGCAGCGCGGGATCGGGCGAGGGTTCCGGTCCGCTTGCCAGCACGATCGCCCCCAAGCGCCGCTCACGACGGGCCTCAACCCGCTTTTTTTCGTTGTTCCAGCGGGTAGTGACGCGCTCCTGAAGTTCAATCGCAAACAGTTCCGCGATGCGATCGCGGTCCAGTTCGGCCGCTGCGGTGATGCGCGCGCCCTTTGCCTGACCCTGCGCATCGCCGATCACGATCCATTCGGCACGGGCGAGCGGTGAGGCAGGATCAAGGATGTAGCCACGCCCGCCTGCGCTCTGCCAGTGTTCGCCCGACGCATCGCGGCGGCAGGCGACGAAATCCGGACGTGCGAGGGCAAGGGCTTCTGCGGCTTCGGCCGCCGGGCTTTCCCCAATCACCTTGGCAAGCTTCGCCGCCTGCCCCGCCCAGCCACGCGCGATACCGGCGGCGGCGGCTGCGCGCGGTGCTCTGTCCGAACGCCAGCGGGCAAGGCGCGCGAGCAGGTCCTCGGCCCGCCCGCCAAGACCGCGCTCCTGCAACAGCATGACGAGCCGCGCCGCCTCATCGCCGAAGCCCGCCGCTGCACCATGGAGTACCGCCGCGGCCTGATCCGGCGCCATGGGTAGGCTCGCAATCGCCTCGCCCAGGGGCGTGATCCGCCCCGCGTCGTCCACTGCACCGAGCGCAGATAAAGCCTTGCGCGCCGCCGCAACGGATGCCTCGGGCGGCGCATCCAGCCACGAAAGGGCAGCCGGATCGGCCGTCCCCCATTTCGTCAGCCGCAGCAGCAGCGGAGCAAGGTCGGCCTGCATGATCTCGGGCGGCGCGAATGCGGGACGCCCTGCATGGCCCCCCTCTTCCCATAGGCGATAGGCCACCCCCGGTCCCTGTCGTGCCGCCCGTCCGGCTCGCTGCGCCGCCGATGCCTGCGAGGCGCGCCGGGTGACGAGGTGCGCGGTTCCCGCCGCCCGGTCGAATTCGGCATGACGGGCAAGGCCAGAGTCGACCACGACACTTACCCCGTCGAGAGTCAGCGATGTCTCGGCAATCGCTGTGGCGAGCACGATGCGGCGGCGGCCTTCGGGATCGCGGCGGATCGCCGCACGCTGGGCGGCGGGTTCGATCTGCCCATGGAGCGGGTGGATCGGGGTGCCGGACAGACGCGGCTCGATCCGCTCGCGGACCCGCTCGATCTCGCGCACGCCGGGCAGGAAGGCGAGGATGTCGCCTGTCTCCTCGCGCCATGCGGTGTGGATGGCGGCGGCCACACGGTCCTCGATGGCATGCGAGCCATCGCCGCCAAGCCACTTGATTGCCAACGGAAAACTGCGCCCCTCGCTCTCGATCACCGGCGCACCCTCACCCAGCAACCGGGCGAAGCGGGCGCCGTCGATGGTCGCGGACATCACCAGCACGCGCAGGTCCTCGCGCAGCACGGCGCGGGTCTCGAGCGCCAGCGCGAGGCCGAGGTCGCTGTCGAGCGCGCGTTCATGCGCCTCATCGAACAGCAGGGCAGAAACGCCCGGCAGTTCGGGGTCCTCCACCAGCCGGTTCACCAGGATTGCCTCGGTGACGACGAGGATCCGTGTGCGGGCGGAGACCTTGCTGTCGAGCCTGGTCATGTAGCCGACGGTCTCGCCCGGAGCCTCGCCGAGCAGCTCCGCCATGCGCTCGGCCGCAGCGCGGGCGGCGACGCGGCGGGGGGAGGTCAGGATGATCTGGCCGGTGCACCACGGCTCGCCCAGCAGATCGGGCGCGACGGCGGTGGTCTTGCCCGCCCCGGGGGCTGCGATCAGCACGCCTGCGCCTTCGCCCGTCAGCGCGGCGCGGATTTCAGGCAGGACCGCGTGGATGGGAAGTTCGAGGCTCACGCCTCGTCCGTTAGCCTGCTCAATGCCCCCGCGCGACCGCGAATTGCGCCGCTTCGGCCATCGCCTGACGCGCCTTGCCATCAGGGAAGATCGAGATCGCGTCGATGGCGCGGTGTGCAAAGTGGCGCGCGCGTTCGCGTGTGTCTTCAAGCGCGTTGTGCTTGCCGATCAGTCTGATGGCATGAGCGAGATCTTCGTCCGAGGTGCGATGACCGATGATCGCGTCCTTCCAGAACTTGCGCTCGTCCTCGCCGCCCCGGGCATAGGCGAGAATCACCGGCAGGGTCATCTTGCCTTCGCGGAAGTCGTCGCCCTGGTCCTTGCCCATTTCGGCTGCGTCGGAATCGTAATCGATCGCATCGTCGACCAGCTGGAAGGCAACGCCAAGGTTGCGGCCATAGGCTTCGAGCGCGCGTTCCTGCTCCTCCGAGCATTCGGCCACCACCGCGGCAATCTGGCTGGCGGCGGCGAAGAGGGCGGCGGTCTTGGCGCCGATGATGTGGAGGTATTGCTCCTCGCTGGTGTTGATCTGCCGCTGGGCCGAGAGCTGCGAGACCTCGCCTTCCGCGATCACCGCGCTGGCACGCGAGAGAATCGACAGCACCCGAAGCGAACCGTCCTCGGTCATCAGTTCAAAGGCGCGGCTGAACAGGAAGTCGCCCACCAGCACGGTCGCGGGATTGCCGAAGATGATGTTGGCCGCCGCCTTCCCGCGCCTCAGCTCGCTGCCGTCGACCACGTCGTCGTGCAGCAGCGTAGCGGTGTGGATGAATTCGACCGCGGCGGCGAGCTTGTGATGGCGCGTGCCCTTGTAGCCGACCAGTTCGGCGCCTGCGAGGGTCAGCATCGGCCGCAGCCGCTTGCCACCGCCGCTGATCAGGTGCCCGGCAAGGCGCGGGATCAACGGGATCTCGCTCTGCATCCGCTCGAGGATCACGGCATTGACCGAATTCATGCCCCCCGCCGTCAGCGACAGCATGGGATCGAGTGTCGGTGCCTTGCGCGGCAGGGGAAGGATGTCGGCACTCATGCTGCCCAAGGCTCTAGGGCGGCCCGCGCGTGCTTGGCAAGCGCAGATTTGCTGCTAATTCTGCGCGCCATGTCGCATGATCCGCAACGCCCGTCCCCACCCGACTCCGCGCCCGATCCGGTGCTCGCTGCCTTCCGCAAGAGCATCGACAACATCGATGCGGCGCTGATCCACATCCTGGCCGAGCGCTTCCGGATCACGCAGGCCGTGGGCGAATACAAGGCCAAGGCAACCTTGCCCCCCGCCGACCCGGGCCGCGAGGCGCGCCAGATCGCACGGCTCAGGAAACTGTCGGAGGAGGCCGATCTCGATCCGGAATTTTCCGAAAAATTCCTGCGTTTCATCATCGACGAGGTTATCCGCCATCACGAGCGCGCACAGGCGGGCTGAGCGGGGTCAGGGCGTGTCGGACGTGGGTGCGTCCTCCGCAAGCTGAGGCGCCGGAGGCAGCTCGGACCCGGGAGCCGCGGCACGTCGGGCGCGAAGCTCCTCGATCAGCGCGCGGCGCTCGTCGGGGGAAAGATTGCGCAACGCCTCGCGGCGTTTGCCCTGGGGCATCTGCCGTATCCGCTCGACCTGCTGAGAAGCTTGCGTGTCCTGGCGCGAAGGACGGATAACGTCCTCGCGGGTCAGCGCCTCTCCGCTTTCGATCTTGCGCTGCAATTCCTCCCGCCGCTGACGCACGCGCGTATCGATGGCCTGCTGGCGGCTGGAGAGTGCGGCGTCGATCCGCTCGCGCAGGCGCGCCTCTTCCTCGGGCGTGGGCACCGGGAGCCCGGCGGCGCGGCGGCGTGCAATCTCCGCGTCGATCCGCTGGTCGATCAGCGCGCGGCGCTCCTCCCGGCGACCGGCGCGCACGGCGTCGATGCGGCGGAACGCCTCGCCAAGCTCCTCGGGCGTATCGATCGGCCCGACGATGGCGACCGCCGCAGGATCGGCGGCGGCAAGGGCGGGAGCCGGCGTGCGCAACACTTCCGGAGTGGCCGCCGCCGTGCCGGTGATGCTCGCCCACACTGTCCGTGCCGAGGGCACCGGCAGGTCGAGCCGCTGGAGCAGCCCCGTCGCCGCCGCAGCGGTGGCAAGCGCTCCGAAGCTGGCGATGCCGATGGCGACGCGCCGCCCGGTGCGCCAGCCGCGCCATCCGCGCGAGGGGCGGCGCAGTTCGGGCAACGGCGGCAAGGTCGTCGGCGGCCGCGCCTCGGCCGCCGCCAGCACGCGATCAGCAAAGTCCACAGAAAGGCGCGGCGGCCTATAGCCATCGAGCGCGCGGGCAAGCGGGCTTCCGGGAGCGATGGGCGCGCCGGGATCGGAATTCTCGTTCACGCTCATGGCGTGCCTCCTTGTGCCGCAAAAGCCTGCCGCAAGGCCGTGCGGGCGCGGTGCAGCAGGCTTTCGAAGGCCTTGATGTTCATGTCCAGCGCCTCGGCCGCGGCGGCATTGGGCAGCTCCTCGTAATAGGTCAGCACGATTGCGGCGCGCTGGCGTTCGGGAAGCGCCAGCACCAGTGCGCGGGCAAGATCGTCGCGCTCGCCCGCCTCGATCAGCTTATCGGCCAGCGGGGCATCGTCCGCGCGCTCGGGCACCTCGCCCGCCGAGAGCCGGCGGGTGCGGCGCAGGCGGTCGATCGCGAGGTTGGTGACCACCCGCCGGAGCCACCCGCCGAGCCGCAGCGACACTCCCGCCATGCTGCCGACCGGATGGCGCCCGGCGATGCCCGGCGCATTGTCCCACAGGCGCAGCAGCGCCTCCTGCACGATGTCCTCGGCCTCGTTGCAGTCGCCCGTCATGCGGTAGGCGAGGCGGTGAAGCGCCTGCGCATGCACCGCAATCATGGCGCGCAGGGCCTCCGGATCGCGCGCCGCCAGCCGCGCCGCCCACGCCGCATCCTCGCTTCCAGTTGCGGCGGTCGAAGCAGAAGCGGATGGCGCGCTCGTGGCGGTCATGGCGTGTGGCAAGGGACCCTGTGCGTGACGGTGTCAGCCTCTACAACGCGGGACTTGCGAAAACCCTTCGCGCCGGGCCTGCCTCGATCAATCCGCACGCGGCAGGCGCAGTTCGACCAGCAGCCCGCCCAAGTCCTCGCTCTCGGCCAATGTCACGCTGCCGCCGTAGATTTCCGCCACGTCGCGTACGATCGCAAGGCCGAGGCCAGTGCCGGGCTTGCCCGTATCGAGCCTGACGCCGCGATCGAAGATGCGGTTGCGTTCGGCCTCGGGTATCCCGGCGCCGTCATCCTCGACCCAGATCAGGCACATCTTCGGATCGCGCGGCGCCTCGGCCTCTTCGGGATCGATGGTGACGAAGACGCTTCCCCCGCCATACTTCGCGGCGTTCTCGATGAGGTTGCCGAGCAGTTCGTCAAGGTCCTGCCGTTCAAGCGAGACAATCGCGTTCTTGTCCCCCGCGATATCGAGGCGGCCTTCGGGATAGAGCCGCTCGACCGCGCGCCTGACCGCCTCGGCACTCGCCATCACGTTGGTGCGCGCGTGGCCGACCGCGCGGCGGCCGACGGCGCGGGCGCGGGCGAGGTGGTGGTCGACATGGCGTTGCATCGTGCGAGTCTCGCGCATCACCGCCTCGCCGAGATCGGGTGCGCGGGCGGTGGCAGCGTTGGTCAGGACAGTCAGCGGGGTCTTCAAGGCGTGGGCAAGGTTGCCCGCATGACGCCGGGCTTCCTCGGCCTGCCGTTCGGAATGTTCGAGCAGCGCGTTCAGCTCCTCGACCAGCGGCTGCACCTCCAGCGGAAGCGGATCGGTGATGCGGTTTGCACCCGTCGTGCGCAGCTTCTGGATCGCCGCCCGCACCCGGCGCAGCGGCGAAAGGCCATAACGCACCTGGACCAGCGCCATGAGGAACAGCCCGAGGCCCAGCACCGCGAAGCTCCAGATCAGGATCAGCCGCACCCGCCCGATCTGCGCGTCCATCTGCTCGGTTGCGCTGGCGACCGCGAAGGTCCAGCGCGTCTCGCTGCCGGGCAGGATCAGCGTGCGCTCGGCAATGCGCAGAGGTTCGCCCGGGAACTGGTCGGAGTTGTAGTAATGCACTTCGCTGTCGAATTCCCCGCCCTTTGTTTCCACGCCGCGCAGCTTGAGCGTGCGGTCCCACAGGCTGCGCGAGGGCCAGGGTTCGAAATTACCGCCGCTCACCTGCCAATAGAGGCCGCTGCCCGGCTCCAGAAAGCGCTGGTCGCCCAGAGTGCGGTAGAACTGCACTTCACCGAAGGCGTCGATCTCGGCCGCCGAAATCATCGCAGTGAGGATATATTCGAGCTGCTCGTCGAAATTGGCCTCGACCTGCGTGGTGAGCGTGCGTTCGAGCGCGATGCCGCCGCCGAGCAGGAGGACCATGATCCAGCCCGCCGCGATCATCCCCATCCGCCGCGCGAGGCTTGCGCGGGGTTTGCCGGGGTGTTCGGCGCCCGTCATGCCAGGCACATCGGCACCCTCGCCCGCAGGCAAGGGTGCAGGCGCATCGCCGCCCGGCGCCGCCGCCTCAGGCGCGGGGTGCGTCGGCGGGGTCGTCGAGGCTGTAACCGAGGCCACGGATGGTCGTAATCACGTCTGCGCCGAGCTTCTTGCGGATGCGGGTGACGAAGACTTCGATGGTGTTTGAATCCCGGTCGAAATCCTGATCATAGATATGCTCGATCAGTTCGGTGCGGCTCACCACCTTGCCCTTGTGGTGCATGAGGTAGCTCAAAAGCTTGTATTCCTGCGCGGTGAGCTTCACCGGCTCGCCCGCGAGCGTGACGCGGCCCGAACGCGTGTCCAGCCGCACATCGCCGGCGGTGAGTTCGGAGGAAGTGTTGCCGCTCGCACGGCGGATCAGGGCGCGCAGGCGGGCGATCAGTTCCTCGGTCTGGAACGGCTTGGCGAGGTAATCGTCGGCCCCCGCATCGAGCCCTGCGACCTTGTCGGACCAGCTGTCGCGCGCGGTCAGCACCAGCACCGGGAAGCTGCGGCCCTCGCGCCGCCACATGCCGAGCACGGTCAGCCCGTCGATCTCCGGCAGGCCGAGATCGAGCACCACCGCGTCATAATCCTCGGTCGAGCCCATGAAGTGTCCGTCCTCGCCATCGGTCGACAGGTCGACGGCGTAGCCCTGCCCTTCCAGCGTCGCCTTCAACTGCGCGCCAAGAGTGGGTTCGTCTTCGACGATCAGAATGCGCATGGTCTACCAAATCCCTGCTTGCGATTGGCGCGGGTGGTGCGCTTTTGGCACGCCAGCGTCAAGCGACGCGCGCGCGCCGGAAGGGCTGCTTTCCCCCGCAATTCGGCCATCGTCGCTCCGCCGTCAGCGCGACCGGCCAATGATCCGCCCCGTGCGGGCGTCGACATCGACATAGGTCACCCGTCCATCCCTGATGAACTTGAGGCGATAGGCGCGCATCGTCGAATCATAGGCAAAGCCGAGATATTCGGCATCGCCCATCATCGGCAAGATCTTCGCCTCGATCTCGCCCGATCGCATGATCGTGCCCGCCTGCGCCTCGCGCCGTGCCTCACCCTGATCGCCGCGTGGCGGTTCCTGCGCGTGCGCCGGCGCGCCCGCCAGCGCAAGCGCGGCGAGCGGACCGAGGAGCAAAACAGGGCGGAGGCGGGAGGGCTTCATGACGGGATCATGCCTAGACGGGCCGCATTGAACAAGCCGTGAATGGCTTACCGCGCTCCGGCTGTGGCGCTCTGGCCGACCATTTCGTAGGTCACCGAAACCCCGATCCCGGCCTGGACGAGACCCGGCTGCAACGGCGGCGGTGCGGCGACCTGCGCGGAGACGGCACGCAGCTTGGCACCCTCGAAAACCGGGCCATTTGCGGCCACGCTCTCCGAGATCGCCAGCACCCTTACGCCAGCATAGCCTAGCATGGTCGCATAGACGCGGGCCTGCGCCTCGGCCCGGGTCACCGCGCGCTTGCGGGCTTCGGCCTTGGCGGGCTCGTCATCGTCGATCCCGAAGGACGGCCCGCTGAGATCGGTCGCTCCGGCCTCGACCAGCGCGTCGAGCACCCGTCCGGCCTCGTCGATCTTGCGCAGGGTGACGCTGACGCGGTTCGATGCCTGATAGCCGCGGAACACCTGCCGCTGCGTTTCGGGATCGTAATCGTAGCGCGCATTGAGATTGATGCCGGTCGTCTGGATGTCCACCTCGGCCACACCCAGCGCCTTGATGCGGGCGATAACCTTCTGCATTTCCAACGAGTTCTGTCGAAGCGCCGCGGTCGCGGTGGGCGCTTCGGTCGTGACGCCCGCACCGATGGTCGCGATGTCGGGGGCGACATCGATACTCTCGTAGACGTTGAGTTCGACCACGGGTCCGGCCGGTGTGATTGCGATCTGCGGCGCGGCGAAAGCGGCTGCCGGGAAGGCCAGAAGGGCCGAGGCGGCGACAACAGCGGTGACAGGCTTCAACATGGGCATTTCCTCCAATTCGCCGCGCCTTTGGAGCGTCTCGCCTTTCGCGCGACTGAACCGCAGGAGGACCCCGGGCTTGCCGCCTGCCGGTCCAGCGCCTAGGTGCAGCGCACCATGGCACAGCCCCCCATCTTCTCGCTCGAAGGCATCGCCTTGCAGCAAGGGGGGCGCTGGCTGTTCGGCGGCCCGACCCCGACAAGCGGCGCGGCCCCGATCGACCTCCACGTCCTGCCCGGCGACCGTCTGGCGCTGATCGGCCGCAACGGCGCGGGCAAGACGACGCTTCTGCGGCTCATCACCGGGCGGATCGAGGCGGATCGCGGTGCGCGCCGGATCAAGCCTGGAACGAAGATCGTGTTCCTTGAGCAGGACCCTGATTTCACGCCCTTTTCCACCCTCATGGACTTCGCCATCGGCGGCGATGACGCGCCCGCCGCACACGAGGTCGAAGCCATCGCGGGGCAACTCGGCATCGACATGAGCCGCCCGGCGGCGACCGCCAGCGGGGGCGAGAAGCGCCGCGCCGCCATCGCCCGCGCGCTGGCGCAGGAGCCCGATCTCATCCTGCTCGACGAGCCGACCAACCACCTTGACCTCGCCGCGATCGACTGGCTGGAGGACTGGCTCTCGCGCTACCGAGGCGCGTTCATCACCATTTCCCACGACCGCACTTTTCTAACGCGGCTGACGCGCGCGACCCTGTGGCTCGACCGGGGCACCCTCAGGCGCAAGGAGATCGGCTTTGGCGGTTACGAGGCGTGGGAAGAAACGGTCTATGCCGAGGAGGCCCGTTCCGCGGAACGCCTTGATGCGAAACTGAAAATCGAGGCGCACTGGCTCGAACGCGGGGTCACGGCCCGGCGCAAGCGCAACCAGGGGCGGCTGGAGAAGCTCCACCAGATGCGCGCCGTCAGGGCGGCGATGATCTCGGGCGCGGGGACGGCCAAGCTGAAGCTGGCTTCGGATGACGACTTCAAGTCCAAATCCGTGATCGTCTCCGAAAACATATCAAAGACTTACGGAGACCGCGCGATCATCAAGCCGTTCTCCCTGCGGATCCAGAACGGCGACCGCATCGGGATCGTCGGCGC
>VFQO010000891.1_pt1 | contig 27662 bp, 31 predicted proteins | sample 3512331 | NCBI WGS metagenome assembly VFQO01 (sample SAMN10412371, study PRJNA504923) | tailings metagenome | isolation source: Replicate 3 from Balatoc abandoned mine | place: Philippines: Itogon, Benguet | collected 2017-08-28 | reverse complement strand
CCAAGGCCTATCTCGGCCGCCAATATCGCACCATCGCCATCGTCGGCGTCGTCGTTGCCGTGCTTGTCGGGCTGTTCCTCGGCGCGATTTCGGCAACGGGCTTCGTTATTGGCGCCGTCCTGTCGGGGGTCGCCGGTTTCGTCGGCATGAACATCTCGGTGAAAGCGAACGTCCGCACCGCGGCCGCGGCGCAGACCGGGCTGCAGGCGGGCCTGACCATGGCGTTCCGCGCCGGGGCGATCACCGGCCTGTTGGTGGCGGGGCTGGCTCTCCTCGCGATCTCGGTCTTTTTCTGGTATCTGATCGGCCCCGGCGGGTTCACCGTCGGCGGTGAGGATCGCACCGTCGTCGACGCGCTTGTCGCGCTGGCGTTCGGCGCTTCGCTGATCTCGATCTTCGCGCGTTTGGGCGGCGGTATCTTTACCAAGGCTGCCGACGTCGGCGCCGACCTGGTCGGCAAGGTCGAAGCCGGCATTCCCGAGGATGATCCGCGTAACCCCGCGGTGATCGCCGATAACGTCGGCGACAATGTCGGCGACTGCGCCGGTATGGCCGCCGACCTGTTCGAAACCTATGTCGTCACCGTCGGCGCCACGATGGTGTTGATGGCGCTGCTGCTGAAGGGTGCGGGCGACATGCTGCTCCCGCTGATGAGCCTGCCGCTGCTGATGGGCGGCGTCTGCATCGTCACCTCGATCATCGGTACCTATTTCGTCCGCCTCGGCAATGGGACGAACGTCATGGGCGCGATGTACAAGGGCTTCCTGGTCACCGCGATCCTGTCGATCCCGGCGATATGGTTCTCGACCAGCTATGCGATCGGCGGCGACATGCAGGCGGTCATCGCCGAAGTGAACGGCAAGGCGTTCAACGGCACCGACCTGTTCCTGTGTTCGCTGCTCGGCCTGATCATCACCGGGCTGATCATCTGGATCACCGAATATTACACCGGCACCAACTATCGCCCGGTGCGTTCGATCGCCAAGGCTTCGGAAACGGGCCACGGCACCAACGTCATTCAGGGGCTGGCGATCAGCCTCGAATCGACCGCGCTGCCCACGTTGGTGATCTGCGCGGGCATCATCATCGCCTATACGCTGGCGGGGCTGATCGGCATCGCCTTTGCCGCGACTGCGATGCTGGCGCTGGCTGGCATGGTCGTCGCGCTCGACGCTTATGGTCCGGTCACGGATAACGCCGGCGGCATCGCCGAAATGGCGGGCCTCGACGATTCGGTGCGCGAAAAGACCGACCTGCTCGATGCCGTGGGCAACACGACCAAAGCAGTGACCAAGGGCTATGCCATCGGTTCGGCGGGTCTGGCGGCGCTCGTGCTGTTCGGCACCTACACCGCCGACATCACCGAATATTCGGCGGCGCTGGGGCTGACCGAGCCGCTGACCTTCTCGCTGTCGTCGCCGTACGTCATCGTCGGGCTGCTGCTCGGCGCGCTGTTGCCCTATCTTTTCGGGGCGATGGGCATGACCGCGGTCGGCCGCGCGGCGGGCGAGGTGGTCAAGGATGTCCGCGACCAGTTCAAGAACAATCCCGGCATCATGACCTATGAGTCGAAGCCCGACTATGCGCGCACGGTCGATCTGGTGACCAAGGCGGCGATCAAGGAAATGATCATCCCGTCGTTGCTGCCGGTGCTCGCGCCGATCGTCGTCTTCTTCGTGATCCGCGCGGTCGCAGGACCGGCGGCGGCATTGGAAGCGCTCGGCGCGCTGCTGCTCGGCGTGATCGTCGGCGGGCTGTTCGTCGCCATCTCGATGACCTCGGGCGGCGGCGCATGGGACAATGCCAAAAAATATATCGAAGACGGCAACCACGGCGGCAAGGGCAGCGAGGCCCATAAGGCCGCGGTGACCGGCGACACCGTCGGCGATCCGTACAAGGACACCGCGGGTCCGGCGGTCAACCCGATGATCAAGATCACCAACATCGTGGCGATCCTGCTCCTCGCGGCGCTGGCGCACGGCGCGGCGTAAGCTGCACGGCCTGCGGGTAAAAGAAAGCCCCGCCGGAGCGATCCGGCGGGGCTTTTCGTCGGTGTCGGCTTTGGAGTAGTTTTAAGGCATTCCCCTCCCTTTTAGGGAGGGGTTAGGGGTGGGTGCGAGCGAAGCGGACCGAGGCAGAATGCCGCCTTCGGCGGCTACCCACCCCCGACCCCTCCCTAGAAGGGAGGGGAGAAGAAACGGCCGGTAACCGCCACTCTCAATTCGTCATCCCGGCGAAGGCCGGGATCTCGCCGGTGCGGTAAACCGACAGGGTGAGATCCCGGCCTTCGTCGGGATGACGATAGTGGTACGTCCGCAATCGGTCGTAAGCCGTCGCTCAGCTCGCGCTCGTCGCTTTCATCTGCTGAGCATAACCCGCTTGCACCATCGCGCTCATCCGGTCGAACAGCGCGTCGGGGTCGCCGCGGCGCAGGCTTGCGATCACCGCTTCGGCGCCCTCGGCGACCACCAGTTCGCGCGTTCCGGCTTCGACCGCCGCCAATATCTGCGCGGCGGCGAATTCGGGCGACAGGCCGTGGTCGATCGCGGCGTCGCTTTCCCCGCGCACCGATCCATCGGCGTTCAGGGCGTTGCGGCTGACGTTGGTCTGCACCGATCCGGGGGCGACCACCAGCACCCTCAGCCCGAGATGCTCGTTTTCGGCGCGCACACTGTCATGATAGCCGATCAGGCCGTGCTTCGCGGCGCAATAGGCGCTGCGCAAAGGTACGCCGGCGATGCCCGCCACGCTGGAGATCGCGATAATCTGGCCGCCGCCCGCGCCGATCATGCGCGGCAGCAATTGCTGGGTGAGCGCAATGGGGGCGAGCAGGTCGACCGCGACAATCTGTTGATAGACGGCAAAGTCGGTGTCGATCGCCAGGCTGCGCTGCGAGATGCCGGCATTGTTGACCAGCCCGTCGATGCGGCCCTGCCAGCTCCAGGCTTTCTCGGCGATGCCGGGGAGGGCGGCATAATCGGTCGCCTCGAACGGCAGGATCAACGTGTCGCCTGCGCAATCGGCGGCGACCGCTTTCAGCGCCGCGACATTGCGGCCCGACAGGATCAGTTTTGCGCCGCGTGCAGCTAGCCCCCGCGCCAGCGCCGTTCCGATCCCCGACGACGCGCCCGTCACCCACCAGCATTGGTTGTTCATATGCGATCCTCTCCCATATTTGTCCCTGCGTGAGACGCGGCGCGCCAGGCGTCAAGCCGCTCGGCCACCCATTTCGGTGCAGGGGTGGCAATTTTGTTGCGAATCTGTTATAATAAATATCAACGCGCCGACACTCTGCCCCATCCCGTTGCGGGCCGGGGCATTTCACGGCGTTCCGATGGAGCCATATCCCTTGTCACTCTGACTGGCTAGCGCCGACCATATGGGTATCCCCCTTGATAAGAGGGCGGGATACGCCGCTGTTGTCGCAGTTTCAAATCGGGGTCAAGGCACAACAAAAGGAATTTGCATGTCCGTGAACACGCTCTTGTTCGAAGTCGGTGATTATGTTGTTTATCCCAAACATGGCGTGGGGCGCGTCATCGAGTTGCAGAAATCGGAAATTGCCGGAATGCAGCTGGAACTTTATGTCCTGCGCTTCGAAAAGGAAAAAATGACGCTTCGCGTGCCGACGAACAAGGCCGAGGGCGTTGGAATGCGCAAGCTGTCGTCGGACAAGACGCTGAAGGAAGCGTTGCAGGTGCTGACGACCAAGCCGAAGGTGAAGCGCACCATGTGGTCGCGCCGCGCGCAGGAGTATGAAGCGAAGATCAATTCGGGCGACCTGGTGTCGATCGCCGAAGTGACCCGCGACCTGTTCCGCGCCGACGACCAGCCCGAGCAGAGCTATTCGGAGCGGCAGATCTTCGAAGCGGCGTCGAGCCGCCTCGCGCGTGAACTCGGCGCGATGGAAGAAAGCGATGAAAAGACCGCGCAGGCGAAGATCCTCCAGATCCTCAACGAGCATGCGCCGCTGTATTATGCTGAAAAAGTGTAATTTCGCAGGATAGCAATTTTGGGAAGGGCGGTCCGAAAGGGCCGCCCTTTTCAGTTTGAGCGCCGCTGTGGTTTGCGGAGCGCGGGGTGTGGCCTTGCGTGGCCTCGACGCCATATATTGTACGGACCGCGGACCAAGAGAATTTACTTTACCCGGTCTTCGTCGATAATCAATGACCGCGGCTCATTTGCAGCATAGGTTCCAATTAAGCGGCATTCTCGTCCTTCGGGGCACGCTAGGGCGATACGTTTCCCCGCCGCCTCTGGAGTGGCGGCATTGGTCCAGTAGGTTGCTCCAACATTATCGACAAAGTGCACGAGTACGCCCGAGCCTATGTGCTGAGCGCGCACGCATTCCGCGCCGGTGTCAGCGGCACAGCGCTTGATGGCTGCCTCGACAGCCGCGTCAAACCCGCTGATGCCGGAAACAAGCCATGTCTTCCAGCGCCAACCCGGTACCGGATCCTTCGTCCATGCAACGACCGCATATTTTCGAATCGGGGGGATGGTTTTCGGGAAGTCGCCTTTCGGACCCGCGCTGTTCGATACAATCTTCGCGATCTTGCAGCCAAAGCTTTGCTGGTCACAAAGCGCCAAAGCTTTAGAGCGCGCAGCTTCATAATTGACGTCGCCCCCGACAAAGACATGGCCGACAATGTCCTCAGCGACTGCAAGGATAAACGCATTGTAAGCGCCGGACAGCGCGTAGCATCCGTTGCCCATCTGGCTTTGACAGGCTTGCAAAGCCGCTTCGTCGGCTGCTTCTCCACTATCATAGCCCGACGTTGTCCACAGCGCCGAAGTGTCGCGATGCGCGACAATGGACATATGGGCGTCGGGTATCGGTCCAAGCGCCGGCTCGGGTTCGCCTTGCGGATTGCCGTCGGTCGGACCCATGGGAGCACATGCAAACCAGCCGACGTCGGCACCGCCGGTGGGGTAAAAGCCGGGCGGGCAGCGCCCCTCTGCATTTGCCGGAGCTGAGATGCCAGCAATGCCGATCAGTGTGGCAAGAAAAACGTAAAAAGCTGATCGAGCAAAACTGAATGAATGCAGGCTCAACATCAATTCCTCTTTGCGGCTGATCTCCACCAAGCCATCTTGGGGCTTTCGGGAAGCCTAACTCACGATGTCACTGGCAACACATAAATATGGTACTGGTGCATTGACTAAGCGGGTCAGATTGCAGCTGTCAGCCCGAAGCGATGCATGCCGAACCTGTTGGCAATCGTACCAAAGGGGTCGCCGACCGCCGCAATAATGCCGTCGCGGGTGTTTCGTTCGCTTGGGGCAGGCTCGCGATGATCGAGCGCCGGTGGCGACGGCGTCCATCAAGGATAAGCAGCACTCACAAAATACAGCCCATCGGGCGGCGCGTTCAGGCCCAGCGCATCGCGATCCTTCGCCGCAAGCGCATCCTTCAAATCCCCCGCCGACCATCGCCCATGCCCGACCAGCGACAGGCACCCGACCATCGATCGTACCTGATGGTGGAGGAAACTGCGCGCCGCGGCCTCGATGATGATCTCCTCGCCGTGACGGCTGACGGTCAATCTATCGAGCGTCTTTACCGGACTTTGCGACTGGCAATGCGCCGAGCGGAAGGTGGTGAAATCGTGCAAGCCGATCAACTGCTGCGCCGCCGCGTGCATGGCGTCGGCGTCCAAAGGCCGCGCGACCTGCCATGACAGCCCCCTGTCCCACGTCAGCGGCGCACGGCGGTTGACGATGCGATATTCGTAACTGCGCCCGATGCAGGCGAAGCGCGCGTGCCAGTCGTCGGGGACGACCTCTGCCGCCAGTACCGCGATCGGCGCGGGGCGAAGCTGTGCATTCAACGCCTCGGTCAGCTTGAAGGGGGTCAGCGGCTTTTCGATATCGACATGCGCGCGCATCGCGATGGCGTGGACGCCCGCGTCGGTGCGCCCCGCGCTGAAGATCTGCACCGTCTCGGCGGTGAAACGGTGGATCGCCTCCTCGATCGCCTGCTGGACGCTGGGGCCGTGCGCCTGTCGCTGCCAGCCCATGAAGGGGCGGCCGTCATATTCGATGGTGAGGGCGAAACGGGTCATTGCGGCCCCATACCCCCATGCTCGTCACCCCGGACCTGATCCGGGGTCCATGACTTCAGCGCCGCAGTGGGCCCCGGATCAAGTCCGGGGTGACGAAGGATATGAGTGTCTTTCATGCGAGCCGCGTCCCCGCCGGAATACTCCGCCCCCGCAGCAATTCGCCCGCCTCCATCGCTGGCTTTCCCGCGCGCTGGACCCGCACCGCGCGGATCGCGCCGGGGTTGCATGCGATGGCCAAAGCATCGTCGAGTGTCACGCCCGGCGGTGCGCCGACAACCGTGTCGCCCGGATGGACGACCTCGGCGGCCAAAATCTTGTACCGCTCGCCCTCCAGCTCGAAAAACGCCCCCGGGACCGGGTTGAACGCGCGGATCTGGCGCTCGACCTGCACCGCGCTGACCAGAAAATCGAGTCGCGCCTCGCTCTTGTCGATCTTGGCGGCGTAGGTGACGCTATCGTCCGGCTGCGGCACCGGCGGAAAGGCGTGGAGGTCGCTCAGCACCCGCCGCATCATCAGCGCGCCCATCTCGGCGAGTTCGTGGGTCAGCACCCCCGCGGTCTTGCGCCCGATCGGGGTCGGCTCGACCAACCGCATCGCGCCGGTGTCGAGCCCGACGTCCATCTGCATGATCGTCACCCCCGTTTCGGCATCGCCCGCCAATATGGCGCGCTGCACCGGCGCGGCGCCGCGCCAGCGCGGCAGGATCGAGCCATGGACGTTGAGGCAGCCTTCGCGCGGCGCAGCGAGGATCGCCTGCGGCAGGATCAGGCCATAGGCAGCAACCACCGCGACATCGAGGTTCAGCGCGGCGAATTCGGCCTGTTCGTCGGCGCCCCTCAGGCTTTTGGGGGTGCGGACGGGCAGGGCGTGTTCTTCGGCCCAGACCTGCACCGGGCTTTTCTGCAATTTCTTGCCGCGCTGCGCGGGGCGGGGCGGCTGGCTATAAACGCACGCGATGTCATGCCCCGCGGCGTGCAGCGCGGCGAGCGTTGGCACCGCAAAGGGCGGCGTTCCCATGAAGGCGATACGCATGGGTGCGGGCTTTGGCGGAGGCGGCGCGGTTGTGCAAGATTGATGCGCGCCTTCATCGTCATGCCGGACTTGATCCGGCATCCATTGCGGCGCCGGTGTTATGGGCCCCGGATCAAGTCCGGGGAGACGAAGAAAGTGTGGGAGAGGGGATATTGCACGTACCCCGCCACGCCACTACCACCCCATCATGGCCTCCACCGAAATCGAAGCCCTCGTCCAGCAACTCGCCCGGCTCCCCGGGCTCGGCCCGCGCTCGGCGCGGCGCGCGGTGCTGCATCTGATGAAGAAGCGCGAGAGTGCGTTCGCTCCGCTGCTTGCGGCGCTCCAGACGGTGTCCGAACGGCTGGTCACCTGCGGTATTTGCGGCAATGTCGATACCCACGATCCCTGCGCGATCTGCGCCGATCCGCGCCGCGATGCGCGGTCGCTGTGCGTGGTCGAGGAGGTGTCCGACCTGTGGGCGCTCGACAAGTCGCGGCTGTTCCCCGGCAAATATCATGTGCTGGGCGGGCGCCTGTCGGCGCTGGAGGGCGTGCGGCCGCAGGATCTCAGCATCGACGCCCTCGTCGCGCGCGTTGCCGCGGGCGGCATCGACGAGGTCGTGCTCGCGATGAACGCGACGCTGGAGGGCCAGACGACCGCACATTATCTGGCGGATCGACTGGAGGGTTATCCGGTGCGGATGACGCAGCTAGCGCATGGTTTGCCGGTGGGCGGAGAGCTGGATTATCTGGATGAGGGAACACTGGCGCAGGCGCTCAGGGCGCGGAGGCCGGTGGGTTGAACTTGAACTGCAAGCAACTGACGCTTGACCTCGCGAGCAATATGGCGGATAAATAGATGTTCGCAGTGTTGCGGGCATAGGTCGCGAAAGCGGCCTTTTTTGTTGCCACGATGTGGCATCTCCATGAGCGACAAAGGAACGGCGCAACCGTGCAAGAACTTGCATGGGAGCTGGCCCGCTCTTTGGCATATGTCGTCAGCTCGATCATTGAAGCTATTGCCTCACGCAACTGCGTGCGCCGGAAGAGCACATTGCATGTGCGTCTTGGCAACTGGTTCGAGCTGAAATCGACAAAAGCCGAAGAGTTCGACAGCACCCGCTAACCTCGGACAATCGCATCCTTGCTTACGCGATTCCGAGAGAGATGGCGCGCGCCCGCAAAAATCGGGTTACTTCGGCGCAAACACTAGCCCCCCTTGACCCCGCGCCCCGCCGACCATACCTGCACCCCATGGCCATCCTACCCATCATAGAAACCCCGGACCCCCGGCTGCGCGTCATTTCGAAGCCCGTCGAGACCTTCGATGCCCAGCTGAAGCAGCTGGTCGCCGATATGTTCGAGACGATGTACGACGCCCCGGGCATCGGGCTGGCGGCGATTCAGGTCGGGGTGGCGAAGCGCATCCTGGTGATCGACCTGCAGGAAGCCGATCCCGAAGACCCCGAGGGCAAGAAGGTCATTCGAGACCCGCGCGTGTTCATCAACCCCGTCTTTTCAGACGAGAGCGAGGAGCATAGCGTCTATCAGGAAGGGTGCCTGTCGGTTCCCGAACAATATGCCGATGTGACGCGCCCCGCCGAGGTGACGGTCGACTGGCAGGATGAGGACGGCAAGCATCATCGGGAACGGATGACCGGGCTGATGGCAACGTGTATCCAGCACGAGCACGACCATCTGGAAGGCATATTGTTCATCGACCATCTGTCGCGCCTGAAGCGCGAGATGGTGCTGAAGAAGTTGATGAAGATGCGCAAGGCGGCGTGATCAGCTCATCCCTCTCCCCTTGCGGGAGAGGGCGGCGAGACTTGCCAGCTTGCTGGCTAGTCGCAGCGGGTGAGGGGGCTTGCGCGCCAAGAGGCTCGGTCCCCAACCCCTATGTCGCAAATTCTTATGCGGCGCAGACGCGCCGCGGCACCCACCCCTGTATCCCCTCCCGTAAAGGGAGGGGAGGAACTTGGCTATTCCGCCTTCTTCGCCACCGCGACCATCGCGGGACGCAGCAAGCGGTCCTTCATCATGTAACCCGCCTGCATTTCCTGCACGATCGTGCCGGGTTCGGAATCGCTGCTCGGAATTTCCAGCATCGCCTGATGCTGGTTGGGATCGAGCGGCAGGCCGATCGCGGCGATGCGCGTGATGCCATTGCGTTCGAAGACGCTGAGCAATTCGCGCTCGGTGGCTTCGAGGCCGGTGATCAGCGGCTTGATCGCCTCATCGGCGCGCTGTTCCTCGCTGAGCGCGGCGAGCGCGCGGCCGAGATTGTCGGCGACCGACAGGATATCGCGCGCAAATTTGGTCGCCGCATAGGCATGCGCGTCGGCGATTTCCTTTTCCTTGCGACGACCCAGGTTTTGCGTCTCGGCGCGCGCGTAGAGCAGATCCTGCTGCAGCGCGGCGATCTGTTCGTGCAACTGGGCCAGCTCGTCAGTTTCGGGCTGGTCGGCGGCAGCCGTTTCGGCGGTGGCGGTTTCGGGGGTCGCGCTGTCGTCGACCGGGGTGTCATTTTCGATGTTTGTCATAAGCCTTATCGTATCAGTCTGGAGAGCGATTGTGCGGTGAAATCAACCATGGGAACGATGCGGGCATAGTTCAAGCGGGTGGGGCCGATGACCCCGACCACGCCGACAACGCGCCCATCTGCTCCGTGATAGGGCGCCGCTATCACGGACGAGCCCGAAAGCGAGAATAATTTATTCTCCGATCCGATGAAAATCCGGGTTGCGCTGCCGTCGCGGGCGCTGTCGAGCAGCTGCGCGATGTCCTGCTTGGTTTCGAGTTCGTCGAGCAGTTGGCGGACGCGGTCGAGATCGCCGACCGCGCTTTCGTCGAGCAGATTGGCCTGTCCGCGCACGATCAGCACCGGGCGGTCGGCACCGTCGGACGACCAGATTGCAAGCCCGCGGCTGACCAGATCCTGCGCCGCGCGGTCGATCGCGATGCGTTCGGCCTCGATCTCGTGGCGGACCCGCGCCATCGCTTCGGTCAGCGTCAGGCCGCTCAGCATCGACGAAATATAATTGCCCGCCTCGACTAGCGCCGACGGGTCAAGGCCGGGTGGGATATCGATGACGCGATTCTCGACCGCCCCATCGCCCGCGACGAGCACGACGAGCGACTGGTCTGCCGACAATGGGACGAACGCGACCTGTTTCAGCACCCGCTCATGCTTGGGGACCAGCACCAGTCCGGCGCAGGACGACAGCCCCGACAATGCCGAAGTCGCCTGCGCCAGCGCGCTTTCGATCGGGCCCGCCTCGGACAAGCTCGCCTCGATCTGCGCGCGGTCCTCGGCGCTCGGTTCGGCGACCTGCATCATGCCGTCGACGAACAGGCGCAGTCCCTGCTCGGTCGGCAGCCGCCCGGCGCTGGTGTGCGGACTGGCGAGCAGGCCATATTCCTCCAGATCCTGCATGACGTTGCGGATCGACGCAGGGGAAAGGTTGAGCGCCGCGAGCTTCGACAAGGTGCGCGAGCCGACCGGCTGGCCGGTTTCGAGGTATGCATCGACGACCAGCCGGAACACGTCGCGGGCGCGCGTGGTGAGTTCGGTGATCGGCGCGGTGGTCATAGAAGGGATTTAGGGATGCGGAGGCGTCGGGACAAGCTATGCTCTGGCCAACCGCTGTGTGCCCCGCTAAGCGCGCCGCACAATATCACAGGAGAATACCCCATGCGCCCTTCCGGCCGCGCCCCCGATCAGATGCGTCCTATCGCCATCGAAACCGCCTTCACCATCCATGCCGAGGGCAGCGTGCTCGTCAGCTTTGGCAACACCAAGGTGCTGGTGACCGCCAGCGTCGACGAAAAGGTGCCGCCGTTCCTGCGCGGCAAGGGGCAGGGGTGGGTCACCGCCGAATATGGCATGCTGCCCCGCGCGACGCACACGCGCGGCAGCCGCGAAGCGGCAAAGGGCAAGCAGTCGGGACGGACGCAGGAAATCCAGCGGCTGATCGGGCGCAGCTTGCGCGCCGTCGTCGATATGAAGAAACTGGGCGAACGGCAGATCGTCATCGATTGCGACGTGATCCAGGCCGACGGCGGCACCCGCACCGCATCGATTTCGGGCGCCTGGGTCGCCCTGCGCCTCGCGGTCGACACGCTGCTGGCAAGCAAAGCGATCAGCGAGGATCCGATCGTCGACAAGGTCGCCGCGATTTCATGCGGTATCTATAACGGCACCCCGGTGCTCGACCTTGATTATGACGAGGATTCGGTTGCCGAGGCCGATGGCAATTTCGTGCTGACCGGACGCGGCCAGATCGTCGAAGTGCAGGCGAGCGCCGAAGGGGCGACCTATGACGAGGAAGGCTTGCTGCGGTTGCTGCGTTTGGCGCGCATCGGCTGCGGCGAAATTTTTGCGGCACAGGATAAGGCGACGGGGCGGTAGATATTGTTCGTCACCCCGGACTTGATCCGGGGTCCATAACGGCGATGCTGGAATGGATGCCGGATCAAGTCCGGCATGACGAATGTTGAGGGATTCGATCATGGCCCACCGAAAACTACAGCCCGGCCAACTCGTCATCGCCAGCCACAATGCGGGCAAGGTGCGTGAGATTCGCGCCCTGCTCGAACCGTTCGGCATCGAACCGGTCTCGGCTGGCGATCTCGGCCTGCCCGAGCCCGAGGAGACGGGGACGACGTTTCGCGACAATGCGCTGCTGAAGGCGCATGCGAGCGCGGAGGCGGCAGGGCTGCCGGCGCTCGCCGACGATAGCGGGCTGGAGGTCGCGGCGCTGGGCGGGCGGCCGGGCGTATATACCGCCGACTGGGCGGAGCGGCAGGCATTCGAAGGACAGCCGGGCCGCGACTGGTATATGGCGATGGGCAAGGTCGAAGGCTTACTTGCCGAGCAGGGGCCGGACGTCGATCGCAGCGCCTGTTTCGTCTGCACCCTCGCGCTCGCCTGGCCCGACGGCCATGCCGAAGTGTTCGAAGGCCGCGCACAGGGCAGCCTGACCTGGCCACCGCGCGGGCTGCTCGGTTTTGGTTATGATCCGGTGTTTGTTGCGGTCGGTAAGTCGCTGACTTATGCTGAAATCGACCCAGCTGAGAAGCATGCGATCAGCCACCGCGCCGATGCGTTCGCGAAGCTGGTGGCGGGCGCGTTTTAATTCCCCTCCCGCTTGTGGGAGGGGTTAGGGGAGGGCCTGTGGCCACCACGTACCGACCAGACACGCCCTCCCCCAGCCCCTCCCGCAAGCGGGAGGGGGGCGAACAACCGCTCGCCCTGTATGTCCATTGGCCGTTTTGCGTGTCGAAATGCCCCTATTGCGATTTCAACAGCCACGTCCGCGAGAGCGTCGATCAGGACGTATGGCGCAATGCGCTGCTGACCGATCTGCGGCATGAGGCGGCACTGCTGCCCGATCGCGCGGTCGGATCGATCTTTTTCGGCGGCGGTACGCCCAGCCTGATGCCGCCCGCGACCGTCGCGGCGGTGATCGCGGCGGCGGAGGGCGCGTGGGGCTTGACCGATGATGTCGAGATCACACTGGAAGCCAACCCCAATTCGGTCGAAGTTGCCAATTTCGCCGATCTGGCCGCCGCTGGGGTCAATCGTGTGTCAATCGGCGTTCAGAGCTTTGATGCGCAAGTGCTTGAGTTTCTGGGCCGCGCGCACAGCGAGGACGAAGCGCGGCGCGCGATTGCGACGGCGCAGGAGCATTTTGCGCGCGTCAGCTTCGACCTGATCTATGCGCGGCCCGGCCAAACGATGGCGGCGTGGGAAGCCGAACTTGCTGGCGCACTGGCGTTCGGCACCGATCATCTCTCGCTCTACCAGCTCACGATCGAACCCGGCACGCGCTTTGCCACGCTGGCGGCGAAGGGCGACCTCACTATTCCCGATGGCGATGCCGCCGCCGACCTGTTCGACGCGACGCAGGCGATGACGGCGGCCGCCGGATTGCCGCGTTACGAGGTGTCGAACCATGCGCGGGTCGGGCAGGAAAGCCGCCACAATCTCGCTTACTGGCGCTACGCCGATTACGCGGGAGTCGGACCCGGCGCGCACGGGCGGCGGCTGGGACAGGCGACCGAGCGCCACAAGAAGCCCGAAAATTTCATCGCCGCGGTGGAGCGCAATGGGCATGGGCTGAAGGTCGAAAGCGACCTGCCCGCGCCGGAACGTTCGACCGAGGCGATGCTGATGGGGCTGCGGCTGACCGAAGGGGTCGACCTGGCGCGGATCGAGGTGCGGAGCGGGTTGGGGCGCGAGGCGTTTGTCGATTCGGCTGCGGTGGCGCGGCTCGCCGGGCAGGGGTTGATGCGCGCGGATGGCGACCGGCTGGCGGTCACCGACGACGGGATATTGCTGCTCGACAGCATCCTTTCCGAGGTGGTGCGGACCGGCTGATCGTTCAAAGCCGTTTGTCCTGAGCTTGTCGAAGGACCGCTTTTCCTTCACCTAAGAAAGAAGAACGGTGCTTCGACAAGCTCAGCACGAACGGGATTGATAAGTGAGCGTGGACCTTATCCGCGATTGGGATGCCCATCTGGCGCATGAACAGCGCCGGTCGGAGCATACCCGCCGCGCCTATATCGCGACGGCGGAGCGCTTCTGCGCGTTCCTGTCGCGGCACCGCGGCGGCGCCGTCGATGGCCCGATGCTGGCGAAACTGACGCCGAACGACCTGCGTGCCTATCTCGCCAATCGCCGCGCCGAGGGGCTGGGCAATGCGTCGGCAGCGCGCGAGCTGTCGGCGCTCCGCGGGTTCCTGCGCTTCGTTGGCGGCTCGAACACCAGCATTCCGCAATTGCGCGGCCCGCGGGTCAAAAAGGGGCTGCCGCGTCCCGTCGCGCCTGCCGAGGCGCTGGCGCTGGCACAAGATGTCGAGGAGAATGCCCGGCAGGGGTGGACCGGCGCGCGCGATTTTGCGTTGCTGCTGCTGCTCTACGGCGCCGGGCTGCGGATTGGCGAGGCGCTGGCCCTGACCGGTGCCGCGCTGCCGCTCGGCGAGACGCTGCGGGTCACTGGCAAGCGTGGCAAGACGCGTGTCGTTCCGATCCTGCCCGCCGTGGCCGGCGCCGTGACGCGCTATGTCGATGCCTGTCCTTTTCCGATCGCCAAGGACGGCGCGCTGTTCCTCGGTACGCGCGGTGGGCCGCTGGCACCCGGCGTCGTGCGCGCCAGCGTGCGGACGGCGCGGCGCGCCTTGGGGCTGTCCGAACGCACGACGCCGCACGCGCTGCGCCACAGCTTCGCGACGCATCTGCTGGCCGGCGGCGCCGATTTGCGCAGTTTGCAGGAGTTGCTCGGTCATGCGAGCCTGGCATCGACGCAAGTTTACACTGCGGTCGACGCTGCGCATCTGCTCGACATCTATCGCAGCGCGCATCCGCGGGCGTGACTCACCCTATCGCTGTCATTGCGAGGAGCGAAGCGACGCGGCAATCCAGAGGTGGCGCAAACCCGCCCTGGATTGCTTCGCCTCGCTCGCAATGACGGCGATGGCCTAGTCAGCCTGCTTCGGTTTCCAGGTCACCACCCGGTAAACATACAGCAGCACCAACGATCCGATCGCGATCATCGCCACCGGGCCAACGAAGGCGTCGAGGTTGGCGAACTGCCCGCCGAACCAGTTGCCCGCTCCGGCCAGCGCGGAGATCCAGATCGTCGATCCCGCCGCGGTCCAAACCAAGAATTTCGCCTGGTTCATTTTCACCATGCCCGCGGGCAGCGACACCATCGTGCGCGCGACGGGCATGAAGCGGGCGATGAAGACGATGCTCGGCCCATGTTTCAGGAACCAGTTGTGCAGCCGTTCGACTTCGGCCCAGTCGAGGGTCAGCCAGCGGCCATGGCGGTCGATGAAGGGTTTCAGCCGTTCGTAACCGATCCAGCGCCCGATGCCGTACCACACCCAATTGCCCGCGGTCGTCCCCGCGACGGCGACCGCGACGAGGGTCCAGAAATCGAAATGCCCCTTGGCCACCGCGATGCCGCCAAGCCCCATGATGACTTCGGACGGGATTGGCGGAAACACATTCTCCAGGAACATGAGGATGAAGATCCCCATATAGCCCCAGCTCTGGATCAGGTTCAGGATGAAATCGGTCATGGCGGGGGTAACGCGCGGGCGGCGTCAACCGATCCGTCGGACGATCGCGTCCCAGATCTGGCCCGCCGTATCGCTGTTGTTGAAGCGGTCGATCGCGACGATCCCGGTGGGCGAGGTGACGTTGATTTCGGTCAGCCATTCGCCGCCGATCACGTCGATGCCGACAAAGACCAGCCCGCGTTCCTTGAGCGCGGGGCCGAGTGCGGCGCAGATTTCCTGTTCGCGCGGGGTCAGTTCGGCGGCTTCGGCGAAACCCCCGACCGCGAGGTTCGAGCGGAATTCGCCTTCGCCGGGTTTGCGGTTGATCGCGCCCGCGACCTCGCCATCGATCAGCACGATGCGTTTGTCGCCCTGGCTCACGCTGGGCAGGAACTGCTGGACCATGAAGGGTTCGGGCCAGACCTGGCCGAACAGTTCGACCAGCGCGCCGAGGTTGCCGCCATCCGCATCGATCTTGAACACAGCCTTGCCGCCGTTGCCGTGCAGCGGCTTGATCACGACGGCGCCATGGCGCGCTTGGAAATCCTTCACCGCGTCGAGATCGCGGGTGACCATCGTCGGCGGCATATATTCGGGAAAGTCGAGCACGAAGACTTTTTCGGGCGCGTTGCGCACCGAGACGGGGTCGTTGACCACCAGCGTCTCATCGGCGATCCGTTCGAGCAGCCAGGTGCCGGTGAGGTACCCCAGGTCGAAGGGCGGATCCTGCCGCATCAGCACGACATCGACGTCGCGGCCAAGGTCCAGCGTCACTTGGTCGCCGAACCGGTAATGCGATCCCGCCTCGCGCTTCACGTCGAGGACGCGGTGCGCCTTGGTCGTCAGCCGCCCGGCCTCCCATGTCAGGCCGCGGACGTTATAATGATAGAGGGTGTAGCCGCGTTCGAGCGCCTTCAGCATCAGGTGGAAACTGCTGTCGCCCCCGATGTTGATATCGTCCATCGGGTCCATTTGCACTGCGGCGCGCAGGGTCATTCGATATTCCTCAGGGTTGCCAGACGTGGACCAGATGGCGTGGCAGGCGTCCGGGCGCAAGGAGCATCACGTCGATGCGGATGTCGTCCTGCGGCCGGGCAAAGCGTGAGGCGAGCATTTCCGCCGCCGCCGCAACGCGGCGCAGGCGATATTGATCGATCGCAAGGTCGAGATCTTCGGGGCGTTCGCGCCATTTGACCTCGATGAAGGCGACAGTGCGCCCGCGGCGGGCGATCAGATCGACCTCGCCCGCGGCAACGCGCAATCGCTCGCCGAGAATGCGCCAGCCGTGCAGGCGCAGCCACCACGCCGCGCGGCGCTCCGCCTTGCGCCCCCGCGCTTCGGCGGCGGCACGCTTCAACCGGCTTCTTTCAGCGCCAGCGCGCGGGCGTAAATGTCGTGGCGGTCGAGTCCGAACCGCTTGGCGACGGCTTTCGCGGCTTGCGCCACGGGCCTGTCCGCCATCGCTTCGCGCAGCGCGGCGTCGAGCGCCGCGTCGTCGGCCTGTTCGGGGACCGCTTCGCCGGGCGGGCCGACGACGATCACGATTTCGCCCTTCGGCGGCGCGTCGGCGTAGCGGGCGGCGAGCTCGGTCAGCGTGCCGGTCACACATTCCTCGAACAGCTTGCTGATTTCGCGCGCGACCGCCGCTTCGCGGTTGCCGAGACCGGCGGCGAGCGCGGTTAGCGCCGAGGCCAGGCGCGGCCCGCTTTCGTAAAATACCAGCGTCGCGCGCAGTCCGGCAAATTCAGCGAGCGTGTCCGCGCGCGCCTTGGCTTTCGAGGGCAGGAATCCCGCAAACAGGAACCGGTCGCTGGGTAATCCCGACAGCGTGATCGCAGCGATCGCGGCGCAGGGGCCGGGGAGCGTGCTGACATGCCGCCCGGCCGCGCGCGCGTCGCGGACCAGCTTGTACCCCGGGTCGGAAATCAGCGGGGTGCCCGCGTCGGACACCAGCACGATGATCTCGTCCGCCATGCGCGCAACCAGCGCGGCGCGGGTGCGCTCGTCGCTGTGATCGTGATAGGGCGTCATCGGCACCCGCAAACCCAGATGCGACAACAGCTTGGCGGTGACGCGCGTATCCTCCGCCGCGATCAGGTCGGCGCGCGCCAGCATCGCCCCGGCGCGTGCGGTGATGTCGCCGAGGTTGCCGATCGGGGTCGCAACGATATAGAGACCGGGCAAGGGAGAATTTGTGATGGTCGAATCTGGCATGACGCCGAAAATGGCAGAAACTGCCGCCAACTGCCAGATCGGCGCGGGCCAGAGATATGCCTCATCGCGGCGGCAGCTGCTGCGCGGTTTCGGTGTGGTGGCGATGGCGGGGCTGCTCGCGGCGTGTCAGGTCGTACCAAAGGGGAATGGCCCCGTCGCGCCGCCGCCGCCCGAGACGCCGACCGACAATGTCGGCCCCGGCCTGCCGACCGACACCGATCGTCATCGCGTCGCGCTCCTAGTGCCGCAGACTGGCCCCAACGCCGACGTCGGCACCGCGATTGCCAATGCGACGACGCTGGCGTTGCTCGATTCGCGCACCGAGCGGGTTCGTATCACCACCTATGACACCGCGCTCGGCGCGGCGGCGGCGGCGCGGCAGGCGGTCGCCGACGGCAACCGGCTGATCCTCGGTCCGCTGCTCAGCGAAGATGTCGCCGCGGTTGCGCCGATCGCGCGCGACGCCAAGGTGCCGGTGCTCAGCTTTTCGAACGACAGCAGCGTTGCCGGCAACGGCGTCTTCATCATGGGCTTTGTCCCCGGCCAGTCGGTCGAGCGCGTCGTCGCATATGCGCGCGGCAAAGGCCATCAGCGGTTCGGTGCGCTGGTCCCCAAGAATGTCTATGGCGACCGTTCGGCGGCCGCTTTCGGGAGCGCGGTTACCGCGGCGGGCGGCACTTTGGTCGCGGTCGAAAGCTATGACCGCAGCGCGACGGCGCTGACCGGTGCCGCGCGGCGGATCGCCAATGCGGGCGCGATGGACGCGGTGCTGATCGCCGACAGCGGCGGTAATGCGATCCGCGCCGTGCCGGTCATCAAGGGCGCGGGACAGCGCCAGATTCTGGGCACCGAATTGTGGAACACCGACGCATCGCTCGGCACCAGCGCCGTGATGCGCGGATCGTGGTTCGCCAGCGTGTCGGATGGACTCTATGGCCAGCTCGCGAGCAAATATCGCACCCGTTTCGGCAAGGCGCCGTATCGGCTGGCCAGCCTGGGTTATGACTCGGTGTTGCTGACCGTCCGCATCGCGCGCGATTGGAAACCCGGCACCAGCTTCCCGGCCAACCGGCTGCTTGCCGCCGACGGTTTCGGCGGCATCGACGGCATTTTCCGCTTCAACAATCGCGGCATCGCCCAGCGCGCACTGGAGGTCAGCGAAATCGGTGCGGGCGGCTTCCGCGTCGTGGATCCGGCACCGACCAAATGGTAATCGGAGTGGCCTGACCGCCACAGTTGGCCCAAAAAGCGTCGCCGCTTGGCCACAGGCGCCTTTACGGCGCGCTCCTGTTCACTATATGAGCAGAGCGCGCGCGTATCGTGCCGACTCCGCGCGCCATCCGTCAACGATCAGGAGATACAGCTATACCACCGCCCATGACTCGCCGCCCGATGGCGCCGATGCCGCCGAAAAACGGCCCGCGATACAATGAATTCATCGCCTCGCCCAAGGTCCGCGTGATCGACGAGGAAGGCGAAAATCTGGGCGTGATGCTGACCGCCGAAGCGATCGAGCAGGCGGCCTCTGTCGGGCTGGACCTGGTCGAAGTGTCCCCGAACGCCGATCCGCCGGTGTGCAAATTCCTGGATGTGGGCAAGTTCAAATACGAAGCCCAGAAAAAGGCCAATCTGGCGCGCAAGAGCCAGAAGACGCAGGAAATCAAAGAGATCAAGATGCGTCCCAACATCGACGATCATGATTTCGACGTGAAGATGCGCAAGGTGTTCGATTTCCTGGAGGAAGGCGACAAGGTCAAGATGACCATGCGTTTCCGTGGCCGCGAAATGAGCCACACCCAGCTTGGCCTGAACGTGCTGCAGCGCGTCGCCGAGCTGACGTCGGAAATCGCAAAGGTCGAAGCGCATCCGCGCACCGAAGGTCGCCAGATGCTGATGGTCATCGCGCCGAAATAGGCGCCGCCAACCTAGCCGATCCGAAATTGCAGGGCGGTCGTTCCGATGGGGCGGCCGCCCGCTGCATATCGGCGCTCGATCATTTTCGCCGCGCCGTCAGCGGCGACCGCGACCAGCGTCGAGGCGCGGGTGCCATAGACGTCGCCGCGCAGGAACAGCGCCGGGTCACTTGTCGCGGTCAGTGTGTCGAGCAGGCCTTCGGGGTCGGCACCCGCTTCGACCACTGCCGCCAGCGCAGAGCGCAGGCGATCGGCCCGCGGGCAAGGGGCATCGACCGGTTCGTTGGCGAGCGCGTGAACCCCGGCGGCCAGCGCCGCGATCACCGGGCGTGGCCGATTGGTCAGCAGACGCGCCCCGGTCCCGTCAACCGCGAACAGGTTGAAGGCATTGAAACGATCCAGATCGGCCTCGACCGGGTCGGCAAAACGCCCATCGCCGCGCAACATATCGACCACCAGCGCGCCGCGCGATTCCTTGGTGGGATCGGGCAGGGCGCCGCGAACATTCGTCACCACGATAATCCGCCCGCTGGCCGGATGTACGCCGAGCCAGGTGCCGCCTGCTTGCAGGTCGCGCCCCGCGACGATGCCGCTGCCATCGTCCCATATGCCGAGCGCCGCCGCGGGGCGCGCGTGATACTCGTCGCGGTTGCCGATCAGGATCAGCGGCCAGTCGGCATGAACCTGCCAGGCGAGAGCAACGACGCACATGGCGGCGCCTATCGCGCGCGCGCCGCCGCTTGCCAAGCCCCCGAACGTCACTGTGTTGCGCAACTATATCACCGCATTGTCGGCACCGGCAAAGCATGATAGCTTCGCCCCATCTTTCTGGAGGGGGAGACGAATATGACCGAAGTCGGAAAAACGCCGTGGCACCTGTGGGTGGTCGGTATCGCCTCGTTTCTGTGGCACTGTATTCCCGTGTCGGATTATATCGGGTTCAAGACGAAAGCCGCCTGGTATCTCGAAGGCGCGCAACTGAAGCCCGAACAAATCGCTTGGGTCGATGCTTACCCGCTTTGGGCGGATGTGGGTTGGGCGCTTGGCGTTTGGGGAGCAATGGCGGGCTCGATCCTGCTGCTGCTGCGCAGCCGCCATGCGGTATCGGCGTTTCTTGTGTCGCTGGTCGGCCTGGCGGTCATGAGCGTCTATCAGGTCGGAATGCAGGCGAAAGAATATCAGGCATTATTCGGTGAAGGGGTTCTGCTGTTCCTCGGACTCATCTGGGTCATCGCGATTGCGCTGTTCTTTTACGCGCGGGCAATGACGGCGAAGGGCGTACTGCGCTGACGCCGCCTGTTTCCGGTCGGTTTTCGCAATTCCGCTCCCATTTAGGGAGGGGGACGAGGAAGGCGGCAAGATCCGCGGTTCAATAAATCCCGCTGGTGCCCGAGGTCGTCGCGCGCGCGGTCGTCTCGATCGTCGGCACCACGGGCGGCGCGACGGGCGCGATAATCGCCGCGGTGGGGCGACCCGGTTGGGCGAAGCTCGCCACCACCGGAGCATCGCGGCCGTACAGGTCGGCGAGCTTCTTGACCCCGCCCTTGCCGTCCGGAACGACGGTCCAATAGGCGACATAGACCGGAAAGGGGTTGTCGAAGCCGAAGCGCGTCGTCGCGCCGCTGGCAATCGCCTCGCCGAATTCTTCGGGGCTTTTGCCCGCGAACATCACCGCCATCAGGCCCGAGAAATGCAGCGCCTTTTCGGTGCGGATACAACCGTGACTGAACGCGCGCGCGGCGGCGTTAAACGCGCCCTTCGATGGGGTGTCGTGCAGATAGATCGCGTGCTCGTTGAGCATTTCCATCTTCATCACGCCCAGCGCATTGTTCGGCCCGGCCTTTTGCACCACCGACAGCGTCTTGCCGCTGCCGGTCCAGGTATAGCCTTGCGCGCGCGCCGCGGCGGGGTTGCGGGCGATCGTCGCGCCGATGCCTTCGTTGATGATGCTGCGCGGCAACGTCCACGTCGGGTTGACGATGATGCCGGTCGCCATCGGATTGAGCTGCGGCGTCGGGGTCGAATTTTTCCCGACGACCGCCTTGTGCGTGGCGATGATCGTGCCGCCATGGACAACGCGGGTCAGATATTCGGGCACATTGCTGACGACATAGCGGTCGCCCAGCGAGCGCGGCATCCAGCGCCAACGTTCCATGTTGACCCGGATCGCGTTCGCGTCGGCGGTCGTCTTGGCCTTGGCAAGCGAGGCCTTGAGCACCGCGAAGTCGGGGTGCACGGGGTTCAGGCCGATCAGCGTCTCGCGGATCGATCCGGCGTTGAGTGCGGTTCCGAGCAGCGCCAGCAACGGTTCGCTGTCGGTATCGCTGTCGACCATGAACCATTGTTTGCGGGCCGCATTCGGCGTGCGGCCATCGCGCAAATGCGTCGCCAGCAGCAGGAACGTGTCGGTCGCGACCTTGTCCAACCGCGCCTGATCGTTCGCGAGGATCGCGGCGGCAAACGTGTCGTGTTTATAATCCTTGGCGAACAGGCCTTCGGCGCCGATCTTTTCGATCACGCTGAGCAGTGCGGTGGCATTTTCCTCCGACCAGGTCGGCAAAGCGACTTGCGCTGCAACGACCGGCGCATCGTCGGCGACCTTGTCGGGCTGCAGGACGACCGAATCCTCTTTGACCCCGTTTTGGGCGAGTGCGGGCGTCGCCAGCAGGCTCAGCGGGAGGAGGAACGCCGCGGCGGGGCGCGCGGAAAAAGGAGCGTTTTTGACCATGGTTAAAGCCCATAGCCAAAATCTTCGGGCAATTAAAGTGATGCGGCACACAGTTTGGCGCATCCTTCTTATGCCCCTCCGCTGAAGGACAGGAGCTACGCTCGATGGGTTCAGGCCGCGCCCGCCGCATCCTGCTGCGCCAGCCATTCCTCCAGCCATTTGATCGTATAGTCGCCGTGGATCACGTCGGGGTCAGCGAGCAGGGCCTGATGCAGCGGGATGTTCGTCTTGACGCCGCTGATCACCATTTCCTCGAGCGCCCGGCGCATCCGCATCATGCAGCTTTCGCGGCTGCGACCATAGACGATCAGCTTGCCGATCATGCTGTCGTAGTAAGGCGGGATCGAATAACCGGCGTAGAGCCCGCTATCGACGCGCACGTGCATGCCGCCCGCGGCGTGATAATTGGTGACCTTGCCCGGCGAGGGCACGAAGGTGCGTGGATCCTCGGCATTGATCCGGCATTCCATCGCATGACCGCGGAATTCCAGATCTTCCTGTTTGACCGACAGGCCCGCGCCGCCCGCGATGCGGATCTGTTCGCGAACGAGATCGAAGCCGGTGATCATTTCGGTCACCGGATGTTCGACCTGGATGCGCGTGTTCATCTCGATGAAGAAGAACTCGCCATTTTCCCACAGGAACTCGATCGTCCCGGCACCGCGATAGGCCATCTTGGCCATCGCGTCGGCGCAGATACCACCCATGCGCGCGCGTTCTTCCGCCGAGATGATCGGCGAGGGGGCTTCTTCGAGCACTTTCTGGTGGCGGCGCTGGAGCGAACAGTCGCGCTCGCCCAGATGGATCGCGTTGCCATTGCCGTCGCCGAATATCTGAAATTCGATGTGGCGCGGATTGCCGAGATATTTTTCCATGTAAACGGTCGGGTCGCCGAAGGCCGCCGCGGCTTCGGAGGAGGCCTGACCCATCAGGCTTTCCAGGCTGCCGGCATCGGGGACGACCTTCATCCCGCGTCCCCCGCCGCCCGAAGCGGCCTTGATCAGCACGGGATAGCCGATGTCCTCGGCCATTTTGCGGCATTCGTCGCCATAGGTGACGGCGCCCGGCGAGCCGGGAACGACGGGAAGGCCCAGCGCAACGGCGGTGCGCTTCGCTTCGACCTTGTCGCCCATCGTGCGGATATGCTCGGGCTTCGGCCCGACGAAGATCATGTCATGCGCTTCGATAATCTCGGCGAAACGCTCGTTTTCAGACAGGAAGCCATAGCCGGGGTGGATCGCGTCGGCGCCGGTGATTTCGGCGGCCGAAATGATCGCGGGAATATTGAGATAGCTGTTCTTGGCCGCAGGCGGGCCGATGCAGACGGCTTCGTCGGCGAGGCGGACGTGCATCGCATCGGCGTCGGCGGTCGAATGAACCGCGACGGTCTTGATGCCCATTTCATGGCAGGCGCGATGGATACGCAGCGCGATCTCGCCGCGATTGGCGATCAGCAGTTTTTCGATGGCCATGGGAAACTCAGGCGATGGTGAACAGCGGCTGGTCGAATTCGACCGGCTGGCTGTTCTCGACATGCACGGCTTTCAGCGTGCCCGACGTCGGCGCGACGATCGGGTTCATCACCTTCATCGCCTCGATGATCAGGACGGTATCGCCTTCCTTCACCGCCGAACCGACGGTCGCGAAATTCGGCGCGCCGGGCTCGGGTGACAGATAGACGGTGCCGACCATCGGCGATTTGACCGCGCCAGCGAAGCTGTCGGCGGCTGGCGCGGCAGCAGCCGGAGCCGCGGCGGTTGCCGCTGGGGCAGCGGCTGCGGGCGCAGCCACAGGAGCGGGGGCATAAGCGACGGGCGCGGCGGCGGCGGTTACCTTACGCGCGACGCGGACTTTGCGGTCGCCATCCTCGACTTCGATTTCGGTCAGGCTGGTGTCGTCGAGCAGCTCGGCGAGCGCGCGCACATAGGCCGGATCGATATTGATGCCATCGTCTTTATGGTCACCCATGAGAATTTTCCTGTTGTTGCGGCGTCCTTGCAATGGACGCTCAGACCCCGTTTTTGATGCGCCCTATTGTCAGAGACGCGCGGCGGCGTCCAGCGCCAGCGTGTAGCTGTTGGCGCCATGGCCCGCAAAATGCGCCACCGCGGCCATCCCGACATAGCTGACATGGCGAAAAGATTCGCGGCTCATCGGGTCTGACAGATGGACCTCGATCACCGGCACCTTGATCGACTTGATCGCATCGTGGAGCGCGATCGAGGTGTGCGTATAGCCGCCTGCGTTGAGCAGCACCGCCTTTGCGCCGGCGACATAGGCCTCGTGCAGCCAGTCGATCAGCACGCCTTCGTGATTGGTCTGACGGCATTCGAGCCGCAGGCCAAGTTCGGTCGCCTGCGCCTCCAGCCGCGCGTGAATGTCGTTCAGCGTGTCATAGCCGTAGATTTCGGGCTCGCGCGTGCCGAGCAGGTTGAGATTGGGGCCGGAGAGCACGTAAATGACGGGGCGGTCAGCCATGGTGAATGCCTTTCGGTCGAAAAAAATGGAGCGCGGTGGCGGCGGCTCAGGCCTGACGGTCCTGATAGCGAAAAATGCCCAGGATCACGATCTGGCCGTCACCAATCGCATAAGCGATTTTGAAATGATATTTGATCGTGACGATGCGCCGAAATGTTCGGCCGGGGACCGGCATGCCCGATCGCGGATACCGGACAAGCTGATCGATCGAACGGCGAATGTCGGCCAGTATGTTGTCGAGAGATTCGGGTGCGACCGTTTCATAATGTTCGACGATGGCCCGCAGATCGGATTCCGCTTCCTTGCGGAAAAGCACTGTCATCATGCGGTGAAGCGCTGTCCGAAAATTTCTGCGATGTCGTCGGGGTTCGAATATTGCGGATCGGCGTGGGCCACTCGGCGATCGATCTCCGCCAACTCCTCGGGCGTGAAGTCAAATCGATCGGAAAGGGACTCCATCAGCGCCGCGAGCGACTGTTCAACCGACTCCAACCGGTCGGCAGGTAGGCGCCGCGCAAAGGACAAAAATTTGTCGAGCATCGTCATTTGTGTCTTATAGCATCGAATTCCCGGTTCGAAAGGCTCGGACTGCCCTTGAGTGTCAGGGCCTGCATCGGCTAGTCGCGTGGACCTGATGAAATCTATCACCATCACCCTCAACGGCGAAGCGCGGCAGGTTCGCGAAGGCAGCATCGCCGATCTTGTCGCCGCGCTGGGCCTCGACGTCAAAAAGGTGGCGGTCGAGCGGAACCGCGAGATCGTGCCGCGCTCGACGCTGGCCGAAGTGGCGCTCGCCGAGGGCGATGCGCTGGAAATAGTCCATTTTGTGGGAGGCGGTTGTTGACCGACAGTTGGAGCGTTGCCGGGCGGACCTTTACGTCGCGGCTGATTGTCGGGACCGGCAAGTACAAGGATTTCGAGCAGAATGCTGCGGCAGTCGCGGCGGCGGGGGCGGAAATCGTCACGGTGGCGGTGCGCCGGGTCAATGTATCCGATCCGGGTGCGCCGATGCTGACGGACTTTATCGATCCGAAGAAGATCACCTATCTGCCGAACACCGCCGGCTGCTTCAACGCCGACGATGCGATCCGCACACTGCGGCTGGCGCGCGAGGCAGGCGGCTGGGACTTGGTGAAGCTCGAGGTGCTCGGCGAAGCGAAGACGCTCTATCCCAATATGCGCGAGACGCTGGAGGCGACCGAGGTGCTGGCGAAGGAAGGCTTCCTGCCGATGGTCTATTGCGTCGACGACCCGATCGCCGCGAAGCAGCTCGAGGATGCGGGCGCCGTTGCGGTGATGCCGCTCGGCGCGCCGATCGGGTCGGGCCTCGGCATCCAGAACCGCGTGACGATCCGCCTGATCGTCGAAGGCGCGTCGGTGCCGGTGCTCGTCGACGCCGGGGTCGGGACAGCAAGCGATGCGGCGGTGGCGATGGAGCTGGGCTGCGACGGGGTGCTGATGAACACCGCGATCGCCGAGGCGAAAGACCCGATCCGCATGGCGCGCGCGATGAAGCTGGCGGTCGAGGCGGGGCGCGATGCCTATCTGTCCGGGCGCATGGGGCTGCGCAAATATGCCGACCCGTCGAGCCCGTTGGCGGGCTTGATCTAGCTGGATCAGAACGGCGCGGGTGGGCGGTAGAGCATTTCGATCCGCTCGATTTGGCCGTTGACGCCCAGCACGACTTCGACATCCCACAGCAGTTTGCCGGGGCCGTCGGGCAGGACGATGATCCGGTAAGGCTGCCAGAGCTTGTTGTCGGTCGCCTTGCGCTCGACGCTGAACGTCTTGGCGAGCGGCAGGCGGAGAAAAGCGTCGCGCGGCGCGACGCGCGCCATCGGATAGAGGGCGGGCGCGCCGGACAGCAGTTCGAAGACGACCGGATCGTTCTTCTTCACCTTGGCCTGCGCATCAGCAACTTTTGCGAGCAGCGCCTTTGCCTCGGCATCGGTCAGGCCGCGCGCCTGGATTTGCGGTGCGGCGCGGTGCGGCGCGGGCTGGGCGCTTGCGGTGGGGACGAACAGCAGCGCGGCTGCAGCGATAAGGATCTGGGGTGACAATCGCATCCCGACATTCAATCTCTTTCTCGCCGTACGTCAATTACCGTTTTTTCAGAACGGTTTGTCGGTGGCGGGGAACATTGGTCCCGGCGGCTCGTTGGTCGGACAAGAGGCAGCGTCGCCTCGGCCATAGCTAAGGAGAATTTCCATGGGTGAACTCACCGAGAAAGCCAAAGGTCTCGCCAACGAAGCCGCTGGCAACACCAAGCAGGCGATTGGCAAGGCGACCGATAACGAGCGGCTGCGCCAGGAAGGCGAAGCGCAGGAGCGCAAGGGCGAGGCCCAGAATCTGAAGGGCAAGGTCGAAGGCGCGCTCGGCAACAAGGTCTGACGAACTGGTCGTCTGATGAGAAAAAGGCCCCGGGAGACGGGGCCTTTTTTTGTCGCGTTATGGCTTCGCCATCGGTCGGGTTCGGATTATTTCCCGCCCGATGCTACCAGGTCGACGTCGGTCATTCCGCCGTCGCGGCGTGCCATGATGACATAGGCCAGGTCGCCCTTGGTGCCGCCCAGCATATGCTCGGCGCCGTTGACGCGGTGATCGCTGCTGTAACCGGCGCGCACCGCCATCGTGTGATAATAATCGAGCACGCCCTGGATCGAAGCGGCGGTCTGGAAATTGACGACGCGGATGTTGCATTTGCCGCCCGCGATCCCCGCTGCTTCGCGCAGCGTCGCGCGCGGATAGAGTTTGAACGCGGCGGGCAGGCGGTCGGCCCACTGATTGCCGTAGGTCAGCTTGGCATCGCACGCGCCCTTCGACTGGTCGCGCGCGAGCGCCCCGATGGTGACCGGGCGCTGCTTGGCGTCGCAGCCGTCGCAGCCGGCCTCGAACGGCAGGGCTTTCGGCGCGGTCAGCAATTTGCCCGCGGCTTGTGCCGCCGCGGCTTCGGCGGCGGTCGCGGCTTTGCCGCCCGCAACACCGGGAACCCCGCCGTCGACGGGCTTGTTGCCCGGCCCAACGGCGTTCTGGTTCGACTGGCCGGCGAGCTTGGGATCGACCATGATCTTGTCTTCGAGCGAACCCTTGACCGCCGGGTCGGCGCTGGTCAGCCCGTCGTCGAGCGGCGCGAGTTCGGACTTGGCTTCGGGGTTGTCCCGGCAACCGGCAAGCGGTGCCGCCG